>Ga0070681_10002782_pt1 | contig 16151 bp, 16 predicted proteins | sample KBSC83BmetaG_FD_65650 | JGI IMG/M metagenome (GOLD analysis project Ga0070681, IMG submission 65650) | Corn rhizosphere microbial communities from Kellogg Biological Station, Michigan, USA - KBS C8-3B metaG | ecosystem: Host-associated > Plants > Roots > Rhizosphere | place: USA: Michigan...
GAGAGCCTGAGCATCCAGGCGGGCAACGGCACGTTCACGGCGAGCGGCACGCTGCCGCTGCGCCTGGCCGAGGGCAACAACGCGCGCCTCACCTGGCAGGCGCGCAATTTCGCCCTCCTCGAGCGGCCGGACATGCGCGTCATCACCTCCGGCGAAGGCGAGGCCGCGTTCGACGGGCAAAGGCTGGCCTTCTCGGGCGAGCTGCGCGTCGACCGCGGCCACATCCAGTACGACGCGCAGCGCGTGCCGAAGCTCGGCGACGACGTGGTAATCGCCGGCGAGAAGCGGCCCACGGTGCAGGCTCGCTCCGCCCTGCCGGTGGAGCTCAACCTCGACCTCGACCTCGGATCGGACCTCACCATCGCCATGCAGGGCCTCGAGGGCAAGCTGGGCGGACGCGTGAACGTCGCGACGACGAAGGAAGGCGAGCTGCGCCTGTACGGCCGGCTGCAGACGCTGAACGCGACGTTCTACGCCTACGGCCAGAAGCTGCAGGTCGACCCGGGCATCGTCATCTTCGACGGCCCGCCCGACAACCCGGCGTTGCAGATCACCGCGTGGCGTCGCAACCAGGCCGTTGAGGCCGGCGTCCAGATCAGCGGCACAGTGCGCGCCCCCCGCGTGCAGCTCGTTTCGCAACCGCCGGTCTCGGAGGGCGAGCGCCTCTCCTGGCTCGTGCTAGGGCGAGCGCCCACTGACGCCACTAAAGCCGACCTCGGATTGCTGCAGGCGGCCGCGGGTGCGCTGCTCTCGCGCGGCGACTCCATGCCCCTCGACCGCCGGATCGCCCGCAGCTTCGGCCTTGACGAGATCAGCTTCCGCGGCTCCGGTCAGACGCAGGACAGCGTCGTGGCGGTCGGCAAGCGCTTTTCGGACAAGCTGTACGTGAGCTACGAGCAGGGCATAGGCACGGTTACCTCGAGCCTGGTGAAGCTCGACTACGCGCTGTCGCGCCGATGGTCGGCGCGCATCGAGACCGGCACCTCGACCGGCGGCGGCATCTTCTATCGCTTTTCGTGGGACTAGTCCGGTCGGACTACGCCGGAACCCGGACGGGACATAGCGGCGCGACGGGATCCGTCGCATGATGCCGACCTGTGTAGGACGTCACCTACACGGGACTGGATGAGCGGCCGTCACGAAGTTACCAGCGCCGTCCGAGAGACCGACTCGAAGGTGGAGCCGGTCCACGGTAGCGCCAAACTGTGTGTAGTCGCCGTCTGATTCGCCAAGGCAGTGGCAGTACCGGAGGGCACGTCTAGCGGACGCGCCCTCTTTTTTCGTCCACTGCTTTTCGTCCACTGCTTTTCGTCCACTGCTGTCAGCAATTGTGCAGGAGCTCCGGCGCGCGCGATATCGCCGCATGCCGCGTCATATTGTCGCCACCCGTTTACAGCTTGCGACTGAACGGCCCGCTCGCCACGAGGTCGAGCGCCTTCATGTAGATGCGCGTCGGCGGCTTGCCACGCCCCCTCAGCCACTGCTCGAGCTGCTCTTCCGGCGTGCCGAGGTAGCGCGCCAGCTCGGCGAGGCTGCCGATCGTGGAGAGCGCCAGCGCCAGCGTCCGGGTCACCGAATTGTCTACGGCGGCTTGCATGAGCGTGAGTGGCATGAACGATTAGAGAGTGCCCGCTGCCCTGCCGGCAGTGACCGATTGCCAGAGAAGGTTGTGCCCAATTGCCGCCGCCGCCAGCCGGGCCTACTTCCTGGCCGCGAGCCAGATGCCGGCGGCCACCGCGCCGATGCCGAGCGCCAGCTCGGCGCCGATGGGCTCGCCGATCAGCGCCGCCGCGACGAGCGATGCCGCGATCGGATTCACGGTCATCGTATTCGCCACGCGGGTTGGCGTCGTGCGCTCGAGGGCGAACACCCACAAGTAGAACGCTGCTGCCCCGCCCAAAAGGCCGAGGCACGCGATCGCCCACCATTGCGGCGCACCGAAGGTCCTCGCCACCGTGGCGAAGCCGCCGCCGGCCCAGGCGAGAGCGACGCTGAGCAGCGCGCCGGCGCCCATGCCCGTCGCGAGGAAGCCCATCATGCTCGAGCGCTGCATGAGCGGCCGCGACCAGACGTTGTAGAGCGCCATGCAGAGCGTCGCGGCCGCCATGACGAGGTCGCCGCGCCAGGCATCGGGCGGCGCGCCGCGCAGGCCGGCCGACAGCGCGACCGCCACGCCGCCGACGGCGATCAGCACGCCCAAGCTTTTTCTCTTCGACAGGGGCTCGCGGCCCATGAGCGCCGCAACCAGCATGGTGGTGAGCGGCAGCATGGAGAGCGCGAGCGAGCCGCGCGCGGCGGTGGTGTAGCTCATCGCCACGTTGTAGATGACGAAGAAAAGGCTGAAGAAGAGGACGCCCAGCAGCGCTACCCCCACGCGGTCGCGCCCGCGCGGCCACTGCGCGCGGACGTAGAGCGCGATGGCGACGATCGGCACGAAGCCGATGCCGAATCGGAACGCGGCGAGCGTCACCGGATCGCTGTCGTGAATGGTGTAGCGCGTGAGCGCAGCGGCCGTGCCGCCGAGCGCGCTGGAGACGACCGCAGCGATGACGCCCGCATTCACGGGCGCCATGGTGCCCCTTTTAGGCGGCGTTCAGGGCGTGATCGCCATTCAGGCCGGCGGCTGCGTACAGGCGCTCCTGCGAGCGCAGGACGCGCTCGACGAGCTCGACCAGGCGCGGGGCGAGGAAGGGCTTGACGAGGCAAGCCGAGCCCAGGGCCTCAGCGTGGCTGCGCAGCTCCGATCGCCCGGTCATGAAGATGACCGGCACCCATGGCATCGACGAATCGGCGATGAGGGCCGAGACGAAATCGAGGCCGCTCACGTACGGCATGTGCGCGTCGACGATCATCAGGTCGGGCTTCTCGTCGCGCACGCGCTGGGCGGCGCGGCGCGCGCTCTCGGCGAGGACCACGTGATAGCCGGCGTCCTCGAGCTGCAGCTTGAGCAGCTCGCGAATCGGCTGCTCGTCGTCGACGACGAGGATCGTGCGGTGGCGGCTCTGTTCTTTCATGGGTTGCCTACCTCCTCGGGCGATATTCTCGTCGGGGGGCCCGTCCCGACGGCGGGGAGGGGGCTAGTCCTGACGGACTAGCGCCGGGAAGTGACGGAGCGCGACAGGGTCGTCGTACGATGCTGACTGTGCTGTAGCGCAGGACTGACACAGCACGGGAAGCGCGGCCAGCACGGTGTTAGCAGCGCCATCCGAGAGACCGATTCACCGTTGACCGGTCCACGGTAGCGCCAAACAGGGTGTAGTCGCCGTCCGATTCGCCAAAGCAGGGTCTTACCGGAGGGCACATCTAGCGGGTGTGCCCTCTTTTTTTCTCGACCGCCCGCGCATTGTGGCGGGGCGAGCGCCCCGGCGCTATCGCCATAGCCCGGTACTTCATGTAGCGAAGCGCCGGAAAATCGGCGTGGTGCCCCGTCGACGTCGCGACGGGGCGTCGCGACAGAAGAACTACGCTCTAGCGCGTAGTGGTCTTCCGGATCTCTTTCTCGTCCGACCACTCGAGCAGCCCGTTGCGGATGTTCCAGAGCTGCAGGTTGAACTTGTAGTACACGTCCTTCGTGTTCTTCACTTCCTTCACGATCGAGGTGATGTTGCCTTCCATGCGGTACTGGGCGCCGACCATCTGGCCCTTCTCCACCGCCGCCTCCCGCGCGTAGTACTCCGACTGCTGGCGCTTGATCTCGTCGACCTGCTGCGTCATGCCGGGCGCGTCCACGGCGAAGCGCACCTTGCCGCCCTTCTGCAGCTCGGAGCGGATCGAGTCGGTGATCGAGCGAGTGTCGATGTACTCGCTCGTCTTGTTCTTCACTTCCTGCACGGTGACGATCGGCAGGTTGCCGCTCGCGATGGCCGGCGAAAGCTGCATCGAGCGCGCCATCGCTTCGGCGATCATCTGCAGGTCGGTCGAGCCGAACTGGTTGGTGACGGTCTCTACGCCGCGCGCGTCGCCGTAGCTCGTCTTCTCGTGGGCGCATCCCGCCGCGAGGGCAGCGAGCGCGGTGGCCAGCAGGATTTTCCTCATGGCGCTATTCCCCGCTCATCAGGATCAGGCGGAAGTCGACCGCTTTCGCGTTTGGCGCCACCGTGCTGATCATCATGTTCGAGTTGTTGTAGAGCATGAGCGGCTTCCAGGTCTCCTCCTCGGCCGCGCGCATGCCCTCGCGGTCGATCCAGCGGAACTTGTACGAGATGCGCTTCACGCTGGAGGAGTCGTTGTTCAGGTTGGCGTCGATCTTGAGGAGGTCGCCCGCCTTGGTGCAGCGCATCTCGGTCGGCTGGATGGTGGTGCGGCGGCCTTCCATCGCCGTCTTCGCCTTGACGAGGTCGTTCATCGAGCCCACCTTCTGGTCGCCGATCGGGCAGCCGTAGGCGTAGCCGGGCTGCTCGAAGCCTTTCTTGGTGGCGCAGCCGGCAACCAGCGCCGTCGCGGCGAGCGCCGCAAAAACCAGTTTCGCATTCATCCGTTTCTCCCTTATTTCCCTTTAGGCGGCGCGTTGACGTAAAGCCGCCCGGACAGTAGTCGAAAGTCTATCACCGCGTAGCGGCCCGATACCTCGATGCGGGTCGTCTGCTCGCCGGCGTAGGTCTGCACCGAGACTTCGTGCACGCCGGGCGGCAGGCGCACGCGGGCGATCGACACTTCCGCCGGCAGCGTGCGCCAGGTGCGGTCGTCAGCCGTCTGCAGGAATGACGCAAGGGCGAACGCACCGAGCGCCGCCGCGGCCCCCGCCTGCCGGTCGGAATGCTGCTGCGCCTGGTATTGCAGCAGCGCGGCGGTCGTCGCGCGCGCCGTGGCGCGCAGCATGATGCCGGGCATGTCGTCCTTCAGGCTGCGGCGCGCCATGAGGTCGATGCTGGTGATGGGCGTGAGCGGCAGCCGCTGCGCGCCGCCGACCGTCAAGCCGAGCGCCGCGTCATGGAACGGTCCGGGCACGAGCAGCGGGAACGAGAAAGGGATGAGGATGAGTTTGTTGTTGACCGGCACCGGAAGGCGGAACTGCTGCGCGCGCAGCGCGGGAGCGCTGCCGGCGGAGACGATGAACAGCACTTCCGTCATGCCGTCGTTGGAGCCGCTCAGGCGCGTGTCGAGGCCGCGCAGCGCTTCCTCGAGCGCGGGCTTGCCCGGCTGCAGCTCGTTCGCGAGGCGATAGCCGGGCGCGGCGAGGCTGCCCTCGTCGAGCGCCTCATAGACGAATCCGGCGAGGTAATGCGAAAGCGCGCTCTGATAGCCGTTCTTCAGGGCGTTCACTTCCGGGTTGTCGATGGTCTGGACCGGATAGCCGTTCAGCTCCTTGAAGGTGGTTCTCGCGCCGCGCTTGGTCGCCTCGGCCTCGACCTCGGCGAGCTCCTTCTCGCGCGCCGCCGCGATCTGCGCCTCGAGCTCGTGCGTCTGCTTGATGGCGACGCGCGCGTCCTCGAAGCGGCCCATGGCGAGGTAGTTGAGCGCCATGTACGTCGTCAGCATCACCTTCTCGTAGTCGTGCGCCTCGTAGGTGCGCAGCTTGTCGCTCACCACGTAGCTCGACGCGCTCCTGAGCAGATCGGCGGGCGACTGAGTGCCCGACTCGATGCGCTGCTGCGCCACGGTCCACGCCTTCTGGCTCTCGTCGTAGCGCGCGCGCATGCGCTCGAGCATGCCGAGCTCGAAGTAGTAGAGGAGGTCCTTGCCGGTCCGGTTGTTCGCCTCCAGTCGGCTTACCGCGGCGTCGAGGTTGCCGGTCGCGGCCTGGCTGAGGGTCGAGCCGAGCTCGCCGTCGTAAGTGCGCACGGTGGCGCAGCTGGCGACGAGGCCGGCGACAGTGGCGATGACGATGCCGCGCGTGAACGGCATACCCTCCCTTTCTTGGTATGCCGATCTTAACGCCGGCCACCGCGCCGACCGCCGCCGTTGGTCGTGTAATTTCTTCTAGTTCTTGGCGACGTTGACGTAGCGGTGCTCGGGCGGCGGATTCTGCTTCGCCGCGAGATACACCGGCTCGAGCTTCGCGCCGAGCTCCTTCAGCTTCGCCGAGCGGTTCTCGGGCGACGGGTGAGTGGAGAGGAACTCCGCCGGCCCCTTGCCGAGCTTCGCCATCTTGTCCCACAACGTCACCGCCGCCTTCGGGTCGTAGCCTGCGCGCGCGGCGAGCTGCGTGCCGACCGCATCGGCTTCGCTCTCGCTTTCGCGGCTGTTCGGCAACGTGATCGCCACCTGGGCGGCCATGTCCATCGCCTGGCCGCCCAGGCTGCCGACACCGGTCACGATGCCAAGAGCCTGCACGCCCAGGCTGGTCGAGCGCGCCACCGACATCCGTTCGCGCGTGTGGTCGAGGAGCGCGTGGCTGATCTCGTGGCCCATTACCTGCGCGAGCTCGTCATCGCTGATCTTGAGCTGCTCCCACATGCCGGAGTAAATGGCCATCTTGCCGCCCGCCATGCAGAACGCGTTGACGGTCTTCGGGTCGTTGATGACCTGTACTTCCCAGCGCCAGCCCGCGGAGTCGGGCCGGAACTGGATCGCCTGCGCGATCAGGCGATCGGTGATCTCCTGCACCTTCTTCAGCCGGGGGCTCAGGGTGTCCGGCGTACCGCGATCGATCTGCTTCTTCTTGTCGAGCTCGGCCATCATCTGGCGGTAGGCCTGCGACGAGCCGTCGATCGCTTCCTGCTCCGAAACCAGGCCGACCAGCTGCGAGCGGCCGGTAATCGGGTTCGTGGAGCAGGCGCTCACACCCGACGCCAGCACTACGGCAGCGGCGACGAGCTTGAGGACGGTGGGCATCGGCCGCATTCTAGGACCGCCCCGGCCAGAAGATGTAACTGATTGTATTCAGGTTTCCGCCGGCGTCCGCCATGCGGCGGTGCTAGATGCTTTGCATCGCCGGCAACCCTAGAATCCATGGCGCTGTGTTCGAAATTCGCGGCCGCTCGACCCGGAAGCACCCTCAGGAGTCCGGCTTCGCCCATCCCCCGCTGTGGATCCATGCGTCGCTCGCCGCGAAGGTATTTCTCGGAAAGGAAAGCCCGTTGCTGATCTCCCGCCGTCGTGAAGCGAAAAGGCGCGCCCTTCTACAGATGCTGGACCGCATCCCCGTCCGCTCAGAGCGCCCGACGCCCATTGCGAAGCCGGCCGGCGTGCCGGCAGACGTCCCTGCCGTCACCCCGGCGGCGCGGGCCGTCCCCGGCGCCGCCCCTCGCGCCCAGAAGTAGCTAGGCCGCTTTTCTTTCCCGCTTCGGCAGCTCGCCGATGGCGGTGCGGATCGCGTCCTCGACGCGCTCGAGGAACACGAACTCGAGCTTCGCCTTCGCTTCGGCCGGGACGTCCTCCAGGTCCTTTTCGTTGCGCTTCGGCAGCATCACCGTCTTGATGCCGGCCCGCAGGGCCGCGAGCGTCTTCTCCTTCACGCCGCCGATCGGCAGAACGAGCCCGCGCAGCGAAATCTCGCCCGTCATCGCCACGTCGTGCCGAACGGGCAGGTCGAGAAGAAGCGAGACCAGGGCGAGGAACATCGCCACGCCGGCGCTCGGCCCGTCCTTCGGCGTCGCGCCCGCCGGCACGTGCACGTGCACGTCGAGCTTGTCGAACGCCTCGCCGAGGAAGGTGCGCGCGAGCGTGAGCGCCGCCTGCGCGGACTCCTTCATCACGTCGCCGAGCTGGCCGGTGAGAATGAGCTTGCCGCTGCCCGGCACCTTCGACGCCTCGATGAAGAGGATGTCCCCGCCCACCGGCGTCCAGGCGAGCCCGGTCGCGACGCCCGGCACCGAGGTGCGCTGGGCCGCCTCGTTCTCGAAGCGCCTGGGGCCGAGGATGGCGTGCAAATCGCCGACTTCCACCTTCACTTTCTCGGCCCGGCCCTCGGCCACCTGCATCGCCACGTGCCGCAGTACCGCGCCGATCTCGCGCTCGAGGTTGCGAACGCCCGCCTCGCGCGTGTAGTCGCCAATGATGGCGCGCAGCACGTCGTCCGGCATCTCGAAGTCCTCGACCGCCTTATCGGCCGACAGCAGCCCATTCGCCTCGAGCTGGCGCTTCACGAGATAGCGCTTGGCGATCTCGAGCTTCTCTTCCTCGGTGTAGCCCGGCAGCTGGATGATCTCCATGCGGTCGCGCAGCGGCCCCGGGATCGTGTCGAGCATGTTCGCCGTCGTGATGAAGAGCACCTTCGAGAGGTCGAAGTCGACCCCCAGGTAGTTGTCCCGGAAGTGCGAGTTCTGCTCGGGGTCGAGCACCTCGAGCAGCGCGCTCGACGGGTCGCCATGGAAGCCGCCCTGGTTGAGCTTGTCGATCTCGTCGAACATCAGCACCGCGTGCTTCGAGCCGGCGCGGCGCAGCGCCTGGATCACGTTGCCGGGCAGCGCGCCGATATAGGTGCGCCGGTGGCCGCGGATCTCCGCCTCGTCGTGCACGCCGCCGAGCGCGATGCGCTGGAACTTGCGCCCGGTCGCGCGCGCGATCGACTGGCCGAGCGAGGTCTTGCCCACTCCCGGCGGGCCGACGAAGCAAAGGATCGGGCTCTTGCCGGTGGGATTGAGCTTCCTCACGGCGAGGTGCTCGAGGATCCGGCGCTTGATCTTGTCGAGGCCGAAGTGATCCTGGTCGAGCACCTTCCTCGCTTCCGCGATGTCGATCGGCTTCGGCGCCTCGTCCTTCCACGGCAGCTCGGCGAGCCACTCGAGGTAGGTGCGCAGCATGCCGCTCTCGGCCGAGCCTTCGCCCATGCGCTGCAGGCGGCGCAGCTCCTTCGTCGCGTGCTTGAGCACGTCCTCGGGCATGCCGGCCTCGTCGATCTGCTTCTTCAGCTCCTGCAGCTCCGCGCCGGTGTCCTCGCCTTCGCCGAGCTCCTTCTGGATCTGGCGCAGCTGCTCGCGCAGCACGTGCTCGCGCTGGCGCTCGTCGAACTCCTTCTTCGTCTTCTCGCCGATCTCCTTCGAGATGCGCAGCACGCCCACGCGCTGCGACAGCACCTCGAGCACGCGGTCGAGCCTCGTCTTGAGGTCGAAGGTTTCGAGGAGCTTCTGCTTCTCCTCCACCTTCACGTCGAGCAGGTTGCCCACCATGTCGGCGAGCAGCGCGGGCGAAGTGACGCCCTGGACGACCACCGCCAGTTCCTCGGGCGCGTTCGGCAGCAGCTGGATCGCCTCGACCGACTGCGCCTTGAGCTGCAGGAAGCGCGCTTCCACGTCCGCGTCGAGCTTGCCCGCCTGCTGCTCCGGGATGTCGATCACCTGCACGCGCGCGACGAGGAACGGCCATCCCTCGAGGAATTCGGTGACGCGAAAACGGCTCTGGCCCTGCACGACCATGTGGTGCGCGCCCTCGCCGCCGGTGATGTAGCGCACCACCTGCCCCGCGGTGCCGACCCAGTAAAGGTCGTCCGCCTTGACGTCGTTCTTCTGCGCGTCCTTCTGCAGCAGGAAACCGACCTTGAGCTCCGAGCGCACGGCTTCCTGCGCCGCGGCGACCGAGCGCGGCCGCCCGACCGTGAGCGGCGTGATCACCCCGGGAAAGAGCACGGTGTTGCGCATCGGGATGACGATCATCGCGTCGTCCGGTATCGGCTTCATCGAGCCCGCGCGCGGCGCCTGCACCGACGGGGTGTTCGTTTTTTCCGGGTCCTGCGCCAGCAGTTCTTTGGTCATGCGCCTTCCTTCTTTCTGAAGACGAGAGTGAGCACGCCGTCGGCGAAGTTCTTCGCCACCAGCTCGAGCGGCGCGTACGGGTCCGCGAGCGGGAGCCCGATCTGGCGCTCGAAGCGGCCATACGGAATCTCGATGCGGTGCAGGTTCATGTCGCCGCGGCAGGGAAAGGGCCGCACGGCCGAGACGGTGAGCCCGGCGGGGTCGAGCGCGACGGTAATGGAGTCGGCCGGCACACCGGGCAGCGCCACCTGCACCTGGAGCCGGTCCGGCGACTCCGTGATGTCCACCGGCGGAATCCAGGAAACCGACCCCGCCACGTTTCCATGGTGAAAGAACTGGCGCTGCAGCTTCTCCGCCCGGTCGAGCATCGACAGGGCTTCGCTCCACATCCAGTTGGAAAGGTCGCGGGATCTCACGGGTCTTAAATGGCGGCGGCAGCCGCGCGGTTCAAGACCGCTGCAAGAAATGCTCCGAATTAGCGCCCTGACCCCGAATTCAGGGCTTTTGCGCTTGCTTCAAGAGCCACTTGCGGAATGCGACCACCGCCGGACGCTCCGCAATGACCTCAGGGCAGACAAGGTAATAGGCCGAGCGCGGCTTCAATTCCACTTTAAACGGCGCGCAAAGGCGGCCGGAAGAGAGGTCCGCATCCACCAGCGGGCGCAGCGCGAGGGCGATGCCGAGCTTTTGCGACGCCGCCTCCAGGGAAAGAATGTTCGAGGAGAAATGCGGCCCGCGCGTGCCGTCCACTTTGTCGCCCACGCCCGCTTCCTCGAGCCATTTTTGCCAGGCGTGGCCTTGCGCGACGAGATCCATCGCGTCGTCGTGCAGCAGCGTGTGATGGGCGAGGTCGGCCGGCTCGTGGATCGGCGGCTCGCCTTTGACCAGCTCGGGACTCGCCACCGCGACGGTCGACACGCCGAACAGGCGATCGGCGCGATGTCCGGGATAGTCGCCCGCGCCGAGGTGGATCTCGACGCCGGAAGTTTCGCTGCGCAGATCGAGGTTCGAGACGAGCGCGGCGGAATCGAGCGCGCCCGCGTCGACCATCTTCGAGAGCGCCACCACGCGCACATCGATCTTCGGCTCCTCCTTCTGGAAATGCGCGAGGCGCGGCATCAGCCAGCGCGCCGTGAAGACCGGCGGCGCGGTGATCTGGAGATCGGTCTCGTCCGCCCTCACATGGATGGTCTCGACCGCCGCGGCGAGCGCGTCGAAGCCATCGCGCAAGCGGGGCAGCGCTGCGCGCGCCGCCTCCGTGAGCTGCACGCCGCGCCCGGCGCGCTTGAAAAGCTGCACGCCGAGGTAGTCCTCGAGGCTCTTGATCTGGTGGCTCACCGCGGCCTGCGTGATCGAAAGCTCGTTCGCCGCCTCCTTGAACGACAGATGGCGGGCAGCGGCTTCGAATACGCGTAACGCATTCAGCGGTGGCAGGCGGTAAATCACGAGATCGATGAGTTTTTCTTATGCGAGGGCTGAGAATTGATCGTTTGTTCTGGCGCAAGCACGGCCTTACATTGCCTGCATGAAAAACCGCGAACTGAACCTGCAGGTACCGACGACCGCGGAATTGTACGCGCTCGAGCACGCCGCCAAGGCGGCGCGCGCCGCGGAGATGGCGCGTCTGGTGCGCGCCGCGTTCTCGGGAATGAAAGGAGTCTTCCATGCTTAAAACACCGTTCTGGAGAAAAGCCGCTGCATCTCTCCCGGCGAACATTCGCGCGCGGCACATCAGCGCGATGGAGCAGGCGGAACGCTGGGAACTCGCGCTCGACGGCGCGATCGAAGCCTGGTCGCGAGTCAAAGCGACGTTCGCCCAGCCGCGCAGCGCGCACTAAAGATTCAAGGCTGCCTCGCCGTCCGAGCAAATCCGACGCCTCCTCCTCCTCCTCTGGCTAGGACCCGCTCGGGCGGCGAGCATTAGTTCTTTGTCATACAGACCGGGACGAAAGTCCCGGTCTGTTTTTGTACTATCGCCGGATGAAAGTTAAGGCGCAGCCGCGAGCTGCCGGCATCGTCGTCTTCCGCCGCACTGGCCGCGGCGTCTACCTCCTCGTGCTTCGCGCGTACCACAACTGGGACTTCCCCAAGGGCCTGGTGGATACGGGCGAAGACCCGCTCGCGGCGGCAAAGCGCGAGCTCAGGGAGGAGACCGGCCTCTCCGGCGTCGACTTTCCCTTCGGCGACGACTTCAAGGAGACGCTGCCGTACTCCAACAACAAGGTCGCGCGCTATTACCTCGGCGAGACGGAGGAAGTCGAGATCGAGCTTCCCGTCTCGAAGGAGCTCGGTCGTCCTGAACACCATGAGTACCGCTGGGTCACCTACGACGAGGCGGAGGATCTGCTGCCGCCGCGCCTGGCGGCCGTCCTCGACTGGGCGAGGCGCACTATCTCCGGCGGCTAGCCGCTGTTGCGCAATCCCGCGGCGACGCCGTTGATGGTGAGGTGAATCGCGCGCAGCAGGCGCTCGTCGCCACCGTCGGCACGATGGCGGCGAAGGAGCTCCACCTGCAGGTGGTTGAGCGGATCGAGGTACGGAAAGCGGTTGCGGATCGAACGCGCGAGAGTCGGGTTGTCGGCAAGGAGCTCGCTCTCCTGCGTGATCGCCGCGAGCCAGCGCCGCGTGAGGTGCCATTCGGCGTCGATCGCCGAGAACACGTTGGCGCGCAGGGTCGCATCCGGCACGAGCGACGCGTAGCGTGACGCGATGGCGAGGTCCGTCTTTGCGAGCACCATGTCCAGATTGGAAAGCACCGCGCGGAAGAAGGGCCAGGCGCGGACCATCGCGCGCAATTCGTCGAGGTGGCCGCGCTTCTTGGCGATCCAGTCCTCTACCGCCGCGCCGAAGCCGTACCAGCCCGGCAGCATGAGCCGCGACTGGCTCCAGCTGAAGACCCACGGGATGGCGCGGATGTCCTCGATCGTTTGCGTGCTCTTGCGCGATGCCGGCCGGCTGCCGATGTTGAGCTGAGAGAGCTCGGCGATCGGCGTCGAGGCACGCCAGTAGTCGATGAAGCCGGGCCCCCGCACGAGCGCGCGGTAGGCCGCGAACGCGGTCTGCGCCAAGTCTTCCATGATGGCGACGTGGCGCGCATGCCCGGCCTCGTCGCCGCTTCGCGCGAGGCTCGCCTCCAGAGTCGCCGCGGCCAGCGCCTCGAGATTGCGCCGCCCGCTTTCCGGATCGGCGTACTTGCTGGCGATGACCTCGCCCTGCTCGGTGAGCCGCAGCGCGCCGTCGACGGTTCCCGGCGGCTGCGCCAGCACCGCCTCGTAGCTCGGCCCGCCACCGCGGCCGATGGTGCCGCCGCGGCCGTGGAAGAGACGCAGGCGCACGCCGCGCGGCTGGCACACGTCGCGCAACGACTCCGCCGCCTTGTAGAGCGCCCAATTGGACGCGACGTAGCCGCCGTCCTTGTTGCTGTCGGAATAGCCGAGCATCACCTCGTGCTCGTTCTGCCGTCCCGCGATCCACGCGCGATAGAGCGGCAGCTCGAGCGCTTTCTTCATTACCTCGCCGCAGGTGGCGAGGTCGGCGACAGACTCGAACAGCGGCACGATGTCGATCTCGAGCGGCGACGGCGCGCCGGGCCGTACCAGTCCCGCCTCCCGCAGGAGAAGGCCGACCTCGAGCAGGTCCGACACGGAGTCGCAATGCGAGATGACGTAGCGCGCCACCGAGCGCGCACCGAAGCGCCGGCGGCCTTCCGCGGCGGCCTCGAGAATGGCGAGCTCCTTCTGCACGAGCGGCGAGTACTCGACGTACGGCGAGCGCAGCAGCCGCGGGCTCGTCAGCTCCTTCTCGAGCAGCGCGATGCGCCGCGTCTCGTTCATGTCGCGGTAGCCCGGCGTGCCGGCTCGCGCGAGGAGCTCATCCACCGCCTGCTCGTGCAGGTCGGAGCTTTGCCGCAGGTCGAGCGGAGCGAGATGAAAGCCGAACAGGCAGACCTTGCGCTCGAGCGCGCGCAGGCGGCCGCTCGCCAGGAGCGCCGCGCCCTGCGCTTTCAATGCCGAAGAAATGATCGCCAGCTCGGCCGCAAACTCATCCGCGCTCGGGTACGCGAGTGCCTTGTTCAGTGGCGGCGGGCTCGCCAGGTGCTGCGCGAGCGCTTCCGCAGTGGCGGCGACGCGTGCATAGATACCGGTGAGCGCGCGCCGGTACGGCTCGTCCTGGCGGTGCGGAGACGGGTCGCCCGAGCGTTCCGCCAAGGACTCCACTTCGGGCGGCACGTGCGCCTGGCGCCCGGACAGGCCGAGCTCGCGGCCGAGCGCGTTGACCTCGCCGAGGTAGTGCTCGAATACCAGCCGCGCGTGCAGAACCTGCGCCGTGCGCAGCACGGCCGCGTCGACGTTCGGATTGCCGTCGCGGTCGCCGCCGATCCAGCTGCCGACGGTGAGGAAGGGCGGCAGCCACGGCAGCTCCTTCATCTCGAAGTGTTCTTTCAGCGCGTGCTCGAACTCGCCGTAGAGGCGCGGCAGCTCCTGCAGGAAAGTGAGCCTGAAGAAATTGATGCCATTCGCCACCTCGTCGGACACCTGCAGCTTGTGGAGCCGGAGCATGGACGTGAGCCAGAGGCGCAGCACTTCGGCGTGGATCGCCTCGTCCCGCTCGGCGTTCTGCGGCTGCGCGATGAGACGCGCGATCTCGCGCTCGCAGTCGAGGATGCTCTGCCGCTGCACTTCGGTCGGGTGCGCGGTGAGCACCGGCATCACCTGCGCGCGCGCGAACCAGGCGAGGAGCTTTTGCAAGCCGAGGGACTTCACCTGGTCGAGCGCGTATGACAGGCTCCCCGGGCGACGCGGCGAGCCCGCCACCGCGTGCGCGCGGCGGCGCCGGTGCTGCTGCTCGTCCTCGGCGATGTTGAGCAGATGCGAGAAGAAGCTGAAGGCGCGCACCACGTCCATCGTCTGGTCGAGATCGAGCGCGTTCAGCAGCGCATCGAGCTCGCCTTCGCCGACGTTCTCCTTGCGGAAGGCGACGGCCGCCTGCCGGATGCGCTCGACGCGCTCGAAGGTCTGCGCGCCCGCCTGGTCGCGGATCACCTCGCCGAGCAGCCGCCCGAGCAGCCGGCGGTCCTCGCGCAGCAGGTTCTCCTTGTCGTCCATAGAATCACTCTAATGGATTACCGGAGCCGCGCCCTGAAGCTGCTGCCGCATGTGTGTGCGCGCTGCGCGCGGTACTTCCCGGCGAGCCGGCTGCGCGAGCTGACGGTGCACCACAGGGACGGCAACCCCGGCAACAACCCGCCCGACGGCTCGAACTGGGAGATGCTTTGCATCTACTGCCACGAGAACGAGCACGCGCGCGGGGTCGACTCGCGCGCCGGCGGCGATGCGAAGCAGTCCGACCCCGCGCCCGCGCGGCATCGGCCGCTCGCCGGGCTGGATAAGCTCATCACGGAAAAAAAGAAGCCGCCCAGAGGCGGCTTCTAGAAGAGCCATTCCCCAGGGAGGAGGAGAAGAGAATGGCTAAGGGGAGTCGCCATTCTGCGCATCGCCTGCCGCCCTGTCTGTCGCGCGCGCCGGAAAATGCGGTCGCAGCCGCGCGACAGGAATTTCCCCTACGGCGTCAGCCGATCTCGATCGGGACGAAAACCGTCGCGTCGCCACGCTTGACGAGTAATGCGACGTTGTCCTTTGCCTTCGCCACCATTGCCCGCAGCTCTTCCACCGACTTGACCGGCTTGCCGTTCACCGCGGTGATGAGATCGCCGCGACGCAGGCCGGCCTTGGCGGCCGGGCCGGTGGCGCGCTCGACGACGAGGCCGCTCGCGTTGCCGCCGAGCTGGTTCTTCTCTTCCGGAGTCAGCGCGCGCACGGCGAGGCCGAGCTTGCCGCCTTCCTCCGCACTGGGCTGGGCGTTGCCGTTCTTCGCCACCGGCTCGTTCTTCATCTCGCCCACCGCCACGCCGAGCGTCTGCTTCTTGCCGCCGCGCCAGATCTCGAGCTCGCTCTTCGTGCCGGGCTTGGTCTGCGCGACGACCGGCGGCAGCTCGCTCGACGTCTCGATCTTCTTGCCGTTGAAGGAGAGGATCACGTCGCCGGGCTGCAGCCCCGCCTTCTCGGCCGGACCGCCCGACTCGACGGTGGAGACGAGGGCGCCGGTCGGCCGGTCGAGGCCGAACGATTTCGCGAGCGACGCCGACACTTCCTGGATGCCGACGCCGAGGCGGCCACGCTGCACCTTGCCCGTCTTGAGCAGCTGCTCCTCGACGTTCCTCGCCACGTCGATCGGGATGGCGAACGCGAGCCCCATGTAGCCGCCGGTGCGCGAGTAGATGGCCGAATTGATGCCGATCACCTGGCCCTGCATGTTGAAGAGCGGGCCGCCGGAGTTGCCGGGGTTCACCGCCGCATCGGTCTGGATGAACGGCACGTAGCTGCCTTCGGGCAGCGAGCGGGAGGTGCCGGAGACGATGCCGGAGGTCACCGTGTTCTCGAAACCGAAGGGCGAGCCGATCGCGATCACCCATTCGCCGACCCGCACCTTGGATGCGTCGCCCAGCTTCACGGTCGGCAG
>Ga0070681_10002783_pt1 | contig 16149 bp, 12 predicted proteins | sample KBSC83BmetaG_FD_65650 | JGI IMG/M metagenome (GOLD analysis project Ga0070681, IMG submission 65650) | Corn rhizosphere microbial communities from Kellogg Biological Station, Michigan, USA - KBS C8-3B metaG | ecosystem: Host-associated > Plants > Roots > Rhizosphere | place: USA: Michigan...
ATCGCGCGCGGGCGCTGGTGATCGCCGACGGCGCGCTGTCGCGGCTCGCGCGGTCGCTCGGCTATGTCGACACACCGCCCGACGCGGTGTGCAGCCGCGCCTATATCCGCGCCTCGACCAGCGCCTTCGATTGCGACGGGCTCGTCTTCTATCCGCGCGCGCTGCTGCCCGGCTATTGCGCGCTGTTCCGCGAGGCGCGCGATACGATCAATTTCTGCGTCTATGTCATTCCGGGCGGTCCGACGGGTTTGGGCGATCTCCGGCCGGTGCACGATCGGCTGATCCGCGAGGATCCGCATATCAGCAAGGCGATCGGACCGCATGCGGAGATCGGCCCCATGCTGGGCGGGCCGCTGCGCCTCGGCGGCATCGCGCGCAGCTACGGCCCGCACCTCCTTATCCTCGGCGATGCCGCGGGCCAGATCGATCCGCTGACCGGCGAAGGCATCCAATATGCGATGGATGCGGCCGAGATCGCCGCCGACACGCTGGCCGAAGCGCTCGCCGCCGGCGACCTTTCCGCCGCTTCGCTGCGCCGCTATCAGCAGCGCTGGATGCGCGCCTTCGGCCGCGATTTCCGCTGGTCGGCCGCCATTGCCCGTTTCTATTCGCGCCATCCGATCTTCCTCGATGCCGGCGCCGCGACCTTGAACCGTCTGGGGCCGCCCTTCCTCGCGCGCTGGGCGGAGATCATGACCGGCGCCAGGCCCAAGACCGATTTCCTGAAACCGACCGTTTGGCTGCCGATCGTGCGCGATCTCGTGGCGCTGAAAGCCGGAATGGCGGCGTAGCACACAGGAAGGACAGCTCCCGGACAGATGAGAATTGGGATTATCGGAGGAGGGTGCGCCGGGCTGGTCACCGCCTGGCTCCTGCAGGGTCAACATGAGGTCACCTTGTTCGAGCGCGCGCCGCGTCTCGGCGGCCATGGCTGGACGGTGGATGTGGCGCTCGCCGACGGGTCGAGCCTCCCCATCGATGTCGGCGTCGAATTCTTCGGCGACGGCGCCAGCTACCCCATGCTGCATCGGCTGCTGCAGTTCCTCGACGTGCCGCTCCGGGCGACAAGCGTCGGCGCGACCATCCATGGCGAGGACCGGCGCTCGATCGTGTTTCCGCCCTGGGGCGGCCAGCGCCTGGATTGGCGCGCCTTCACGCCGGCGGCGCTCGCCGACTGCGTTCGCTTCGGCCGTTTCCTGCGCAAGGTGGCGCGGTCCGATCGCGCTGCGCTGCGCGGCATGAGCCTGCGGCGCTATCTCGAGAGCCTGGGGCTACCCGAGCGGTTTCTGCAGCAGATGATCCTGCCTTTGCTGCAGGCGCACTTCGGCATGAAGCGCGCTTTACTGTGGGACGGCGATGCCGACGACCTCGTGCAATATTGCCGCATCATGGCGCCGGACGGGCTGAAGCCGCGGCCCATCTTCAACATCCCAGGTGGGGTCCGCCGCTATGTCGAGGCCTTGCGCAAGCGGCTCGAGGGGATCCGGATGCGGCTGGGTGCCGATATCGTCCGAACCGAGCGCACCGCTGCGGGATATGCGGTCAGGCTCGGCGACGGCGAAAGCTGGGAATGCGACCAGCTGATCATTGCCGCCGGGCCGGACGCGGCGCCGAGGCTGTTGCCCGCCGGCACGCCGGTCGATGGGTTGCGTGCCGCCCTGGCGGCGATGACGCTGTTCGATGCACGGATCGCGCTGCATGGCGATCAAGGGGTCATGCCCCGCGACCGGCGCCGCTGGTCGAAGTTCAACATCGAAGATTGCGAGGGAGAGAGCGCGCTGACCGTGTGGCACCGTGGCGCGGGCCGCCAATCGGTGTTCCGCAGCTGGGCCGGCCATCATGCCCGGGCGCTCGAGCCGCTCTACGGCACGTTCGATTTCCACCACCCGCTGGTGAACGAGTCCTACCACCGGGCGCAGAACCACATCCGCGCGCGTCAGGGCGAGGACGGCTTGTGGATCGCCGGCGCCTATGCCGCCGGCAATGATTCGCATGAAAGCGCGATCGCTTCGGCCGTGGCGGTGGCGCGCCGGCTCGCGCCGGCCTCGCCCGACCTCGCGCGGCTTGCCGCATGAGCAAGCACGCGGCCTCGCTGCGCGCGATGCGGCTCGGCTATTACCGCCGTGCGCTGATGAGCGCCGTCACAATCACCAGCGGCGCCATCCGGCATGGCGCGCCGGTGCTCGCGGTGGCCCCCGATCGCGATTTCGGCAATATCGTCGACAAGGGGGCGCAGCGCGAGGAGAGGGCATGCGGCGGCGGCGAAGCGGCGGCGGCGCTGGCGCGGGCGCGCGCCGCGGGCAGCCGCATCCATATCGCCGGCTCGTGCCATTCTTCGGCCGGCCAGACCCTGACTGCGCAGGGCATCCGGTTGCGGCTCGAGCCCGATCCGGCCGAGCCGGCGCGCTGGCTCGACGAGTCGCAGCTCGACCTGCCGGCCGGCCTGCGCTGGCGCGATGCGGAAGCCTTCGCCAACGAGCGCGGCCGCACGATTCCGGTGCTCACCGACAATCTCGACACGCGCGTCGGCGGTACGCTGTCGGTCGGCGGCATCGGCACGCGATCGATCCTGCATGGGCGCCAGCTCGACTGGGTCGCGGGCCTCGATCTCATCCTCCCCGACGGCAGCCTCTGCCATTGCTCGCCGACGCACGAGCCCGACCTGTTCCGCTCGGCGCTGGGCGGGCTCGGCCAGCTCGGACTCATCGATCGCGCCGTGATCGAGACGGTGCCCTATCGGCCGGCAACGGCCAGCTTCAAATATCAGCTGCCGTCACTGCAAGACGGGGCGCGGCTGGTGGCCGAGGCAATCGACGAGGCGCCGCTGCCGCAGCATCTCGAGATCGTCGGGCCGCAGATCGGCTCGCGCTACATTCATCTGCGTATCGGCTATGAATGCGAGGACGAGGCGGCGGCAGGGCGGCTGCTCGCTTCTCCGCCAGTCTGGCCCGGCATCACGGCAGAGCTGCGGCAGCGCCGGGTCGAGAGCACCCGGCGCTTCACCACCGTCAACGTCCAGCATGTCCAGCATTACATCGCCTCGCTGCGCGGTGCCGCGCATCTGTGGAACGACTGGTTCTTCACCGAGCCCGCCGCCTATCTGGGATTCGTCGCCTTCCTCGAGCGCAAGCTGCTGCCGCAGGTCGGCACGCAGGATCTCGTCGCCGGGCTCATCCTGCGGCTGGCGCGGCGGCCCGGCCGGCCGCACCATCCGCTGTCCTACGCCGAAGGCGGCAGCGGGCCGGTCTTGCATATCGGCCTCTATTATTCGGTCGCGGCCGGGCAGGGGGAACGCTGCCTCACGGTGGCGGCGGGGCTCGGCGAGGCCCAGGCGGCGGCGCGCGATCTCGGCGGCCGGCTGTACCTGCATGGCTGGCACCGCTATGCCGCCGCGGACTGGGCCCGCGAGTTCGGCGCCGATTACCAGGCGATGCTGGCCATGAAGCGCAAACTCGATCCCGATTTCCTCCTCAATTCGGATATCCTATTGCCATGACCGAGCCCGATCACATCAGCCCGCGCCTTGCCGATCTCGGCCGGACGGCGCTGCCCAGAGACGAGGTGCAGAGCGCCTTCACCACTTTCGACGAGCTGTCGCGCGATGTCGGCGATACGGGGCTCGTCGCGCGGCGCGAGGCCTATGCCCGGGTCAGCAGCAATTTCTACGATCTGGTGACCGACTTCTACGAATATGGCTGGGGCGAAGCCTTCCATTTCGCGCCGCGTTTTCGCAACGAGACGCATTTCGAATCGCTGCGCCGGCACGAGCATTACCTGGCGCTGATGCTGCAGCTGAAGCGCGGCGAGCGCGTCATCGACGTCGGCTGCGGCGTCGGCGGGCCGATGCGCATGATCTCGCGCTTCGCCGATGTCGACATCACCGCCCTGAACATCAATCTCTACCAGGTCAAGCGCACGCATGTGCTGACCCGCGCCGCCGGGCTGCAAAAATCCTGCCGGGTGATCAAGGCCGATTTCCATCACATGCCGTTTCCCGACGGCTCGATCGACAAGGCCTATGCCATCGAGGCGACCGTGCATTCGCCCGATCTCGTGAAGGTCTATAGCGAGATCAATCGCGTGCTGAAGCCGGGCGGCCTCTTTGCCACCTATGAATGGTGCATGACCGACCGCTACCGTCCCGAGAATCCGGCGCACCGCGCCGTCAAGGACCAGCTCGTGATCGGCAACGGCGTGCCCGACATGGGCAGCTCGCGCGAGGTCATGGAAGCGCTGAAAAAATCGGGCTTCGAGATCCTATGGCATGAGGACCGGGCGCTGACCGGCGAGATCCCCTGGTACGAGCCGCTGGCGCCGCAGAAGCTCACCTTGCGCAGCTTTCGCGCCTCGCCGCCCGGCCGCCGGCTCACCAATGCGGTTCTGACGGTGCTGGAGGGCCTGCGCTTCGTGCCGCGCGGCACCACCGCCGTCGCGCGCATGCTTCACGATGCGGCGACGACTCTCGCCGAATCGGGCCAGCAAGGGCTGTTTACGCCGGCCTATCTCGTCGTCTGCCGGAAGCCCTGATGCTCTACGGGCTCATATATGGGCAGTATGGCTGGCCGGGCCTCGTCGCCTTCTCGCTGAGCTTTGCCTTCCTGCTCTACGGCACGGTCGCGAGCGTCTTCTATCTCTATTATTTCCGCCGGCACCGCGCCTATTTCCTGCCTTCCTACCGCCCGGACAAGGCGGAGCTTCGCCATGCCCTGCGCTGGTCGATCTACGGCATCCTCGGCAATGCGCTTCTGCTGCTGCCGATCCAGCTGCTGATCGTGCATGGCTACAGCCGGCTCTATCACCAGCCCGGCGCGCTCGGCTGGGTCTATCTGGCGGCGAGCCTTGCCGGCGCGATCCTGTTCAGCGAGAGCTGCATCTATTGGATCCATCGCGGGCTGCATACGCGCCGGCTCTATCACCTACTGCACCGCTATCACCATCATTATCGCGAGCCGACGCCGCTGGTCAGCTTCTCCTTCCATCCCGTCGATTCTTTCGCGCAATCCTTGCCCTATCACATTTTCGTGTTCGTGCTGCCGCTGCAGGAATGGGCCTATTTCGGTCTGATCGGATTCGCGGCGATCTGGACGCTGCTGATCCACAATCGCGTGGTGTGGGTGCCGCCCAGCCTGATCAACAATACCGGCTGCCACATGGCGCACCACTGGTACTACCGGTACAATTACGGAAATTATTTCACCCTGTGGGATCGCCTCGCCGGCACCTATTTCGATCCCGCCGGCCTGCCCGAGCGGTTCTTCGCCTCCAAATATGGCTGGCGCGCCCGCCTCGGCGGAGCCGGGCTCACTGGCGCTGGAAGTACACCGACAGCACCTGCTCCTTGAAGCTCGGACTCGACTCGATGGCCTGCTGGAAGCTCCCCTTGTCCAGCGTATAGACCACGCCGCCCTCGAGCGCGCGCACCGTGGCGACGCGCGGCTCGCCGGTGATGAGGGCGCGCTCGCCGAAGAAATCGCCGCTGTCGAGCTCGGCCAGCTTGCGCGTGTCGCCGCCTTGCGTCTGCAGCACCTCGACCTTGCCGCTGCGGATGACAAACAGCTCGAGCCCGATATCACCCTGGCGCACCAGCTCGTCGCCGGCCCGCATGCGGCGCGGCTTCATCTGGCCGGCGACGCTGGTGAGCTCGGCCGGGCTCATGCGCTCGAAGCCGGTGACCGAGGCGAGGAACTGGCAGAGCAGCGCCGCCTCGCGCACGAAGACGTCCGAGACGATGCGGCCGTCGACCATGTTGACGATGCGGTCGGCGGCATCGAGCACACGATTGTCGTGCGTCACCATCAGGATGGTGCAGCGGCTTTCCGACACCAGCTCCTGGAACAGCTTCACGACATTGGCGGTCGAGTCCTTGTCGAGCGAGGCGGTCGGCTCGTCGGCCAGCACCAGCCGCGGTCGGTTGACCAGCGCGCGTGCGATGGCCACGCGCTGGCATTGCCCGCCCGAAAGCGCCTTCGGCTTGTAGTCGAGGCGGTGGCCGAGCCCGAGCCGCGACAGGATGTCGGAGCCGCGGGCGCGCATCTGCGCCGGCGGGCACTCGCCGAGCTGCATTGCCATCTTGACGTTCTCGAAGGCCGACAGCGATTCGAAGAGGTTGTGCAGCTGAAAAATGATTCCGACATCGCGCCGCATCGCGACCAGGCTCGCCGCGTCGAGCCCCGACATCGTACGGCCCAGGACCGTCAGCTCGCCCTGCTGCACCTTGCGCAGCGCGCCGATCAGCGTCAGCAGCGTGGTCTTGCCCGAGCCCGAGGGGCCCGTCATCACGACGAGCTGTCCGGGGCCGATCTCCAGGCAATTGTCGAACAGCACCTGGTTACGCGCGTCGCCCTTGCCGAAATAATGGCTCACATGATCGGCGCAGACGATCGAGCCGCGATCCTCCATCCAGGGAGCGATGGTGGACTCGGCGGCGGCGGCGGCCTCGCTCACGTCAGACGTCGGCCGGCTGGCTGCGCGCGACCGGGCGGGGGGCCCCGTCACAATGGGCCTGCCATTTGCGCACCGTCAGCGACTGGAAGGCGCGCACGACGGGATTGAGCTCGGCGAGCGGCGCATCCCAATGGCGCTCATAACCCTCCTGCTCCGCCTCGACCGCCTCGCCGTCCTGCGCGAGCAGGGGACGGATCAGCCAGCGGTTGGACAGCCGCAGGACCAGCGACATGAGCGCGCGCGGCACGCGGAGCGGCAGCAACGGGATCTTCAACGACTTGAAATAGAACAGGAAGAAGGCGCGCGACCGCCGCTCGTCGATGGGGAGCACGAACAGCCAATGCTTGATCGCGTCGCCGGTGTTCGACCATTGATAAGGGTAGCGGTAGCCGAGCGTGATCCGGTCGGTGTCGATCCTGCCATGCTCGATGAAGAGCTGCGACAGGCGGCCACGGCCGATCTCGGCCTTGTATTCCAGCACCACCTCGTCGTCCATCGTGTCGTGCCGCAGCAGCCTGGCATTGCGGAACGGGCGGTAGCGGCGATGCAGATGCTGGTGCGTGAAGTCGCTGACATTGTCGATGATCATCGAATGGTGTGCCTGCCACGCCATCTCGATCGGCTCGCAGGCCCAGCGCTGGCGACCCTCGAGCTCGGGAATGTCGGGAATATGCTGCTGCTCGGCGAGGGCGGGATCGCCCGGGAAGATCCAGATCAGCCCGTAGCGGATGCGGACGGGGCAGGCGGGCACGCGAAAATTCGGGATATCGCGACCGAAGAGATCGTGCGGGATATCGACGACCTTGCCGCTGCCGTCATAGGCCCAGCCGTGATAGAGGCAGACCAGGCGGCAGCCCTGGACCTCGCCTTTCGACAGCTTGAGCTGGCGATGGACGCAGCGGTTCTCGATGGCATGGACATCGCCCGCCTCGTCGCGGAACAGCGCGATCGAGCGCTTCCAGAACACGACCTCCCTGACCTCGCCCTTGGCAAGCCCGCGATCGAGTGCCACCGGATACCAGTAGTTGGGATCGAGCCCCGCCGCGCGCGCCTTCTGCCGAAGGTTGGAGGCGCCGGCGAATTCCGGAGGCTGGTGATCGACCGAGGCAGGCAAGCGGCTCATGAACTCTCTCGCGCTGGTCATCGCGCGGCGGGACGCGTCTCCGCCTCGGCCACTCCGGCTTCGGGATTGATCAGGATGTCGACGGTGAGGTTGGTGAGGCCGGCGACGGGCGCGCCGTCATCGAGCTCGATGCGCACCTCCACCACCCGCGAATCGCTCTTGGCGGCGGGATCGACGTTCAGGACGTCATTCTTGAAGATCATGTGCCCGATCTCCACGACCTTGCCGGTGAGGGGACGATCGAGGGCGGGGCTCGTCACCCGGGCGCGCTGGCCGAGACGGACGCGCGGCACGTCCGTCTCGTAGACCTCCGCTACGGCGTGCATCTTCGCAACATTGCCGAGCGCGACGATGGGACCGTTGCCGACGGCCTCGCCGTCATGGACCATCACGTTCAGCACCGTGCCGTCGATCGGCGAGATCAGCGAAGCGGTAACGATCTGCGCCCGCGCCAGGGCCAGCTGCTGCTCCAGCGAGGCGATGGGAATCTGCGCCTGGGCGCGCGCCGTGGCCGCCCGCTCGACCGCGAGCGCCGTCTCGGCCGTGGCCCGGTCGAACTCGAACTGCCGCTGCAGCTCGTCGAGCCGGGACCGCGCCGTCTCGATGTCGGCGCGCTGCCGATTGACGAGGGCTTTCTGATCGTCGAGCGTTCGCCGCGAGGCGAACTCGCCGCGCTTCAGCTGCTGCTGGCCGTTCAGAATGTCGATGTTGTTGGCGAGATCGATCTCCATCGAGTGCAGGCGCGCGACCTGACCTTCGATGCGGGTCGGCTCGACCTTCAGCGTGCCGTCGAGCTGGGCTTGCGCCGCGCGCACCCGCGCCTCGCCCAGCGCTTGCTCGGCGGTGAGCTGGGTGCGCGCCTCGGCGAGCTGTTGCGCCGTCGCCTTCTCGCGTGCCACCGCCTCGCCATAACCGCGGAAATGGCCGATCACCTGCCCGCGCGTGACGGGCGAGCCGCGAGTCACCAGCAGCTCGGCCAGGACATCGGTCGTGGCGCCGCCGAGATTGATGGTCTCGCTTTGCGGCTCGATGCGGCCGAGGGCCGCGATCGCCCCCGGCAGCGGCGCCACGGCGACGGTCTCGGTCGCCGCCGATGCCGAGCCGCCCTGGCTGCGCAGCATCACGAAACCGCCGCCGGCCGCGAGCCCGGCCAGCAGTCCGCCGGCAATCAGGAGTTTCGGTAGCTGCCGCATATGGGGGACCGGCCGCTTCGGAGAATTGCCGACAACTATACTCAATTGCCGGCCGAAGGGGCCAAACAAATCGCCGGTCGCCGGAGCCTCCGGCGGCCGGGTTACGGAAGGTCCGGCGCCCTTGTATAAGCTCCCCTCGCGCCGCCTGCCGGCGTGCCATCCCGCCAGGAGGTCGTCATTCCGCGGTCAGAGCGTCCGGGCCCGAAATCCTCGTCTGACGCACGATCCCACGTCCATTCCGTGGTGATCGTGCCGCTGATCGTCGGCTGCTCGCAATTCATGCATCAGTTCAGCGGCGCGGTCATCACCACCGCGCTGCCGCAGATGGCGGCGTCGCTGGGCGAGAATCCCCTCCGCCTCAACCTCGCCATCACCTGCTATCTGCTGGCGCTCGCGATCTTCGTGCCGATCAGCGGCTGGATGGCCGACCGGTTCGGCGCCCGGCGCGTGTTCATGAGCGCCATCCTGCTCTTTACCGCGAGCTCGGTGATATGCGGCTTCAGCTCGAGCTTGGCCGAGCTGGCCATGGCGCGCACCCTGCAGGGCATCGGCGGCGCCATGATGGTGCCGGTCGGCCGCATGATCGTCTTCTCGAGCGTGCCCAAGGACCGGCTGGTGCGGGCCATGAACTACATCACCATTCCCGGCGTGCTTGGACCCGTGCTGGGGCCGCCGGTCGGCGGCTTCATCGTCACCTATTTCTCCTGGCCCTGGATCTTCTGGCTGAATCTGCCGATCGGCCTGCTCGGCCTGGCGCTGGTCGCAGCCTTCATTCCCGACATCCGCGCCGAGAAGGTGGGGCGGCTCGATCTGCGCGGCTTCGTGCTGCTCGCCGTCGCCATCGCCGGGCTCGTCTTCGGCTTCGAAGGGCTGGGGCGCGGCCTTCTGCCCATGACCGTGATGGTCTCCAGCATCGCCATCGGCAGCTTCTGCACCATCCTCTATCTGCTGCATGCCCAGCGCACCAAGGAGCCGATCGTCGATTTCGCCCTGCTGCGCATCCGGACCTTCCGCGCCTCGATCGCCGGCGGCGCGCTCTTCTATATGAGCACGACCTCGACGATCTTTCTCTTCGCCCTGATGCTGCAGATCGGCTACGGCATGTCGGCCCTCCTGTCGGGGCTCGTCATCCTCGCCAATGCCGGCGGGGCGGTGCTCCAGCGCATCGTCTTCAACCCGCTGCTGCGCATCGTCAGCTTTCGCAATCTCCTGGTCGGCAACGCGCTGCTCGGCGGCACGACCATCACCGTCTATGCCTTCTTCCAGGAATCGACGCCGATCGGCCTCATGCTGCCGATCATGTTCATCGGCGGTTTCTCGCGCGCGGTGCAGTTCACCGCCGTGCAGTCGTTCGGCTATGCCGAGCTGCCGCCCGATCTGGTCAGCCGCGGCACCAGCTTCTCGGCCATGATACAGCAGCTGACCCAGAGCCTCGGCGTCGGCCTCGTCGCAGTCATCGTGCATATGAGCCAGGCCGCGCATGGCGACGAGACGCTCACCATCGCCGACATCTCTCCGGCCTATCTGGCCCTCGGACTCCTCGTCTTCCTGTCGGCCTTCATCTTCTGGCGCCTGCCGGCAACGGCCGGCATGGAGCTGCGCGAGCGGCGCCGATAGCGCTAGCCACTGCCGGAAATCAGTCGCGCGGCGCCTTCGACCATGAGCCCGAGAGCCGACAGCAGCAGCACGCCCTGAAACAGCAGGTAATAGCGGCGCGGATCCTCCGGCTGGAGGATGTGGCGCCCCATCCAGACGCCGAGATAGATGGCCGGCAGCAGCAGCAGCGATTCGCTGACGAGCTGCAGGGTCAGGAGCCCGGCGACGGCGATCGTCACCGTGCGCCAGATGATCAGCAGCCCGCCGATCAGGATGCCGGTGGCGCGCAGGCTCTTATGGTCGTGGCAGGCCTGCTTCAGATAGACCGAAAGCAGCAGCAGGCCGCCGGCGCCGGAGAGGCCGCCGATGATGCCGGTGACGAAGGCGAGGGCGAAGGCGACCGGCGGCGCGCGCAAGGGCAGCAGCACTGCCAGCCGATCGAGCGATTTGGTGACGTCGAGCAGCACGATCAGCGAGATGATGCCGCCCAGGATCGGCGCGAACCAGTCCGAGGAGAGATGGGCGAAACCCCAGACGCCGATGGCGATGCTGATCGCCAGAGCAAGGATCACCGGCCGCGACACCTGCCAGTCGCCGTCGCGGATCCCCTCGCGCATGATCTCGGCCTGCGGAATGGTCGCGGCCACCGTGGTCAGCAGCACCGCGTGATGCGCCGGCAGCAGCCAGGAGGCGAAGGTGATGGCGGTGGCGAGCCCGCCGAATCCGAGGGCGCTGCGCAGCAGGAAGGCGAGCAGATAGATGAGTGCCACGCCGGCGATGATGAGCGGTGGAACGCCTGCGAAAGGCTGGCCGGCAAGGAGGTAGAAGTGTTCGAGCAGCGGTTAGCCCTGCCTCAGGCGGCCGGGAGAAGGCTGGCGTCGCAGGCGGCCCTTGGTCACTGCGGCTTGTCCTTGCGCGCCAGCATGCCGGCGGCCTCCGCCAGCTCGTTCAGCCGCGTAAGCGACGTGTTCATGTCCTCGAGCGCGCTTTCCATGCGCCCGGTCTGGCCTTCGGGCAGGCCGATGCCGTCGGCCATGGCGGCATGGATGTGATTGATGATGCCGACCAGCTTGAACTGCCCCGACAGCATGCCGTAGAGGGTTGCGATCAGCAGCTCCTCTTTCTTGCGCGTCTTCTCGTCCATGCCCGGCTCCTTTCCGGCGGCGATAGGAGCAGAGAAAGCGGGGCAAAGCCAGCGCCCCCTTGCCGGCGTGCGCCTCGAGCAGCTTGATGCGGCCGGTCACGTCGCTTTGCGTCATATTGAGCTCGGCGCCGGCCCGGTTCATGCTGCGGCGCCGCGCCGGCGCTGCGAAGATCCCGAGATCGGCCGCGTCCATCGCTGAAATTCCGAGAGCTTGCCGCTGCCGGCACGGGGGAACAAGGCTATAGGAGCGGGCGTTCGCGAAAAACGCGGTTAAGCCCGTGGCAGCCATCCCCTATGGTGATGGCTGCCTTTCCTGGAGCGGGAGGTGGTCGGTGATTGCGCTCGAGCGCATCTGGTTCGAGCTGCTGACGGTGCTGCCGGTGCTGGCCGCGTTCGCCGTGACCATCCATGCCCTCATGCGCAAGCGCGAGGTGACGACGGCGGCCGGCTGGATCGCGCTCGCCTGGCTGTCGCCGCTGGTCGGCAGCGCGCTTTACGTGCTGTTCGGCGTCAACCGGGTGCAACGGCGAGCCTTGCGGCTGCGCCGTGCGACTCGCGCCGGCCGCCGCGAGCTGCCAGAACTCGATCATGCGCCGCTCGACCGGATGCTGCGGCGCGTGCATCGCGCGAGCTTTCGCATCACCGGACACAATGCCGAGCCGGCGGAGGTGATCGCCATTCCGCTCGGCGGCGATGCGGCTTATCCGAAGATGATCGAGGCCATCAACCAGGCCGAGCGCAGCATCGCGCTCGCCAGCTACATCTTCCGCGCCGATTCGATCGGCGAGCAGTTCATTGCGGCGCTCGCCGCGGCCAAGGAACGCGGCGTCGAGACGCGGGTGCTGATCGACGGCATCGGCGGCGGATATTTCTTTGCCCCGGCCTATCGGCGGTTGCGCCGGGTCGGCGTCGAGGCGGCCCGCTTTCTCCATTCGCCGCTGCCCTGGCGCATGCCTTTTCTCAATCTGCGCAACCACAAGAAGCTGCTCATCATCGACGGCAAGGAGTGCTTCACCGGCGGGCTGAATATCGGCGCCGAGAATCTCGCTTCGGCGCCGCCCAAGCGCGGCGTACGCGACACGCATTTCCATGTCGCAGGTCCGCTCGTCGCCCAGATCACCGAGAATTTCCGCGAGGATTGGTGGTTCACCACCGGCGAGCGGCTGGAGGGACCGCTGTGGTTTCCCGAGATCTCGCCGCCGCCTGACATGCTGGCGCGCGCCATCAGCTCCGGCCCCGATCACGACATCGGCAAGCTCGAGCTCGTCATGCTCTCGGTGCTGGCCCAGGCGCGGGGCTCGATCCGCATCGCGACACCCTATTTCCTGCCCGACGAGCAGCTCATGAATGCGCTGGCGCTCGCTGCCTTGCGTGGCGTCGCGGTCGATATCGTGGTGCCCGAGCGCAGCGATCAGAGGATCATCGACTGGGCGATGCGCGAGCATGTGCGGCCGCTGATCGAGGCGGGCTGCGCCATCTGGGCCGGGGCCGAACCCTTCGACCATTCCAAGCTGATGACCATCGACGACAGCTGGAGCCTGATCGGCAGCGCCAATTGGGACGTGCGCAGCCTGCGCCTCAATTTCGAGCTCGATCTCGAGGTCTATGATGCGGGCTTCGCCAAGGAGGTGGCGCGCCTCATCGACAAGGGCAAGCGCAAGCGCTTCGACCGCATCGCGTTGGCGCGCGGCGGCCTGCCGGTGCGGCTGCGCGACGCCGCGGCGCGGCTGCTGCTGCCCTATCTCTAGGAATTCGGTAACTGGCGCGTGACATTCCGATTTGAGAATGGACATGCATTCGATGTCGACTATACCGATTACCATTAGGGAAGTTTCGCAGCATGCCGATGCGCCATCCGCCCATTCGCGTGCGCCCCTTTAAAGCGGCATAGCCGGTCGCACGCGAGCCGAATTCGGCTTACGGTCTACCGCGGCGCCGGACCCTGGGTCACGCGCACGAAGTCGCCGGGCCGAATCCATTTGCCGAAGGCAGCCTGGATGTCGGGCGCGCCGATATCGAGATAGCGCTTGGCGGCGACGATCGGCTCGTCGAGCGGCAGGTCGAGCGCCCAGCGGCGGATCATGCCCTGCGCGACGGCGCCGATGCTCGATTCACCGAGGGGGATCTGGCGCAGCAAGAGCGCCTTGGCGCGCTGCAGCTCGCCGTCGGTGACCGGCTGGTTCTGCATGTCGAGCAGCTCGCGCCCGACCATCGCTTCGACCCGGCTGACATTCTCGGGGTCACAGGCATATTCGATGAAATAGACGCCGCGCGTCTGGCTCATGCTGAAATCGGCCGAGATCGAATAGACGAGGCCGGCATCGCGGCGGATGTCGCGGGTCAGCCGCGTCGCATAGAAGGCGCCCCCCAGCACCGAGTTGCCGAGCTCGAGCGCGTAATAATCCGGGCTGGAGCGGTTGATGCCCAACGTCTCGGCGAGGGTGACGCGATCCTGCACGCGGCTGGCATCGGCGACAGACGCGCTGCCCGGCTTGTTGAGCGGCGCCGGCGGCAGCAGCGTTTCCGGCTTGTCGCCGTCGGCGCGCCAGCTCCCGAAATGCTTCTCGATGACGGCTTTCGCCTGCTCCGGCGTCACCTTGCCGATGACGGTGATGACGGTGAGGTCGGGCCGGAATGCGGCGCGGTGGTAGTCCTTCACGTCCTGCAGGCTGAGCTTCGAGATCGTCTCGGGCAGTGCCTCGCGCTGGATCGGATCGGCGGGCGGGTAGAGGGCCGAACGCAGCGAGCGGCTGCTCTGATAGCTCGGGCTTTTCAACCGCCCGGCGACGCTGGCGGCGGCCTGGCGCTTCACCACCTCGAAGGCGGCGGCGGGAAAGGCCGGATGCAGCTCGTTGTCGGCGAGCAGCGCCGTCGCGCGGTCGAAATTCTCCGCCAGCGCCTCGACGCCGAACTGGGTGCCCGCCTTGGCCTCGGCGCCGATTGCGTCGAGCGCCGCCTGGAACTGCAGCCGGTCGAGCGTCTCCGAGCCGTAGGAGAAGAGCTCGTCGAGCACCTGGCTCAAGCCCTCCTGGCCTTGCGGCACCTGCAGCTCGGGCCGGTTGCGCACGCGGCCATAGACGCTGATCGTGTCGCTCACGCTTTCCGGCTGGACGATGAGGGTGATGCCATTGGCGAGCGTGCTCACCAGGGGATGGCTGGTCTGCTCCGGCACCGTCAGATGGCCGAGCGCGCTCTGCGCCCAGTCCGGCAGATCGGTCGGCTTCGCCTCGCCGAGCGAGATCGCTTCCTGGCCGCCGAAACCGCCGGCCGAGGCAACGCGCTTGTTTTCGGGCTGCGGCGTCAGCACGGCCGTGACCGCCTGATCGAGCTGCAGATATTTCTTGGCGATGCGATTGACGTCGGCGACCGTGACTTTCTCGATGCGCGCGAGATCGGTGTCGGGCGAGTCCAGCCCATAGACGGCGACCGCCTCGGACCAGACGGTTGCCAGTCCCTCGATGGAATTCTTCTCGAATTCGGCGGCACGCCGCTCCTGCGTCTTGGCGGCGCTGACGAGATCGGGGGGAACACCGTTCTTGGCGATGCGGCCGAGGATCGCCTTCGCCTCGGCCTGCACGGATTTGGGATCGGCGCCGGCGGGCAGCGCGATGCTGACCTGCGCCAGTGCCGACTTCGGCATCGGATCGACCGAGAAATCGACGCTGAGCGCCTTGCCCTGCGGCACCAGCGCGTAAAGCGCGGCGCGCTTGCTCTGCAGCACATCGGCCAGCACCTCGGCGGCGGGATAGTCGGGACTTTCGAGCCCCGGCATGCGGAAGGCGAGCACCGCCAGCGTATAGGGCAGGTTGCTTTCGAAGCGGACCGTCTGAGGCTTGACCGGCTTCAGCCTCACCGCCGGGCGCGTCGGCAACTGCTTTCTGGCGATGCCGCCGAACAGATCGGTGACGGTGGCGAGCGTCTTTTGCGGATCGAGATCGCCGGCGACGATCAGCACGGCGTTGTTCGGCGCGTACCAATCGTCGTGGAATTTCTTGAGCATGGCGCCGGTCGTCTTGTCGAAAGTCGGCTTCGAGCCGAGCGCGTCATGCGCATAGCTGGAATCCGGATAGAGCGCCTGCCGCAGCTTCGTATAAAGGATGTAGCGCGGGCTCGAGAGATCGGCCGCCACCTCCTGCTCGATGGCGCCGCGCTCCTGCGCCCAATCCTCGTCGCGGGTGAACACCGACTGCATGCGCGCCGCCTCGATATGCAGCGCGACATCGAGATCCTCGGACGGCACGGTGAAGAAGTACTGCGTCACGGTCTGGCGCGTATCGGCATTGAAGCGGCCGCCCATGACGCTGCCGATGTCGGCGAGCTGCTCGGCCGACAGGCCGGGCCCGCCGCGGAACATCATATGCTCGAGCGCATGCGCCATGCCGGGAAAGCCTGCCGGCGTCTGGTCGGCGCCGACCAGGTAATTGACCGCCGTCGTCACCACCGGCGCCAGGCGATTGCGCACCAGCACGACCCGCAAGCCATTGGGCAAGGTGGCGCGCACCACATCATCCGGCTCGGCCGCGCGCGACGGAACGGGCGCCAGCAGCAGCAGGCAGGTCAGCAGGAGTCCGCCGGGGGCCATCCAGCGACGGGTGCAACGCCAGACAGTGCGCATCGAATACCTCGGCTCATGCTCGGAAAAGGCGAGG
>Ga0070681_10002787_pt1 | contig 16142 bp, 9 predicted proteins | sample KBSC83BmetaG_FD_65650 | JGI IMG/M metagenome (GOLD analysis project Ga0070681, IMG submission 65650) | Corn rhizosphere microbial communities from Kellogg Biological Station, Michigan, USA - KBS C8-3B metaG | ecosystem: Host-associated > Plants > Roots > Rhizosphere | place: USA: Michigan...
AGTACTGGGTGCCCTCCTCGATCATCTTCGCGATGATCGTGTCGGTCGTGCGAGCGTGAAGCGGGACTGCGTGAAGTGCAGATCCCTCGCTGCGCTCGGGATGACTTAGGAGGCGCTCGGGATGACTAAGGAGGCGCTCGGGATGACCGACGGCGCTCTGGGACAAACTCCCACATGCCGCGACGAATGCCGCGGCAATCACACCCACAAACCTTCGATTCATTTCGTCTCGGTTTCGCGGCTCGCGGTGCGTCGCGCAATGTCCGCGCACAGCACCACCGACTCGATCATGCTCGCCGGGTCCGCGGCACCGGTGCCGGCGATATCGAGCGCGGTGCCGTGGTCCGGCGAGCAGCGCGGAAACGGCAGCCCCAACGTGACGTTCACAGCCGATCCGAACGCCGCCACCTTGATGGCCGTCATTCCCACGTCGTGATACGGCGCGATGACCGCATCGAATGCGCCACGCATGGCGCGCACGAAAACCGTGTCCGCTGGAAATGGACCCGCGATGCCAGCCTCGGCGGCAGCAGGACGAAGGAGCTCGTCGTCTTCGCGGCCGAAGCGACCGCCGTCGCCGGCGTGCGGGTTGAGCGCGCAGAGCGCGATCCTCGGCTCGCTGATGCCGAACCAATCGCGCAGCCCGGCGCGCGTCACCGTAGCCGCCGAGAGAATTGCTTCGCGGGTGACGGCGTGGACGACATCGCGCAGCGGGAGATGCGTCGTCGCGAGCACGACGCGCAGCGGATTGATCGCTCCGGCGCTCGGACGCGTCGCGGCAAGCATCATCGCGACGCGCCGGCCCGTGAGCGTCGCGAGCATCTCAGTGTGTCCAGGAAAGTCGTAGCCGCCGGCGAGCAGCGCTCCCTTGTCGAGCGGAGCGGTGACGATGCCGTCGACGTGTCCTTCGAGCGCGAGTGCGACGGCGCGTTCCACGGCGCGGCCGGCGAGTCGTCCCGCGTCAGCAAGGCCCGACGCCTGCCACGCGCCAGTTCGTTCGTCTACGTCGACGCCAGCGCCGGTAGGCCCGACCACAACGAGATCGGCGGCGTTGCGCACTTCGCGCGACGCCGCCGCCTTCGAGACGATCTCTGGTCCGATGCCGCGGACGTCACCGAGCGTGACGGCGAGGCGTGGACGCGAGCGCGCCCTAGCGTCCACCGGGCGGTGATCCCGGGACCACCGGCTTGGCGGCTCCGGCCTCGACCGCGTCGAGCTTGATCTCGACGAACGACCGCTTCTTGACCTGATCGATGTACCGGCGGACGCCGCCGCGCTGCGCAAGCTCGCTACGCACGGCTTCACGCATCTCCGACAACGTGCGGTCACCGCCTTCGTCCACCGTCAGCAGCTGCGCGACGACGAACTTCGGCACATCGGGCCGCTTGGCAGAGCCGGCGATCTGGAACGCCATGATGTCGCCGACCTTCTTGCCGTCGAAGCCCTTCTGATAAGTGATCGGCAAGCTGTCGCGCCAGAAGGGCGGAATGTTCGTCTCTTCGCGGCCGAGGTAGTCGTGGTACTTCTTGGCCAGCGAGTCGAACGGCGTGCCCTTGCGCAGCAGATCGGCGACGCTGTCGGCGAGCTTTCGAGTTTTCTCAATGTCGCTCGAGTCGATCTTCGCCGTGATCAGGATCTGGTGCACCTTGACCTCGGCCGCGCCCTGCGCGCGATCGACGCGAATGATGTGGAATCCGAACGGCGTCTCGAAGACGGGGCTCAACTGGCCTGGCGCGACCGGCGCGTTGAAGCCCGAGCCGAACAGATAGCGCTCGAACTCCGGCAGCTGCGTGCCGCGGCGAATCCAGCCGAGGTCACCGCCGGTTTCCTTCGTCTCGAGGTCCATGGACTCGCGCTTCGCGATCTTCTCGAAGTCGGCGCCCGCCTTGATCTGCGCGAGCACGGAGTCCGCCTTGGCGCGCGCTGCCTCCTTCGCGGCGGCCGTGGGCTGCGGCGCGATCACGATCTGCTTGAACGAAACGGTCGGCGGCTTCTTGGGCAAGAATTGCTTGGCCTTCTCGAACTCCGCCGTGATCTCCGGCTCGGCCACCGAGATGGGAACGATCTTGCCATCCTGCGTCAGCTTCTGGATCACACGCTCGCGCGTGTAGCGCCGGCGAAGCTGGTCCATGAGAAACTTTCTATAATCCTCAGGCGTGCCGAGTCCGGCGTTCATCAACTCGTTCCGGAACTGCGTCTCGGTCATCTTCAGCTTCGTGTTCCGAATCTGCGCGTCGACCTGCGGTGAGATGTCGGCGTCCGCGATGGTGATCTTGAGATCCTTCGCGGCCTGAATCAGGAGCTCATCCTGAATCATGTCGGTCAGCGTCTCGCGCTCGAGCGCGAGCATTCCGACGCTGTCCTTGGGTTCCGCGACCTCCTGGTTCTGGATCCTTCCGAGCACGGCGTCACGCAAATCGAACCGCGTGATGACCTGATCGTTCACGATCGCAACGATCGCGTCGAGCGGTCTGTTTGCCGCTACCTGGGTAACGGGCGCCACGGGCGCGGCCTGCGCAGGCAGCGTCTGCGACGCCGCGACCTGCGCGGCAATCAGGACCAACGGAGCAAGGATTCGGTTCATACGACGGGATACCCACGAAGGAGGGCCAGGGGTCCGACCCCTGGCCCTGCAAACGAGAGACTACGGCTTCTTTGGATCGGGCTTTTTCGTGTCAGCTTTCGGCGGCGGCGTCTGAGCCGGCGCAGCGGCCGCAGGCGGCGCGCCCGGTGCACCCGGCGCCTGCGCACCAGGCATCGGGATGTCCGACTTCGGCTGATTGGCCGTTCTCGCCGAGTCCGCCGACGAACGAACGCGCGTAGCGCGCTCGGTGGCGCGATCGATTCCGGCCGAGTTCACCGACGCCTCGTACTTGGTGTCGAGGATCTTCCGCAGCGGAAGCGGCGGCGAGATCGGCTGCGCCTGGCCGGCCATCATCTTGTCGAGGTAGGCATCGGCGCGCGACGCGGCGAGCCGCTCCTTTTCCGGCGTGCTCTTCGCGCTGTCGGCGAGCTGCTTCGGATCGACACCCAGCGCCTGCCAGATGTTGGTCACGAGCTGGCCGACCTGCGTGTACATGTTGTCCTTGTCGGGCTGCGGAATCGTGATCTTCGCGCTATCCGCCTTGGCGAGCAACACCTGCTGCACCGCCATCTGCTTGATGAACGGCTTGAGGGCCGAATCCGGAGCGGTCGGAATGCGCTGCGCCATCTGCTGGTTCGGCGGGAACGTCTCGATCCAGCCGAGCAGATCGCCGATCGTCAGCGTGCCACCTTTGTAGGTCGCAGCCGCCGTCTTGTCGTTGCGGTGCTTCGCCTGATCCTTCACGGCGGTCTTGAGCGCCGCAGCCGCGCCGTCCTTCACCTCGATGTTCGCGGCGTTCGTGATCCCAGCCATGTACGAGGAGTCGGCGATGCGAACGGCCGCTTCGGCGTACTTCGCGGCGAAGTCGTTCTTCGCCTCGGGATACGTCAGACGCTGAATGATGTGGTAGCCGAACTGGCTCTCGACGGGCTGCGAGATCTCGCCCGGTTTGAGGGCCGCGGTCGCATCGGAGAACTGCGGCACCATCGCGCCCTTCTCGAAGACGCCGTAGTTGCCGTGGTTCTGCTTCACGCCCGGATCGCCGCTGTATTTGTCGGCCATCTGGGTGAAGTTGGCGGACGTCACCTGCGCGCGAATCTGATCGGCCTTCTTCTTCACCGAGTCCTTCTCGGCCGGCGTTGCGGTGCCGCCCGGATTCTTGAACGCGATGAGAATGTGCCGCGCGCCGAGCAATCCGCCCGCGGCCTGGTTGTACTGCGCCTCGCTGCCCGAGTCGACCTTGAAGGTCTTCTGCACCGAGTCCATGAAGCGCTGGAGCTTCTGAATGTTCAGGATCGGCGCGATGGCCGCGTCGATCGCCTTGTGGTCGTTCAGAGTATCGTTGTGGGCCGCGGCATACGCGATCTGCTGGAACCCGGTCCAGATGTCGGCGACGAGCCCGGCCGTCTCGCGGTTCACGGGAACCTGGATCTTCGCGTTGCCGAGCAGATCGCCGAGCCGCGTCACCGAGAGCTCCTGCGAGCCAGCGCGCGCCACGACGTCGACGTGCGCGGTCAGAGCTTCTTTGAGCCCTTCGCACGCCGTGAGCGTCAGACCGGCTGCGGCGATGCCAATGATAAAACGAGAGCGCATAGACCCGATGAAAGGAGGAAAGAAGAAAGCGAAATGAGATCAGGCCACGAGACCGCGCAGCGCGCGGACCAGGCCGTCGAGCATTGGGGCACCGCCGAGGCGCGTCAATTTCAGAGACAGCGGAACAGCTCGGCGAACCTCCGCCTGGAATTGCACGTCGTGAAAGGCCGCAGATAGCCCCTTGACTCTCGGAGCCGCAGAACCTCTAAAAGTAATACGAGCCTCGTCACCACGCACCAGGATTCCTTCTATCCCCAAACCGCCCCCAACGATCCGTAATTGCGCAAGTGCGAGCATCGCTTCGGCGGCTGGCGGCAGCGGGCCGAACCGGTCACGCAGCTCGGTTCGGAGCGCTTCGACTTCACGGGGCTCGGTGAAGCGGGCGAGGCGTTTGTAGACGTCGATCTTCGCGTCCTGCGACACGACGTAGTCGTCGGGCAGATAGTTCGGCGTATCGATCGTGACGTCGGCCGGGACCAGCTTCGGCGCGGCGTCGCCGGACATCAGCCGCCTGACCGTGTCCTCGAGCATCCGGAGATAGAGATCGAAGCCGACGGCGTGCACGAAGCCGGACTGTTCGGCACCCAGCAGGTTCCCCGCCCCGCGCATCTCGAGGTCCTTGAGTGCGATTCTGTAGCCCGCACCCAATTCCGTGTGGTGCTCGAGCACCTGGAGCCGGCGTTCGGCATCGGGATCGACCGAGTCCGGGACGATCAGATAGCAGTACGCCCGACGATGCGACCGCCCGACACGTCCGCGCAGCTGATACAGCTGCGCGAGACCGAAGTAGTCGGCGCGATTCACGAACATCGTGTTCGCGTTCGGCACGTCGAGACCCGATTCTACGATCATGGTAGAGACCAACACATCGACGTCGCCGCTCACGAACCTGTGCATCACATTTTCGAGCTCCTTCTCGCGCAACTGGCCGTGCGCGACAGCGATGCGCGCGCGGGGCACAATGCGCTTGATGTGATCGGCGATTGCTTGAATCGTCTCGATGCGGTTGTGCACGAAGAACACCTGTCCGCCGCGATCGAGCTCGCGCGAGATCCCTTCGTCGATCAACCCGTCGTCCCACGGCTCGACGTACGTGAGCACCGGCGAGCGATCACGCGGCGCCGTCTGCATCAGCGTCATGTCGCGCAGTCCCGCGAGCGACAGGTGCAGTGTGCGCGGAATCGGCGTCGCCGTGAGCGTGAGCACGTCGGTCTGCAGCTTCAGCTGCTTGAGCCGCTCTTTGTGCTTCACGCCGAAGCGGTGTTCCTCATCGACGACGATCAGACCAAGCTCCGAAAACTCGACGTCGGGGCTCAGCAGCCGATGCGTGCCGATGACGATGTCGACTTTCTTTTCCTTGAGCTCGCCGAGCACGGCGGCTTGCTCTTTCGTGCCTTGAAAGCGGCTCATCGCCGCGATGCGCACGGGAAAGTCGGCGAGCCGCTCCGTAAAAGTTCGGTGATGCTGATCCGCTAAAATCGTCGTCGGCACGAGCACCGCCACCTGGCGGCCTGACTGCACCGCTTTGAATGCGGCGCGCACGGCGATCTCCGTCTTGCCGTAGCCGACGTCGCCAACGAGGAGGCGGTCCATCGGGCGCGTGCTCTCCATGTCGCCCTTCACCTGCGTGGTCGCGGTCCGCTGGTCCGGCGTGTCCTCGAAGAGGAATGCGGACTCGAGCTGTCGCTGCCACGGCGTGTCCGGCACGTGCTGCGGCCGAGTTGCAATCTTACGGCGGGCGTACAAGTCGAGCAGCTCGACTGTCATCTCCTCGATGGCCATGCGCGTTTTCTCGCGCTGCTGCGCCCATCGTTTGCCGCCGAGCTTGTGCAGCCGCGGCGGCGGCGAATCCTCGGAGACGTCGTCGCCCGAGCGATAGCGCTCGAGCTGGTCGATACGATACAGCGGAACGTTCAGCCGGTCGCCGCCCTCGTACTCGACGACCGCGACCTCGATCGTGCTCTGTCCGACGAAGATGGTCTCGATGCCGCGATAGATGCCGACGCCGTGCTCGAGATGGACCACGAAGTCGCCTTCCTTGAGCGACATCGTATCGAGCGCCGTCGCGGTGATGTAGCGACGGACGCGACGGATCCGCCGTTCGCGGCGGAAGATCTCGTGATCGGTGAGTACTCTGAGGGAAGAGGGAAGCGGGAAGGGGGAAGAGGGGGGATGGGGTGCTGGGGACGAGGCAAAACCAGTCTCCATATCGATTGGTGTCCCCCTTCCCTCCCACCCCGTCCCCCCTCTTCCCGCTTCCCCCTTCCCCCTTCCCGCAACAACAAATCCACCATCCAGCACGCCGATACTCAACGCCGCTGGCGACGGCCCGCGATCCGGATCCCCAAGCAACTCGTCGAGTCGCTCGGCTTGTCCTTCGTTGTCGCAGAGAATGATCGTCGGCGTTCCGTCGCGAACCAGGCGGCGGAGTTGCTTGATGTCGCGGTCGATCGGCTCGGGCGGACGGATCGGAAAAGCGACGTCGACCTCTTCTTCCGCGTCCGTTGCGGCGAGGGTGCCGAAGCGGCGCAGCGCCGCGAGTGTCGTCGTGGGCGATTCGAAGAGCTCGTCGCGCTGGGGAACGTCTTCGCCACGGCGGCGCGCAAGATCGATGTGATGCTGCGCGTCGTCCCACGTTCGCTTGAGCTCCGGCTCCATGTGCGAGCCGCGCGGCATCACGACGAGCGTGTCGGGCGGAAAGAGCGAGATGATCGATCCGCGGTCGAACGCGCCGGCATCTTCGGTCACCTGGCCGTCGACCGGCAGAACCAACGCCATGTCGACGATACGGCTCGAGCGCTGGGTCGCGAGATCGAAATGCCGCAGATCGACGATCTCGTCGCCCCAGAACTCCGCGCGCACCGGCTCGGCCATTCCAAAACTGTAAACGTCGAAGATGCCGCCGCGGATGCTGAACTGCGCGACATCTTCCACCATCGGCACACGCTCGAAACCGATCGACTCGAGATGCTCGCTCAACTCGCCGAGGCGATGCGTGTCGCCCTTTCGCAGCTCGACTCGGAGATCCTGAAGCGCGCGCGGCATGCGAGTCTTCTCGAGCAGCGCACGCGCGGTCGTGAGAAGAATGCGAAGCTCGCCGCGCGTCAGACGCTCGAGCGTTTCGACGCGCTCGCCCGCCACTTCCATGTGCGGCTCGGCTTCGCCGAAGGCTTCACGCGCCGGGTAGAGCGCGATCGCTTCGTCCGGCACGAGCGTCTCGAGATCGGCGAGCCATCGCTCGGCTTCCGCAACGCCTTCCGCGGCGACGACGAAAAAGCGAGTCGGCAGCCGCCGAGAGAGCGACGCCATGAGCACAGCGTCCGCCGAGCCGGCAAGGCCGCCGACGGCCAGACGCGCCGCCGGCGGCGGAAGCGTGTTGAGCACACGAGCGAAAGCGGGAAGACGCTCGATGGCGTCGAGTAGTGCGTCCAGCGCCATCAGGCCGCTCGGCTGCTGCGGGCTCCGATGGCGAGAGCTTCGAGCGTCAAGAGTACGAGCGCCGCAATGAGTGCGGGCTCGAGCAGCGATCGCCGCGCCGCAGCGCGAAATGCCATCGTGGCCCACGACGACGGAGTCGCCGCGACCAGCGTTCGCTCAGACTGGATGTGATCGCGCAGCTCGTCCGGCGTGAACCGCTCCAGCATCGACTCCTCCGGCGGCGGATTGACGACGACCGCGCCGACGCGACGACCACTGCGCGTCAGAAAGAGCACACCGCTTCGTGTTGGTGCTTCGAGCGTCTCGCCCAGCGGAGTGCGTTGGCCATCCGAGCTCTCGCTGCCGTCAGCCCATCGCGGCCGAGGAAGCTGCTCGCCCGGCGCCGCGCTGATCACCTGTCCAGGCTCGCCGACGAGGCGCGTCGTCAACACATCGCCGAGCCATGGAATGAACCCGGCGCGAATCGGCAGGTTCGTGGCATCGGGCGTGATCGGTGAGCCGACGAGCACATAGCGACCTCCCGCGACGATCCACGCATCGCGGCCCACGACTGCAAGCGTCTCCGCCACCGCACCAGCCTGCGCCACGAGATCGTAACGAATCGTGCTGGTCACACCATCCAGACCGGCGCCGCGCACGGTCGCTTCGCCGGTGTGCTTTGCACCAAAGCGCCACGGAACGCCCGCTCGCTCGAGCGCGCGATTCGCGGCGCCGAGCTTCACCGGATCGACCGGCGCGAGAATGAGCGCAGGCATCGTCGACAGCTCATCGCCCGGGACTATAGCGATGTCCTTTCCGTCGGTGACACGCTCGGTCGTCCGAAGCACGTCGACAGCGTTCTTCACGAACGATCCCGCGGCCGGTGAGATCGCAACGCCGGGCGCCGGACCAATCCACACGGCGAAGTGACGAACGTTGTCGCCCGCGAGCTCGTCGGGCTCGAGCTCCACGGTGCCCGGTACCCACCCACGCTCCGGCGGCGCCGCGCGCACGATGACTTCCTCGTTCGGCGCAGCCGTGCCGCGCGCGAACGTGCGGCCGTTGAGCGTGATGCGATACGAAGTCGAGTCGCGCGAGAGAAAGCGCGTTGCGACAGCGCCTCGAGGTGTCCATCGGACGGGCCTCGCATCGGCAAGCGTCACCGCGTGGTTCAACGGCGGTTTCGTGCTCGGCGCATAGAGCATGAGCTGCACGCCAACGATCGGCGGCACGCGCTGCCATTCGGTTCGCTGTCCGTCTGTCACGAGCGCGATCTGTCGCGCGTTGAGTCCAGATGCGCGCACCAGACCGGCTGCGCGAGCCAACGCAGCGGCGGGATCACCACTTCCAGCAACCGGCTCGAGACGATTGATGTCATCTCGCAACGTTGCCGCGGATCCGCCCTGGACCTTTCCATCGATCGTCACCAGCCAGATTCGATCGGCTGATGTCGACGCATTCACGACCGAGCGCGCCATCGTCTTGAATTGATCGAGCAGCGGACGGCCGTCGACGACGACGGATGAGCTCAGCGAGTTGTCGACGACAATGGCGATGGCCGTTGGTGCGTGGCCGGCGCCGACCCAGCTCGCCACGGGACGCGCAGCCGCGGCAGCGATCGCAATCAACGCGAGCACGCGCAGGAACATCAACAACAGATTGCGCATGCGAAGCGAGCGGCTGTGCTCTTTCTCGGCGCGTGCGAGATACCGCGTTGCCGGGAAGTCGACGCGCGAGCCGACTCGCCGCCGCATCAAATGAATGATGAGCGGAACGGCGATGAACGCGCCGAGTGCGAGGTACAGCGGCGCGAGGAAACTCATAACACCATGTCATCCCGAGCGTAGCGAGGGATCTGCACTTCACGGCGGAGGTGCAGATCCCTCGCTACGCTCGGGATGACTCCTAGCGGTAGACTCATGGAAGTTGCTGTCGCGCGGCGAAGGCGCGGCGAAGCGGCACGCCGAACGGCGCGTCCGTCGAGATCACCTCATAGCCGACGCCGAGCGAGCCGAACATGGAGCGCCACTCGCCGATGACTTCTTCAACGGTGTTGCGATAGGCGGCGCGCACGTCCGCGATGCTCGCCGGCACCATCAATTCGCTCTCGGGGTCGACGAAGAGCGCTTCACCGCTCGACGGCAGCTCGCGCTCGGCCGGATCCATGACGTGCAACACCGTGATGTCGTGGCCGCCGGCGCGCAGCGCGCGCATGGCGCGCTCGACTTCCGGTTGGTCCATGAGCAAATCCGAAATGAGCACGATCATTCCGCGGCGATTGATCAGCCGCGCGGCTTGCTCCAGAGCGTCGGGGGCGCTGGACGCCTTTCCTGTCCCCGGCTCCTCGAGCGCGGCGATCACGCGGCGCCATTGTCCTTTGCGCGCGCGCGGCGCGACCGCGCTTCGAATCTTGTCGTCGAAGCGCACGAGGCCGACGGCGTCGCGCTGCCGCAGCAACAACAGCGCGAGCGCCGCCGTCAGCCGCTCGGCGTAGGCGAGCTTGGTGAGCCGGTCCGCGGCAGTCGCATCCTGGCCGACGCGCATCTGAGCTCCGCTCCACGCCATCGATCGGCTGACGTCGAGCACGACGCTCGCGCGGAGATTTGTTTCTTCCTCGTACTGGCGCACGACCCAGCGATCGGCGCGGGCGGCGATCTTCCAATCGATGTAGCGGAGGTCGTCGCCGGGCTGGTAGGGTCGGTAGTCGGCGAACTCGACCGAGAAGCCTTTGCGGGCCGAGCGATGCAGGCCGGACATGAAGCCGTCGACGATCCAGCGCGCAACAATTTCGATCCGGCCGAGCGCTGCGAGGCTGGCCGGGTCGAATAGATCCGCACGGTGTCCAACACCCCGAGCGAGTTCCATATGGAGTGCGTAACCTAATTAGCGCCGTGCGCGTCGGACGGGGACCTGAAGTCGCCTCTTGCGCTGCGACAAAACGACCATAATTTGTATACATCAACCCAATCGGAGATGCGGCGTATGCGGGGCGCAGTTCCGACCATCTGTTTGCTGGCATTCGTCAGCGCGTGCCAAACGCCGGGATCGTCCGGCACCCCAAGTGTTGGTGTCACTCCGCAGTCTCTGACACCCGCACAGAAAGTGGCCATGGCCGACTCGATGGTCGCGCAGCACGTCGCCGACCTCGAGGGACCCGGCGCTTCGATTCGCGCGGAGTTCGCGAATGTGTCGGGCGTCCGCCGCGTGGTCGCATCATTCCATTTGAACGCGGATGCGTACGTGCTCGTTGGCCACATCGATGCCGACGGCGTGCTGCGCATCGTGTTCCCGCTCGAACCGGGGGATGATGGATTCGTCCGCGGGAATCGCGACTATCGCACACCCGAGTTCTTCGCCGGCTTCACGGACCAGTACAATGCGCGCGGCCGGCAGATGTTCCGCTACACGTCGCATCCGATCGACGCGTACGACGGCGCGGATGGCTACGCATTCATCATCGCGAGCTGGCGGCCGATGCGGCTCGACCAGATCTCCACGAGCGGGAACTGGGATACATTCGAGCTTGCTGATGCGAAATATCTGACCGATCCGCGGCCCGCGATCTATGAATTGGCGGCGCAGCTGGCCGGCCAGAATCGCGAGGCGTACACGGTGGAGTTCGCGAAGTACACGACATCGCTGCCGCTGTATGGCAGCTACGCGAACAGCTCTGCGTTCGGCGGCTTCGGCGGCCTGACGTACTGCAACGGCTATGGCCAGGGATTCGGGTACTCGTTCATCCCGGCGTCGATGTTCATTCCCGTGTCGGCGTTCACGCCGAACGGCTACGCGAGCAGCTTCTACTCCCGCGGCCAGTACTTCTACTACGACGATCTATTCGACTGCTACCGCTCGGGGTATTCGCCGGGCAGCTATCCGGGCTTCTACGGATACGGTTACGGCTACCGCGTCGCCGGCAATGGCACGGGCACGCCGGTGGGACCCACGCCGATTCGCAACTTCACTCCGCGTGATCGCTCGCCGGTGCCAATGACGCCCAGCGGCATCGGAGCTCACACGCTCCCAACATCGCAGCACTTTACGGCGAGCAACGGCACTCGTGAGACGCCACTGCCGTCGTCGCAGTATCGTCAGCGCGGATTGATCACCGCTGACGATCCGAACACGACGCTCCCGAATCGCCGCACGCCGGTGACGGATCCGCGGTCCGGGGGCGACACGCATGCCCGTCCGAGCATTCAGGACATGGTTGGTCGTCGCCCGCAAAACACTGGCGACGGCTCGGGATGGTCGCGCGCGCAATCGATGGGTGGTACGCAGGCCAACACGAACGAGCGTCGCAGCTTCTCGCCGAATTCACGTCGAGCGGATCCGTCGACGACCCCCGATCGTGGATCGCAGCGTGCGCAGGGTTCACAGTCTTCGCAAACTGAAAACCAGCGTCGATTCCAGCCGTCGCCGCAACAAGTGGAGCAGCATCGCAGCCCGCCGCCGCAAACGGAGACTCGAGTTGCGCCGCAGGTTCGCGAAGCTCCATCACGACCGACTCCGCCCGTCGAGCGTAGCTCCCCGCCACCATCTCCGCCGTCTTCATCGTCCAGTTCGTCGTCGGGCTCTTCGTCGACGGGACGTCCTCCCGGACCTCCGTCGCCGTAACCAGTCATCCCGAGCAACGCGAGGGATCTGCACTTCACGTAGTTCACGAGAGCGCCGCGCGAGCCCAAGAGCCCGCGCGGCGCTCTCATTTTTGTGGCCCTTCGACCGTCGCTATATTCCGACGGCACAACTAGTTCCCTTCTTCCCGCAGTCGAGAGAGTGTTTTGAAGCTCGATCACATCCGCAACTTCTGTATCGTCGCGCACATCGACCACGGGAAGTCCACGCTGGCCGATCGGCTGATCGAGGCAACCGGCACTCTCCAGAAGCGCGAGATGAAGGCGCAGGTCCTCGACACGCTCGATCTCGAGCGTGAGCGCGGGATCACGATCAAGCTCAACGCCGTCCGCATGTCGTACAAGTCCGAGACGGGCGAGCAGTACGAGTTCAACCTCATCGACACACCGGGGCACGTCGACTTCACGTACGAAGTGTCCCGCTCGCTCGCCGCGTGCGAAGGCGCGATCCTCGTCGTTGACGCGTCGCAGGGCATTCAGGCGCAGACGCTGTCGAATCTCTTCCTGGCGATGGATGCCGGCCTCGAGATCATTCCGATCCTCAACAAGATCGATCTGCCCGGCGCGGAGCCCGAGCGCCGCAAGCAGGAAGTGCACGATCTGATCGGTACCGACCCGGACGACATTCTGCTCGTCAGCGCGAAGGAAGGCGTCGGCATCCCCGCCCTGCTCGAGGCGATCGTCAAGCGCGTTCCGCCGCCGAGTGGTGATCCCGAAGCGCCGCTCCGCGCGCTCATCTTCGACTCGTACTACGATCGGTATCGCGGTGCGATCGCGAGCGTCCGCGTGGTCGACGGTACGATCCGGCCCGGCATGCAGGTCAAGTTCGCCGCGGGATCAGGGCTCGCGTACGAAGTCGCGGAAGTCGGCTACAATCAGCTCCGACAGGTGCAGGCGGACGAGCTTGGACCGGGCGAAGTCGGCTACGCCGTCGCGAACGTGCGCACGGTGAAAGAGACGCGCGCCGGCGACACGATCGTCGACGCCGCACGGCCAGACGTCGAGCCGCTGCCGGGCTATCAGGACGTCCACTCGATGGTGTTCGCCGGACTGTATCCGACCGACACCACACAATACGAGACGCTGCGCGATGCGTTGGAGAAGCTGCAGCTCAACGACGCATCGCTGCACTACGAGCCGGAAACCTCCACGGCGTTGGGCTTCGGTTTCCGCTGCGGCTTTCTCGGCCTATTGCACATGGAGATCGTGCAGGAGCGGCTCGAGCGCGAGTTCGACCTCGATCTGGTGACGACCGTGCCGAACGTGGAATACCGCGTTCATCACACCGACGGCACGATGGAACTGCTCGAGAGCCCATCGAAGATGCCCGACCCTGGCGTCATCGATCGAATCGAGGAGCCGTACGTCAAAGCGCGCATCATGGCGCCCGCCGACTACATCGGCCCGATCATGACACTCGGCACCGAGCGTCGCGGCGTCTACAAGAACATGACGTACCTCGACACGAGCCGAGTGGAATTCGACTGGGAGTTTCCGCTCGCCGAGATCATTCTCGATTTCTTCGACAAGCTGAAGACGATCAGCCGCGGGTACGCCAGCCTGGACTACGAGATGCTCGAGTATCGCGACAGCGATCTCGTGAAGCTCGACATGCTGATCAACGGCGATCCGATCGACGCCTTCTCGGTCATCATCCACCGCGACAAGTCGTACGAGTGGGGCCGCAAGATCGCCGACAAGCTGAAGGATCTCATTCCGCGACAGCTCTTCGAGGTCGCGATCCAGGCGGCGATCGGCAACAAGATCATCGCGCGCACCACGGTGAAGGCGCTACGCAAAGACGTGCTCGCGAAGTGCTACGGCGGCGACATCACGCGAAAGCGCAAGCTGCTCGAGAAGCAGAAAGAGGGTAAAAAGCGGATGAAGCAGGTGGGCGCGGTGGAAATTCCGCAGGAAGCGTTTCTGGCGGTGCTACAGGTCGAGTAATCGGCTGTCAGTGCGCCGCCGACGCCACTACGCCGAGAGAGTGGGAACAGACAATAGCATCAGACCAAAACAATTTCATCCAACCGATGTCATTGTTTGGGTTTGATGCTCATCATTTGTTGACTATGTAGGCGTCGAGTGGCCAGCCTGAGTGCTCCGCCACTGAGCCGGTACCCTTCCGCAGTTCGCGCCGCCGCCCGTTATTCCGTTTCTGGAATGAACTCCCGCCGCCGACGAGGCGGCAGAATGCGCTCTCGCCTCCAGGAAGGCGGCTCGGCGAGCGTGCGTGCGCGTCGGCTTCCTCGCAGAATGAGAAGCGCGGCCGGAATCGTCGTCAACGCGCCAACCGCGAGCAGCGCCCGACCCGCCCGTTCACGACGTGCGTTCGACAAACGGGCGCCTAGCAAGAGCCCAACACCGACCCCGAGGGCAACGCGCGTCCCAATAACGAAGCCCAGCGACGGTCGTGTCATGACGAGACTGCGCATGTGTCCACCTCCGGCCCGCGTGGAGGTGCAAGCTGCATGCGACGATGGCGCGACCAGGGCGAGCTCAGCTCGGCGCGCGCAATCACCCGATCAGCGTTCGAAGCAGATGATAGCTCGTGGCGTGCGCCTCCTGAATTCGAGGCACGTATTCCGACGGCGCGTTGATGACGTGGTCAGCCAGCTTCTCCGCCCCGATGCGGCCGCCCTCGTAGCCGGTGAACGCGATCGTCAGCAGTCCTCGTCGGCGCGCCGCTTCGAGCGCGGCGATGATGTTCCGAGAGTTGCCACTCGTCGTGAATGCGATCGCGACGTCGTCAGGGCCCGCGTACACCGCGACCTGCCGGGCGAATACGAGATCGGAACCGACATCGTTCGTCAGCGCGGTGAGTATCGCCGAATCAACAGTGAGGTCGAGCGCACGGCGCGGCGAAAGCCCGAGAGCGACCGGCGGCTCGAGGAGATCGGCGGCGAGATCCATTGCATCGGTTGCCGATCCGCCATTGCCAAACGTCAAGACCGTGCTGCCGCTTTCGACGCGATCGCGCACAGCCGCAGCGGCGGCCATCAACTCGAGCGACGCGGACTCGTCGAGCGTGCGCGCTCGCAAGGCGCTCACATCTCGAGCCTTCATGAGCGCCGAGCGTGCGACATCATCGATCACGGGCGCGCGATCGCGCGGCGCGTCGGTCAGAAACGGGTAGAGAAACGCGGACTGCCCCGGATGCGCGCTCGAGCCGCGTCCCTCGTGCTCGAAGAAGACGTGCACGAGCTCCCAGAGGACGTGATATAACGTCTCGACGCATTCCTGCCGGATGAACGGATCATCGGAGCCCGGCCGGAGCTCGACGTCCGCGCCGAACGCATCGAACGCCACGGTGAGCGCTCCTCGTCGCTGAGCCAATTCGATTGCCGCGGCGATCGCGTCACGCGCGGGGCTTTCGGCATCGCCGAACGCCAGCACGATGTCGTCGCGAGTGATCAACGATTTCCCAGCATTGTCAGACACACCAATCGCGGGAAGCGCGCGCTTTCCAACGATCACGGGGTGCACGAACTCGACCGCAACGTGGCGAACGTCGGAGTGCGCCGCCGGCGACCATCCGAGCGCAACGAGGCGCCCGCCGGCGACGAAGCGATCGGCCATCGCCGCGCATAACCGCGCGACTCGGCTGGCGTTATCCATGAAGAACGCCTCGTTCACGGCGGCACGGCGAGACAGCGCCACCGAAACATGCGCGAGATCCGGCAGCGTGGCGACGTGGATCACGCGAGCGCCGCCTCCGGATGTCGGATCGAGACGAGCCAATCACAGAAGGCCTCGACGCCTTCGCCGGTGCGCGCGCTCGTGAGCAGGCACCGCACGCCCGGATGCACGTCGTTGATGTTCTTCAGAAGTGCGTTGAGATCGATCTCGAGGTGCGGCAACAGGTCGATCTTGTTGATCACGACGAGCTCGCACGCGCGAAACATCAGCGGATA
>Ga0070681_10002788_pt1 | contig 16141 bp, 13 predicted proteins | sample KBSC83BmetaG_FD_65650 | JGI IMG/M metagenome (GOLD analysis project Ga0070681, IMG submission 65650) | Corn rhizosphere microbial communities from Kellogg Biological Station, Michigan, USA - KBS C8-3B metaG | ecosystem: Host-associated > Plants > Roots > Rhizosphere | place: USA: Michigan...
GTGTTGCTCGGCGGACCGGACTTCGAGCCGGTGGCCTTCGTGGATGACAAGAAGAACCTGCACGGCAGCAGCATCAACGGCCTGCGGGTCTATCCAGCCGAAATGCTCGCCGATATGGTGCGGCGCCTCGAGGTTGAGCGCGTGTTGCTGGCGATGCCATCGGCATCCCGGCGCCGGCGGCGCGAGATCCTGACGGCCCTGGAGCCGCTTGGCGTCCACGTCCAATCCTTACCGCACCTTTCCGACCTCATCGCCGGCAAAGCGCGGATCGACGAGCTGCGGGATGTCGACGTGAGCGATCTGCTCGGTCGCGACGCGGTTCCGCCCAACCCGCAGCTCTTCGGACAGTGCATCCGCAACAAATGTGTCATGGTGACCGGCGCGGGTGGCTCCATCGGCTCGGAGTTGTGCCGGCAGATCATCCGATTATCGCCCGCCCGCCTGGTGTTGTTCGAGATGTCGGAGCTGGCGCTCTACACGATCGAGCGTGAGTTGCGGGAGCAATCGGAGCACGAGCATCTGTCAGTAGACGTCGTGCCATTGCTGGGCAATGCGCATCACCGCCATCGGGTGCGCGAAGTTCTCGGGGCCTTCAGCGTACAGACCGTCTATCACGCGGCAGCCTACAAGCACGTCCCGATCGTCGAGCACAATGTCATCGAAGGTGTTCATAACAACGTCATCAGCACGTGGTACACAGCGGAAGCCGCCATCGAAACCAACGTCGAGACGTTCGTGCTCATCTCGACAGACAAGGCGGTCAACCCGGCGAACGTGATGGGCGCCACGAAGCGCCTCGCGGAGCTGGTGCTGCAGGCGCTGCAGGAGCGCAGCTCGAGCACCCGTTTCTGCATGGTCCGTTTCGGCAACGTGCTCGCCTCTTCGGGCTCGGTGGTCCCGCTGTTCCAGGAGCAGATCCGCCGCGGGGGACCGGTCACCGTGACCCACCCGGACGTGATCCGCTATTTCATGACGATTCCGGAGGCGGCGCAGCTGGTGATCCAGGCCGGCTCGATGGCCAAGGGCGGCGACGTTTTCGTGCTGGACATGGGCCGTCCCGTCCGGATCGACGATCTGGCGCGGCGGATGATCAACCTCATGGGCCTGACGGTCCGCGATTCCGACAACCCGGACGGTGACATCGAGATCGAGTACACGGGCCTGCGGGCAGCGGAGAAGCTGTTCGAGGAGCTGCTGCTGGGCTCGAATGTGACCGGGACGGATCATCCGATGATCCTGCGGGCCATGGAGCACCGGCTGCCGTGGCAGCGCATTCACCAGATACTGAACGACCTGCTCGTCGCCCTGGCCAGTTTCGACTGCAGCCGGGCGTTGGCGCTGTTGAGCGATTCGGTCGCGGAATACGTCCAGCATCCGGAGCTGCGGGATTACGTGTGGAAGCGCAAAGCCGCGCTGCCCCATACCCCCGACGCCAAGATCGCCGACTTCGCGGCCAAGCGCCGCTCCTCCGAAGTCGGCAAGCCCGGGCACGGCCAGAACCCGATCAATTAGCTCCCCCGGGGGCGGACGGGGCCCGCAGTTTTCTCCTGCCAGGCTTGAGGAACCCCGCCCTCATGCTTTAGTCTGGCGGCCCCTTGCCGCTGATAAATCAAGAACTTACACATGCGTGTCACCATCTTCGGCTCCGGCTACGTCGGCCTGGTCACCGGGGCGTGCCTGGCGGATGCCGGCAATCACGTCGTCTGCGTGGATGTGGATGCGAACAAGATCGCCTGCCTGAACCGGGGTGAGGTTCCGATCCACGAGCCGGGCCTCGATGCGCTCATCAAGCGCAACATGGAAGCCGGCCGCATCGAGTTCACGACCGATGCCGTCAAGGGCGTCGAGCACGGGCTGTTCCAACTCATCGCTGTAGGCACTCCCCCCGATGAGGACGGCTCCGCCGATCTGCGCTACGTTCTGGCCGTAGCGCGCACGATCGGCACACACATGAATCGCTACTGCATCGTCATCACGAAGTCGACGGTGCCCGTCGGAACGGCGGACAAGGTGCGCAAGGAGATCGCTTCGGCGCTGGCCTCACGCCCGGCGAACCTCGAGTTCGATGTGGTCTCCAATCCCGAGTTTCTGAAAGAAGGCGCCGCGATCTCGGACTTCATGAAGCCCGACCGGGTGGTCATCGGAACCGACAATCCACGAACCACTGAGCTGATGCGCGCGCTCTACGAGCCCTTCACGCGCAACCACGACCGCCTCATCGTCATGGATATCCGCTCTTCGGAGCTCACCAAATACGCCGCGAACGCCATGCTCGCCACGAAGATCAGCTTCATGAACGACCTGGCCAACATCGCCGAGCGGCTGGGGGCCGACATCGAGAAGGTGCGCGTCGGCATCGGGTCCGATCCGCGCATCGGCTACAGCTTCATCTATCCCGGCACCGGCTACGGCGGCTCGTGTTTTCCCAAGGATGTCCAGGCCTTGATCCGCTCCGCGCACGAGGTCGGTCACCGGCCGCGGATCCTGGATGCCGTGGAGGCGGTCAACGCCACCCAGAAGGAAGTGCTGGTGCGCAAGATGCGCCGCCACTACGACGACCGGCTCGAGGGCCGGACGTTTGCCCTGTGGGGGCTCGCGTTCAAGCCAAACACCGACGACATGCGCGAGGCGCCCTCGCGGCGGATCATCGAATTGCTGGTCGAGGCGGGGGCGCGGATCCGGGCGTACGACCCCGTTGCGTCGGCCGAAGCGAAGCGTATCTTCGAGGCCCAGGGGTGCACGGAAGTGCTGCTGTGCAAAAATGCATACGAGGCCGCCGAAGGTGCGGACGCCCTGTTGATCGCCACGGAATGGCAGGAATTTCGCAGTCCGGATTTCGACCGGCTCAAGCAGATATTGAAGGCGCCCGTGATTTTCGACGGCCGCAATCTCTACGATCCGGCGATGGTGGGCCGTTTCGGCTTCACCTACTACGCGATCGGCAGGGGCCGGGCGACCGCCGTCTGAAGCCGAAGCGCTCGGACGATCATAGTCAGACAGTCTCTTGAGGACATCCGATGCTGACGCCAGTGATTCTTTCGGGCGGTGCCGGCACGCGTCTGTGGCCGCTGTCCCGGGAGTTGTATCCAAAGCAGTTGCTCGCGCTGACCGGCGAGCGCTCCATGCTGCAGCAGACCGCATTGCGGCTGGACGGTCTCGGCGCCGCCACGCCGATCGTCGTTTGCAACGACGCCCACAGGTTCCTGGTCGCGGAGCAGTTGCGGCAGTTGGGCATCGAGCCACGCGCCACGCTGCTCGAGCCGTTCGGTCGCAACACGGCCCCCGCTATCGCGCTCGCCGCCCTGGCGGCTTTGCAGTTCCGGCCCAAGGACACCACTGAACCGATCCTGCTGGTGCTTCCGGCCGATCACGTCATTCGCGACGTCACGGCGTTCCAGAACGCCGTTCGCCAGGCGCACCCCTGCGCGGAGCAGGGCCGCCTGGTGACCTTCGGAATCGTGCCGACCTCGGCCGAGACCGGCTACGGTTATATCCAGCATGGCGCTCCGGACGGGCAGGCGCGCCGTATCGCGCGGTTCGTCGAGAAGCCGCCGCTGGAGAAGGCGCGCGAATTCGTGAAATCGGGCGATTACTACTGGAACAGCGGCATGTTCATGTTTCGCGCCAGCCGCTATCTGGAGGAGCTCGATCGTCACTCGCCACAGATCGCCAAAGTCTGCCGCGCCGCTCTCGCGGCGGCGAAAAGCGACCTTGATTTCACTCGCATCGACGCGAAGACGTTCGATTCGTGTCCCAGCGACTCCATCGATTACGCCGTGATGGAAAAGACCTCCGACGCGGTCGTCGTGCCGTTGTCTGCCGGATGGAGCGATGTAGGTTCGTGGGCGGCGTTGCATGAGGCGAGCGACGGCGACAGCCGCGGCAACGTAACTCATGGCGATGTGATCTTCGAGGATACGGACGGTTGCTATCTGTATTCGGAGAGTCGGCTCGTCACGGCCGTCGGATTGAAAGATCACGTGGTGGTGGAGACCAAAGACGCCGTGCTCGTCGCCCCGAAGAACCGGGTGCAGGATGTGAAGAAGCTCGTCGCGCGGCTCAAGCAGGACGGGCGCTATGAGCACTCGTTGCATCGCGAGGTGTTCCGGCCATGGGGCAGCTATGACAGCATCGAGAACGGCTTGCGCTTCCAGGTGAAGCGGCTGAGGGTCAAGCCCGGTGCGACTCTCTCGCTGCAAATGCACCATCACCGCGCCGAACACTGGGTCGTGGTCTCGGGCACCGCGCGGATCACTCGCGGGGAGGAGGTTTTCTTCCTCGAAGAGAATCAGTCGACCTACATCCCCGTAGGCGTCAAGCACCGCATCGAGAACCCCGGAAAAATCCCGCTGCAGATCATCGAGATCCAGTCGGGCTCCTATCTGGGAGAAGACGACATCGTGCGCTTCGAGGATCGTTACGGCCGCCAGGGTACGACTACATGACCAGATCGTCCGAGCCTCGCACCCTGACAGCGTTCAAGGCCTACGACCTGCGCGGCAGGATCCCAACCGAGATCAACGAGGATCTCGCCTACGATGTCGGGCGCGCGTACGCCGGATTCGTGAAGCCGCGCCGGGTGGCCGTTGGTTTCGACATCCGCCTGTCGAGCCCCGCACTGGCGCAGGCGCTCAAGCAAGGTCTGATGGACTGCGGCGTCGACGTCCTGGACATCGGCCTGTGGGGCACGGAAGGCTCGTACTTCGCAACATTCGCCGAGCGGCTCGACGGCGGGATCATGGTGACCGCGAGTCACAACCCGCCGGACTACAACGGCATGAAGTTCGTGCGCGAGGAAGCGCGCCCGATCAGCGCGGATACCGGCCTCCAGGAGATGCGCTCGATGATCGAGTCGGGCCGCCTGCCAGGTAAGGCCGCGACCCCCGGCACGCAGCGCCCACTGGATATCCGCGGCAAATACCTGGAGCACCTGCTTGGCTATGTGGATCGCAGCAAGCTGCGCAAGCTCAAGGTGGTGGTCAATCCGGGCAACGGCGGCGCAGGGCTCATCGTGGACCAGATCGAGGCGCACCTGCCGTTCGAATTCATCAAGGTCAACCACCAGCCTGACGGCACCTTCCCCAACGGGGTGCCCAATCCGATGTTGGAGGAAAATCGCGCGGCCACGGCTGAAGTGGTGCGCCGCTCCGGCGCCGCCCTGGGACTGGCGTGGGACGGAGACTACGACCGCTGCTTCTTCTTCGACGAGCAGGGTCAGTTCATCGAGGGATACTATCTGGTAGGCCTGCTGGCCCAGGCCTTCCTCGAGATCGAGCCGGGCGCCCGGATCGTGCACGACCCCCGGCTCACCTGGAACACGTTGGAGATCGTGCGCAGGCTGGGCGGGACACCCGTGTTGTGCAAGTCCGGACACGCCTTCATCAAGCAGAAGATGCGGGAGGTGGACGGCGCGTACGGCGGGGAGATGAGCGCCCACCATTACTTCCGCAAGTTCTCGTATTGCGACAGCGGGATGATTCCCTGGCTGCTGGTCCTGCAGGTGATGTGCGAGAGCGGTCAGACCCTGTCCTCGCTGGTCGGGGAGCGGATGCGGCTGTTTCCGGCGAGCGGGGAGATCAACCGTCACCTGCGGACGGACGCCAAATCGATCCTGGCGCGCGCGCAGAAGCACTACGAGAAGCAGGCCCTCAGCGTGGATTTCACCGATGGCTTGTCCATGGAATTCGCCGATTGGCGCTTCAACCTGCGGGGCTCCAACACGGAACCCCTCGTGCGACTGAACGTCGAATCCCGGGGAAGCGAGGCGCTAATGAAGGATAAGACGGCGGAAGTTCTCGCGCTCGTTGACGGCTAGGTTGGCGTGGGAATGAAACTTGCGTAGGCTTGCAGCCTGCTCCCCATTCCCCATCGTGGCTCAAATGGAGATGTCTTTGGAGGCAAACCGCCCCTTACGCGTGTTGATTGCCGAGAATCACCGCGATCTGAGCGAAGTGATGAGTCAGCTCATCGATACCGAGCCTGATATGCGGTGTGTGGGGCAGGTTTCGGACGCCACCCAAGTCCTGCCCGCGGTGCAGGACGCTTCCGCAGACGTTCTGATCCTCGACCTCATGCTTCAAGGCGGCAGCGGGATGCCCCTGATCGAGCAACTGACCTCAGCCATGCCGGATCTGAGAGTGATCGTCTTCAGCGGCCTGGCGAACAGCGAGGAGGTCGAGCGCGAAGCCAAACGCCGGGGCGCCGCCGCGTTCGTTACGAAAGGGTGCGATTTCCACGTACTGCTGAACGCGCTCCGACCCGAGTACTCGATCAAGCGTTCAAAAGTCTCCTGAGACTTTCGCTGGCGCGCTCAGCCGCGTGCCCATCCCACTTGGCGGGTTTGCGTCCGGTGGACCACTTCCCGCTCAGCGCTTCGCGCGCAGCGCTGGTCACCTCTGAGGGCTTGATGAGCCGATTTGTGCCCTGCGTGATCGTAATGGGACGTTCGGTGTTCTCGCGCAGAGTCGCGCACGGAATCCCCAGGTAGGTCGTTTCCTCCTGGACGCCGCCAGAGTCCGTGATAGCGATCGTGCAGTGGCTCACGAGGTTCATGAACTCGATATAGCTCAGCGGCTCGGTCGCCCGGATCCGGGGGTTGCCGGTAATCGAGCCGAGCAGACCGAACTCCTCCAGCCGCTTGCGCGTGCGCGGGTGGATGGCGAACACGACCTGCATCTCGGCCGCAACCTGCAGCAATGCCGTCACCAGCTCCGTCAGCTTTTCGCGCTGGTCGACGTTCGAGGGGCGGTGCAGCGTGACGACCGCATAGCGCTGATCGTTCAGCCCCAGGCGGCCGCGCGTGTCGGCCTGCTGGATCTTCTCGCGCAGCATCTCGAACGAATCGATCATGATGTTGCCGATGCAGTCGATTTTCTGCTGCGGCACACCCTCGGCGAGGAGGTTGCCGTCTGCATCGGGCGAGGGCGTCCACAGGAGGTCGGCGATCGCATCGGTGACCAGGCGGTTGATCTCCTCCGGCATGCGCCGGTCGCGGCTGCGCAGGCCGGCTTCCAGATGAACGACCGGAATCCAGAGCTTCGCCCCGACCATGGCGCACGCGGCGGTCGCGTTCACATCGCCGACGACCACTATGGCATCCGGCCGACTGCTCGCGCACACAGCTTCATACGCGATCATCGTGCGACCGGTTTGCTCGGCGTGCGTGCCGGACCCGACCTCCAGGTGGTGCGATGGCTCGGGCAACCGCAGATCCCTGAAGAAAGCATCCGACATGTTGGCGTCGTAATGTTGACCCGTGTGCACAATGTGCGGCGTGCACCAGTTTTGTGTGCGCAGGGCGTGATACAACGGCGCCACCTTCATGAAGTTCGGGCGCGCGGCGGCGATCAGGTGGATGGGCTTCGGATTCAAGGCGGACCCTTCGTAGGTTCGTTTTGGCGGGGGAGCTTAGCCGATTCCTCCGGTGCGAGGGCGTGTTGCCGCACCGGTTGGCACGCTGGCCGGCCTCCCGCACGAGTTTCGTAAAGGCTTGATGTTCAGCTTGGCGAGGGCTGTCTGCGACGAGAGACACTGGTCGCGTCCCGCCCCGGCAGGTAAGTTCCACGTTTCTCACATCAACGGGGGCAGGTAACCCATGGCGCTTTGGAAAGACACGAATACAGGACCCACTTCGGCGCCCGCGCCGGCGACCGGCGGACCCGCGGCAGCGGGCCTTCAGCCGCATGCGCGCGAGCCGGAAAAGTCGAATGTGGCTCCCTTGAGCCCGGAACCGGCCCGTCGGGTCGTCAAAGAGGCACAGCGGCTCGACATGAAAGAATCCGTCATCGCTTCCGATCTGACGATCGAGGGCAAGATCGTAGGCACCGGCCACGTGCGCATTGCCGGCCGCTTCAAGGGTGACGTGCAGGTGGACGGCAACGTCACGCTGGACACCGGTGCGCATCTCGAGGGCCAGGTACGCGCCAGCGTGGTGGTCGTCGGCGGCGAGCTCATCGGCAACATCGAGAACGCCAAGCGCGTCGAGCTGCTCGAGACGGGAGTGATCAGCGGCGACGTCAAGGCCGGGTCCCTCACCGTGGCCGCCGGTTCCCGCATGCGGGGCCAGGTCGAGTTCGGATGGGAGGGCGAAGGCCGCAAGTCCTTGGAAACCAAGGGTTACGGCAACGCCTAAGCGACCCACGATGCGTCCAATCGCGCTTTCCCCATGAGCGTCGTCTCTCGCCCGGTGGCGACGGGCAAGACGCGCACCTGTCCGCATTGCAAGGCCGTCATCCTCGAGAGCCTGACGATCTGTCCAGGCTGCATGCACCACCTGCGCTTCGACTCCGAAGCAGCGAAGCGCCAGGTGGCGGCCAATACGGCATTGCGCGTCGAAGGCGTCATTCGCCACCCTCCCCTCGAGGAGGCGTGGGAGTACTACGTCGTCATCGCTATTCGTAACGACCGGGGCGAGGAAGTGACTCGTCAGGTCGTGAACGTCGGGGCCCTGCAGCCGGCCGAGAAGCGCACGTTCAGTCTTTCCGTCGAGGTTCTGCCGCCCCAGGCGCCTCCCGAGGAGGTCGTCCTTCCGGTGCAGGACATGCAGCCGGCCGGGACCGCTCCGGCCATGGCGGCCCCGAAGCCCGGTGCTCCCGTGAGTGCGGCGCAAGCTGCGGGACTCAAGCCGCCGCAACCCGGCGCCCCGCCGCCGAAGTTCGGCTCGGCCGGCAGCCGCCCGCCGCCTCCGGCGGCGACGGTTCGAGGGGGAGGGACTCCCGGCGCTCAGCCGGACGCCCCGCCGCGGTCGCCTCCGTCCCAGGGCTCGCCGCCGCCGGGGCCTCAGGGCCGACCGGCCGGGGGCGCGCCGACGCCCGGGCAGCCAGCGCCCAGCCCGAAGCCGCTGCCTCCCGGCGGACCGAAGCGGCATTAAGGTCCGCATACACCGGCCTTCCGGTGGCACGCCGGCAAAAACCACGCTTTTTGCCCGCCGCCAAACAGGGTGCTCCGCCCACCTCCGCGCAAAGCGCCGCAGGCGAGTTTGCGCCCATGAACTAGAAGCTCTGTTTCGTCTGCACCAGGAACTGCACCCGTTTGATGGAGTTGTCGCCATCGAACGGGAATGCCACGTCCACATGGATGATGTTGCCCAGGCCCGAACGGGCGTTGCCGAATCTCAGCCCGAATCCCGCATCTTTCAGCAGGCCCAGGTTGGAAGCCGCGAGCGGCGCGTGACCCCAGGTGCGCCCCGCATCGAAAAACACCGCTCCGCCCACGCGGAACAGCCTGAAGGGATACCAGTCCGTGAAGTATCTCTGCTCGACGGTGAATAAAGCGCGCGCGTCGCCGCCCTGGTAACGCAGCGGATACCCACGCAAGCCGTTGTCGCCGCCCAGGAGCATCTGGTTGTCCAGATCGAGGTTGTGGCCCACGGTCGCATCGAGCGTGCTGAAGAACAGCCACTTCGATGACTGCCGGGCGTAGTAGCGGACGTTCGCATCGAGAACGCCGTTGCGCAGCGTGCCGTCCTCGACTCTGCCGCTGAAGCTCTGCGCAAACAACACCGTGTTGTGATCCGTGTCGCCCATGCTTTGCCCGGCGGTGCCCTGGAACAGGAGCGCGCTGCGCGAGGACCCGAAGGAGGAATCCGCCCATCCAAGGCGCACGCTGGCGGTCGTACCGACATAGAAATCCTCGGTGCGTTGGATCTGGTCGTGATTGCGGTACTTGCGGAAATCGTCCTGGATCAGATTGAGCTGCACCCACGGATAGACGAACTTGCGGTTTTCCGGAATCGCGGTTACGCCGGTCGAGCCGGGCGCGGGAGCGAAGACGTGTTCGTCGGAAGTGACTCCAAAGCTCCAGCGCCTCACCCAGCCGTCGCGAAGCCCCTGTGACAGTCCAAGATACCCGGATGCGTACTTCCGATGATCGCGAAACTGGTCGATGATCTGCCCGCGATCGTAGAGGGAGTCGATCTGCTCGTCGTTGAAGAGTGCCAGGCCTCCGGCGTACCGCACATCGAGCGCATAAAACGGATGGTCGATCGTGAGCTGGCGCAGGTAGCCGTCGCTGTTCCTGGAGTACTCGCCGAAGACGGACGTCCAGGTGCCGAAGGCGTGTTGGTCGCCCGCGCTGACCACGTCTGACGTCCGGTCGATGGAGGTCTTGTGCGAGAGGGAGACCTGCGCGCCCGTGCCGAGAATGTTGAGCTCCTCGAGCTCGAAGCCGGAAGTGTTCTTCCCACCGCTGCGCCCGAAGGACACCCCGGGGTTGAGTGTCCAGACATCGCGAGTCGTTATCCGCACATCGACCTGGCCGTCGTGGTACCGGACCGGCTCGATCCAGGCGTCGTAGAAGTAGCGGTCCGAACGCAGAATACGCGCGGATTCCTCGAGGAGCCGCCGGGAGAAACGCTCGCCGGGGCGAAACAGCAGTTGCTGCCGGATGACGTACGCGCGCGTCTTGATGTGCAGGCGGTTCGCGAGCCTGAAGATCTTGTGGTCCTCGCGTGGATCCTGCGGATCGAAGATGTTCTGATTGTCGACGAGGATCGCGCCGATGACCGCCCCGGACTGCTCGAGCTCGGCATCGCTCGGGATCGGCTCCAGCGTGCCAGCTTCCGGCGCCGCCGCGACTGAAGGTGACGCAGCCGCGGCCGCCGAAGCAGGGGCAGACAGCGCCCGGGCCGACCACGCCGTCGTGGCCGCCAACAGAAGGATCGCAGTTGCGGGGCGGGCGTACGCCCGATTACACATCGGTGTCAGTGGATCGCGCCAATCGCTTGCGCTTGGTGGCCGGACCGCGGGAGGCGTGCGCCAGTGCCTTGGCCGCGATGGGCTGGAATTCCGTGCGCGCGAGCGCTTCGATGGTCTTGGCCGCGGCGCGATAACGCTTCACCAGTTCCGTGCCGAACGTAGTGAGCCGCGCGCCGCCACCGCCCTGGCCGCCGACACTCGCGATCGCGGCGGGCTCGCTGAATGAGCGGTTGAGGGCATCCAGCAGCAGCCACGCCCGGCGATAGCTCATGCCGAGCGATTGCGCTGCCTGGCGAAGCGAGCCCGTGTGCTCGATCGTCTCCAGCAGCTCGATCTTGCCCGGTCCCAGGGAACAGGCGGGAGTGAAGTCAACGCGAAAGCGCACGGTCTGCTTCATGGGGCACCCTTTCCGTGGAATGGAGCATACGGTAATCGGAGTATTTGCCAAGGTGGCCGCCCGTAGCGCACGATCCAGTCGTATATAACGAATGAGAGATTGGCGATGCGATACAGAATGAGACGTTGGCTCGCGGCCATAGCAATCGTTTTCGCCGGGACGACGGCAGCCGCGGCGCAGGAGGCGAAGGCGATTCTCGTGTACGGGGCCGCATCCCTGGCCAACGCGCTCGATGAGCTCAGTCAGGCCTACACCGCTCAGTCGCATGTGCCCGTGAAGGGTTCTTACGCAGCCAGTTCGCTGCTGGCCAGGCAGATCGAGGCGGGAGCGCCCGCGGATGTGTTCTTTTCCGCCGACACCGAGTGGGCCGACTATCTGGACCAGCGCAAGCTCCTCCAGAGCGGCACCCGCAGGAACCTGCTCGGCAACCGCCTGGTGCTGATCGCCCCGGCCGGCAGCGGCGTGCAGGTCAAAATCGCGCCGCACTTCGATCTTTCCGGCGCCCTGGGCGGTGGCAAGCTGGCGACCGGCGATCCGGATTCCGTGCCGGTGGGCCGATACGCTCAGGTGGCGCTGACGAAGCTCGGGGTCTGGAATCAACTGACCAGTAACCTGGTCCGCGCGGAGAATGTGCGCGCGGCCCTGGCATTCGTGGATCGTGGTGAGGCCTCGCTGGGCATCGTCTATCAGACCGATGCTCAGGCGGACCCGAGAGTGCGGGTGGTCGATGTGTTTCCGCAGGACTCGCACCCGCCGATCACTTATCCGGTCGCGCTGACCGCGAGCGCGCAGCCGGGCGCGGCGAAATACCTGGCCTTCCTGGAAAGCGGCGACGGCGTGAAGATCTTTCGCAAGTACGGGTTTCAGATGCTGCGCTGACGGGTAACGCGGCCGTCAGTGTGGTTGAATCGACGGGTGGTTGAATCGGTAGAAAGCCTGGCACTCCCCGCACCGCTCACGGCCGCCCGCCGCATCCTGTCGGTCTTCAGCGGCTCCATCGGCAATCTCGTCGAATGGTTCGACTGGTACGTGTACTCCTCGTTCGCGATTTACTTCGCGCACAGCTTCTTTCCCAATGGCGACCGAACCGCGCAGTTGTTGAATACGGCCGGCGTGTTCGCCGTCGGCTTTCTCGTGCGGCCGCTCGGAGGCTGGGTGCTCGGTTGGTATGCAGATCGTCGCGGACGCAAAGCCGCGCTGCTGTTATCCGTTACGTGCATGTGCGCCGGATCGCTCTTGATCGCGCTCACTCCGGGGTATGCGTCGATCGGACTTGGCGCGCCGGTGGTGCTCGTCGTGGCGAGGCTCTTTCAGGGTGTGAGCCTCGGCGGCGAATACGGAGCCAGCGCGACTTACCTGAGTGAGATCGCCCCGGCGGACAGGCGAGGGTTCTACTCCAGCTTTCAGTACGTCACGTTGATCATGGGGCAGTTGTTGGCACTGGCTGTGCTCGTCGTGCTGCAACGTGCGGTGCTGACGGAAGCGCAACTCCAAACGTGGGGCTGGCGCATTCCGTTCGTACTCGGCGCATTGTGCTCGGTCGTCGCGATTGCGTTGCGGCGTGGGATGGAAGAATCCGAAGCGTATGCCGATGTAGCCACTCGACCGAACCGCGCCCGAATCAGCATTCTGTTGGCGCATCGGAGGGAAGTGCTCACGGTCATCGGGCTCACGATGGGCGGCACTGTCAGCTTCTACACGTTCACCATCTACGCGCAGAAGTTCCTGGTCACCACCACGGGATTCTCGCCCGCCACCGCTACCGCGATAGCTGCTCTCTCGCTGGTGGTCTTCACACTTCTTCAGCCTGCCGTTGGATGGCTGTCCGATGTCGTGGGACGCAGGGCCCTGCTGCTCGCATTTGGCCTCCTCGGAACTCTCTTGACCGTTCCCTTGATGAAGGCGCTCGGATCCGCGGCAACGCCCGCTGGAGCGTTCGCGATCATTATGACCGCGCTGCTGATCGTCAGCGCCTACACAGCGGTCAGCGCTGTAGTGAAAGCGGAGCTGTTTCCCACGGAAATTCGTGCCTTGGGCGTGGCGCTACCGTATGCAGTCGCCGTGGCGCTATTCGGTGGGACTGCCGAATACATCGCGTATTGGCTGAAGCACGCGGGCCACGAGGAATGGTTCTACTGGTACGTCACGGCCTGTACGGCTATCTCACTGGTGGTCTATTACTTCACGCCCGACACGAGACGGCATGGCAAAATGCCTGCGTGAATGGTTCCACTTTCCAGCGCGCGCCGGGTGCTCCGCCGCTGCCTGCAACGCCACTGCGCTTCATCTTCCACTTCGTCGGCAAGTTCCGCTGGTGGTACGCGGGGATGGTCGTGTTGGAAGCGATCAACTCCACCTGCGGCATTCTGATCCCCTACGCCACCGGCCAGATCATCAAGGCCGTTACCCGGTCCCAGGGCGCCTCACTCCTGGCTTCCCTCAGTGGCCCGCTCGGGCTGTTCATCGCTCTGGGCATCGGCGAGGTGATCTTCAGCCGTGCCGGCGGGATGTGTCAGGTCCACGTCGGGGCGTTGCAGCGTCACGAAGTGACGCGCTCGCTTTATGCCTATCTGCAGTACCACTCCCATCGTTATCTCACGAACGACTTCGCGGGGGCGCTCGCGCACCGCATGAGTGAGACTTCGCTCGGCGTCTCGCAGACCCTGTGGAGTGTCATCTTCGATTTCTGGCCCACGGCGATCACTTTCGGCGTGGCGATCGTGATCCTCGAGTCCGCTCATCGGCAGTTGGCCGAACTGGTCGGTGTGTGGGCGGTGTGCTTCATTGCGATCTCGTTCTGGCTCGCGACCCGGGCGCGGCCCTACGCGGTGAAAGCGGCCGCCACGCGCAGCGAGACCACCGGTAAGGTGGTGGACGCGGTCGCCAACCTGACCAGCACGCGATTGTTCGCCCGTCTTGGATTCGAGCGACGCTACCTCGACGAGCAGCTCGCGCGCGAGCTGAAGGCGATACGGAGGTCGAGCTGGTATTCGGAGCGCGTCCGCTGGTTCCAATATTCGGCCGCGGCGCTGCTGAAGATCGGTGTGCTGTATCTCGCTCTGCGGCTGTGGCAGGAAGGTCGCATCACGGTTGCCGAGTTCGTCGTCGCCGCCACGACCGCGCTGCTGATCATCAACGAGGCGCGCAACCTGAGTCGGCGTTTCCTGGAGTTTTTCGAGTACGTTGGCAACGTGACCAATGGTGTGCACACCATCGTGCGTCCGCACGAGATCGTCGACATTGCCGGCGCTGTGAAGACCGACATCACTCACGGGCGCATTGAGTTTCGCGAGGTCTCGTTCGGCTACTCGCCCGAGCACCCGGTCTTCACTCGTTTAAGCGTCACGATTCCCGCGGGCCAGCGGGTCGGGCTGGTGGGCTACTCCGGCTCCGGCAAGTCGACCTTCGTGAGCCTGATCCTGCGGCTCTACGATCCGCAGTCGGGGCAGATCCTGGTGGACGGTCGCGATATCCGCACGCTCGAGCAGGAGTCGTTGCACGCGCAGTTGAGCCTGATTCCTCAGGACCCGAATCTCTTTCATCGCAGCCTGCTCGAGAACATCCGCTACGGAAAGATCGACGCCTCGCAGGCGGAAGTCATCGAGGCCGCGCGCAAAGCGCACGCACACGATTTCATCGCGCAAAGCCGGGATCAGTACGACTCACTCGTCGGCGAGCGCGGCGTAAAGCTCTCCGGAGGCCAGCGGCAACGGATCGCGATTGCCCGCGTGGTTCTGAAGAACGCTCCGATCCTGATCCTGGACGAGGCCACCTCGAGCCTGGACTCCGTCACCGAGCAGGCCATTCAGGAGACGCTCGAGGACGTGATGAAGGGCAAAACCGTGATCGTGGTCGCGCACCGCCTCTCGACCATCGCCCATCTGGATCGCATTCTGGTGTTCGACGATGGGCGCATCGTTGAGGACGGCTCGCACGCGCAACTGCTGGCGCAGGGCGGGGCGTATCAACGATTGTGGAGCCGGCAGGCCGGCGGGTTCCTGCTCGACGAGAGTCCGCCCGCACAGCGCGCTGTGGAGGAAGAGGCGAAGGGCCTGCCGCCCGAGCCGGATACGCCGGAAGAGGTGATCGGGCACGACCGCAATCGCTCCCGCGTGGTGTGACGGCGTGCCTGGGATGGTGGATCAGGGTGCGTGACGCGCCAATGCACTCGCGCCGAAGGCTTGAAGTGCCGCAGTCGTCGTGCGCTCGTCTCCTAACAACACGCATTTCGCAAGCGCGTCCGCTACAGCCGCATCGGGCGCGAGAACTGCCGCGAGATGACGCCCTGGCGGCAGGCTGGTCGCCGATCGCCCAGGAGTCTGAGTGTTGGCGGCGCGCGAGTGGATGTCGTCCCTGACATAGTAACCCCGGTGCTCCGGCGGCCGGTGCTCGGCGTGAACGTCGCTGACGGCCAAGGCGGTTTCGCGCAGTTCGAGCGGAACGAATTCCGTGTCCCCATCACTCGCGGCGACGGATCTGATGAACAAGCTGTGTGCTTCGGGACCGAACACACGCAGGTCGCCTCCGGCGTTCACGAGTCCTGACGAGCACCCGGTGGCGAGTAGGGTAGCGACTGCACGGTCCACCGCGTATCCCTTGGCAATCCCACCGAGGTCGAGCGCGACCGGCCTGTGGCAAATGACGGTTCCGTCGGCGCCGATCTCCAGGTCCTGAAGCCGACCGCTTCTCGTCGGCAGACACGGATCAAACACGCCAGCCGTCAGTGTGTTGATGTGCTTCGCAAGGCTGAGCACCGCGCAAGTGTCGGCGTCCACGTGGACCGGCGTGCAGGGCGGGGCAGCGTTCAACGCAGCGATGTCGCTACCGGCGCGTTCGGGGTGCATGAGCTCCTCGACTCTGCGCACGACAGCAAATGCAGCGTCGATAGCCTCTTGCCCCGCGAGGACTGACGCGGCGCTGACTTCGAAGGCCACCCATGTGCCCATGGCCATGCGCAAACGCCGGATCTCGCATCTCAGGGGACTAGCGCGCGGTGCCATTCGTGGATATTCTATCGCAATCGAGAATCATTCGCATTTGTATTTCCAAT
>Ga0070681_10002795_pt1 | contig 16129 bp, 10 predicted proteins | sample KBSC83BmetaG_FD_65650 | JGI IMG/M metagenome (GOLD analysis project Ga0070681, IMG submission 65650) | Corn rhizosphere microbial communities from Kellogg Biological Station, Michigan, USA - KBS C8-3B metaG | ecosystem: Host-associated > Plants > Roots > Rhizosphere | place: USA: Michigan...
GGGCGGGCGACTCGATTGATGTTCGATACCGAAAGGCCCCTCCGCCCGGGCGTCGGTATCGTTGCAAAGAGTCGCTGAACGGTACAGTGACTCGAGCGTGTGTCGCACCGACGCCCGGCGTCCCGCTCGTGTCGGCGATATGGTCTTCCGTGGCGGGTTGCCTCGGTTCGATCAAGACGTAGTTCGTTGCGCTGGCCTACGCCGGTCGGTACGCCGACGTACATATCGCGTTTCACGCGCGGTGCAGGTACGCGCGTTGTCTGGATCGGACCGATCGTACCCGGCGGCATCCCGATGCCCACCAAGTGGAAACACGCCGGGGTCAATCAAGGAACCGGGTAGCTGCTGCCGCACGCACCTCGACGTGGTGCGCCTGGCCGTCGTCCGCGAGATGAAACGTGTTGCCCGGCTGTGTCACGCCATCGACTGTCACGCTCGACCCGGCCTCGCTTTCCACTTCGATGCATCGCATGACGATGTTGTAGTACGTCTCACGATACCGATAGCGCAACGAGAACCCTTTCCACGCCGGAGGTAGACACGGCGCAAAGCGGAGCCGATCCTCCTCGAGGGTAACGCCCAGGACCGACTCGAGGATGAGCCGATACATCCAGCCTGCCGAGCCCGTGTACCAGGTCCATCCACCACGGCCCGTGTGCGGTGGAAGCGCATAGACGTCCGCAGCGACCACGTAGGGCTCGACCTTGTACGTCGCCACACCTTGCGGCGTCCGGGCGTGATTAACCGGGTTTATCATCGCAGTTAATTCCCAGGCGCGTGGGCCGTCGCCCAATTCCGCGAATGCCATCGCTGTCCACAGCGCGCCGTGCGTGTACTGACCGCCGTTTTCGCGCACGCCTGGTACGTACCCGCGGATGTAGCCGGGGTCGAGTGCGGACTTGTCGAACGGAGGATCGAGCAACTGAATCAACCCATGGTCGCGATCCACCAGGCGGGCGTCCAAGGCGTTCATCGCCGTCCGAACTCTGGAAGCGTCGCCCATACCGGAAAGCACTGCCCAGCTCTGCGCAACCGAATCGATCTGGCAGTCGACATTGGTCACCGAGCCCAGGGGAGAACCGTCGTCGAAGTACGCACGGCGATACCACTCGCCGTCCCAGGCGTTCTCCTCGATGCGCTGCCCCAGCTGCGTCGCCTCGGCCTCGCAACGGTCTGCAAATGCGATGTCTCCGCGCAGACGCGCCAGCTTGGCAAATTCTCGAAGCACGTGACAAAGAAAGAACGCCAGCCAGACACTTTCCCCCTTGCCCCGCCTGCCGACGAGATTCATGCCGTCGTTCCAGTCTCCCGATCCGATCAGCGGCAATCCATGCGCGCCGAACCGCAGACCCTGCACGATCGCGATCGCGCAGTGCGCATAGACGGTAGCGCTTTCGTCCGACCGGCTCGGCAAGTCGTAGTAGGAGTCGTCCTCCGCGTTGATCGGGCGACCTTCCACGAAGTGCGCCGGTTCGTCCAGGATCGATACATCGCCGGTCGCGAAAACGTAGCGGCATGTCGCCAGTGGCAGCCATAGATAATCGTCCGAGCAATGCGTCCTTACGCCGCGTCCGGACGGCGGATGCCACCAATGCTGGACATCCCCTTCCACGAATTGCCGGCTTGCGCATAGCGCAATCTGCGCGCGCAACAGGCTCGGATCGGCATGCACGAGCGCCATCGCGTCCTGCAACTGATCACGGAAACCGTAGGCTCCGCCGGATTGGTAAAAGCCGCTGCGGGCCCACAGTCGGCAAGCGATCGTCTGGTACACGAGCCAGCCGTTGGCGAGAATATTGAGGCTCGCATCGGGCGTGTCGATCTGCGCTGTGCCCAGCACATGCCGCCACTGACGTGTTACCGCGTCGAGCGCTTCATGGGCAGCTACCGATCCTCGAGAACGCTGCACGAGAGCGCGCGCTGCCTCGCCGTCACTCGCGGCGCCCAGCCTGAAGACGATCTCCCGCTGCTCACCGACCGCCAGATCGAATCCAACTTGGAGCGCGGCGCAGGGATCCAGTGCGGCTCCGACCTTGCCGGACAAATGTGTCCGATGCATGGCAGCCGGATCGCGCGCGGTTCCATTGCGGCCCAGAAATTCGGTGCGGTCTCCGCTCACGCTGCTGACGGGCTCGTCGACATCGAAGAAGCTGACCCAATTCGAAAACTCGGCGTTGTATCGATTACGAGCATAGATCGCACCCGTGCCTGCCTCCATCTCGGTCGTCACGTGCATGGCCGACTTCGACCGCGAATCCCCCATCACCCACTCGACATAGCCCGTCGCGGTCAGCCGACGAGCACGCCGCGACTGGTTGGTCACGAGCAACGAATAGAACTTGACACCGGTGTCGGGCGCCACGAACACCGTAAGCTCGGTGCGTACGCCATCCTCGACGTGCTCGAAAACGCTACAGCCGAATCCGTGTCGGATCACGAAGGCCGCGTCGCCGCCGCAGGGCCACGCAGTCGGCGACCAGAAGTGTCCGGTCTCTTCGTCACGGATGTACAACGCCTCTCCGCTCGACTCGCTTACGGGGTCGTTGTGCCAAGGCGTGAGACGAAACAGCTGGGCGTTCTCGCTCCACGTGTATCCAAGTCCACTTTCGGACACTACCGTGCCGAATATCGGGTTTGCAATGACGTTCACCCAAGGAGTCGGCGTCTTGTCACCGGCGGCCGGGACAATGACGTATTCGCGCCCATCCGCTGAGAACCCGCCCGTACCGTTGAAGAAAAGGAGATCCTCTGTACGCGAGTCGTTGCCCGCAGAAGCTTCGGGCCGGTAAGGGCGAGTTGGTACAAGTCGTGGGGGCCGCACGTCGGCCGCGGCGAGACGGCCTATCTGATCTATCAGGGATCCGCGTGTATCGCTAATGACCGCCCGAGCGACGGATTGGAACAGCACGCGATCCTCGGGAGAGATCTGCTCGGCGTGCCGGACGAATATGCCGCCGGGGCGGTCGACGAAATGCGCTTCAACCCCCGCGGCAACCAATCCGACGATCTGTTCCTGGAGAACCTGCCGGTAGCCCTCCTGATCCTCGTTCCAGATCACCAGATCGACTGCCAGTCCCTTCAGGCGCCAATAGGCATGTGCCTGCACCAGCTGGCGCACCAATTCGATATTGGCGGGACTGGCAATTTGCAGCAGCACAATCGGCACGTCACCGGAGATTGCGTAGCCCCACAGACCGGATTGCTGTCGTCGATTGCGGACGAGAATGCCGGCAGCTGCGCGCAACGATGCGTGTGCATAGATCACGGAGCCGGCGAGGCGGGTATAGAGCTGGGAATCGGCTTCCGTGGCATTGAGTTGACGCAGCACCACCTGGCTGTGCGTCCAGGTCAGCTCGAACGCACGATCGGCCAATCCGCGATCCTGATACTTGTCGATGAGATGCAGCACGGCATCGCGACTCTCGGCGGCGCCGGTAACCATGTCGAGCGTCACCGTTGACCCGGCAGCAACCGTAATTCGCCGCCGAATCGACGCGATCGGATCCAGCACCGAACCGTCGGTGTCCGACAGCGCACCGGGAACAGTCATGACCGCGGGACTCGCCAGCGAGCCGCCCCGGCCGATGAACCGCATGCGATCCGTCTCGAAGGATATTTCGTTCGACTCGACATCATTCGCGGTCATAAGATGGAACATCCAAGGTACCCGCTCCTCGAGGGAACGCGGCCGGCGAGTACAAACGATTGCCTGCTGTCTCCGGATGATTTCGGTCTGCACGAAGAGATTGCTGAACGCCGGATGCAGCGCATCCGCGGCCGCGGGCGCGATAACGACCTCTGCATAGCTCGTGACCTCGATGGTGCGGGACGACCGCGAGCGGTTGGTGATATGGACGCGGCGCACCTCGATGTCGTCCTCGGGCGAGACGACGATCTCGGTATGCGCATCGAAATCGAGATCCCGGCGTCGAAACTCCGCGCGTCCTTCCGAAAAGATCGCCTCGTAGCGTTCCGTTCGCTTCAGCGCTGGCTGATGCGCGGTCGACCAGAATTCCCCGCTCGCCTCGTCACGCAGATAGCAGAAGGTGCCCCAGTTGTCCGAGGTGCCGTCTTCGCGCCAGCGCGTCACGGCCAAATCTTTCCATCGACTGACGCCGCCGCCGGCATTGGTCACCATGACGTGATAGCGGCCGTTCGACAATAACTGTACTTCCGGGGTCGCGGTATCGGGTGTGGTGAGGACGCGTACCGCAAGCTCCGAATCGCTCTCCTTGGGGCGGCGCTCGGAGACGTCGGTGGCATGCGTGTGAAATGACGAGGCTTTCGGGACGCGCTCCTGCAGCAGGAGCAGCGTGGCCTGAAACGAAGGCTCGGATTCGAAGCGCCTTTGCATCGGTCGAGCCAGCAGCACATGGGCGCACGAAAGCACGGTCATCGCCTGGTGGTGTGCCATGTATGAGCGGATCACCGCGCTCGACTCGCCCCGGCGCTGCCGCGTCGGCGTGTAGTCGATTGCCTCGAACAACCCGAGACGCCCCGCCAAGCCGGCGGCGGCCAGACGCTGCAGATTTCTGCATGCGGCCTCGGGAGCCACCATCAGCGCGAGCGCCGACGCATAAGGAGCCACGACCACGTCGTCGCCGAGTCCGCGCTTCAGGCCCAATCCGGGGACGCCGAAGGCGCGATATTGGTAATTGAGATGGACATCGACGGTGTTGTAGCCACTCTCCGACATTCCCCACGGAACGCCCTGCTTCCTTGCATACTCCATCTGCCGTTCCACGACCGCGACATAGGTCTGATCGAGCAGCGTGTTGTGGTAGGTGGGCATCACGAGCACCGGCATCAGGTACTCGAACATGGAGCCGCTCCATGACAGCAACACCGGCCGCCCATCGACCGAGGTGAGCAGACGTCCCAGCGCGAACCAGCTCTCCTGTGGCAGCTTTCCCTGTGCGATCGCGACGAAGTTGCACAAGCGCGCTTCCGACGCGAGCAGGTCGTAGTGGCTCGCATCGCTGCGACGCTCCGATACGTTGTATCCGATCATGAGCTGCCGACGGACCTTGTCGAAGAGGAAGTCGTAATCCATTGCGGCAAACCCGCCGGCCTGCATCGCAAGGTCATCGATCGCGGCCGCGCGTGCCGCTGCACGTTCCGCACCGAGCGCGATCAGTGTCCGCAAATCTCCGAGCGCATCCCGACCGTCCGACGGCGCATCGTGATCGTGGTCGTGCTCGATTGCCGGCGACGGCGCGGCGTCGAGCATTGTGAGTTCGCGGAGCGTGGTAGTGCGGCTGGTTGCGGGGAGGGGAAAATCGTTACCCAGGGTTCGCAGCTTCAGCCACGGCGCAAGATGCACGAGGTCATCGCGGTGATCTGCGCATTGCTTGGCGAGCGCTCGCGCCCAGATGTGCACCTCAGCAGCCATGGTCGGGTCGCCGTCAAGATCCAGGGCCGTCTCGGCCGCGCACGCAGCCAGCAGCTCCACCTGGGTCCATGCGTCGGCGAGCGTTACGCTCGGCGCACCGCGGGCACGCTGTAGCACACCATCGAATCGGCTAAGCGCAGCCGGACGTGAATTCACGCCGACGACATCGGTCACAAGCCCGAAAGTATCGACGACGCCTTCGAGCCACCGGTCGTTCAGGACGGGAGCGTCGCGCAGGGCGGTGAGCCCCGGTCGCAAGGTCAGAAGATGTCCGGCAAGGTTGCCGCTGTCCACGGTTGAGACATAAAGCGGCGAGAGAGGCAGTCGAGTTTGCGTGTCGTACCAATTGTAGAAATGCCCGCGATAGCGCTCCAGCGATCCCATCGCCTGCAATGCCTGCGCCGTGCGCGTGACCAGCCGCCCCGCTGACAAATAACCGAAGTCATAGGCCGCCAGATCGGCGAGTAGAGCGAGCCCCATGTTCGTCGGCGAGGTTCTGTGCGCGACTCTTGTCTCCGGATGCTCCTGCACGTTGTCGGGAGGCAACCAGTGATCATCCGGACCGACGTACGTCTCGAAATATGCCCAGGTCTTCCGCACCAACTTGTGCAGAAATCGCGCGTGCTCGAGCGTCAGCTCGAGCATCCGCCGCGGGATCGGACGACTGACCCACCAGGCAACGGCGGGCGAAACGCCCCACAGCAGCAGGATCGGTGCAGCGAACAGCAACGCCGCGGGATAGCCGACGGCCAGAGCCAGCGACGCGGCGATGGCGACGCCCGGCGCGACCGCCATGGACCGACAGGACGCGAGCAGGTTCGTGTGATTGCGCTCCTCCAGCGAGCGGTCCACGGCACTCGATGCATCCCATTCGAGCAGCCGTCGACGTGTGATCAGCAAACGCCACAGCGTGCGCACGATGGCATCCAGGCAAAAATAGGCTTCGTAGGGAAGAAACGCGAATGCCAGCAACGCCTGGGCGCCATGCCGCACGGCGGCACGCCTCACGCCTACGAAATGGCGTCCAATGGCCACGTCGGCCGCCTTGCCCAACACGTCGGAGAGCGTCGCAATGATGGCTGGCACGAAGAGCAGCGCGCTCACGATCATGGTCCAGAACCACGCAGGCGACAGCACCGACCATCCCAGCAGGAACAGCGAAGTCAGCGCGGCGGGCACGAGGCTGCGTCGAAGGTTGTCGAGCAACTTCCACTGCGACAGCATCGAGATCGGATTGCGCTCGCTGGATCCGTCGGGTCCTGGCACGCGCCGCCGCAGCCATCCCACGAGCTGCCAGTCGCCACGAATCCAGCGGCGCCTGCGTGCGACGTCGGCGCTGTAGCGCGCGGGAAATTCTTCGAACAGTTCGACGTCGCTCAGGAAGCCGGCCCGGGCATAGCAACCTTCGAGCAGGTCGTGGCTCAGGATGCGGTTGGCGGGAAGGCGCCCTTTCAGTGCGCGCTCGACGGCGTCGACGTCGTAGATGCCCTTGCCGACGTACGATCCCTCGTCGAATACGTCCTGGTAGACGTTCGAAACGGCGCGCGTGTATTGATCGAGACCGGGCTGTCCCGCATACAGGCGCGCGTAGCGGGACCGGTTCGTGCACGGCAGGCTCACCGATACACGCGGCTGAAGGATGCCGTGGCCCGACGTCACTACCCTGCTCGTGTCCTTGCCGGCATCGTCGAAACGAGGCGTGTTCAATGGATGCGCCATGGCGCCGATCAACTGGCGCGCCGCGTCGCGCGGCAACTGCGTGTCCGTATCTAGGGTGATGACGTACTTGACGCCTGACAGGATTGGCGTGGCGCCGACGATGAGGGAAAAATTCTGCTGATCACCACCGCGCAGCAGCGCGTTCAGATCATCCAGCTTGCCGCGCTTGCGCTCGCGGCCCATCCATATGCGCGCTTGCGCATTCCAGCATCGAGCACGGTGGAACAAGTAGAAAACACTGGCCTCGGCTCTTTGATCGTCGTCTCCAGTGGAGCGACTCTCCGATACCGATGCGGGCGGGTACTTGCGATTGAGCTCGTGGATTCGCGCTTCGATCAGGCCAAGCAGACCCTCGTCAGCGGGGAGTGATTCCTCGTGGGCATCCGGAAAATCGGTCAACAGGCCGAAGTGCAAATGCTCGTCGCGGTTAGCCAGGAAGCGGACTTCGAGCGCCTCGATCAGATCCTCGACATCCCGGGCGCTCGTTAGCATCGTGGGGACAACCACCAGCGTTCGCGCCTCCGCTGGAATAGCCGTCGAGAAATCCATTCGCGGGACTGCATCGGGAGGAACCAGCAATGTGACGAGCCAGTTCACGATCGCCTCCGCCGACTGGCTGGTGGCGAGCAGCGCGAGGACGACGACCAGGCCCAGCATCTCGGGACGCGTGCCGGCGGCATAGGCACTAACCGCGAGAAGCGCGGTGATGCTGGCGGCGATGGCTGCGATTGCGCCGAGATAAATCGGCAGCGCAAAGCGTCCGGCAATGCGTCGCAAGGCTTCGACCACGGAAACGCGAGCCCCGGCCACCCGCTCCAACTCGTCAACCCCTGCGCCGACAAGGTAGTAACCGACGTGCGCCGCGCGGGCGTCACATCCCGTTTGGTCGGCGCGCGCCCGAGCGAGATCGATCGCCTTTGCGGCAACGTCTGCTTCGCCCGAGTGAGCCGCCTTGGCGATGCGCTCGATCGCGTGACGATAGCGGTCGCGCGTCGCGAATTCCATCCGGCTATAAACGTCCTGAGGATCCTGACGCAGGAGCTTTTCGACAGCGCTGACAGCTTCGACGAAATCACGCCAATCGATCGCGGTCAGCATCCGGAGACTGCCAATGCTGTTGCTAATCGAAATCTGATCCGACGCTTGCTGCTGGTTCTCGAGTTGAACGAGCTGGTCGATCGTCAGATGTAGTTCAGCGAGCGACTGCTCGATCCAGGTGAGCGCCAACGCTAGCGTCGCGCTTTGCCCTTGCAACCGGCGCGCAAGCTCCGCCACGAACGCGCTTCCGGATGGAGGATTCGAGCGTGCCATGTCGGCGATGACGAGGATGACGCTCTTCGGGTCTCGCTCGGCGGTCTCCATCATGCGGTCCGCCCAGCGGTTGGCCAGCGCACGTTCGGCTCGGTCAACGGCGATCCGCACAGCGACTCGCCGCAGGTTCTCAATGAGCGCGAGCCGGAGCATGATCGGAATGGCCCAAAGTTCTCCAATCGTCAGGATCGTCACCGATTGATAAGCAGCCACGAAGCGGCGCAGACCGTCCCCCTCGACACGGCCGTCCCCATGCGAAACCGCTTCGAATGCCAAGTCATACACGCGCGGCCGACCTGCCGACGGACCAACCGCGAGACCTGGTAGGGTCCGGCTGTAACCACCTGGCAGATGACGCCTCGCGGTGGCTATCTGGTCTTCGATCAGGTAGAAGTTGTCGAGCAGCCAATCGCCGGCCGGGGTGATACGCTGCTTTGACGACATGGCGGCGGCGAGCTCGTCGCGGACGTCCACCAAGGTTGTCTCGTTGGCGTCGAGCCGCGGAAGCAGCCTATCCCGCGATCGTCGGCTGGTGAGGCGATGCCGCGACGCGAGGATCTTGCCGTACCGCTCGATCTGGTCGGCGCTGAATAATTCGGATCGGAGCGGTGGCTCCTCGCGGATCGGGCCGGTCGAGCGAGCACGCGTGCGCAATCGAGATCTCAACCTGGTGAAGTAGCGTAGTCCGGACACGTTACTCATCACCAGCGCGCAACCGTTGGTTGCGGGCGAGGATGCCCATAGGGTCCGCCCAAGGGCACTGCGCGAGCTGACGAGCTTGCCAGGACAGGCAGGACGGTCCTGATCACGCGGTTTGCGTCGACGATGCCGTCGGGACCGTAGGCCGGCGTCGTGGCGTCTGGAGACACCGGCAGCGTTCGGCCTTACGACGAACAATCAGCATTGGGTCGACAAATTACCTGCGTAGATCAGCTGAGTAAGTGCGGTAGCGCACACACGTGCGTCTAATTCACGATCACGGCTTCTATTTCGCTGATCATGCCCGTCTACGATCAGCGCTGGAAGTCCGTTTGGCCGGAAAGGTACGTTCGGAATCAAATCATGCTGGGCGGTGTCCATCGGGTACCGAGGCCGCTACTTCGCCGCCGCCTCGTAGGGGTGCTACAGGGCCGCATGCAGATCCTGCAACCAGGTTCTCGGTTGAACAGCCGCCGTGTATGAGTCCGTGCATGCACGGAGAGATCAAGAGTCCATTGCCTATGTGCGCTATAGGACAATAGGTCTACACTGTTGCGATGGCATCCGACAAACGCGGCGCGGCGTCAAAACTGTTGTCGTTACACCGAAAGGACACCGCAATGCCGGCGCGCCCCAGCCCCCATCAGAATCATCTGCTCGATGCTTTGCCCGCAAGCGACTACGCACGCCTGCTATCACACCTGGAGCTCATAACCATGCCGCTTGGCGAGGTGCTTTACGAACCGGGCGGTCGCTTGCAGCACGTCTATTTTCCGATCACCTCGATTGTTTCCCTGCTCTACGTGATGGAGGATGGCGCGTCCGCGGAAATCGCCGTCGTCGGCAACGAAGGCATGCTCGGCATATCGCTGTTCATGGGTGGTGAGACCACGCCGAGCCATGCGGTGGTGCAAAGTGCCGGCTACGGCGTCCGGCTGAAGGCCCGGTTGCTGAAGCAGGAATTCGCGCGCTTCGGTCCCATGATGCATCTACTGCTGCGCTACACACAGGCGCTGATCACGCAGATGGCACAGACCGCCGTATGCAATCGACATCATTCGGTGGACCAGCAGCTGTGTCGATGGCTGCTGCTGAGCCTGGACCGGTTGTCGTCGAACGAACTTTCCATGACGCAGGAGTTGATCGCCAACATGTTGGGCGTTCGCCGCGAAGGCGTTACCGAGGCCGCCGGCAAGCTGCAGGACGCCCGCTTGATCACGTACCGCCGTGGCCGGATCACGGTACTCGATCGTCCCGGTTTGGAGGCACGGTCGTGCGAGTGCTACGAGGTCGTCAAGAAGGAATTCGATCGTCTCCTGCCCTACGTGGCCAAGTAGGTCGTTCTTGCGTCTTGCTTCGCAACAAACCGATTTGTTCGGCTTGGCACCGCTCAGGCGGGAGCGAGCAATGAAGCGCACGCCTTGGCCACCGCTGACTGCTGGTCGAGCGCTTTTGATCCAGGCGCCATGGCCCAGCCACCCTTTTCGATGAACTCGCCCTGCGACCATGAATCGACTTTCTTGAGCGCCGCCAGGTTCGCCGCGACATCGGCGGAACTCTGGAAGCGCTCAACGCAGACAGGTGCGAGAGCCGCTACGACGGCAGCATTCGCGCGTTGTGTCGCATCCGCTTCAGCGGTGCCGCCCGTAACCCATCCACCCCACGAGAAACCAATGATCGCCGAAGCGATCGCTCCACCAACCGCGCCCCAGAGCGCCGGCTTTGTTTCGACTGGAATCTTCATAACGCGTGCCTCTTGAAATGACTGGAATGAGACCAGCCGAGGCAATTGGAACAACATCGCCAATTCGGCAAAAGGTTGTCCTCGGCCGTGAATAAGGTGACAACTCCTCATTCGTATTCACCAATACGCGAAGTTCTCGATGGAGTATGTGCGTTGTCGCACACATCCGATTCTTTTTCTGCCCAGCGTTGACGCGCAAGACCTTCCTAGACGCACTGAACGCTCGATGAACGACTAACCCATGATCCGCTCGTATGACCTGCGATCTTCATCGTAGCAACCGCACGAAGCGGCCTTGAGCCCTCGGCGGTCGAGAACGGTCATTTGGCCCCGGCTATAACGGATCAGATTGCGCCTCTGTAGTGAGCTGGCCGCCTTGGTGACTCCGACACGGCGGACGCCGAGCATCACGGCCAGGAAGCTCTGCGTGATATGGAAACTGTTGGCATGCGCTCGATCCTGGGTCATCAGGAGCCACCGGGCTAGCCGCGCTTCGATCACGTGGAAGCGCGTGCAGCCAGCCAATTGGGCGAGCTGGCTTGCTCGGACGAATGCGTAGCGGTCGATCGCCCGCTGCAATGCCGGGCTGCGTTCAAGTTCCCGGCGAAAGGATGCGGCACCCATTCGTAGCGCGGATCCGGCACCCTGAACAACCGCGCGCACGGGCGACACGTTGACGCCCAGCGCTAGTGGAATTCCGAACATTCCTTCGCTTCCAACCAGGCCGACCTCGAGCGAGGTATCGTCGATTGGCATAATGAGCGAGATGAAGCAGCCGAGCGGGAAATAGACGTCGTGAAGGGTCTCTCCGAGGTTGTAGAGCACGTCGGCGAACACCAGGTCCACGTTGTCGAACTCAGCGAGCACTCGCCGCCGATCGATGGTCGGCAGCGCGTCGATCAAGCGATTGACCGGAGAAGCATTTCGGGTCGCCGTCATCGATGATCTCTCTGTTGGTCTCGGGTCGGTCAATCCGCTCCGTTAACGCGCCAAGATTGAAACGCGGTGCGGGCGCCGGGAGGGTGGCTTCGGGAGGCTACGGCGTCCGTGCGCTACCACGCACATGCACACGACCTCGTCGAACCCTGCGGCGATGCTTGTGTTCGTCAGCGCACAGACTCGGCTCGCATAGATCGCGAATGCTCCATGAGTACGGCGCGCCGTCCGCCCGACTGCCGTCGGGGGCGTCTGCCCGTTGAGAACTGCTCCGCAATCGCTTCCCCCACCCTTCGCTAATCTCAACTGGATCGTGATCATGCTACGTCGATTGGCCTGGACCAGCCGTGCCTCCGTCTCATGCTCAATGGCACGCTTTCGTCACACCGCCGCGCCGTGGCGGTTCAACAACGAGCGCAACCACCTCTCCGGCATGCTGCTTTTCACCGGCGTCCACTTCCTCGCCGTTCTGGAAGGTCAGGAACGCGACCTCGATGGTCTCTGGCGGCGTTTGCTGGAGGACAAACGGCATCGCGACCTGATTCGCGTCGGAGACATCGCCTGCGGAAGACGTTGGTTTCCACACTGGATTCTCTCGTGCACAACTGATCCGGTGGCAGCTGCCGAAATCGAAAGGCTGCGTTCGTCGCAGGAACCGATCGCATCGAAGTGGACGCAACTGGTCCCCCCGATCATGCTGAAGGCCATGGCAGACGCGAGTTCGTGCCGGGGCGGAACACCGATATGAGGTTGCATCGCAAAGGACGGCGCTAACAATCCGTCGCCAACATCAGCGTATCGGACAACGACTGCTCCGATCCGGAGCGCTCCCCTGACCAGCAGTGCTTCAATAGAACCTGCAAAGGATCACCCGCGCTTGGTACACTCAATTCCCGTCCCGTTTCCGTCCCGTCCATGGACTCATCGAGATCCGGGCCGTGATCAGGCTGGAATTCCTCCCTGTACGCTGCCCGCCCCGCCATCGCGGCCGTTGCGGCGCTCTTCCTCAGCGCGGCGCCGGCGTAGATCGCTCGCCGATGAATCTTCGGATGGTGCAAACTGCTTCGCGGCTGTGTCATGATCCCTCCGATCCCGATGCGGCGCGTAACGGCTTATCGTGCCTTCGTCGTATTTGGGCTACTGTGCCGAGCGGTCTGTACGACAACGGAAGTAAGTCGCAACATCGCCGACAGCTCGCGGATTGCATCCTCGACCACCGTATCCACCTCTCCGGTCGGCAACCGCATGACGGTCTCCCATTGCAGACGCACATAAGCCGATCGACGCCCGCTCTTCAAAGCGAGCGTCTGCAGACCTCTTTTGTCGCCAAACGCATAGTCGGTGGCGTAGCCCGAGCCGATCGTGCACCCCCGCCTCCCGTGTAACACTCTGCACCGCCTCGATTATCGCCGCCATGCGCCGGTGGAATTCGCGCGGCACGTCAACCGTTAGGAGGTCGCTCTCGACTATCGCAGGGGCGGCGTTCACGACGATGGCTCAGCGCGGGCGCCACAGCGGCGATTTGGTGGCATTCGGCACTCCTGTCGCTCGGATCCTGACGATGGACGCTACGTTGCGAGGTGCGTCGGCTATCCTTGCGGAAGATTGCTCATTTTGTCGCCGAATTCTGGCAAACGTCTTCTTCAAGTCCGTGGCGAAGCTCGGCGTATATCGAAACGAAGGGTCCAGGATCGATCTCATCAGGTCTCGCTTGTCCATCATCAGGGCCCGAAGAACTGCAGCGGCCGACGGGTCCCCTTCGCACGGTACATCGCGAAATCGGCGCAATCGATCAACGTTTGCGCATCCTGTCCGTCCTCGGGAAAAATGCTGATTCCAATGCTTACCTTGATATGCAACGCGCGTTGTCCGATGAAGCTCGGCGCGGACAACGAGGTGCGCAATTTTTCGGCTTTCAGCCGTGCGAGTGCGCGATGTCCGAGTTCGGAAAGCACGATAACGAATTCGTCTCCGCCGTAGCGACTTACCGTGTCGGACGCGCGCACCGCGCCGGTGAGCCGCTTCGCCACTTCCTGCAGCACCTTGTCACCAATTGCATGTCCCAGCGAGTCGTTCACGCGCTTGAATCGATCAAGGTCGAGAAAGAGCACCGCCACCAGACTGCCGTGACGTTGCGCTCGCGATATGGCCTGGTTCAGCCGGTCATTCAATAACGCCCGGTTGGGTAGGCCCGTAAGCGGATCATGCTGAGCAAGACGAAAAAGCTCCAGCTCCGTCACTCGCGAACTCGTCACATCGCGAAAGACCGTCACCGCCCCCGTCACTCGCCCGTGTGAATCCTGGATCGGCGCGGTGGAGCCCTCAATCGCCGATTTGCGGCCGTCGCGCCGAATCAGCGAGAGATTTCTCCCCAGCCCCATAGCCTGGTAGTCCTGAACGGCGCTTTCAAGCGGATCGCGCGCCGCTCCGCGCGCCTCCCCATTCACGAGGCGGAATACATCGGCAAGCCTGCGCCCAGACGCCTCGTCGCGCGACCAGCCGGTCATTCTTTCGGCGACAGCATTAAGATAGGTCACGTCACCCCGCTTGTCCGCGCAGATGACGCCGTCGGCCATGCAGTCGAGCGTCACTCGGGCGTGCTCCAGCTGCTCTCCGAGCAGCTGTTCGGATGATATCGTCGCCCCTCTCAGCTCTTTCCTAACGAGCAGCGCGTCACTTTGTGTACTGTTCATTGACACTTGTCGACCCTATCGCCCCGGCGAGCAGGGGTCTGTACGCCACCGCACGTTACCCCTTGCTCCCGCTGCCTGCAGGCGGGTACGAAGCCAGAACGTCGACTGGACTACCGACGTACACGAGTTTCGCTAACTCCGGTTTCATGGAGCCGGCCCATACTGCTCGATTCACCCGACATCCTCAATGAATGTCGATGCCGGCTATGTCGAGACGACGTGTTTGCGCGTGGCGATTTCAAGGAGCAATACATGAGAACGAAACAACGGTTGAATTTCGCCGCGTTGGCCTCAGCGATTGGCGTAACCGGCATGGTATTCACCAGTGAAGCCACTCGCATAACGGCCATCGATGCCGCGACATCTCCGGTGGGTCCCGACATTGGAGACTGCGGGGCGCGGGGCAACAACAGGACGCAAGGTGAGAATTTGGACGCTTGGCTGAACAAGCACGCGACGACGCACGACGGCAGAATCGCGCGGGAAGAATTCATGAACCAGATGAGCCGACGCTGGGATATGTTGGACGCCCGCCGAAGCGGCTACATGACCCCCGACCAGGCGCGTCGCATCTACATGTAAAGCGAAAAGGGTCAGTAACGAGCACTGCGCCCGCGAGCGGCACCAAGTCGGGGGAGTATTTGCGGTTATCGCACGCTCGGCCTCGCCACGTTGACGAACGCGAACGTGAATTTCGACGTCGACGATTTGCTGGCCGTCGGGCGACTGCGCTCATGAACGCCCGGTTACGGTCCTGAGTCGCACGAATGAACTCTTGCCGATCGTGCTCTTGATCAGCAAGATTGATACAACCGCCGGGAAGGCCAATAGCGGCGACGTACCCCGGGTGGGTCGAAGGAATGCCAGTCCGCTTGACCTAATAGGTCGCTCGCTTGGCGCCGGTCTCGCGAACGCGACCGTCCTTCGAACGACCGCTATCGAGGTTTTCCCATCGGACGTCTCTTGGCCGGGAAGCGCCATGTCACGAGGCGCGCCCGGCCGGATGCCGGCATCCGCATCAGACTTCAGTTTGCCCGGCGATTTCGAGAGCGTCGACGAGCTCGATGCCGAGGTACCTCACACTGCTTTCGAGCTTCGTATGGCCACGCAGCAACTGCACGGCTCGCGGGGTCCTCGCGGCATGACACCGGGGACGAGCCGACGGTCGCTGTCCGACCCGAAGCGGAAGTAGCCGCGCGTGCCGCGAACGATAGGTACGGATTCACACCGTCCGCCCAATGCATCGTCGCTGTCTAGACTCGGTGACAGGCGTCATTCGCGCGGAGCGACAACCGCGCCACGCATTCCTGCCCTGTCGATGGCCGCTTTGACCCGCCCATCGGCCTTGGCGTCCGCAATAAACCGGCGCGCATATGCGAGCCCGGCATCCCGCCCCTTAGGCATCACCAGAGCATGCGGATCGACACCAGCCCGACCGTCGAGAACGCGCGAACCAGGTAATTGGCTCGACACCTCGAACAAACTTGGTTTGATGCTGAAGATTGCGTCTGCGCTCCCAGACTTCAGCATCTCCACCGTGCCAGGGAGGCTAGATGCTCGTACCACCACCGCATTCTTCAAGGTACGGGAAATAAAGACATCCGGCTGCGACTTTTCCTGCACCGCAACTCGGAC
>Ga0070681_10002796_pt1 | contig 16124 bp, 22 predicted proteins | sample KBSC83BmetaG_FD_65650 | JGI IMG/M metagenome (GOLD analysis project Ga0070681, IMG submission 65650) | Corn rhizosphere microbial communities from Kellogg Biological Station, Michigan, USA - KBS C8-3B metaG | ecosystem: Host-associated > Plants > Roots > Rhizosphere | place: USA: Michigan...
GCTATTGACCCACACCAAGCCGCCCCCTACACAGCGCGGCAAGTGAGCGCGTAGCTCAGGTGGTAGAGCACGTGACTTTTAATCATGGGGTCGAGGGTTCGAGTCCCTCCGCGCTCACCATAATATCAATCAGTTAGCAGATGTCCGCCGCGTCATTCCGACATGCGATCACTTGCTCATTCCGACTTTTGCCCACCTTTCGTTCTAGCGTTTCGTCTAAGTCGCGCTCCAACGCGGCGCTGCTGGGTCGAGCCTTGCGCGTATATCAGCAGAGCAGCAGTGGTCTTGTGTCCGCTCAGCGCGCGCATCTGCGCATCGCTCAGGTTGGCGTCAGCGCCTTCGGTATTGCCGCCGTGACGCAGGCCCATGAATTTGATTTCCGGATCGATCCCGGCGGCAGTTCTGATCTTCGCGACATTCCGCAGGAAGTGCCGCTTTTTCCAAGGTAACCGGATGCCCTTGAACCTGTCCGCAGTGTTGCGGGTGACGATCAGCGTCCCATGCCGATCGCTGGCGTCGAGACGATGCATGATGTCGGGCCAGAGTTCGGTCCCGTCGTCATCATACAACGGCAAGTCGACCAGCTCGCCGGTCTTGTGGTGGATGATCCGGGCTACGTGTGGCGCGTCGGCCGGGCGATAGTGAGACCACGCCAGTCGGCCGATGATGTCGATCTCTCGTTGCAGCCAAAAGAACGCGATCATTGCCGCGGTGCCGATCGACGGCTCGCCCGCAGCGTCCGCCGCAGCAACGAATTTCTGCAGGTCGTTGTACTGGAATAGCCGGGTCGTCTTCGCCTTATAGGCCAGATCCATTTTTCTAAACGGATTGTCCAGTGGCACCGCTTTTGGTTCGGAGCGGCGCGCCACGTTCCAGGCGCGCTTGCACACGGTCATCGCAAGCACCGCGGTCCGGATTCTCTCTCCGCCTTTCGGGTTCACCTTAATCCGCTCGTACACCTTGTCGGCGGCGCCGGGCGTGATCGATGGCAGCATTAACGAGCCAAATGTTCTGCCATCCTTCAACTGCAACTCAGACACCATCCGCAGCTTGTGATCATAGCTTGATCGAGTGTCCGCTGGCCGCTTGGTATATTTCGGAGAAACCTTGTAGACCGCGACCATCCAATCGAATGTCCCTGGCATCGCGCGTTCGGTTCCCGGCTCGCCCTCGCCCTTTTTCAACCAAGACCGGTAATGCCGGTTGAGAACGTCATCGCAGCGTTGTTTGGCAGCGCCGTAGTCGGTCCCGAGCGCTTCAGGAAGCACCGGACAGTCCGCCTTGCGCGCGCGTGTCGGCGGCGCCCAATAGTATGCTATGGCGCCTGTCGATAGGCGCTTCGCTGTCATTAGATCGGGCCAGCCTTGGGGCTTGCGCTTTGGCATCAGAGCAGTCCCGCCGCATCTTCGACCAGCTGCGGCCCCTGCGCCTGCAGCCCGTGTCGGCGGGCAATGTCACGATCGAGTTTGGCTCGGTGCCATTTTGGCAGTGACCCTTTCGACCGTGCGGGTTCGGAATAGACGTGCGGCACCTTTTTCAGGAACGCTTCAACGCTTGGCTCGTCGCAATAGGCTGCGGCAGTCTCGGCTCGCATTTCGAGCGGCCAAGAACCACTGGGAATTGCGACGGCGCGTGTCATCAGCCGGTCGCCCTCTCCCGCTGCACGTTGTCCATCCGAGCGCGAATGCTCCTTATGATTTCGGAATTCTGAGAAGCGAAAGTGCGCGCCGCTTCTTTTTCGATCCAGGCTTTAACGTCTGCTGGAAGGCGCAACAAAATCGCTCGCTTTTCTTCTTTGCTAATCATGACTTCCTCCCTTTCAATATCGCTAGAGTACTACGCAGCAAGCGCGAATGTTAGGCGAACATTTCGGAACATCGACACTTCCCCACACGTCGTGAAATGAGAACAAATCGAAACATCGCCGTCGACTCCATCTCCACGGCCTGCTATCAATCATATATCCCAAGTGCCATACTGGCTCAAGGGGAAATATGGCACTGGGGAAACCATGGCAGCGCGGGTCAAAAAACGTACCGATACGGCGACCAACAGGGAATCCGACAAAATCATTGTCAGGCTACCTGAAGGCATGCGGGACATGCTCGCGAAGATCGCGGCTTATCACGGGCGGTCAATGAGCGCAGAGGTGGCCTTTGCGCTCGCGATACACTTTGCTCAATGGGATGGGCCTGAAACCGAAGCATCGCCAGCGGAATTGCAGCGCAACGTCAATAAACTGAACCACGAGGTCAAACGGCTGATTAAAAGGCTTGAGTTGCTACGGCCTGAAGGCAAGAAGTCGCCCGAGCGAAAATGACGATGCCTCAAGACCCCTTCATGCCGTTTAGAAGCCGGTTGGTTGAAGCGCGCAGGCGTCGCCGACCATGAAACGAACAAGCCCGCCGGCGTGAACCGGCGGGCTCGCAGCAAACTGTCCGCACCGGTAGTTTGCTATTCCACCTTCTCGATTTTCCACTCCGCGCCCAATATCGGCGTTGCGGATCGAGGCGGCTTGGGCTCTTGCCGGATTGATCCGTGGTTCTGCACCTCCGTATCGTTGCCGACGTTCCAGCCGTCCACTCTGGCAGTCCAGGAATGCTCTTGGTTAGCCAGCCGATCGAATGAGCCGAGCGACGGTTCGTCATCAACGTCCGGCTCGGCGCCATCGTGTTGATCCTCAAGGTCGCGCCGATCGCCGGTTGCCCATCGCTCTTGATTGAAATGCAAGTCACCGACACTGCCAAGGGACGGTTCGCCGTCAGAGTCCGGCTCGTCGTTGCCGTCTTCCTGCTCAAGGTCGTCGATGCTGCCGCATTGGCCAGTGGCCGGCCAGCCCAGCGACGGTTCATCGTCTGCGGTTTCTTCCAAGTCCGGGTCAAGGTCGCTGGCGTCTAGAAATTCCAGCAAGCGCTCAATTTCATCGGATGCGCGTTTGCGAAGCTCACGGAGGCGCACCAGGGCTCTTTCACGTTTCCGGGCCTGCTTAGCCAGTCTGGCGATCAACGAATCCTGAGTCGGCTGTGGCCCGGCAATCGGCGTGCCGGTCGGTGGTGGGACATGCTTCATCGTTCACGCTTCCACCAACGCCAGAACACGGCGGCCGGTCGTTTCCGTCATGCGCTCCGCAGCGCCGCCGTCGAGTGTCCGGGGATGGTCGGTCTCGACCAGCGCCGGGGCAAGGCCATCGTCTTCGGCAGCCTGAAAGGCGGCCCGCAGGAACGGGTCGCGGAACATTGCAGACAGTTTTGTGGTATGATTTGAAGTAGCTCGGGCCATGGGTCACACTTGGTTTGAGTTAGAGCCGGGGCGGAAGTTGACGCTTCCCCTCGGCTTGCTTTTGGGATATCCTATATTCGTGGGTAAGTCAATTCGGGATATCCCAAAAAAGAAGGCCCGCGGTCGGCCGCCAACCGGCGGGCGCCGGGAAGGCCTTATGGTGCGTCTGGAACCGGCGCAATTTGATGCGCTGGACAACTGGATTTCGCGGCAGAAAGAGCCGAATTTGTCCCGCCCCGAGGCCATGCGCCGCCTCGTCGAACTTGGCCTCACAGTGAAGGTGCCAGCGAAGCCCGTCAGCAAGCCTGGCCGGAGGAGGCGCGCCCGGGAGCTAGCCATCACGGCGATCGAAAAGATAATCGACCCATCGGCGCCGCCGGAAGAACGAGCGCAGCGGCGGCAACGCCTCACTAAGGGACCACCGGAGTTTCGCGAGGCTCGCGTCGACCAGCCTCGGGCGCCTAATCCCAAAGCCCGCGCGTGATAGTATCACCCCGCGTCATCAGGCCATCGTCGAATAATTGCTCGTCCAGTGAGACCAACGGACGGCCTCCGAATTTCCGGTATTTTGTCGGGAACATGCCATTCTGTGCGGCAATATAATGCTTCAAGCGTGCCCCGACGTCTTCGCGCTGCAGGCTGCCGTTGAGTAGGTCTTCAAATATCAAACTAACGATGGCGTCCTTCTCCGGGAGGTTTGCAGGCAACATCGCGAGGATTTTGTAGTAGTCGTTATTTTGGTCCCGGACTGCGGCATTGCGGCGACGCCGGCAACCGCGCCTCGCTCTCGCCGCGTCGCAGATCCTACACTGTCGCGTGTTAGATCCTTTGCAAATGGCAAACCGCGCATTCTCCGCGAGCAAGTGTCCGTTGACGCAGTGCGTCTTCGCGCGGCGAGGCTCGCCCTTGCGATAGTCCGCAGCTTTCAGATTTGCAGCTACAAGCGGTTTCGCCTCCCGCGCATATTCTGGGTGCGCGCCGCAATAGGCTTCGAACCGAGCCGTCCTTACAGCGAACGATCTAAGCGTCCGCCCCTCGCGAAGCGCAGCCATCATCCGCGCCGCCTTCTCGTCAGAAAGACCGGATGGAGTTGGTGCGCCCATGTCGCAAACCATAGTCCGACGTCGATCGCCGGGCGCCGTTCGGAATACCGATTGTCCCTGCATTCCCCGCTCATCACCGGGCTATATGCAGCGCACCATGGCGAATTGTGCCTTGCACTCCCGCCCTGGTTGCGGAACACTCGGGCATTACCGTTCGCGGGGGGCCCGGAATGGAATACGCATTTTTATGGATCGCGTTTGCCGTTGTCGTTGGCGTAGCAGCAAACGCGCGAGGCCGGGACGGCTTGGGCTGGTTCTTTCTCGCCCTGATCATCTCGCCGCTGATCGCGTTACTGCTTGTGCTGGTGATGAACCGGCGATCGGCTGAGAGTGTCGGGACTGTCGTCTTCGAAAAAGAAGCGAGGGCTGCAAATGACGCGCGTCCATATATCGTAACCGCGATCGCGGTTATAATTGGCGGGGTAATTTTTCTCGCCCCGAAAGAGAAGGAAACGAAAACAGCCGCCCCTACAGAGGTTCAACAATCAGAGCCTCGTAATTCTTATAGCAGTTCCGTCGCCAGCATCACTGCAGCGCCTTCGGCTTCGTCCTATTCGAGGGGATTGGCTGCGCTTGACCGCGGCGATTTCGATGCGGCCATTGTGGAATTCACCGCTGCAATGGGAAATGATCCAGCAGACAGCTTTCCATACCTAAAGCGCGCCACCGCGTATGAGAAAACTGGCGACCGCGAGTCGGCGATTTCCGATTACCGCAAGGCCCTGAAGCTTGTCGACGGCGAGAGCCGTGGCGAAATCAATGCCACGATCCGGAGGCTGGGAGGAAAGCCCTAAAACCCCTCAGTCAAGCCCCGCTGCGAACTCTACGGCATCGAAGTCCCTGTCCCTATCCCTCTGTTGCTGTTTCGTCTCTCCGCCGTCTTTGGTGCGCTGCCAACCGACAGACAATTGCGGCAGTCCGCCGCTGCCGCGGCCACCGCCATTGATCGGGTAATTTGGAACGATCACGTAGCGGATGCCGCGAAAGGCGTTGGTCTTGTCCGCACCTTTGTCGGCCACGATCAACGGTGCAGGTAATTGTGCTTCATCGCCCGGATAGATCACAACGCCCGCGAGCGATGCTGCCAGCAGCGCCGCATCTTCCGGTGTCCATCCGGCGGGAGTTATTACACCACCTGAATTTAATACCTGGGTGCCGCCGTCCCACACCGCGAAGATTTCACCATCTTCAAGTGGATCGATCGGAGCACTTAACGCGCCAGCAAAAGTCTGGGTACTGGATATGGACGTGTCGCCGGACTCGCTGATGCCTTGCGCCCAGATAGGGACGAGCCGCAGGCGGCAATGCCCAATCGAGCGAACGATCGTTTGCCCGATGGTGTCGAAGGTAAATTTGAATTGGGGCGGGGTCGGCGCTGGAGTGACGGCGGGGACGCTTGTCGTTCCGAAATCCAATCGCGATTGCTGCGGAAAAAGCGGATGACGAACGCCGTTGATCGTCCAATAGTTTGCATTTGGATCGGCGACGTGCCGGGCACCATCGATCGTCTGCCAGTTGTCGGCTGGGTTGCCGCTGCCCCATTCTGACATCGCTCAGTTTCTCCCCGCCTGCGCCGCCTGCATCTCAGCATCCCGCAGCACGCGCCCACGGATGGCTTCGAAGTTCACGCCAACGAAATGAACTATCAACTCGCGCATTTGCTCGGCGTGATCGTCTTCCGCACCGATGCGGAGACAGTCAGCCGTCGATCGAAATTCGTCTGCCATGCGATCCACTTCGGCAATCGGATTGAAGGATTTCGATATGAAGCCGGTCAACATGGCCCGGAAAAGCATCTCGAGCGCGATCAGTCGCGCCTCGTTCGCGTCGAGGTGATTCGTCATCGGGCTATAATCCCCTCGCAATCTGAGCACGCGACTTGATGAACTGTTCGGCCTGAATGCCAGGATGCACATTGATAATAATGTTTTTGTTTGTGGTGGTTGTGGTGCTGACCTGTGAAGCATCGCTAGCCGCTGAATTGCCGGAGCCTACCTGCGGCATTGCGATGCCTGATGGTATGTTTGCGGCCGGCATGCTGGATAGACCGTCGAGAGCGGGCGAGGCAACGCCCTTGGGCAAGACAATGACGTGCTCGCCCTTCGTCGCCATAATGCTAATCGGCGTGGTGTCGATGCCACCGTCGCCGCCGACTAAGATTGATCCGCCCTTGGCAAAATCGCCGGCAAAGCCTTCAATGCCGCCGCTACCCTCCGGTATTATGGTCGTTCCAATATCGGAAATTGACCCGCTGAACATCCCTGATCCGCTCGAATCGGTACCAAAGAAATCAGACGTTCCGCCACCGATGTCAGACAGTGATCCGGAGAGCATCCCAGACCCGCCCACATCCGTGCCAAAGAAATCCGACATACCGCCGCCAATATCGCTCAGCGTGCCGTTGAACCCACTGCTTTCGCCGCTGAAATCAGAGACGGGCGAACTGATCGACTGACCAAAGCCGCCGCTGAAGGATTGCCGAGCGATGCCCGACGGGCCCGACGTGCCGGGCAAGCGCGAAATTGGCTCCCGTCTGGGGAGTGTAGTGCCAGGGAGGGGGCCGGCACCCTTGATGGGGACGGCCTGACCGAACGCGCCGCCGGGATACCCATACGCCGGGTTTCCGTAATACTGTTGCGGCGTAAGCGGCGGGTTGTCCTTTAAGTCTTGCGCGATGCTCTTGGCTAGCTCATCCCCCATGCCGTGTCCGGACTGAGTATTAAACCCGCCGCCGCCAGCACTGGCCGTGCTCGCCGAGCCGAACCCCATCGGGGTAAGCGAGCCAAACCCGCCCAAGGCTGTGCTACTTGTAGTGCTTGTCACAGGCAACCCCGTGGAGGGATTGACCGTCGTCGCCGCCACGCCGCCAATCAGCTTGTTCAGCGTGTTGACGATATTGTCGCTGCCGGTCAGAACATTCTTGGTGATGTCGATGGTGGATTGATCGATGGCGTCGGTGATTTCCTTGATGGTCGCCAATGACGCGGGGTCAGGGGTCGCGGAGACAACGCCCACTGCCGATGGACCCTGCAGCGTGGTCAAGCCTTGGATGCCGCCAGAGGGATTGCTGGTCTGTGCCATCTGATCAGGGGTGCTCACCGTGAGCACTTCACCTGGCGTCGCCTTGATCGTAACCAACTGCGAGTCCGTGCCGCCCGAGCCCCCCACGATTAGCTGACCGCCCCCGGCGAATGCCGGGATGTCACCGCCACCGAGATCACCGAAATCTATCGTGCCGGCGTCGCCGCTCGGGAACAGGATGCCGGACGATTGACCACCTGGCGCATTTGGGTCGCTGAACGCACCCATGCCGATGCCTTCGGTGCCTCCAACGCCGCCCGCTGCAGCGGCAGAACCGCCGCTGGCCATGCCGGCAACGGCTTGGGCAACCTTCTGCGCCATGCTGATCGCTGCAGAACCAACGCTCTCCAGTTTGGAAATTGCGCCATTGGCAAAATCGGCGAGGGACTGCAGCCCTTCTCCCGGCAACCGTCCCAGCGTCGCCAGCGCCTTGATGATCGCGCCGTCAAAATCAATGTCGAGAGATTTTCCGAAGATGGAATTCTGGTCGTCCATCGTCTTGACCATGTCGGACCAAGGCTTTGAAACCTGGTCGTTTAGTTTTTGTCTGAAATCCGGCAGGCCCTTACCCAACTGGTCGAATTCATCGGCCGTTTTACTGATCGCTCGAGTGACTGAATCGCCCGTGCTCTCGCCAGCGATCGTTTTCCAAAGGTCCTCGGCTTTGGTTTTGAGCTTATCAAACGCATCGCCGATATTCTTGGGATCGTCGATCAACCTTTTAAACCCCGCATCCGCTGCCGGCTCAAGCTTGCGCAGCGCGTCCGCCACGCGACTCAAGGTGTCAGGGACCAGATCAAGTTTTTTAACAAAGTCTCCGGCCGATGAATTGTTAAGCGCTCTCGCCAGTGCTTCGGCCGCAGCGGGCGCCACGTCTTGCAATTTCTTGAACGTGTCGGCCGTAAGCTGGCCTTTCTTTGTCACCTCGGCAAAAAATGAGTTTACCTCAGCCGTGGCATCTTTCGTGTTGGCGCCGCCGATCCGCAGTTCCTCGAACAACGTCTTGACGATGCCGGCGAGATTACGCCCGCCGAGCTGCGCCTCGTTCAAATTGCTGGCGAAGTCCGGCCCAAACAGCGTGATTGGTCCACCAGACGACGCTACTTGTTGTTGAAACTTTATCAACGACTCCAGCGCTGGCTCTACCGACTTCGGAAAGATGCCCAGTTCGGTCGAAACATTTTTCAGATCGTTGAAAAGTTGATTGCCCATCTTGATGCCAGCGAGTCCGTCGAGACGGGTTTTCAATCCTTCCGTTTCGCCGGCTGCTTTCGCCATCTCCAGGACGACCCCGCCTGCAATGGCTGCGCCCAATGCAACTAACCCGCCACGCGCAGCACCGGAGAACTGGGTAAGAGCCGACATCTGAAACCCGGCCTGCTCAAGAGCTGGGCCTAGCGTATGGATAGTCTCGCGAAACTCTTTGCCAACTTCGGAGGCGGCGCGATGCTCAGCGCCAAGCGCTTTTGCGGCGCTGGCGTTGGCGCTAAAGCTACCAGTGGTCGCACCAAGCGCTGCGGCGAGTGATGACCAAATGCCCTGCGACTGGCTTACGGCAGTGCTAACGGAGCCGAGCGCGGTCCCCGCATTGTGGAGGCCGGTGCCGAACGTCGCCGCGCCGCTGCTTGCGGTCGCCATGCGCTGGCGCATTTCGTCAACCGAAACGCTAGCGCGTTTCGCCGCGGCTTCAATCGCGGCAATCGGCTCCGGGACCGTCTTTGCCGCGGTGCTTAAATCCTTGAGCGCGGCGGCGCTTTTTTCGAGCGGCTGCGAATCGACCTCAAAGCCCAGGCTGGCAACTTCGTCACTCATGTTGGCAATCCATGTTTCCGGCGCAGCTTGTCGCGCGCTGGCGCGGTGATTTTTCCGTGCGCGCTCGGCGCGATCTCGTCGAGTCGCTCGGGAAGCGACACGTAGGCAGTGAAGTCCGACGACTTCATCGCTCTGCGCGGATAATCAAGCGCGCCTGGAATCACCACCTTCGGTTCAACCCGCTTGAAAATATTCGGATCAACGCGTTTCGCGGCGGCCTTCATGGCCGCATGCGCTTTGGCGTGAAACGGGCTCTTCGCCATATCACGCCGCTGTTTCTGGCAGATAGATTTTCAACCCATCGTGTCGAGCGCGCTCACAGGCGGCATCCGCAATGTCGGCGATCTCTCGCCGCACGGCGTTGTCCAAACCCTGTTTTGCAAAATAGCGATCCCGATGCAGAACGACTTGCTTGCAGAACGATTGAACCGCCAATGCCGCGGCGCCGCCTGGCGATCGGTGTTTTAACGTTTCCTGCACAATGCAGGCCTTGAACCCTTCAATCATCTCGTCGCTCATGCTGCGCTCCTGCTGTCGTCTGCCGGCAAACCATTTGCCGTTCGGTATTCCTCGAAGTCGGCGAAGTAGGCGCCGGTTTCCAGTTCTTCCGGCGTCGGCTGCCGGTTCACATTGCGGTCCAGATCGACGACCACAACCTTGTCGCCGACCTTGCGAAGCCAAGCGAGGCCCACTTTGTTTTCATAGGGTTCGGCAAGCTGGTTAAACTGATGCGGATCAGCTCCGGCCTCTTTGATGATTTCGTCACGGCCCAAATTGACGGCGCGCTCGGCGATCTCGATTGCGCGCTCCAATTCTTGAACTTCCTTCAGAGCATCGCCGTGCTGGGCCTCCAGCGCGCGCTCAATCAGAGAATCACGCTGCACCACGCTAATCCCTGACAATTCCGCTGGTACCTCCATCACTGCCAGGGCCATCTGAGGATCAAGTTTCTCGGCATTCGCGCGGATATAGGCGTCACGCTCGGATTGCGGCTTGGAGCGCAAGAAATCACGCATCTCGGCGCGCAACATTGCGCTGACCAAATCAGTTTTGTCGGCGGGCTGAAGCTTGACCTTTGACCGGAGTTCAGCGGCCTCCCGTTTTGCCGCAGCAATCTGATGCCGACCCCGGGAAAATGTCGGGCTGAGTTGCACAGCAAATTGCAGCGCGTCGGCCTTCAGCCCGTCTGCCGTGAATTTTCCCGACTTGGCGGATTCAGCTTTCCGGCCTTCGACCGCATCGACGCTATCGAGCGCGGAGAGGTAAACTTGCTCAAGGCGCTTCACCGTGGATCCGGGTTTGGCCTGAATATCCCAGAGGCCGACATAACTGCCCGTGGCATTCTGCCCTGGTAGTGCTTTGCGGATTGTGCGCCGGCCTTTAATTCCGAACCGCTCGCCTGCCGTTGGTGCGTTCATTTCATTTGCTCCTTTAGTTCCAGCCAACAACGTGGCCGGGGTTAATCTCTGTGCCTTCCGGGAAGATCGATCGCCTTGGTTCGGCGTTGCCGGCGGAACGGCCGTAGGTGCCGAAGGAAATAGCGCCGGGCTGATTGCGCGCAGAAGTCAGATAAACGAGGCATCCCGCTGCGGCGTTCGCAAGATCGTCCTTGCCGCCGGGCGGGTGGTCGATCGAATCTCTGCCACCGCGTGCCGTGCGACGCTCGAGGCTGAGCAATTGCGAAACCAGGCGAGCATTATCGAGCAAATCGACTTCGCCGCTGTTCAGGCGCGGCAGGAAATCCCGGTAAATCTCGCTCTTGGACAAATCCGAAGGCCGATATTCAATCCCGGCTTTCTTGAACGCCTGCGTCACCCATTCGGCGGCATATCGGTCGCCTCTGACCCTGCGAATGCTGTAGACTTTGAGCAAGGCAGCAAATTCCCGCACAGCATCCTCGGGATTGAACGGCGCGCGCACCTCTCGCACAGCATCCAGCACCGCGATCGATCGCTCCCTATCCTTGCTCATTTGCGCGTGAGCGATACCAAGCGTCATGCTGTCGGACGAACCGCCAGACGGATCAATGAAGGCCTCATACTTCACGCCATGAACGCGCGCCCGCTCGAACACGTCGGGCGAGACACAGGCATCAACCGCGTCGCGCGTCACAAACGCGCTGATGTCGTCACGGAATTCTGCCATCCACTCCGCAGATGCAGCGGCCGGGTCTTCGAGCATCGCCTCGTCAATGACCGATTGATCGATGGTCGGGTTAAGCGTCCTGGTCGGCGCCTTGATAACCAGCACGTCACCGTTTTTGCCGTAGTGGTCGCGAAACTTCTTGTAGAGCAGCCCGCTCCTGCGATACGGGCTCGAGATGCCGACGATGATCGAGCCGGGAATGCTCGCCAGCGCCGGCTTGATCGCTTTGTAGGTCTCTTCATCCGGCGTCGCGCTGTTCTCGTCGCGCCAGAACGCGGTTTCATCAAGGATGGCGCAAAGGATCGGCCGGCCGCGCACGCTTCGGAATGAGTTGGTCGAAATCGCGACGTCAACGCTGTTGGTCAGCTCGAATCCGGTGGCCGTCTCGCGTTCCACCATGTGCTGCAACAGCGGAATGTCTGTGAAAAACGAGCGGGTGTAATTCAGGACGACCTTGCTCTGGTCGCGATCGACGGCCAAGCAAGCCACAAGCGCACGCTCCCCAGGCCGCAGCCGGTGGCCTTCGCTGAACAGCGCGGCAGAATGCGCGGCAATCACGCTGGCGACGCTATCCTTGCCGCCGCGTCGCCCGACGATGCACCACAACTCACGAACCGGCTTGGTTGGGGGATCACGCTCGGCAATGGTGCGGAAGAATTCGGTTTCCGCTTCGTCCATCGGCAGGCAATAGGCGGCCTTCAAGACGGTGCGCCAGCCGTTCCAGGTCGGACCAGGAAACCACGGCTGGAACAACTCAGGATCGGTCAGGGCCTCGTCGATATTCATGCCGCTTCACCGGACGGCCGCTCGGCGGCCAGCTCGGCGCGCTTGCGAAGGTGATCGGCAAGCGTCGGGGCAGGCTCTTTGCGCTTGCTGGCCTTCTCGCCAATGGCCGAAAGGATGCGTTTCGCCGTCCCGGTCAGCCGGATCAGCTGATCGCCGTCCACCGGGTTGCCGTTGACCAGGTCGGATTGCAGGGTTTCGGCCTTGAACGTCAGCGCCGCCGCCTGCCGGATCAGGCCGCGCTCGACTTCGGTCAGATTGCCGCCGACTTCAGTCTCATAGGCCCGGACCAAATCGCGGAAACGACGCGCCGAACTTGACCGGCCGTCGACATTTTGAAGCAAGCGCGTTCCGTTGGAGAGCTTGCTACGACTGGTAGCGCATGAGGTAGCGAGGGTATCGCGAAGGGTTTGCATAGCGACAAGATGACATCGCGGCGCGATTTGCCAAGCAGGCGAAACCCTTGCGCGACGGGCCTAACCGTTGAGCAGCGTTGAGCGTGATTGAGCAGCGTTATCGGGCGCTGAAATATATTTTCAGCGCGCGTTACCCATCGTGATGAATTCGTGAGGGTCAACGTCCCAAGGTTCACCTTCGTGGATGCCGCCCGTCGAATCCTCGGCAATAGGTGTTAGCCTCGTTTTACCCGTCCGTCCGCTTGCTATGAGCGCGTGGCCAATATCGAAGTACGACAGCAACCGGTTTGCAGTCTGCCCGTCGCTGAGCGCGACCGGTAAGGTTGTTTCTGTCATCCCGTGTGGCGGCGAACTTGTGAAGTTGATTAGCTTTCCGCCGCCCGCAAGCGAAAAGGTCAGGCTGGTGACTGTCACACTCCGAGCGCCCACATTGGTCGCTTTAAGGTTAGCCCACGGCCTGCCGAGATTTCCATCCTGAAACGTTGGCGTGTTGGTTTCGGCCGTCACCGACAATTTGCGGCGGTCGCGCCGACTCGCCTGCACCAAATTCCACGTAGATAGTCCAGCGCCATAAATCGCCAGTCCGAAGAGGACAACGTCCTTTATCACATCAAACGTGCTCATGCGCTGGCGCCGATAACCCGCTGAACCACGCTGGTTCCGACGCCAACCGTACGGCCGATCTTCAGGATGCCCATACCGTCGGCCTTCAACTCGCGTATGCGGGCCTCAACGGATGGCTTCACAGTACGCCGCCCCAGCTTCGTGCCCTTCGCCTTGGCCCGCGCTAGGCCGGCGTTGACCCGTTCACGAATGAGGGAGCGTTCGAACTCAGCGAACACGCCGAGCATCTGGAACATGGCCTTGCCCGCGGTGGTCGAAGTATCGAGCCCTTGCTGATGCAGGAACAGATCGACGCCCTTGTCGTGAAGGCCCTGCAAGATGCTGAGCAAGTCGGTCAGCGACCGGCCCAGCCGATCGACCGACCAGGCGGCCACCATATCGAACTCGCGAGCGTTGACGGCCTTCAGCATGGCGTCGAGCCCAGGGCGTTTGTCGCGACCCTTGGCGCCGCTGATGCCGGCATCCTCATAGACCTTGACCACATGCCAGCCGGAGCGCGCGGCAACCGCCTCCAGCTCACGGCGCTGGTTGTCGGTGGTTTGCTTGTCGGTGGAAACCCGAAGATAGATCGCGACGCGTTTCATGGTGAAGCCCCCTTGTCAGACGGCCTCAATCTAACATGGCTCATACCGAAAACAAGTGATTCACGTATAAGTGACGGGCATGTGGGAAGCCCAACAAAAGCGCGCTTTCCAAACGCCAAATGCAGATGGGTTTTCGGTATGGGTAACTCCGGGTATCCAAAACCCCGAGTTGACAGTCACGCCGCGCCGCAGGTTTTTTCCTCCGCCCCCGCGTTCGCGATGGGCCGACCATTTACCGGGTTATTGGACAACCCAGCGGACTGGTTCAGCTTCAGTTCGCGTTTGTGCTTTCGTTGGCGAAGCTTTTCCCTGATGTCCGGGATTGGATGCCTGTCACGCCACTCGGCTTCGTGCTGATGCCATGCCGCTTTCATAGCCGACTTGCTGGCACAGAGTACGGTGCTCCCGGGCAGTCTGAAGGTTGGGAGGATGCCGGCTTCCACGAATGGCTTGGCCTGGCCGGGCGTCATGCCCCAGAACGCGGCGACGACCTTGAGGGTGTAGAGCGCATCGCTGTCGGCCGGCGAAAGCAGCGCCGAATTTTGGTTTCGATCCGTCATTCTTTTCTTACTTTCTAACTTCGTTCTTTCTGTGTCTGTGGCCTTCGGTTCAGTGCCTTGAGTGGGGCATAGCTTCGCCTTTGTGGGCGAAACCATGTTTTCCGTGGCCTTTCGGACGAGGGCCTCTCGGAGACACAGGCGGATCGACACAACCCGAATTATTCGGGAAAAGGCGGGGTCAAGCGGTCTGCCTTTTATGTGCGCTTCAATGGCGCTGAGATTGATCCCTTGCCGATCCGCCGGCTCGGGTCTCACGCGGGTTCATTCCCGCTCCTGCGGGCGCCTCTCGGCGTGCCGCTTTGCGTTTTGCCTACGGTTTCTGCAATCAACCCTGGTTAGGTTGGCGACCGTACCCGATAGACGGGATGGGCTATGCCATCCCGCGAAACGTCAGTTGCGAACGTTTGCCTTGGTGCGCTTTGGCAAACGGCAGCGCCCGCCACTGACAATCGCGAGATCATTCAGTGCGTGAGCGCTTGGTGTGCACCTCCCTGAAAATCGAGTTCGTCCGGCGACGCTGGCGCCGTTGTCACGCTGTCACGCTCGGCGTCACGCTCTGTCACGGCCTCTGTCACACCGTCACGCTGGCGCTGTTTCTCGCGTTGCCGACGTTTGCGCTCCGCGGCTTTCGGGTCCTTGCGGTGCCGATCGTCGGCTCGCATCTCGCGACTGATTGCGTCGATCTTCTCGAGATCACCGGCCGGTACCGTCATCACGTTGCCTTCGCGACCGACGACTGTGATCTCAGATACCTTCACGATCTCAAGATCGTCGCGGCCGGCTTTGGCGAGGATCGCCTTTGCCACCTCAACGGCATGACGACGGTCGAAAACCACCCACATGTCTTCGGAAATGCAGTACTGGCCTGCTTCACGAATGACGATATTGCCCAAATCGTTTTCAAAAACAGCGATTTTGGCTTGCTCAGGAATTACCACCTGGTCGGCGACGTCGTTCCAATCAAAACCATCGTCGATGCTCATGCGCACCTCCCGCTGGCCTGGGCGGCCTCGAGGCGCGATTTGAACGTGCCGAGCACAAGACTGTCTGCCGTGACGGCGTACCAGCCGGCGAGCACTCCAGGACTGCGGAGAGCAGGACTTGAAAGCAATTCCGGTTCGGCGTATGTGTGAGTTGCTGCAGCCCTATCCCAACGATTGATTAGCGGCCTCGGATTTGCCCTCCGGGGCCGTCGTCGTTTAGGCGGGTCTCCGGTGGCCCTATGATTCGCTACTGCCTGGGCCCACGATCGAGTCGCAAAAGGTCCGGGCGCATCGTCCTGCCAGCCGATTTGATATTGGCCATCTTCCTCCCGCTGGACGATGGGCCGATCTTGTCGCTGGGCCCTGAGCAGCTTGTTCCGTTGTTCCGACACTTCGAAATTCTCCTTTCAGTCCAAAGCCGGGACGAAAGGGGGGCATGTCGGAATGTCGATTGATCTTGCTGACGTGTCGCCAGCCTTTTAATCATGGGGTCGAGGGTTCGAGTCCCTCCGCGCTCACCAGGTAAAATAATGTCCAGCCCGCAGACATCGGTAACAGAACGTACCCAGGACATGGGTGACAACCTCGTGCCGAACGGGTTGTCGCAGGCATTATTTGAATTTTCGAAGATCCTGCAAAATCGCCTGTGTCTGCAGTATGTCTGCAAACGAGTTGCGGCCTCTCTGGCGCGGCCCAAGGATTTGAACCATGCGATTTCCGGCTCTGTTTTCCCTCCTGCTGGCCAATTGCGCAA
>Ga0070681_10002798_pt1 | contig 16115 bp, 12 predicted proteins | sample KBSC83BmetaG_FD_65650 | JGI IMG/M metagenome (GOLD analysis project Ga0070681, IMG submission 65650) | Corn rhizosphere microbial communities from Kellogg Biological Station, Michigan, USA - KBS C8-3B metaG | ecosystem: Host-associated > Plants > Roots > Rhizosphere | place: USA: Michigan...
CGCGCGGGCGCGTAGCGACGCCGCTGGCGTATGATCACTTCGGTATCAAGACCCCCGGCTCGAGAGTACCCAGCCTGTTTGACCCCCGATAAAACTTAGCCGCAGATGAACGCAGATGAGAACAGATCAATACACTAAAAATCATCTGCGTTAATTTGCGTTCATCTGCGGCTGATTTCATCCGATGAGACGCTTTCTTTCATTCTCACGTCATTCATTCGGCGTTCGGAATCGTTCGCCCTGGACCTCGATGCTGGGCCATTCGCTGCACCAGTTTCACGAAAACGATCTGTTCACTTCAGCCGCCGCGATGAGTTATTTCGGACTGATGGCACTCTTCCCGGCGTTGCTTCTGCTGTTCGCGATCGGAAACAAGCTGACCGGCGGCGGTCAACTGCTCGCGCACGCCATCGACGTCTATCCGGGTTCGAGCAAATTCCTGCACGACACGATCGAAGCGTTTTCCGATGTCGGCATCGGCGCGATCATCACGTGTGTGATCATCGTGTTCTGGGCCGGTTCGTGGGTGTTTGCGGTCGTGGAGCGCGCGCTCAATCGCATCTGGGAAACAGTGTCGAGAACGTTTTGGCACGGACGCGCACTCACCATCGGCATGGTTGGCTTAGTGGGACTGTTGCTGGCGCTGTCCGTCATCGTGACGTCGTTTCTCCTTGCCCTCAGGGAAATGGCGGGCCGGTTTTCGCCGCGACAAATTGAGCGCTACACGTTGCTGACCTCAGTCGGCAGCGCTTTTTGGCAAGTACTGTTCGCGATCGTGAGCTACCTGGTGACGGTCGTGTTGCTGGTGCTCATCTATCGCTTCATGCCGAAGGCGGGGGTCACGTTGCGAGACACTCTGCCGGGTGCGTTTCTCGCCGGGCTGCTTTGGGAAATTGCGAAGTATGGCTTCGCGTGGAGCCTGCACTATTTTCACTACGACCAGATCTACGGCTCGGTCGGCGCTGTCGTTGCAGTGCTGACTTGGAGCTATGTGTCGAGCTTGATAATGCTCTTCGGCGCGCAGCTCACTGCGGTCTTCCATTACGAACATCCTTCTTCTGATGCGAATCTCCGAGTTTGATTACGAGCTTCCGTCCGATCTCATCGCGCAAACACCGCTCGAACAGCGTGACGCCTCGCGGATGCTCGTGCTCGATCGCGCGCGACAGGAGTGGGTCGACTCAAATTTCAATCAGTTCACTTCGTACCTTCGCCCGAACGATGTAGTTGTCGTGAACAACTCGCGCGTGATTCCGGCACGATTGATCGGGCAACGCGAAGAGACGGGTGGGCAGGTCGAGATTTTTCTGGTGCGCGAGCTTGAAACTGCGGTGTGGGAAGCGCTCGTCCGACCTGGCGCGAGACTCAAGAAAGGTGCTCGTGCCGTGTTTGGCGAGGGACGATTGGTGGCGGAAATGCTCGATGAACCGGGCGCGGAACTACGTCGCGTCCGCTTTCATTGTGAAGCCTCTTTTGACGAAACGCTGGCCGAGATCGGATCGACACCACTACCGCCATACATCAAGCGACCGGGAGGTGTTTCGACTGCCGATCGCGAACGATACCAGACTGTTTATTCCAAACAGCGCGGCGCGATCGCCGCGCCGACAGCGGGTCTACACTTCACGCCCGAGGTCCTGGCGGAAGTGGCGCGCGTCGCGTCGCGAGCGGAGATCACGCTGCACGTCGGTTACGGAACTTTTGAACCCGTCCGCGTCGACGACGTGGCGCAACATTCCGTCAGCAGCGAACGGTTCGAGATCTCCGAAACAGCCGCACAGACAATCAACGATGCAGATCGGATCATCGTCGTTGGAACTACGACGATGCGTGCGCTCGAGTCGTGTGCGACTGAAGACGGACGCATCGTGGCAGGTACCGGCGTGGCCAGTCTGACAATCAAACCCGGCTATCGTTTTCGTATCGCCGATGCGTTGCTAACCAACTTCCACCTGCCACGTTCGTCGCTGTTGATCCTGGTCAGCGCCTTCTCCGGCCGTGAGCTCGTGCTGCGGGCTTACCACCACGCAGTCGCGCAGCGCTACCGGTTTTATAGTTACGGTGATTGCATGTTAATCCTGTAGGCAATATAAAAAGCGCGATGGTAAACTAGTCGCGGTCGCTTCTCTCCCAATGCACCAACGAAAAAGGCCATGGCAGTACTAAAGAAATTTCGGTCCCGCTGGTGGTCGCAGACGGATGTTCCATACGACCCCGAGAAGAAAGAGAAGGCCCCCACGCCTTCGTGGAACACGAGCTACGACATCCGCCCGTTGACCATCTCGCAGCTCGATGAATGCTGGCGACTCGATCAGCGTTGCTTCATCGACGGCGAGGCGTATAGCCGCGAAACATTCGACTACCTGCTGACCGCTCCGGAATCGGTTTCGTATCGTGCGGTGACTACCGGCGGTGCGATGGCAGGCTTTGTCATCGGACTCATCGAACCGGATCACACCGGACACGTCACCACGGTCGGCGTTGCGCCCGAACACCGGCGACGCAGTCTCGCAAAAAGGTTGATGGCGCAGGTTGAAGACGGATTTCGCAAACGGAATGTGAGACTGGTGCGACTGGAAGTGAGGACACTCAATATCGCCGCACAGAAACTCTACGAAAGCCTCGGCTACACGATCACGCAGCGACTGCCGAAGTATTACTCAAACGGCGGCGACGGTCTGCTCATGCTCAAATCTCTCGAGTAGTTCAGCCATACCTTACTTAATCCCAGGTCCACCGTTCACTACGGAGTCGCGACCGAACTGGATGTAATACGGATCGAACCTGGTACCCGTTGCCGGCGGAGTCTGCTTAAAGACAGCGTAACCGCTGGCGTCGTACAGAAGTCCGTTCGGCGCGTCGCGGCGCACACTAACGTAGTCGCCCCAACGATTGAGAGCGGCATCACTGAGTTCCGGATACCACACGACGAAGTCTCCCAGGATCCCAACCGCGTTGTTGCCAAAATTCTGGTTGCCACCCCACGCGAGCGAGAGGCCTACCTCGTTGTTGGAATTTGTCGCGAGGCTCGGATAAGCGAAGGCATAGTCGTTGTTCCAAATCTGCCACTGCGAGATCTTAGTGTAGTTTGTGACGTTGATCTCGACCACCTGCACCTGCGCGCGAGTAAACCCACCGCCGGAAGACGCGGTCCATGCAAACCATACTTCGTTGCTGCCGCGCCTGGTGACTCCGAGTACGGCATTGCCGGGAAAACCAAACTGTAGCCAATCAGTCGTTCCGTCAGCCGCAATCGAAGATATGGTGCCGTTGGGCCAACTGTCGATGTCGATGTCGCGCCAGAAGTACTGATTAGAACCTTCGGCGCAGGAAAAGACCCGCAGTTGGCTGTTAGCAGGGTGCCCCGCCCAAAAGACCTCATTGCCGGTATTCTGCGAGATATGGCCGCCGTACGCAGTGCCACTGTCAGACGGCGTGGTGTAGCCCATGTTTATAGTTTGACTATCTCGGATTTCGGACAGCGGAATTCTCACAACTAGTAAGCCTGTCCCAACCGCATCGGCGCTGAAGTAAAGAAAGTTGTCACCAACCGCAAGATCAGGATAGTCCATCGTGGTGTTACCCAGATTGAACGTTGCAGAAAAGAGATCCCAGTAAGTCCATGACGTACCGCCGCTGCTGATTATTTGCTGCGGGCTCGCCGAGGCAAGCCGAACTTTATTAATGCCGTTGAGGCAGCCTCCGGGACCAGTACCGCAAAACTGCATCAACCAAACAAAGCGATCGATCTGCGGCACATATTGCACCACCTGATCGCAACAGAAACCGGCGTCGAGGGCGTTGCCTTTTGCATCCTTTGCCGCGCCGCTCGGGAAAATCGTGGTCGGATCTTTTTCGGTGTACGTGCCGGCTCCGTCAGTGGAAAGTTGGACTCGGGAATTGTAAGAGAGCATTACGACATTTGTGCCGCGTGCGGCATTCATATCAGGCGGGACACCAGAGAAATTCGATGTGTTGCCGAGTGGATCGTAATCCGAGAAGACGACTGGGTCTCCAGCGCCGCCCAAAGGAGTGTCTTGCTTTTTCTGTTTGATTTGAAGGAATTGAGAGGCGTTACCGGCCGGCGTCATATTCCCACGCAGTGGTCCAGTGGGAACTTTGTACGCTCGATCTTCATTTCGACCTTCCTGTTTCGGCGTGAAGGCGGGATATCTCCCGCCTTCCGCACGCTGTGGCTCTGCGGTCGCACTGTTCAAAGGTCGACCGTAAGGTTGATTTGGCCCAACTGCGCCTCTGTAACAACGGCACCAGAAGAGCCAAACGATCAGAAAGATCAGAAACAAGGCCGCGATCAGGGCCAGTATTCGTAATGCATTCTGAAGTGCAGGATTCATTACGCACCTCCTTGCGCAGTTTGTGAGACTCAGGAGTGCGTTCAGCGATCTGCTGAGTCAAAGCAGATTGCTAACGCGTTTGATATTGGCGTCCGCCCAGTGGATCGATTGGCAAATGGTTGGTCTTCGGTTAATGACTAATTAAGAGCAACCACTTGGCATGAAAGAGAAAGGATCAAGGTTGGTATCGGAGGAAGCAGCGGGCGCAGGCTCTGGGGGACCAACCCGTTTCTGAAAAGCGTGGCGGGACTCTATAACAGAAAAAGAGTGCGGTCAACGAAAAAGAGCGGCGCAGGGGCCGCTCTTCATCCTTCGTTTCTTTGTGGCTTAGGGTGGCTAACCTTTTCGAAGTTCAGTGAGCACCTGTTTCGCAACGGCCTTCAACGTATCGAAGACGCCCTGCCCCGTCGAAGCCACAGCTTCAACGACCGGCTCACCCTTTCGCTGTAACTCCGCCGCCAGATCCTCAACCGGAATGATGTTGCCCAAGTCGCGCTTGTTGAGTTGCAGCACGTATGGAAGCTTCATCAGGTCGTAGCCTTGTGATTGCAGGTTCTCCTCCAGGTTGTACAACGACTCGATATTCGCATCCATGCGCTCTTCCTGCGAATCGGCCACGAAAACAACACCATCAACACCTTTCAAAATCAGTTTGCGCGATGCGTCGTAAAACACCTGCCCGGGAACCGTGTAAAGGTGGAAGCGCGTTTTGAAGCCACGAACCGTGCCCAGCTCGAGCGGCATGAAGTCGAAGAACAACGTGCGGTCGGTTTCAGTAGCAAGGCTGATCAACTTGCCGCGCGCCTGCGGCGCGGTCGAGTCGAAGATGTACTGCAAGTTGGTCGTCTTACCACACAAACCTGGGCCGTAGTAAACGATTTTGCAGTTGATTTCTCGGGAAGCGTAATTAATAAAGGTCATGGGCGTGTCGTTAGCTGAAAAGACTGTCGATGTCCTCGTCGGTTATGCCGGCGAAGGGTGAATCAAGGTCGTCGTAGTCTCCAGCAGCAATCTCTTCGAACAGTGCCGCCAGTTGATGAGAAACCTGCTTACTGCGGAGTTTCACCAGTCCGAGGCTGGAACGTTCGTCGAAAACCACTACAAGAAGGAGCCGGCCGACTACTGAGATATGAATGCTCTCTTTCTCACCTTCGTGCGAGAGGGTCGGAAACTCCTTCTCTCCGATTAGTTGAGCCATGCCACCGGTGGCGGCGACGTTGCCGGCAGCGAGTGACGCCAAACTGGTTGTGTCAAGATTTCCCACTTCACCCTGCGATGCGATCTCCTGGCCGTCCTTGTCTACCAGAAAAACCACTTTAGCGGAGGCGTCCATTCGCAATCGCGCCAGGACAGCCTTTATTTGGTGGTATTGCTGTTCACGCAACAGGATTGGTGTGTCTGCCATTGTGCGACTCTTTGTTGAAGGCCGGGGGCGGGATTTCCTTGGAGAGCTAAGCTGAAACGCCTGTTCCGCGGATTGCAAGCTTTTGAAACTAAAAGAGGTTACTTATTCGGTTGGGGCGCTTTGCCGAGGTGGATTAAGCCTCCGTAAGCCGAAAAGCACTTTAACATAGCCAACAATGACCATCAAGTGTTTTTCTTTGTTTGTACCTTTGTCAAAAGTAATGCCGGATTTTCGGTAGTAAAGCACCCGCAAATAGTTGTGTTCGTTGATCTAGAGGCGTGCCTGTGGTAAGCTGCGAGCCAATTCCACGGGCTGCTCGCCAGGGGTGAGCAGCCTTTTGAGATTCCGCCCATGAGTAGCAGTCTCACAAAGCGTCTGAGACCGTCAACATCGCGTTCAAAGGCCAAACCAGCGGCGAAAAGCGCGAAGCGCGTCGTCAAAGCGAAGTCGGCTTCGAAACCAAAAGCTCGACGAGCTACCGCTGCCAAGCCCGTTGCACGCAAGGCGGTGAAGGCTGCCGCGGGCAGGAAGACCGCTGCGAAAGCGAAACCTGCCGTCAAAGCGAGAAAGCCGACACCCAAGCCAGCACCTCGCAAAGCGGCTCCGAAGAAAGCTGCTCCGGTTTCAAGGGTCAAAACGACGCAGAAGCAGGCAGCAGTTCGAGCGGTCCGGCCAACTCCAACTACGACGCCGCCACCGAGACCGCCGACGCAGGACGAGTCTGCTGCGTTGATAGCCTTCGAGCGGGCGCACAAGGAGTTTGCGCGTGGACGGTTTGCTGAAGCTCGGAATCAGTTTCGTGTTCTGGTAGACAAGTATTCACAGGTGTCAGAGGTTGCGGCTCGTGCTCGCACTTACCTCACGATTGCTGAATCTCGTTTGCGAACCGAGAGTATTTTGCCGCGTGATGCTGACTCGCTTTATGATCGCGGCGTTATTGAGCTCAACCGTGGCGAATATGTAGCAGCCCAGGAGATGTTTGAGCGTGCTCTCAAACGCGAGCCCGAAGCAGCGCACATTCACTACGGACTTGCGGCAACACGTGCTCGACTCGGTTCAATTGACCTTGCGCTCGAGTCACTTCAGAAAGCGCTCGATCTACAACCAAACCTTCGTGTGCGTGCACAACACGACCACGATTTGAACCCACTGCGCAACGACCCCGACTTTGATCGTCTTATCTTCAGTCACGCCTCTTAAAGCTTCAAACTTTTCTTGCGCAAAGACGCAAAAGAAGAATTTCATTTTTGATGTTACTTTGCGGCTTTGCGCCTTTGCGGGAGAAAATTCCTGCGGTTAATGTATGATCGATTCCCGAGGGATTCATTTGCAAACAACGACAACTACAGGTGGTCAGAAGCTGGTAGCCATTGGCGGTGGCACCGGGCTGTCGACCCTGCTCGCCGGTCTCAAGGGTCTCGTCGGTAAGACCGAGGATCCGATCTGGATTGAAAGTCTGTCGGGGATCGTCACCGTCTCGGATGACGGTGGCAGCTCCGGGCGCCTTCGCGATGAACTTCAAATGCTTCCGCCCGGAGACATTCGAAACTGCATGATCGCGCTCTCGGAAGATTCGACACTCTTGTCGCGTCTTTTCCGTTATCGCTTTCGCGGCGAAGGCGATCTTGGTGGTCACAGTTTCGGCAACTTGTTTTTGGCGGCGCTGACCGAAGTCACCGGTGACTTCACTGAAGCGATTCGCTTGTCGTCAGAAGTTCTCGCCAGCAAGGGTCACATCTTTCCAGCGACAATTAGCGACGTCCGGCTCGCCGCCGAACTCGAAGACGGCAGCATCGTGCGCGGCGAGACGCAGATCTCCGCTTCGAAGCTCCCGATTCGCCGTCTGCGACTCGAGCCGGAGCAATGTCTTCCCTTGCCTGAAGCGTTGAAAGCGATTCGCGCTGCGGACGTGATCACAGTTGGTCCGGGTTCACTGTACACGAGTATCTTGCCGAACCTGCTGGTGGCGCAGGTCGCCCGCGTGATCGGAAAAACACGCGCAACGAAGATCTTCATTAACAACTTGATGACGCAGCCGGGTGAGACTGACGGCTACAGCGCGCGTAAGCATCTCGAGACGATCAAGACGTATGCGCCCGAGATTCATTTCGATTACGTGGTCGTGAACAACCGGCGCATCAGTGCAGAGCAAGCTGAACGTTACGCCGCCGAAGGCGCGTATCAGATCGGCATCAAGGATTCGATCTATGAGATCGTGGATGAGGCAACAGAGATCGTTCGCGCAGATTTGTTGGACGACGGCGAAAAGGTGCGTCACAACTCGGAACGTCTCGCACAAGTCGTGCTCGGTTGCCGCAAACAGGCACTCGCGGCAGTTGCAGTCTAGTTCATCTCAGAGGGAATTCTTTGGCTAACCAGAACACATCGTCCAAAACGCTGAATGTCCTCGTGATGGCGGCGGGTCTGGGGACGAGAATGAAATCGAAGCGCGCGAAGGTGCTGCACGAGCTTGGCGGCGCGCCGCTGATCGCCCACGTCGTGAGAGCGGCACAGGCACTTGATCCAAAAACGATCCTTGTCGTGGTTGGTCACCAGGCCGAGGAAGTCGAGCAGGCGGTGCTCGATGGAGTCGGCGAGCTCGCGAGCTTTGTCGTCCAAGCGAAACAACGTGGAACGGGTGATGCGGTCGAGTCCGCGCGGAGTCAGCTCGAGCACACAGATTCGCTCGTCCTCGTACTCTCCGGCGACGTGCCGTTAATAAAGATTGAGACGTTGCGAAAGTTTATCGAGCATCACGACAACGCCGGCGCGGATTGTTCGATTCTGAGTGTTCGTCTCGAGAACCCGACCGGCTATGGACGCATCATTCGCGACGAGAGCGGTGCGTTTCAGAAGATCGTCGAACAACGAGACGCGAACGACGAGCAGCGCCAGGTTAGAGAGATCAACAGCGGGATCTACTGTTTCGATTCAGAAGAACTCTTCCGCGCACTGCGCAAGGTCCAGCCCGCGAACGATCAGGGCGAATACTACCTGACGGACGTCGCGGAGATTATTTTGCGGAATGGCGGCAAAGTGAGTGTCGACCTGCACAACGATGCGCGCGAAGTTTCGGGAATCAACACGCGCGCCGAGCTGGCAGAATTCGAGAACCTGATCCGGCGCGCCGCAATTCGAAAGTTGATGCTCGACGTTGGCGTCACGTTTATCGATCCGTCGCACGCTTACATCAGTGCAGAAGCGCAGATCGGACGCGACTCGATCATTTATCCCAACGTCACGATTGAAGGAAAGACGATCATCGGCGAAGGTTGTGTGATTCGTTCCGGGGTCCGCATCACAAATTCTCGTCTCGGCGATGCGGTCGTCATCAAAGATCACTCGATCATCGTGGATTCGCAGATCGAGTCGAACTGTGCCGTCGGTCCGTTTGCGCACTTGCGCATGAACGCAGTGCTCGAGGAGAAGGCGAACGTCGGAAACTTCGTCGAGGTCAAGAAGTCGCGCTTGAAACGCGGGGCGAAGGCGATGCATCTCACGTACTTGGGGGACGCGACAATTGGTGAGCGGACGAACATCGGCGCCGGTACAGTTACATGTAACTTCGACGGCAAGAACAAACACGAGACGATCATTGAGGACGACGTTAAGATCGGTTCAGATACGATGCTCGTCGCGCCTGTTCGCGTCGGCGCTCGCTCGATGACTGGCGCCGGTTCAGTAGTCACGAAAGACGTTCCTCCGGATTCACTGGCCGCAGGCGTCCCGGCAGAAGTGAAGAAAAAATTGAAATAAGTCTTCGCGACCTCTGCGGCCCTCTGCGATCTCTGCGTTAAAGCCGCTCTTTAACGCGGAGATCGCAGAGGGCCGCAGAGGTCGCAGAGAAGAAGGAGTTAATTGAACGCATGTGTGGAATTGTTGGTTATGTAGGCAATAAACAGGTGGTGCCGCTGATCGTCGACGGCCTGCGAAAGCTCGAATACCGCGGCTATGACTCAGCGGGCATCGCGGTCGTGAATGAAGATCACGACCTGGAGATTCGCCGCGCTGAAGGAAAACTGCGCAACCTCGAAGAGACCATTCGTCTGAGCCCGCTCGACGGCACTTACGGCATTGGGCACACGCGTTGGGCCACACACGGACGCCCCACCGAAGAGAACGCACACCCGCACCGCGACTGCACCGGTCGCGTCGTCGTCGTTCACAACGGCATCATCGAAAACTACCTGCAACTAAAAGAGCGCCTGCGCAAAAGCGATCATCGCTTCGTCACGGAAACTGATACTGAAGTCATCGCGCACCTGATCGAGGAACATCTCCGGCACAACTCCACTTTCGAACAGGCAGTGCGCTCCGCAGTGTCTGAACTGCGCGGCATCTTCGCGCTCTCGATCATTAACGCCGACGAGCCCGACACGATCATCGCCGTGCGCGAGGGGCCGCCGGTCGTCATCGGCCTCGGCGATCGCGAGTTTTTTGTCGCGTCCGACATTCCGCCGATTCTTCAACACACACGCGACGTCTTCTTCCTCGGTGACGGCGAGATCGCGATTATTAACAAAGACGCCGTTCGCGTTGTCGATTTTGAAGGCAACTCGGTGCAGCCATCGATTCAAAGAATCACGTGGGACCCGATCATGGCGGAGAAGGGCGGCTTCAAGCACTTCATGCTCAAAGAGATTTACGAGCAGCCACGGTCCGTGCGCGACACAGTGCAGGGACGAATCTCCCTCGACACCGGGCGCGTCTTTCTCGACGAGATGAACAACATCACCGAAGCAGACTTCAAACGCTTCAGTTCGATCAAGATCGCCGCTTGCGGCACGTCGTGGCATGCGGGACTCGCCGGCAAATACATGATCGAGCAACTCGCGCGCATTCCGGTCGACGTCGATTACGCTTCGGAGTTTCGCTATCGCAGTCCGGTGATGGACGAAGACACGTTGCTGCTCGTCATTTCACAATCCGGAGAAACGGCTGACACGATCGCCGCACTGCGCGAAGCAAAAGAGCTCGGCTCCAAGGTGCTCGCGATCTGCAACGTCCAGGGTTCGATGATCATGCGTGAAGCTGATGGCACGATAATGACGCATGCAGGTCCGGAAATCGGTGTCGCGTCTACGAAGGCGTTTACCTCCCAGATGATCGCGCTCTATCTTTTGGGCTTGTATCTCGGCCAGATTCGCGGCGCACTTTCCGAAGACGATGCTCGTTTTCACGCACAGGAACTCGCGGAGCTTCCGGTGAAACTCGAGCACCTGCTCAACGACTCCGACGGCGTCGAGGAATTGTCGAAGGAGTTCTTTCGCTCGACTGATTTTCTCTACCTCGGGCGCGGCATCAATTTCCCGGTCGCCCTCGAAGGCGCGCTGAAGTTAAAAGAGATCTCTTACATTCACGCCGAGGGTTATCCGGCCGGCGAGATGAAGCATGGTCCAAACGCACTGATCGACGAACGCCTGCCCGTGCTCTTCATCAACACGCGCGAAGAAGGCAATCGCGCGTCAGAGCTACGTTACGAAAAGACGCACTCGAATATCGTGGAAGTGAAAGCACGTGAGGGTATCGTGATCTCGGTGTTGACCGAGGGAGATTCGGTCTCGTCGGTGGTTTCGGATCATGTCATCGAGATCCCCGCGGCAAGCGATCTGCTTTCGCCGATTCTCTCGATCATTCCGTTGCAACTGCTCGCGTATCACATCGCGGTGCGTCGCGGGTGCGACGTGGACCAGCCACGCAATCTCGCGAAGTCCGTAACGGTGGAATAGATCTTCGCCACAAAAAGGCACATAAAGCACAAAAGGTTTTTCTAACATTTTGTGCCTTTTGTGCCTCTTTGTGGCCCCCCTCAGGGGCAAACGGCTGCGACACGACATCCCCCAAGCGTGCCTGGCTACTCACGCCGCTTGCCCCCCGCTTCCTCTAACGCGGAATTGCCGGACAAAAAGGGTCTCCCGCTTTCGTGCTCCAGCAATTTCTTTTTCCGCTCCAAACCCCAGCGATAACCACCTGGACTTTTGTCCTCGCGCACCACGCGATGACACGGGATCACGAGGGCCACCGGATTTGTCGCACAAGCGCGGCCAACAGCACGTACGGCCCCGGGTTTACCCAACGCCTTCGCAACTTCGCCGTAGGAAACCGTTTGGCCGTAAGGAATGGCGCGCAGCTTCTCCCAGACCTGGCGCTGGAAGGCAGTGGCTCTGATGTCGAGCGGCAGATCCAGATGCGGTTCGTTGTGATCGAGGTGATTCAAAATCTTCTGCACGGGTCCACGCAGAAGCGAATCATCGCGCTCAAGTTGCGCTTGCGGAAACTCTGCCCGCAGATCTCTTTCCAGTTCCGCGTCGTTATCAGCGATCTTGACCGCACACACACCGCGTTCTGTTGCGGCTACCAGCAAACGACCCAATGGTGATTCGACAGTTGTGTAGTTGATATTCACGCCTCGACCTCCGCGACTGTAAGTGGCTGGCGTCATGCCCAGCTCTTCGGCTGCATGTTCGTAGAGACGGCTGCTCGAATTGAATCCCGACTCGTAGAGCGAGCTCGTCACTGATTCACCCTTGCGAACCAACTCTTTGAAGTTCCCGAACCTGCGCGCCGCAAGATATTGTTTCGGACTGATGCCCATGACGCGTTTGAACGTGCGTTGCAGATGAAAGACGCTCAGGCCTGTTTGCGACGCGAGCTCCGCGAGGCCGACTGTTTCGCCGTCGCTCGAGTTGAGCAGTCGGCAAACACGCTGCACGAGATCGATCTGGGGATCGAGTACGCGCGCTCGTTCTGGCTTGCAACGCAGGCACGCGCGGAAGCCTGCCTGCTCCGCAGCCTCGGGCAAATCGAAGAACTTGACGCGTTCGCGATGTGCGCGGCGTGACGGACACGACGGGCGGCAGTAAATACCAGTCGACGTGACCGCGAAGACGAACTGTCCGTCGAAGCGCGCGTCTTTGGCGACCACCGCTTGCCACTGTTGTTCGTTGTGTGGGCTTGAAGTCATGTTTAGCATGCGTGAATTTTATCCGCTGCAATATTCTCGATCTATCTGGTTCTTGCGGTCAAACTGGGCCGCGGATTACACGGGTTTTGTCTACTTCGATCAATGTGCTTAAATGCACCCACACACGTGGATTCGGAATTTCTGTTACAACTTAACGAACAGCAGCGTGAAGCTGTCCTTGCCACAGAGGGTCCGCTCCTCATACTTGCGGGCGCCGGCTCAGGCAAAACACGCGTCATCGCGCACCGCATCGCTTATCTCATCGCGGAGAAGAAGGTTCCGAGTTGGAATATTCTCGCCGTCACGTTCACGAACAAAGCCGCCGATGAGATGCGACAGCGCGTACAAAGATTACTGCGCACACAAAACGCAAACGATCTGCCTCTGGTGTCGACGTTTCACAGCCTGTGCGTGCGCATCCTCCGCCAGGATCTCGAAAAGCTGAACGACAAGTACACGCGTCGCTTCACCATCTACGATCAGGACGACTCGCTGCGATTGATCAAGCAGTGCCTGAAAGAACTCGGTTTCGACGAGAAGTATCTCGCGCCGCGCGCGACTCAGTCAGCAATCAGTTCAGCTAAGAATCGCGGCGAAGATCCGACCGCTTTCGCCGCGCGCGCGGAGTACCAGGACGAGCGCCGCGCAACCATGGCGAAGATCTATCAGATGTACGAGGATCGTTTGCACAGCAACAACGCGCTCGACTTCGACGATCTATTAATCAAGACCGTGCGCTTGTTGCGCGACGTGCCTGAAGTCAGAGAGAAGTACAACAACAAGTTTCGCTACATCCTCGTCGATGAGTATCAGGATACTAACTCGTTACAGTTTGCGCTCATCAGCCTGATCACGCAGAAGAGTCAGAACATCGCCGTCGTTGGCGATGAAGATCAGTCGATCTACAAGTGGCGTGGCGCGGACATCAGCAACATTCTCAATTTCGAAAAGCACTTTCCGAACACTAAAACCATTCGCCTCGAACAAAACTACCGCTCGACGCAAACAATTCTCGACGTTGCCGGTGCGGTAGTTAAAAACAATCTCGAACGCAAAGGAAAAAATCTCTGGACGTCAAATCCGCGCGGTGGTCGCGTGGGTTACTACCAGGCGTTCGACGCTGAAGCTGAAGCGCGATGGGTGGCGCAGAAGATCGTCGAGCATCGTCGCGATGAGTTCGATATTCGTGCCGCCGTGCTTTATCGAACCAACTCGCAGTCGCGTGTGTTTGAAGAGGCGATGCGGCGCGCCGGGCTGCCATACAACATCATCGGCGGTTTCTCGTTTTACGAGCGCATGGAAGTGCGCGACATCATCGCGTATCTGAAGCTCGCGCTGAATCCAAACGATTCGATCGCGCTGCAACGAGTGATCAATAGTCCGCCGCGTGGCATTGGTAGAACGACGATCGAGGAAATCGAGCGACGCGCGAATGATTACGAGCTCTCGTGGTGGGAAACGATCGCCGCGATCATCGAACAGCCTGAGAACCTCGGCTCACGTGCAATCAGCGCTCTAAAAAGCTTTCGCCACGTGATTACTCTACTTGCGGACCTTGCAGACTCCGGCGCGCCGGCATCTGATGTCGTACAAACGGCTATTGTCGAAACTGGTTACGAAAGCGCTCTTCGCTCCGAACACACAGATGAAGCCGAAGGACGTCTCGAGAACCTTCAGGAGCTCGTTAACGCAGCGATGGACTACGACAAGCCGGGTGATGAAGGTTTGCGAGAGTTTATCGATCACTCAGCGCTCGTTTCCGATCAGGACGATTACAAACGCGACGCACCTGTCACGCTGCTGACGGCGCATTCAGCTAAGGGTCTCGAGTTTCCACTCGTGTTTATTGTCGGACTTGAAGAGGGATTGTTTCCGCATTCGCGGTCAAAGACAGATCCCGGTGAACTCGAGGAAGAACGTCGCCTCGCCTACGTGGCGATTACTCGTGCCGAAAAATATCTTTACGTGTCGCATGCGACGAAGCGACGAGTTTATGGTGAAGAACTCGCGTCTGAGCCTTCCCAGTTCTTAAATGAAATGCCGCTCGAGTTACTCGAGGATTTGAGCAGGGACAAATCCTGGTTGTTCTTCAGGGATGATGCACAGACAAAGGTCGCGAAGAAATATACCGGCAAGACTTACGACACTGTCGATTCGATCGCTGAGTTTTTCAAACAACGCAATCGTCAGATGGGCCAAACCTCGCCACCAAAACCGGAACCGGCTTCTTCTTCAGCGGCGGCTGAGTTCAAGCCAGGCTCATATGTGAGACATTCGAAGTACGGTCGCGGGCTGGTGCTCAGACGCGAAGGCGCAGGAGAGTCGACTAAGTTGACGGTGAGTTTTCCCGGTTACGGCCAAAAGAAATTAGTCGAGAAGTACGCGGGACTCGAGAAAGCTTAACCGCAGATGAACGCGGATCTGCGTCAAACTGCGTTCATCTGCGGCTAATTCTCTAACTGGCTGTCGTCAGCTCCGCGACGATGTCGTTGGCGCCGAACACCTTCTTCAACACCTCCAACATGCCACGCGAATCGACCGAGATCGCACGATTCACTGATCCGTCGTACATGAAATCTCCGACCAACGACTGAATGTTTCCATCGAAGATCAGACCAACGAGTTCGCCGTTCTGATTGATCGTCGGCGAGCCTGAGTTTCCGCCGATGATGTCGTTCGTCGAAACGAAATTAAACGGCGTGTTCAGGTTGATCGCACTCTTCTTCTCGATCCAACGCGGCGGCAGGTTGTATGGAAACTCGTGCTTGAACGCATCGGAGCGAGCATACAAACCACCGAGCGTCGTGAACGGCGGCACCTTCTTTCCATTCTCCATGTAGCCTTCGACTGCGCCGTATGAAAGCCGGAGCGTGAAGGTGGCGTCAGGATAAACCTTGCTGCCTTCCGTCTCGAAGACAGCGCGGGCGATTTTCGCGTAGTTGGCACGCTCGACTGCGGCCACTTCAGTTTCGTAACGCTTGCGTAGTTCGCGAGCCTTGGCATCAACCTCACGCGCCACGAGGATCATCGGATCGTTCGAAGCATCGATCGCCTCGAAACCACCCTTGGCCAACTCTTTTCGGAATTCCGGATCCTTCAGCTTCGTTCCCGAGATCAACTCGTCTGCGCGTGCTTCAGGAGTCTTGCCGGCGAGCACTCCTTTAACGAGTGGATTGTCCGCGCCCAGCAACTCGACCATGAACCCGAGAGAATCAGCGAGTTTCAGTTTCTCGAAGTCTTCGTGAATCGGAGCGGGTGAAAACAGTGCGAGCTCGAGCGAAGCACGACGCGCATCAGTGTACTCGGGCAAACGCTCCGCATTCGGTTTCTTGCTCTCCTCCGCCATACGCACGAGCGTGCGCGCGTAGCCGAACAGGATCGTGTTGAAGCC
>Ga0070681_10002799_pt1 | contig 16113 bp, 9 predicted proteins | sample KBSC83BmetaG_FD_65650 | JGI IMG/M metagenome (GOLD analysis project Ga0070681, IMG submission 65650) | Corn rhizosphere microbial communities from Kellogg Biological Station, Michigan, USA - KBS C8-3B metaG | ecosystem: Host-associated > Plants > Roots > Rhizosphere | place: USA: Michigan...
CGATAGTGATGTCAAGCTGGCTTGGGTTCGTGCTGGGGCATGCGGCCATCATCCTGCTGAGAGGAAGCGTCCCGACGCTGGGTCTGCGCCTGACTGGCGGCCTCTTTGCGCTGACCGCAGCGACGCACGTTGCCCGCGCCGTCTATCTGCTCTTTGTGCCCGGGCTGAACGATCTCTTCGCGTTGTCCAGCGTCCACGGCGTGTTCTTTCTGGCGTTCTTCGTGGAAGTGTCTCTCTTTCCCGTCGGGTTCATGCTCATTGCGGACGATCAGATGGTCTCCGACCTGAACGATGTCCGGAAGCGGATGCGAAGAGCGGACGCGAAGGTCGCGCACGCGAGAGAAGCTGAAGCCGTGTTGCGCGAAAGCGATCGTCAGTTTCGGACGTTGGCGAATGCAGCTCCTGTAATGATTTGGACGATTGGTCCAGACAAGCGCTGCACGTACTTCAATGATGTCTGGCTGAAATTTACCGGTCGATCGCTCGACGCGGAACTGGCAAATGGCTGGACGGCTGGAATCTGCGCCGAGGACCTGCCGCGCTGTATGGAGACCTACACGGCAGCCTTCGACAAGCAGGAACCGTTCAGGATCGAGCATCGGCTCCAGCGCCACGACAGCGAATATCGCTGGCTTTTCGATCAAGGTGTGCCGAGATTCGATGCAGACGGAGGATTTGCCGGCTATATTGTCACTGCCATCGACGTGACCGAGCGCAAGCAGGCCGAGGAGCTCATTCACGATTTGGCAGGACGCCTGATTGTGCGGCAGGAAGTCGAGCGCCAGCGGATCGCGCGCGAGCTGCATGACGACATCGGCCAGGGAATCGCGCTGCTGAAGGTTCAGATCGACTTGATGGCCACCGGTATCGATTCAGAACAGACGCGTGCGCAACTCTCCAAGCTGTCCTCGCGCGTCGGCGAGATCGCGAGCGATGTGCACGACGTGTCGTACGAGTTGCACCCGTCCAGGCTGCGGGCGATCGGGCTCGTCTCCGCCCTTCAGTCGTTGTGCCGCGATACGTCGGTTCAGCGCAACGTGCGCGTGACCTTCACGCAAGGTGTGGTCCCGCCGGCGGTCGACGCGGACGTCTCATTGTGCCTTTATCGGATCGCACAGGAATCGCTGCACAACGTCGTCCGGCACAGCCACGCTCGTGACGCCCAAGTGGCGATCGACTGTGACGACGGTTTCGTCTCGTTGCAGATTGCCGATTCAGGCATCGGGTTCGACCCCCGACAGGTCGCGCACGCGGGCCTGGGACTTCACAGCATGCGAGAGCGTGTCGCCATCCTGAACGGACAACTGACGATCGACGCCGCTCTGGGCACCGGCACGCAGATCATGGTTCGTATCCCGCTAGGGTCGCCGGTAGAACACGCAGGTTCTCGTGAGAACGGCTGCAGCGGGTTGTCATCGTGAGCGGAAAGCTGATCGCCGGTGCATGTCTGCTCGCCATGGGAGGGCTGATCGCCGTCAGCCATCCGTCTGCGCAATCAGCGCCGCCAATGCCAACGAAAATTCTCTTCGTCGGCGACAGCTTTACGTACGCGCAAGGCGGCCTCGACAACCATTTCACCAGGCTCGCCGCATCGTCACCCTCGCCGCTGGTCGTGTCGACGGCCCGTGCTGTGGCTGGTGGCGCGTTCCTCAAAGTGCTCTGGGAGATGAAAACGCCGGTGACCGCGATCGACACCGGCAATTTCGACGTGGTCGTACTCCAGGACGACATCCCTGAGACGAATGTGGACTATTTCCGTCAATACGCGCGGCTGTTCGTCGACGAAGTGCGGAAGCATAACGGCCGCCCGATCCTGTTGATGGCATGGGCCTACCAGCGTCTGGGGTGGATTTCGATGCTGCAGATCGCGGAAGCGCACCGAACGTTGGCGAGAGAACTGAACGTGGACGTCGCACCGGTCGGCTTAGCCTGGCAGCGATCGATCGCGGAGCGTCCTGCGCTCGACATGTATGACATCGACCGCGAACATCCCAGCATCTACGGCACCTATCTCGCCACGTGCGTCGTCTATGCCACCGTATACCGCACGAATCCGACAGGATTTACGTACGTTCCGGCAGGGATCACGCCGGAGCTTGCGGGTTTTCTGCAGAGAATCGCAGGGGAAGCCGTGCAGGATTACGCGGCGGGAAAATTATAGCAAGCTGTGAAGCGGTAACCCGTCGGTTCCGTCACTCCGCAATTCCCACGACATCCAACGAATTTTCGGAGTCCCGCCGCGCCCGTTCCCAATCGGAACGTAAATGCGGCCCGAGATCCTGATGGCACGTCCGCATCACCGCGGCGTGGCCCTTGCACCCCAGACGCCCCGCGCGGACTCCAAACGACTGGTGACTTCTTACCTCGCCGCTGTGCTTGCCGCGCTTAGCCGCCGTGAGCGGAGAGGTTTCCCACCACCGCACACATCAGGAGACAAGCAGATGAGCACGATTACCACCAAGGACGGGACGACGATCTACTACAAGGACTGGGGCAAAGGCCCGGTCGTGACGTTTTCGCACGGATGGCCGCTGAGTGCCGATGCATGGGATGGACAAATGCTGTTCCTCGAGCAGAACGGCTTCCGCGTGGTTGCGCACGATCGCCGTGGACACGGGCGATCCAGTCAACCCTCGACTGGCAACGACATGAATGGTTACGCAGACGATCTGGCGGCGGTGATCGAGGCTCTCAATCTGACCAACGTCACGCTCGTCGGGCACTCCACGGGCGGCGGAGAGGTCGTGCGGTACATCGCACGCCACGGCACGAAACGCGTTGCCGGCGCGGTTCTCATCTCGGCGGTTCCTCCACTCATGGTGAAGACCGCAGCCAATCCTGAGGGTTTGCCGATCGAGGTGTTCGATCAGATGCGCGCCGCTCTGGCGGAGGATCGTTCTCAATTCTATGAAGATCTCGCGATGCAGTTTTACGGCGCGAATCGCCCAGGCGCAAAGGTGTCGCAAGGTCTCCTGGATCAGTTCTGGCTGTGGAGCATGCAGGCCGGGCTCACCAATGCGTATGCGAGCATCAAGGCGTTCTCCGAGACAGACTTCACCGAAGACTTGAAGAAGATTGATGTGCCCACGTTGGTAATGCACGGCGAGGACGACCAGATTGTTCCGGTGAAGGACTCAGCGAAGAAGTCTGCCCGCTTGATCAAAGGAGCCAGGGAGATCTACTACCCGGGCGCTCCGCACGGCGTCACGGCGACGCTTCAGGATCAAGTGAATGCCGATTTGTTGACGTTCCTCAAGAGTGCCGCAAAAACGGCTGCAGCCTGACTGACCGCCGTACGGTGAGGGGAGCACGCGTCCATGCTCCCTTCACCCGCCGCTGCAGGTTTTATCGTCCTCTTTGCGTAATCTGCTGCTGCGACTTCTTTGGCAGGCGTACCTGATTCATGTCCATCTTGTTAATCTGATCCAGGATGTACGCATAGGCCTGCGTCGCTTGCTGGATTCCGATAGCCGGCAGACAGTCGACAGTGTCGCAGTCGAGTGATAGAAAGTGTGATCGATGACTCCGATGCGCGGCGGAGCAGTGCTGTAGCCATCTCCACCACTCCCGTCGCCGCCATCAGGGCGCGGATACGTCGCGACGCCGAAGTTCTTGAAACCCTGCCGCACGAGCGTGCGCAGTGCGGGCGTGCCGCTGGTTCCACTGAGATTGACGCGGCGTGCGCTGGCGATATCCGAGCTCTGCATCCCGCCGCTGAATGGCATCGGCGCCGTGCTGGTTTGGTCAATTCAAACGCGCGTGCCGTTCAGCTCGAACGCAGCACGTGGTCTGTCCGCCGAACGCGTCACCATTCGCGCGTTGCCCGCGGAAATGTCGTACTCGAAAAACTGCTTATTCCTCGGAAAGCGATCGCGGCAACTCTCCCTTGCGCGGAACGGGTGCGGTGTGCTGCCATTCGTGATGGCATTGCGGGCAGTGAAAGTTGATGGTGCGCCGATCGTTGCGCTGCACACTGCTTACCGCGATACCGCGGACCGGCTCCGCACACCGGGGGCAAAGCCAGTACCGATCGTCTTCGGGCAGAGGCAGCGGTTCCACTGGAGTTCAGGAAAGCGCCCACAGAGTGCCGGACATTTTTCGTACACGCAATTCACCGGGTCAGGTGTAGAACCTTCAGGGTTTGCACCAGGTCGCGTAAAAACCCAGATAAGAGTCGGATCGAAGAACCAGCGAAGTCCCAATAATTTCTGCCGTTCGCACTGCTGTCCGTTTCCCGCGGACCACGTGTGCGCGTGTTCGGAAAGCCCTCGCTCAACGTTAACCTCACAAACGAACCGAGAGACCATGCGCAGACGTGCGTGATGTTGCGGATTGACAGGCCGCCATTACGCATCGCGTCGCGGCGCGGGGCGGTCGCCACCAATAACAACAGAAGAGTAATCAAGCGACGCGCGGGCAGATCGAAACGCCAACGTGTCGCATAACTGACAAAGCTGAGGCGAGGAGAAGTACCAGGCGCGCTCCTGACCTGACTCCGGTCAGCGGCGCGCCTTTGATGTTTGTGGCTGCTCGGAAAGGAAGGGTGAGACATGTCGCTCTGGCAAGACCTTCTGAAGCAAATGCTGGAACAGGAACAGAAGCCACAACCCGAACAGCCCGTTTCACCGCCGCCGCCACCGCGAAAAGTGATGCATATCGCGATTCTGCAGAAGGACCACGATTCCAACGACCCCATTCAGGGCGCATTGATCTCCGGATGGATCGGGCGGCCGACGTGGTCCGTGCAGGGCACGCCGATCGCCTGGTACGTGCTCGAATTTGTCGCGCCCGAGGGCCTCAACTATGGCGATCCCGTGTCGATCCTCATCAAGGTCACCGGGTATGCCGATCTCGAGCTCGAGGAGCCGTTCCAGGAGACGCTCGGCGTCCACGCGAAGCCGCTCGGGCCCGCGAAGCGGGAAGGGATCGTCCGTCGCTGCGGCTCGTATGGGATCGCCGACGACACTGGTCGCTTCGCGCCGCTCGGCGAGACGCTGTTCTGGGTGCTCGGAGGCTGGCGCCGCGGCGAGCACGATCGCATCAAGCGGAATTGGGCGTTTCTCCGGCAATACGGGATCGATTTTCAGCGGGTCCTCTGCCACGCTACCGGTGGCGTGTGGAAAGACAAAGGCGCCGAGATCGATTGGCGCTGGCCGGACTTCCAGGATCAACTCGCGTCGATGGTCGACGCCGCGTATGACGAGCACGGCCTGCGCACGCAGTTGACCGCGATCGGCACGACCGGCACGGCGGATCCGGTCGGTCTCGCGCACGCGATCGCCGAGGTGGTGTCCGCGCGCCGGCACAAGATCCTCTTGCTCGAGGCCGTGAATGAGGGCAACGCAAGCCGCGCGGACGCGGTCGCCATGGCGCGCGTGTTCGCGACGACCGGTCTGCTCTACGCCGTCGGCCTGGGCGATCAAGGACGCGACGAGGTGATCGAGCCGGCGAGTAACGAATGCGCGGCGCCGGTCGGTATCCTGCATCCGGAGCGAGGCGGTGACGTGAATCGTCAGGAACGCCAGTGCTGGGATTTCCACCAGATGCGCCGTGTTCGATCCAACGGCGAGCCGCCGGGTGCGCAGAGCTCGGTGGGCACCCTCGACGATCCGTTCGATCACGGTACCATGCGTGCCGCCTGCCGCATTACGGGAACGGCGATCTATGTGCACCATTCCGGGCACGGCGTCTTCGGCGTGCCCTACCCCTACGGTGCGGGCCTGCGGTACGCGAATCTGGATGAGGCGCCGGGTCTGCCCGCGCAGCTCGCCGCCGTCCGCGGCGTTGACGCGTATCTGCCGGCCGACGTCGAGGAATGGTCACCGTTCAACAACGGGCAGCCGGTCGATACGCCCGGCAACAATGTGGATAAATTGTACGGCTCGCGCGCGGGCGGCCGGTTCGCCGAGGTCGCGATCGGCGCGGTCGGGCCGCTCGGGCTACGCGCGAAAGAGGGACCGTGTCAGCTCCGCGTACTCAATGCGCAAACCGGGCAGACGGTTGCCGAGCGGCATCTCGGACAGGGCGAGCAGCTCACCGTCAGCGGGCTCCGGCACTACATCATGATCGGTTCCATCGGTTGACGTGTTCAACGGAGGACTTCCGTCAGCTGACGTGTTCAGTTTCGCGTCTTTGTGCGTTATTCCCGGCTGAACGTCACAGACGTCGTTAATCCCGACATGATGACGCGAACCGTCGTCATGGACAGTCCTGAAATAATCAGCGCTCTGCGGATCTGTGCTGATGATCTCCGCGCGATCGGTCACGGCGACTGACACGCCTACTGTTTGTTCGAGGTGAGGTGATGGCCACTAAATCGAAGCGAACGCCGGCGAAACCGGCCATACGCAAAACATCCAGGCGCCACCCGATGCCTGGTCTCGATGCCCGTCTGTCGGCGCTCTCCAAGCGCGTCCACAGCAAGGAACAGAGCATCACGCGGGCACGCGCCAACGAGAACCGCCGTGCCGAGGCACAGCGCGAAGCCGGCGACACCATTCGCCGCCTGGTTGCGGAGCGCGATGCCCTGCGCGATACCCTCGAGGTCATCGACAGTCAGCGGAAGATCGCCGCTGACGAACGGGCCGCCGCCGCGCGGGAACTGAAGAACGCCGAGAAGGTGTGGTCTGATTTGCAGAAGCAGGCCCGGAAGCACGCCTCCTTCAAAGCCACGAAGGATGCCGTTGCCGCCGTCGACAGCCACAACGACAAGCTTCGCCAGACGGTCTCGAAACTCGAAAAGCAGCTCGCGGTCGCGGAAGCACGAACAGCTGACGCCCGTGCCGCGCTGGCCTCGCGGGAAAAAGAACGGCGCGATGCTCTCGACGCCGTGCAGCGGGTTCCTAACGAGATCCGCGCGGCCCGCGGCAACCTGACACGTCTGCTCGAGACGCTCAAGTCGCCGGCGGTCGACGAGGTCCATCGTGCCGCGACCATGGAGCGTCAGTTCCGTGAAGCGCTCGACGCGCTGCGCGCGCATACGCGAGGATCAATCGACAACGGCATGGTCAGCGGGCTGCTCGATACGCAGGCACTCGACGAGGCCCGAACGAGGATGGAAGACGAAGCGAGCAAGGCCGCGAAGATCAAATCCGAGCTGATCGCCGCACAGGCGGAGCTGCACAACAACCTGCAGGGCCGCGACAGCCACATTCGGACGAGAGTCCTCAAGAAGGTCAAGAACTCTTAGCAAACAAGAGCTGGTGGAATCAGGCCATGCCTCTCATGAGCCAGGAAGTGCGCTGGTACTTTCCGGGAGAGCTCGCTCGATTCCCGGAGCTTCGGCAGTGGATCGAGACGACGAAGCCCTTTCCTGAAGAGGGCACTGTCCGGCCGCCCGCATTTGAGGGGCGGCAGGACGACAAGCCGGACATCTATCTGTTTGTTCCGGACGCGGACGACATGGGACTGAAATGGCGCGAAGGCCAGTTTCAGATCAAAGGCCGTACGTCGCGGCGCGGTGTCCAGCGCTTCGCCCATCACTTTTACGGCGCCGTCGAGACGTGGGCCAAATGGTCGTATGAAGGCGATGACGTCAAACACGCCTTCGCTGGATGGTTCGACGGCTCGCCCGGGCGGCCCTGGCAGCCGGTCTCGGTCAGGAAGACCCGCCTCCTGCGGAAGACGCGCCTCGATGCCAGGGGCCGCCACGTCGAGGTCGCAGCGACCGCCTTCCCCGACAGGGGATTGAACGTGGAGCTGACCGACCTCGAAATCGGCGGGCAGCGGTACTGTTCGCTCGGCTGCGAAGCCTATCCCGACGACACCAGCCTCGCGGACTCGTTCGTCGACGTTGTCAGCGCGTGGCTCGAGGATCTCGAGATCACCCGAGCGGTCCTCGCGGAACACCAGTCCATGGGCTATCCGGAGTTCCTTCGCAAGCGCGCACAATTCCAGCTCGCGATCGCCGCAAAATAGACGTTCTTAGAAATCGAATGGCTGCTTCGCAATCTGGTTCTCGCCCGACACGACCTGGTTGACGATCTCCTCGCGCAGCTTTTCCTTGGCGCTCTTCGTCTTGATTCTGTTCTCCTTCTTCAAGTCACTCCAGGCATCATCGTCGATGCCTTTCTTCACCACGTCCTTCATGGCCGCCACGTCGCGTTCGAGGAGCTTGCGCAGACGCTGGCTCGTGGCCCTCTTCGCGGCTTCCTCGTCGGCCGTGCTGACGTTCGAGACGAGATCGTTGTAAAAATCCTTCCGCTTGTCGCCTTTGCTTCCGTACGTCGCCCCAGCCACATGTCGACGGAAGTGAAGGTTGATGGCATAGCCCTGGGCCGCCCGGCTTTCCGCGCGTTGCGAAAGCGGGCCGCCTTTGATCTTCAGCTTCTTGGCGAAAAAGTCCGCGGCCCCAAGAATGACGGATGCCTGCGGCTGATGATCGGGGGTGAGCTGGTCGCCGACCGCCTTTGGCACCGTCGCGTACGTCCCGACTTGTCCTTCGAGCTTGTATTTCTCGAGTGCCTCCCCGACGTTTGAATCTCTGCCAACGAGCTTTGAGAGCAGCTCGCTGATCTCGAGGCTCAATCCGAGCAGGACCTTCTGTTTCGCCGGTGCCGGTATGGCGTCGTCCGCCACATTGGCGGCCGCCTTGGCAATCTCGGCTGCGACCTCGTTGGCTTTCTTGATCTTTTCGTTCAGTTTAGGGCCGAGACCTTGTGGATCGCCGTTCTTGGCGATGAAGTCGGCCACGAACAGCTCCGCCGCTTGCGGAGTGCTGGCCACCGTCATCGCGGCCGTGTCGTTGGCGCTGACGGTGTGGGTCACACCGGCATCGTCCTGGAACGTCGACTTCGAGAAGGCCCATGAGAAAAGTGCTTTCGCCTTGCTGACCGCGAACTTCGCGACCTTCTTCGCCATCGTGACGATCCAGTTAATCAGCGCGTCGATCGCTTTGTCGATCACAGTCCGGATCTTCTGGATGACGCCCATGATTTTGTCGGAGACCTTGCCCAGGCCGATGAACCCCGCAAAGAAACTGATCGCGAGCGACAGCAGGTTGGCCAGAATCCGTTCCACCTTGCCGGCCGCGGCAGTGACAGCTCCAGACGCGATGGCGGCGATCGAGTCGATGAAGCCCGTCACCACCTCGATGATCTGCTTGATCTTCTGGACGAACACCATGATGGTGTCGTAGATCGACAGAATCGCCGAGATGAAACCCGCGCCCGGAATGAACATGGCGATCAGTTTCGGAATCGCTTTCTTCACCACCATGTCGATGACGAAGTCAGTGATGCCGCCGATGACCATTTCCTTGAGATTGGTCAGGTGCTCCTTGATCTTGTCCCACGCCGCGGCCGGTCCGTCCCTGACGAGCGTGACGACGATATCGAAGCCCGTCTCGAGCGCTTTGACGACGGGCTCGCCCATGACCTTGACGAGCTTCTGACGGATGTTCTGCCAGGTCAGGCCGAGGACCGAGAACACGAACCTGACGATCTCTTTGAGCTCGAACGCCTTGGGAATGTAGACGCCGGGCAGCGATCCGGTGAGCCAGTTGATGAGCCCCGCCTTCAGGTGCTCTCCGAAGTTCGCGCCAAAGTTCTCGAAGCCGAGCTTGGCAGCTTTCACCAGATTGCCAATGAACCCGATCGGGTTATTGATAATCGTCTTGAACGCACCGGCGGCTTTGCGGACGTACGGCATCACTGCCGGCGCGACGACGTCGAAGATGATCTCGAGCAGACTCATGACCTGCTCGCCAGCCCACGAAAGGAAGCGGGTGACAAGGCCAGCAAACACGCGTGCGATCTTCAGAAACGCGCGAGGCGGCGGCACGAGATCCATGATCTCGAGCGACTGCAGGGCGGCGAGGAACAGGCCGGGGATCTGGTTGACAAACGCCATCAGTCCCGCCAGCGCCCCCTTGAACCAGGCATAAGCGCGCGCGACCGCGTTCGAGCGCTTCAGGTTCTCCCAGATTTCTCCCTGGCCGATCAGCCGCATGAAGCCGCCAATCAGCGTCTCCGCATTCTGGGGCACGGCCTCGCCGGTGATGGGGTCACGGCCCAGGACCGCCTTGAGCAGGTCGTACCCCGGCGTCCCTTCTGCGAGCTTCGCGAGCGGGACGAGGATCGCGTCTTTAATGAACTTCAGGATGCCGAGTGCCAGGCCCTTGATGAAGTCGATCAGCCGCCCGATCGGTTCGGTGAAGATCTGCTTGGCGCGCTCCCATACGCTGCCGAGCGAGAAAATGTCGCGCCAGCCGAGCGAGTCGAGGAATTTATCGATCGCGGCGCGGAACATCTGGCCCGTCATGCTGAGCGTTCGCAGCTGCTGATCGACCCAGTTGCCGACACGCTCGAAAATCCCGAGGTTGTCTAGAGCTTGCGAGATGAGCGAGCCGGCCGGGATGATTTCCACGGCCGCTCGGAGGACGTTCGCGGCGCTGCGGTCCACCCGTGACATGTTGATCGGGTTGACGCCGAGAATCACCGTCAGCATGCGGAAGCCGGGCAGGTAGTTCGCTTTGTCGGCGAAGTAGTCGAGCGCGTCGCTGACGCCAAGACGCTGCACGGATTCGGGTGCGCGCGTCGTCACCGACACGTCCTCGGATCGCTGAAGCGCGGCGCCCTGCTGGATCGTGTGTGTCAGCTCGTGCGCGATGAGTTCCTTGCCGTCCGTAGAATCCGGCTGGAATCGATCGCGGCCGAAAAACACCTGATTGCCGACGGTGAACGCCTGCGCGTTCAACTGCCGACTTATCCGCGCGGCGCGATCGTCGGTATGGATGCGGACGGCGCTGAAATCGGCGCCGAAGCGGGGCTCCATGAACCCGCGTACGTCCGAAGGCAGCGGACTTCCGGACGACCGGCTGCTCCCGATCTCCGCGGCGGTCGCACTCGAGACGGGAGGAGGCGCCGGCGCCGATGCTGACCGTTGCACACCGGTCTGGGGGACGAGCGCGGCCGACCGCTGAAGACGCGTTGCCGAGGCCTGCGCCAGCACGCCGCGTGGTGCCGGCATCCGAACGACGTTTTTTGCCGTCGACTGTGCTTCGAGTTCGGCCGCGTCGGTTGGCGACGATACGCTGAGCGCGCTCGCTTGCTGAACGCCCGGCGACGTGCGGACCGCGACGCTCGCCGCCGGAGCATGGGCGGTGGTCTGCGGGACGTTGACGATCTTGCGGGACTGAGCCGGCATGTGGATGTCGCGCGCCTTCGCGTCAGTTCGGCCGCCCTTCCTTCAGACACTCGCGGCGGATGCCGTCCTCGAGATCGTCGAGCTGTATCCGATCCTCACCGCGACTCAGCGCCATCAGCGACGCGAACCGGGCGACGTTCATGATGGTGCCTCCCGACAACTCGTGCCTCTCCGCGATCCGACGAAGGTCGATCCCCTGGTCGAGCGTGGCCTTCCGGGGGAAGGCGCGAGTCCACATGCGCAGCCGCTCGGGCGCTCGCGGCATCGGAAAGTGCACCATCGACTGAAACCGCCGCAGAAATGCATCGTCGATGTTGTGCTTCAGATTCGAGGCGAGGACCACGACACCGTCGAAGTCTTCGATGCGTTGAAGGAGATAGCTCACTTCCTGGTTGGCGTAGCGATCGTGCGAGTCGTCCACACGCGTCCGCTTACCGAAGATCGCGTCGGCCTCATCGAAGAACAGCAGCCAGCGACGATGCTCGGCGGCGTCGAACACGCGCGCGAGCGCCTTTTCGGCGTCCCCGACGTAGCGACTCGCGATCAGGCTGAGATCGACCTTGAACACTTCGCAGTCCCCGCACAGTTTGCCCAGCAGCGACGCCGCGAGCGTCTTGCCGCACCCGGGGGGGCCGTAGAACAGGCTGGTGTAGTTCGGACGCAGCCGATCGCCCATCTCCCACTCGTGCAGCAGCGCAGGGCCGTGGGCCATCCACCTGCGGATTTCATCGAGCTGATCGAGTGCCGATTGCGGCAGGACGAGGTCCTCCCACGTGAGCGAGGTCTCAACGAGGCGCGCCGGGAACTCGCTGCCGAATATGGGTCGCGATTCGACGCCAGTCGTGACACGCTGGAGGAACTCCGGCGAGATGTTCAGGAGACCCGAAAGCATCGGCTCGCCCGGAACCGCCGGGCCGACGCGGACGATGTTTTGCTTCGCGAGGACGTGCGCGCCGTCGAACAGCTGCATCGCATGGAACCTGAGCTCGAGCGAGTCGCCCGCGAGCAGAAACACCGCCGTCTGTCCCGTGGGCAGGAAGCCGCCATGCTGCGTGGACGCGACGCCCCCGAATTCCGAGAACCCGCGCGCCGTCGCCTCGTTCCGCGTGTAAAGGATGTCGAGCATCTGCGGTCGCACGTGCGGGACCAGGGCTAGCAGGACGACGAGCCGGTCCTCTGGCGCGACGTCGAGATCGCGCAGCAGGCGAGCATAGGGCGAGTCGCTCGCGTCGAGGCGCGGAGGCGGAATCGACAGCGGATCGCGTGTCGCGTTCTCCGGGCGGAAATGCGCGCTCAGGCGAGCATCGAGCACGTCGCCGAGCCACGCGAGATCGCGATCGAGATCGCGCGCGTTCGCGCCTACGACGTCAGCCACTCGCAGTGAAGAGGTGCATTCATCCATGGCAGCTTCACCACAGCAGCGCTCCAGGGGAGCCGTTGCAAAAGGACGTCAAACGGACCGGGCTGGACCTGAAGACGCCAGCCGTTGTCGTCGAACTTCACCAGACCAGGACGTTGGAGGAACGATGCGCGCACGGCGGCAATAGACGACTGCCGCAGCGCCTGCCAGTGAGCGATCGTCGCCTGCAGCAGCCCGTGCGCTTCGTCGCGATCAGCGTCGGTCAGCAGACCATTCGATACAGGCAACGGCGTATCGGGTGTGAGCCCGACGAGGATCTTGATGAGGCCGAGCTCGAGCTCGTACGGCTCGTCGCGTCCGGTGGCCACGAAATGCAAGAGCGCGGCGGCGCGTGCCCTCGTCGCCGGAAATGGCGACGCGCTGAGATCGGCGGCCGTCGCGCGGAAAAACTGCGGCAGAAAAGGATGCAGCAGGACCAGTCCGGCATGGGCTGCCGCGGACGCGAATGCTCCTTCGGCGACGCGCCACTCGGACGTACGAACGACGTCAGCTTCCCAACCTGGTTCGTGGTCGGACAATGGCGCTCGCCCGGCACCACTCTCTGCAGCGTTGCCCGCCGTCAAAGCTCTGTTTGCCGCTGCAAGTTGTGGCAGGGTCTCTGTGGGGCCGTCCTCGATCGTGAAAGCGTCAACGGCCCATGGGCTTGCCTTTTGAGGCAAGTCGGATTGTTCGAACGACCGATCGGGATGGTCGCCCGACATCGACGGCGAGACGATGCGCTGAAGACGATCTGCAACGGAGGTCGAGGGGGGTAAGAGTCTCCAGAGCCGCCGAAGAATCTCTGTACTGCGCGAGCCCGCGCCGCGCTCGACCGATGCAATGAGCAATGGCCACTGTTTCTCTTCGACCAGCTGAAAAAGCCGAAACAGCGCCGTAGCAGCGACGCGGACATCGGCGTGCGCGATCAACTCACTGACCATCGTTGACGCTGTCATCCGTGCCGCGGCCTGAAGCGACGGAAGCGTCGACCTTTCGTCCGGCCGGCGAGGCCACGCGACATTACCTGTCAGTACGTATTGGCGAAGCGCGTCGTGATCGTTCGCAGCTGCCGGCGGCAGTGCGACCGGACTCTCGCCCGCTGCGACGACGTGCGGAAAGGTTTCAACGATGCGCGACGGGAGCAGGCTGGCGAGTTCCGCGACGTCATTCACGCGAAGGTCGATATCCAGGCGAGTGAGCCGGACGATGCGACCGGCTGGCGCCATCCGATCGAATGCGACCTCGAGCGCGTCCTGCAACTCCGCGCCGCAGTGCTCGCGCAACCAGTGACGAACCGCGAACGCCTGTTCGCGGCTGCTCGCGCGCACCGACCAGCGCTGGCGCCGGATCCGGTGAAGCGACGCACCCATCTATTTGAGCCCTTTCACCCGAAGCACGCTGGCGATGACATTCGGCAGGCCCGCCGAAGCTGTCGGCGCGGCGCTGGCCGTCTGCAGTCCTTTCGTGACGGTGGTCAGCGCGTCCTTGCTGTTGACGCGATTCAGAGCCTCCGAGACCGTCGCCATTGCGGTTGCGCCGTCGCTGCCCGGCGACACATCCACTGCGTTCGAGGCGACGTACTTGGTTGTTTCGTTCACGCTCGCGGCCACATCGTTTTCTGCCGCGGCCAGCTGGGTTTGAAGCGCGGTCTGCCGATCGGCGTTCGCCGGATCCGACAGTGAGGGATCGAGCAGTTGGTTCTTGATGAAATCCACCGCCTGCATCTTGGCGCGCGTGTCTTGCAGGTGCGAATCGAGCGCGGGATCCAGCACCTTGGTCGTTGAAATGCCGCCGCCAGCGGCGGGCGGCACCTTGGTGGTGCTGGAGAACGCCGTGCCGATAATCGACAGCGAGTCCTTGAGGCCGTCGAAGTACTTCGATTGCACGTCGATCGCCTTGTTGAGGTCGGGCTGGATCGACACCCTGAAATCGGCGAGCTTGTCGGCGATCAGCTTCTCGTTCGACGGCAGGATTTTCAAGGGCGGTGGCGGAACCACGAAGATCGGCGGTCGCACGACCGGCGGCTTGACGAGCGGTGGCTCGTCGCCCTCGTCGCGATCTTCAACCGGCGCCGGCGCAAAGTACGGGAGCGCGAAGTCGGCCACGACCGTGCCGGCTGTGTCGTGCGCCAACACAAGCGTTCCTCCGGCCGGCACGCCGCCGCGATGCTCCAGACCCCAGTGCTCTGTGAGAAAAGTCCCGAAGAGCACCTTCTTCTGGTTCTGCTCGTCCCGCTTGTCGATGATGTCCTGAAGCCACGGCAGCCATTGAATGTGCGTGCTGCCAATCAGGTTGTCGTACGCGGATGAGAAGTCTGTCTTCACGACTTTGCCGAGACCGGCCTTGTACTGCTTGGCCAGCGTCAGTGTGTTGTTCACGTCCTGCTGCCACGTCGGCGCGGCGCGATGCGCCTCGAAAGGCACCGCGAGCTTGCCGATGGCGACGTCGGCCTGCGTTTTGAGCGCCGCGCTTTTTTCGTCGGAGAACTGGTGAAGTGTGATGCCGTCGTTGCCGACCGGATCGTCGGCAACGGTCTTCTGCTGAATCGCGGCATCCACGGCCCCTTTGAACGTATCGCTGAAGTCCTTGGTGTCGGCGAGCTGTGTCGCCAAATCGTTCCGGATGATGTAGTGCAGGCGATGCAGATCTGTCACGACGAACGGCAGCTTCCACGGAAGCTTCCTCACGTCGGGATCCAGCATGACCGCCCGGACCGTGAACGGCAGATTGTTGTCCCGGATCTTCTGGTTGATCAGATCGAGCGCGTCCTGAACGCTGCGGCCCACGTGACCCTCGACGCGGAACAGCGTGTTCGGCGTCACGGGCGTGTTCATTGGTTCAGCGGCGCCCCCAAGCGGGGCGTACTGCGATGCGTTGTAAGAGTAGTTGCAGGCCGACAGGCCCTGGCGCTCCAGTCGGTAGTTCCAGGCGCGATGGATCGGTTTGCTGTCGTTGACGATGTAGTAATACGGGATGGCCCGCTCTTCGAGCGGGGCGCTTTCGAGGCGGCTTGGCGTGACAAGAACCGCCGACGGCTGCTGCGGCAGCTGGAACGTAAAGATCATCGTGTCCAGCTTCCGCACGAGAAACCGGGCGTGGCCCTGCCGCTCGACGAGCCCGTCGGCGACTGCCGGCGATGGGTAAAAACCGGTCCGCCACTGCGACGTATCTCGATCAGGGGTGAGCCGCCCAAGCAGGAGATGTTTCGGAAAGCCGCCGAAGTCCGGCGCGCAGATCACCGTGTCGCCAGACAGCAGTGTCTTGAACGCCGTATAGGTCTCGACCAGGTCGAGCAGGAAGCTGTAATAGTACTGGACACCGAGTGACGCTATCGCCGCCTGGCTTTGAAAGCCGTCGAGCACGCGCGCCCACGCGGGTGCGGGATCCTGTCCGAAGAGGCCCTGCAGAAAGCCGGAACATCGCGGGTAGATCTTTGCGAGTGCGGGCTTGAGACGATCCAGCGTCTTTTGGCACTCATCGAGATAGAGCTTGCGGATCCCGCCGGGCGTGTCGGTGTCGGGTTTCATAATCGGCCGCCGCGCGGCGACGACGTCGAGATCGCGACCGGC
>Ga0070681_10002803_pt1 | contig 16096 bp, 15 predicted proteins | sample KBSC83BmetaG_FD_65650 | JGI IMG/M metagenome (GOLD analysis project Ga0070681, IMG submission 65650) | Corn rhizosphere microbial communities from Kellogg Biological Station, Michigan, USA - KBS C8-3B metaG | ecosystem: Host-associated > Plants > Roots > Rhizosphere | place: USA: Michigan...
GGTCATCCCATGACATTGATCTTGGGGTTCAATCCCGGCGGCGGGTTCGACACCTATGCAAGGGCCGTGGTCCGCCATCTCAGCCGCCATATCCCGGGCGAGCCGAACATCGTGATCAAGAACATGCCCGGCGCGGGCAGCCTGATCGCCGCCAACCATCTATTCAGCAACTCGCCGCGCGACGGATCGGAGATCGGCTTCGTCTCGGGCGATATCGCGACCATGCCGCTTTTCGGGCTGATCCCGGCCCATTTCGACGGGCGGAAATTCACCTGGCTGGGCAGCGTCAGCTCGGACACGACCTATTGCATATCGTGGAAGGGAACGCCCTTCACCTCGATCGAGGATACCTTCAAGCGCGAGATGGTGGTCGGGGCGGCGGGTTACGAGATGAGCGTCGTGCCGAAGATCCTCTCGACCATGCTCGGCTTCAAGTTCCGGCTCATTCGCGGCTACGCCGGAACGGCCGAGGTGCGCCTCGCAGCCGAGAAAGGCGAGATACAGGGCTGGTGCAATGTCGGGCTGCAGGGCGTGCGCGGCAATCATGTCGAATGGATGAGCGACGGAACGCTGCGCTTCCTGCTGCAGGTCGGCTATGAGCGGCGCTCCGAGGTTCCGAACGTGCCGTTCTATCTCGACTACGCCAAGACGGAGGAGGACCGAGAGGCGCTGAAGGTCATCTTCTCCTATCCCTATATGGCGCGGCCTTTCGCGGCCCCGCCTGCCATACCGCCCGACCGCGCCGCGGCGCTGCGCAAGGCCTTTGCGGACACCATCACCGATCCGCAATTCGTCGCCGATGCGAAGCAGGCCTCGCTCGAGGTCGGGCTGGTGACGGGCGAGCAGATCGATGCCTTCCTCGACCAGATGTACAATACGCCGAAGCCGGTCGTGGAGCGGGCGGCACATCTGCTCGAAGCCGCCGGGAAATGATTCGACCGCCTGACGGGGCGCTACGCGCCGAGCACGCGACGCGCGGCGGCGGCGATGGCGGCCGGATCCGGCGTCACCGCCTCCTCGAGGGGTTTGCTGTACGGCACCGGCACGTCGGCGCGGCCGACCCGAGCGACCGGCGCCTTGAGCAGGTGGAAGCCGCGCTCGGCGATCATGCCGGCGATGTCGGAGGCGACGCCTGCGCGCAGAGAGGTCTCGTCGACGACCACCAGCCGCCCGGTATGCGCGAGCGAGTCGAGAATGGCGGCCTCGTCGAGCGGCACCAGCGTGCGCGGATCGACGATCTCCGCCTCGATACCGTCCCGCGACAGCATGTCCGCCGCCGCCAGCGCGTAATGCACCATCAGCGAGGTGGCCACGATGGTGATATCGCGGCCACGGCGCTTGATCTCGGCCCGGCCGAACGGAATCGGCGCCCGCTCGCGCGGCATCGGCCCTTCGATGCCCAGCAGCCTGGCATGGCTCAGGATGAAGGTCGGGTTCGGGCTCGCGAGCGCCGTGCGCAGCAGCCCATACACGTCCGCGGCGGTCGAGGGCACGACAATCTCGAGACCCGGTGCGTTGCACAGCATCGCCTGCGGGCTATGGCTGTGCTGCGGTCCCCCCGCCCCCCGCACGCCGTGCAGCGCGTGATAGGTCACGGGGACGGTCAAGCGCCCGCCGCTCATATAATGAGCCACGGCCGCCTCGTTCACGAGCTGCGACCAGGCGAGATAGCTGAACGCCGCCGCGCCGAAATCGACGAAGGGGCGGGCGCCCGCCATGGCCGCTCCGGCACCGATCGCCGCGAGCGAGGCTTCGGCGATCGGCGGCGGAACGATCCGGTCGGGATAGGCCTGGTGCAGGCGCTGCAGCAGGCCGCGATGGCTGCCGAGCCCGAGGATGGAGGTGCCGATGATGCTGACGCGCGCATCGGAGGCAAGCGCATCGTCGAGTGCCGCGACCAGCGCTGCCGCATAGCTGAGGGTCGCCGGCGCGGACTCGCCGTCAGGCGAAGACATCGGCGAAGGCCTCCTCGCGATCGGGCAGCGGGCTCGACAGCGCGAAGGCGCGCGCCGCGGCCATGCGCGCGGTGACGGCGGCATCGAGCTGCCGCACGCGGCTCTCGATCGGCTCGGCGGAGCCGAGCGACCGGACCAGACGCAAGACCGGATCGTGCCGCTCGAACCACAGGCGATAGGGGCCGTCCTTGACGGGCTGGAAGCCCATGGCGACATCGGTCGCGCCGGTCACGAGCTCGGGCCAGCGGCGGATGCTGCCCGGCCAACGCGCCGTGACCGCCTCGATGAAGACCGGCCCGTCGCCGGCCCGGCAGCGGGCGATCGCGTCGCTCGCCGCCGCGTGAACCGCCTCGGCATCGGCGCCGTCGACGCGGACCGCCCGCATGCCGACCGAACGAGGAATGGCGAGCAGCTCCTGCTCCGGCCGCTCGTCGCGCTTGGGGATGTCGCGCTGTGCCTTCAAGGCGGAATCGATACTGTTGTTCTCGCAGACGAAGATCACCGGCAGCCGCCACAGGGCGGCGGCATTCAGCGATTCGAAGCTCACCCCCTCCTCGAGCGATCCGTCGCCGAAGAAGGCCATGGTGACCGAGCCGTCGCGCCGCTGCTTGCACGCATAGCCGCCGCCGGCGGCAAGCCCGATGCATCCGCCCACGACGCCCGAGGTCGAGAGGAAGCCGCGCTCCGGATCGCACAGATGGAAGGTGCCGGCGCGCCCGCGATTGAGGCCGCCGGCGCGTCCCAGGATCTCGGCAAGGGCCCGGCCGGGATCGGCGCCGCGGGCGAGCACATGGCCGTGGTTGCGATGCGTCGAGACGATATGATCGCGCTTGCCAAGGAGGTCGATCGCCGTCGCCGCGGTCGCTTCCTGGCCGATATAGACGTGGAAATGGCCAGTGAACGCCTCCTCCGCCTTCAGCGCGAGCACCGTCTCCTCGAAGCGGCGAATGAGCAGCGACGTTTCGAGCCAGCGCCAGGCACCATCGCCCGCGGTACTCACGCGACGCTGTCCGACGCCGGGGCGCGCCACAGCCGGTGCTTGGCCAGGAACGGGATCACCGCCGCATCGAAGGAAGCCGGCTCCTCGATATTGCAGCAATGGCCGGCGCCCTTGATGACCGCATGCTCTGCCCCGGCGGCGAGCGAGGCGGTCTCCCTGCCGCCCTTCATCGAGCCGTCATGCTCGCCATTGACGACCAGGGCCGGCACGCGCAGGCCGCCGAGCCGCGGTCGCATATCGCATTGCATGCGCGCCTCGAAGATGCGCGCGATGCTCTTGCCCGAAAGCGTGTCGGCCCGGTCGTTGAACATGCCGAGGAGCCAGCGGCCGCGCGGAGTCTCGGGAAAGCCCGGTGCCGTGCAATCGGCGAGATGCGTGCGCTGATAGGCCGGCAGGTCGGCCGAGGTGAAGCCGTCGATGCGCTTCTGCATGCCGGCATTGCCGACGCTGGATCCGCCGACCAGGATAAGCGCCTGGGCGAGTTCCGGATGGTCGAGGCCGATCAGCAGCGAGATGCCGGAACCGACGCTGACCCCGCCGAAAATGGCCCGCGTCACCTGCTCCTGGCGGCAGACGCCGAGCACGTCTTCCGCCATGTCGGCGAGCGAGAATGGCGTCTCCGGCTTGTCCGATCGACCATAGCCGCGGATGTCGACCGCGATCACGCGATAGAAGCTCGACCAGCGGGCGATCTGGTACATCCACAGGCGATGGTCGAACGGATTGGCGTGAACGAGCACGATCGTCGGGCCTTCGCCGTAGGTCTCGTAATAGATGCGTACCGCGTCTTTGGTATAAGGCATGCGTGGTTCCTCCCCGTCACGCCCGAGTGAAGACCACGCGATCTCGATCGGTCAAGACGCGGAGTTGAACCATCGGCGGATCCCTGTGTAGGCTGGATGGCAGGGAGGACGCTCGATTGGCTCCAAACATGACGCGATTCGCAGCGGCGATCTTCTGGCTCGCGGCGTCTTGCGGCGCGATTGGCGCGCCCGCCTGCGCCGCCGATTTCTACGCCGGCAAGATCGTCAAGATCATCCTCAGCACCGCGCCGGGTGGCGGCTATCCAGACTATGCCGAGATCCTGGCCCGGCACATGCCGCGACATCTGCCCGGCAAGCCGACGATCATCGTGCAGAACATGCCCGGCGCCGGCGGCGTGATCGCGGCCAACTACATCTACAACAAGGCCGAACGCGACGGCACCGTATTCGGGCTGGTGCACCGCGCCGCCGTCTCGACCCTGCCGCTGTTCGACCCGAAAGGCGTGTTCTACGACACCGCCAAGTTCGGCTGGATCGGCAGCATGAATTCCGAGGTCAGCCTGTGCGCCGTCTGGCACACCGTGCCGGTCGCAAGCTTCGCCGATCTCAAGACGCGCGGCATGATCGTAGGCGGCGTCGGGCTCGGGTCCGATACCGACATGCTGCCCTACATCATGAACCACCTGTTCGGCACGCGGTTCAAGGTCGTCTCCGGTTATGGGCGGGCAACCGACATCAATCTTGCCATGGAGCGCGGCGAGGTCGAAGGGCGCTGCGGCTGGTCGGTATCGACCATGAGGGCAGAGAGCCAGAGCTGGCTCGACGAGGGCAAGCTCCGCCTGCTCCTGCAGGTGTCGCTGACCAAGCACCCATCCCTGCCTGCCGTGCCGTTGCTCATGGACTATGTGACGACCGAGCGGCAGCGCCAGATTCTCGAGCTGCAGCTGGCGCCCAGCCTCATGGGCCGGCCGTTCATGACGCCGCCGGGCGTCCCGGCCGATCGCCTGGCCCTGCTGCGCCAGGCCTTTCTCGATACGATCGCCGACCCGGCCCTGCAAGCCGATGCAGCGACGATGAAGCTCGAGATCAATCCCGTGCCCGGCGCAGCGATCGAGCAGCTCATCGCCAAGCTCAACGCCCTCCCGAAGGAGGTGATCGCGGCGGCCAAGGATGCGATGCAGAAGACCGAGGATATCGACGTCCGGCGCTGACATCGCCCGCAAGCCGATGCTCGTGGTGGTATATCTGCTCTAGCTGATGACGAGGAATGAATGGCCGCTATATCCCGACTCGACCCGTCCCTTGGCGCCTCGCATGCAGCACTTCTGCTGTTCGATACGCTGCACGGCTATCTCCATCCCAAGGACGAGGTCAAAGCCAAGTTCCTCAAGGAGAAGAACATCCTTCCAAACATGCAGCGGCTGCTGCAGGGCGCGCGCAAGCACGGGCTAGTCACCTTCTACGCGATCGGCGCGCATGACGCGGACGGAGCCGATTGGGTGGCGCGCCTGACCGACACGGACATGAACCTCAACCCGATCACGCAGGACAGACCGATCGGCGCGGCGATTCACAAAGGTAGCGCGGATTTCGAGATCGCCGCCGAGATTGCGCCCGGTCCGCACGACGTCGTCGTCCCGAAACACCGCTGGAGCGCCTTCCTGCATACCGACCTCGAATTTCAGCTCAAGGTGCGCAACCTCCACACGATCATCCTGGCCGGCGGCTCGACCGATGTCGGCATCGCCTCCACGGCTTTCGCGGTGCGGGATCTCGATATCGGGCTCGTGCTTGCGCGCGACGCCTGCTACGCGATGCGCGGGCCCAATCACGACTTCTTCATGGACCGCGTGTTCCCGCGCATGGGCCGTGTGATGTCGGTCGACGACGCCCTTCGCCTGATGGGATGAGCGGTCGCACCGGGGCCGTCGCCCGGCACGATCGAGACGAAAATCAGGCCTGGCGTTTGAACGAGCTGAAATCGTAGCTGGCGCTGACGTCGGCTTCCCAGCGCTGGATCACGCGCGAGCGGTCGTAGCCCGGCGACAGGACCTCCTCGAGGAAGGCCCGCTGATCGGCGAGCGCGCGCTCGGCCGTGTCCTTGCGATAGCGACCCGGCATGGCGTAGTTGAGCCAGCCATGCGGCGCGTCGCGATAGACCCGGAAGGCGAAGGTCTTGCCGTGCTTCTCCAGCGCGTTGCGCAGCCGCCGCACGTCGTCGATGCTGATGATGTGGTCGGCCTCGCCGAAATGCCCGAGGACCGGGCAATCGACCGTGGCCAGCAGCTCCTCGAGCGCCACGGGATAGCGCCCGCTGACCTTGAACTCCCGCGGCGAGGCCGCGCCATACCACACCAGAGCCGCCGCGAGCGGGCGCTGGGCGGCATAGATCAGCGGATGGCGCCCCGTCTGGCAGACACCCATGATGCAGAGCTTGGTGAGATCGGCCTGCGGCATCTCGGCCTTGAGCCAGGCGACCACCGCATCGAAATAGCCGATCGATTCTGAATCCGTCATCTCGTAGGTGGTATCGCCCGCATGCAAAGCGGCCTGATCGGCATGCTTGAAGAAGAAATCGGGCGCGACGCAGACAAAGCCCTCGCGCGCGAACCGCTCGGTCTGGCTCTTCATCGGCTCATCGGTGAAGCCGTAGCGCTCATGCATGATGATGAGGGTGGGAAAGGGTCCCGACCCGCCAGGTACCGCGACATAGGCTGGAAGGCCGCCGGCGCAGGTGGTCGACTTGGTGCGGATATCGAGACCTGTGGGAGTGTCCATGATGGCGTCCGGCCTCGGCAATGAGTGAAATGCTTTGATTGAAGCGGAAGCCGAAACGGTATCGCGCAAGCCGCTCCCCGACAACCGGTAAGCCGAAGGTGGCATGGCCTCAGCTGCCCGGCCAAGGCGCGGTTTGGCGGAAGGATCGGGCTCGGCTAAGCTTGGGTGACGCACCCGATGGGCAGGAGGAGAACACGGCAATGGTCCGCGTCCAAAGATGCCGGATCCTGCTTGCGACCCTGGCGGCGATCCTGTTGCTCGCCGTGACCGGGGCGCAGGCGCAGACCGCCGCCACCAGTGACGACTTCTATAAGGGCAAGACGGTTCGCATCATCGTCACGACGGCGGCCGGCGGTGGCTACGATCTCATCACCCGCGCCGTCGCGCGCACCCTGCCCAAATACGTTTCCGGCAGCCCGACCGTCATCGTCGAGAACATGCCGGGCGCGGGAAGCGTCAATGGCACCAACTACATCTACAACGTCGCCGCCAAGGACGGCACGGTGATCGGCCAGATCGGCAATCAGATCCCCTTCGCGCCGCTGCTTCACGTGCCGCAGACCCAATTCGATCCGCTGAAATTTCAATGGCTCGGCTCGCCCTCCTCCGACATCGGCATCCTGATCGTCTGGCACGGCGCCTCGGTCGAGACCATCGCGGACGCCAAGAGCCGCGACGTGCTGATGGCGACGTCCGGCGGCGGCTCGACCTCGACCTTCTATGCCCGGGTGCTGAACAGCGCTCTCGGGACGCGGCTGAAGATCCTGACGGGATATAACGGCACCAACGACGCCTATCTCGCCATGGAGCGCGGCGAGGTCGACGGATTTCCGAGCGTCTTCTGGAGCAGCCTCAAAGCGACCAAGCCGGACTGGATCCGCGACAAGAAAATCAAGCTGCTGGTGAAGTATGGCAGCCGCGGCACCGACCCCGAGCTTGCGGCCGTGCCCTTTGCCGACGATCTCGCCACCACGCCCGACGATAAGCTGCTCTTGGCGATGGCCACGGCCCCCCTCAATCTCGGGCAGCCCTACATCATGCCGCCCGGCGTGCCCGCCGCCCATGTCCAGACGATGCGAAACGCGTTCATGGGGGTCTTCGATGACAACGGCTTCAGGAACGATGCCAAGAAGCTGGGCTTCGAGGTCGACGCCCCCAAGACCGGCGCGCAGCTCGAGGACATCGTACGACAGGCCTACGGCGCTCCGCAGAAGGTCATCGACCGCCTGGTCGCCCTGTCGGGCGGGAGCAACTAGGTGCGCATGGCGCACGGGCCGACGGCACACGGCGGCCGCACGCGCTTCAGGCGCGAGAGCAATCATACAAGCGGGGAGGAATAGAATGCTGTCCATTTCGCGCCGGTCGTGGATTGCGCGGGCTTCCGCTCTTGCTGCGTCGGCGGCGCTGCCGATGCGACCGGCCACGGCCGCCGACTTCTATGACGGGAAGATTCTTCATTTCCTGGTCGGGATACCGCCAGGCGGCTCCTATGACCTCATGCCCCGCTTCCTCGCGTCTCACATCGCCAAATACATTCCCGGGAATCCGAAGATCGTCGTCGAGAATATGCCGGGCGCCGGCAGCCTCACGATGATGAACTATCTCTATTACAAGGCACCGCACGACGGCACGGTGATCGGGTTCCCCATGAACACGATGCTGCTGGAGCCGTCGCTCGGCCTGGTCGGTGGCGGTGCCGGCGGGCCCCATTTCGATTTGTCCCGGATGGCCTGGGTTGGGACGCCCGGGCAGGATCCATCGGTAGCCTGGATCGCCGGCGCCTCGCCTGTTCGCACCTTCGAGGATCTTCGGACCCGCGGAGCCACCTTCGGCACGAGCAACGCCGGTGCCGACGGGACGGTCCTCGCAAATCTGTGCAACAAGCTGTTGGGCACCAAGATCAAGATCGTCTCCGGATATGCCGGGACCGCCGAATATGTCGGTGCCTTTGAGAAAGGCGAGGTCGACGGCGCTGTCACGCTCTATGCCGCGCTGATGGCGTCCCATTCCGATTGGATCAAGAGTGGACGAATTCGCCTGCTGGCTCAGTTCGGAACCGAGCGCAGCCCCGAATTGCCCGATATTCCGACAGGTGTCGAACTGGCTACCAATGACGATGCGAGAGCCATGCTACGCTTCTACGGTACCAAGTTCTCCGCCGCCTATCCTGTCGTGCTGCCGCCGGACGTGCCGGCCGACCAGATAAGGATTATCCGGCAAGCCTTCGCCAAGACGATGCAAGATCCCGACTTCAAGGCCAAGATCGAAAGCCTGCATGTCTCAGGAGGCGCGGTTTCGCCGGAAACCGTCGAGGCATTCGTGAGGTCGATCGACAACGCGCCACCCGCGCTCGTCGAAAAGCTCCGGGCGGTTCTTCAGGCTAAATAGCTCTCCAAAAATGAACGACGCCGCCTCGACTGTGCGCTCCTACTCCAATCCGCTCAGGGCGCGCCGCGTCGCCTGCGCGACATAGGCTGCCGCCATCTCTTCCGGCAGCAGCCGTTCCGCGACCAGCTTCGCCGACGCGGCGGCGACGCAGGCGACATAGCGGCTGCGATCGAATCGTTCTTCCGCCTTCAGCAGCCCGAGCCGGCGCCACGCCTCGGTCACGGTTTCGCGGCGACCGCGCTTGCCGTCGCCGTTCATATCGACCAGCTGCCCACGGCCGTCGAGCGGCTCGAGATTGACGCCATCGAACGGCGCCCAATCCGTGAGCTGCGTGCCGCGGCGCGATTTGCCGAAGGGTCCGGGAAAGATATAGGGCGTGCCGAGCGGGCAGGCATGGATCGGCAGATCGATCGCGGCGATGCCCTTGCCGAGCGACGCATCGTCGCTCATCGTCGGTGGCGGCGGCTGGTCACGGTCGACCCAGGCGTCGAGATGATCGATCAGCTCCTCGAACAACCCGCTCATATCGACGCCGGCATGGGGCAGCTCAGCGGACGCTGGATAGTTGGCGTCGAAATGGCTGACGCCGCGCACCTCGTAGAGGCGGTTGCGATCGCCCAGCCCCTTGTGCAGGAGCAGGCGCGCATTCTCGCGCTTCTTCACCAGGAAGTCGCCGGTCACGCCGAGATAGAGCTGGTGCGCGACATCGATCTGCTTGGTAAAGAGCTGCCTGTCGGCCGCGCTGGTGAACAGCACGTCCTTGCCATCGCGCATCAGGGTCGGCAGCCACATGCCGCCGCCCGGATCGTCCATCAGGAATCCGTCGATGACGCGCTTGCCGTCGGCGCCACGGTTATAGCCGGGCCAATAATTGATCAGATGGCCGAGCATGGCGCCGGCCGAGTGTCCGTAGAAATAGGTGCGCTTGGCCGCCGATCCCATCGCCTCGGCGGTCATCTTCTTGGCCAGAGCGATCCAGGGCAATACGAGGCTGGCGTTGGAGCTGACATTGAAGCCGCCCGGCAGCGTCGTGCCGTCATCGAGCGTCACCTCCACATCGCCGCCAACCATCGCCGCAGAACGCATCGTGTGGGCCACGGCATAGCCTTTGTCGATCATCAGCCCGGCATAGAAATTCTCCGCCGCCTGATGCGGCTGAGGATCGCGTGGTACCAGCTCGCCGAGCTTGGCGTAGGATCCCGCACCGTGCGCGGTGATGAAGATCTTGCCGTTCCAATCCGTGGCGTATGCCGGCAGCAGCAGGGTCATCGCATGGCCGTCCGGAAACGACGAGGGCGCGCCTTTCGGCGGCGAATACCGGCCAACGCCGTGCGACGGCTTCGCGGTGACGCCGAACTGCGCAAACACGATATCGGGACCGTCGGTAAAATAGGTCATCTTGGCGGCCTTGTCGGTGACCGCCCAGCCATCCACCGCGCCGCCGAGCCAGATCTCGAGCCGGCGGAATTTTTTTCCATGCCGGTTCAGCACGATGCTCTCGGCCACGATCTGGCAGCTGTCGATCCCGATCTTGGCCGCGCCGGTCCCGGTCGGCGGCGGCGCCGACGGCAAGCAAGAGACGGGCTTCTCGGCCGCTGCCTCCTCGGCTTGGCCGAGATTCGGTAGCCAGGCGCACGCCACCGCCACCATCATTGCCGCCCATCGCGCCGTCATGCTCGCCTCTCCAGCGCCGCCTTGACCCGGTTCGGCGTGAACGGGAGCCGCCGCAGCCGGACGCATCCGAAGCGCGGACTTCTGAAGCCGAGATCGTCGCGCAACGCATAGAGCAACGGAATGTCCGGATCGGGGACATCGATGCCATCCGCCTGACCATCGATGTGCAAGGTGATTTGCATGATCGCCCCCTGATGACGAGCCCGGCCATCCGCGCCGAGATGAAATTGGGCGCCCTTGTCCGTCAGCCTGTCAATATTTGGTCCGCCGGAGCGCCATTTATGTCGGCCAAGCATCGACCGCGGGCTTCGTCGGCCGCCTTTCGGTTATGGCCCCGTGAAAATTATTCATTGGCTGCCCTATCCAACCTGTCCGATCCTCGGTCGGTCAGGCTCGCGCCGGGGAAGGCTGCAAGCGCCGAGGAGAACGGGATGACCGAATCCGTCACGTACCCGCGCGAGCGGTTGGCTATCGGCAGGTTGCTGCTCCTGCCGTTCATCCTTGTCGCGCTGCCGGTGACGGCGAGCACTGCCGCCCTGTGCGAAACCTCGTTTCGCGGCAAGACCATCACAATGCTCGTCGGCTCTCAGGCGGGCAGCGGCACGGATGCTACCGGCAGGGCGGTCGCGCGCGTTCTGGGCAAATATCTGCCGGGAACGCCGACGGTCGTGGTGCAGAACATGCCGGGTGCCAACGGCGTCACGGCCATGAACTATTTCATGCTGCGGACGAAACCGGACGGTTTGACGGTGTTCATGGGGTCGAATTCAATTGTCGACCCCCTGACCTATCGCAGGGCAAATGCCCAATATGACCCGACGACGATCCGCATGGTGGGCGGCATCGGCCGCGGGGGAACCCTGGTCTTCATATCGAGGGAAGCTGAGAAGAGGCTCACCGACAAGTCTGCGGCACCCGTGATGATCGGCAATCAGGGGGCGCTCCCGAACCCGGGCATGATGCCGGTGCTCTGGGGCATCGAATATCTCGGCTGGAACGCCAAATGGATCGTCGGCTATCCGGGCGCCAACGAGATCATGGTGGCCCTCGATCGCGGCGAAATCGATCTGAGCTCGACCAGCAACATCTTCCTCGTCGAAGAGCGCATGAAAGCAGGGTCTCTCGATGCTCTGTTTCAATCAGGCTCGGTGGAGAACGGCAAAATTGTCGGGCGCGCAGAATTCGGCAATACACCGATATTCAACGACCTGATCAAGGGAAAAATCACCGATCCCGTCGAGCAAGAGGCCTTCGACTATTGGTGGGCCCTCAACAGCCTCGATAAATGGATCGGGCTTGCGTCGGGGACGCCCGACGAAATTTTGGGACTCTACCGCGCGGCCTTCGACAAATTCATGGCCGACGACGAGTTTATCGACCTGGGCAAGAAAATCAGCGGCGGCTTTGGCGCGGAGACGGCGTCAGATGCCGAAGCCCTGACGCGGACGCTCGCCGGAACGAGCCAGGAAGCCCTGACGTCCCTTGCCAATCTCATGCGCAAGCAAGGGCTGCAGGCTCAGTAAGCCTCCCCCGCTCACGATCTCACCCGACCGCCTCGGCAACGACCATTCCTTCGAGATGGGCGAGGATCTCGTCGATCTTCATCACGTCGCAATATTTATGGTGCAGATCGAAAAGACTCATCTTGTGCGAGAGATCGACGCGGTCGAAGCAGCATTCTTCCGCCAAGGTCACATGGAATCCGTATGAATAGGCGTCGACTGCCGATGCGCGCAGGCAGCCGGATGTGCTTTCGCCGCACATGACGATGCTGCGAATGCCGCGCTGCGTGAGCTGCGAGACGAGTGCCGTGCCGAAAAAAGCGCTGGCCCGCTGCTTGGTGACGACGACATCGCCCGGTTGCGGCTTGAATTCCGGGCGTATGTCGTAAAGTGCCGGATCGCGCGGGGCTTTCGCTTCGGTCCTTGTCGGTCTCACGCTTTCGGGGCGGCTGTCCGTCGTCGAATAGAAGACCGGCAGCCCGGCACGGCGCGCCGCAGCGAACAGTCGCTTGGTCGGCTCGATGGCATTCCAAGCATTGGCGCCGCACGACGTCGGGTATGTGGTCACGAGGTCCTGCATGGGCGTGTTGCCGCCCTGATAGACCAATTCATAGAGATCGACTGCTATCAATGCCGGGGCGGGACCCACGAATGTCTTGCGCCGCCGCCTCGCATAGAGCTCCAGCACGTGAGCCGGAATCACATCCTTCCAACAATGATCTTCGAAATCCGTGCTCACGGTGGGACCCCCGATCGTTACGGAATGTGACCGCTTCTAAACGCGCACGTCTCGTGCAAGTAAACACCCACTTTAGAAATCAACATGCCGACATAATGTCAATGCTAAGCATGTTGTGGCTTTCCCCAATCCCTAATATCGGCAACATTGCTCGTCGAGGGGCTACCGCTATGCGGGCGTCCGATAGGACCTGTATATTCGCGGCCGGCTGAGCAGGGGGAAAGATTGGGATCGCAGGACATGAGCGACGGTGATATCACCCACCGCTTCGTTCCGGCCCGGTCAGGCGGCAGGCCGGCACTGCTGCTGCTGCATCGGACCGGCGGCAGCGAAAGCGATCTGCTGGAATTTGGTGATCGCATCAGCCGTGGTGGGGCGCTCCTGGCGCCACGCGGCCAGGTTCTCGAGGACGGCAAGCCGCGCTATTTTCGCCGTATCTCGGACGGGCTATTCGATCTCGACGATCTCAAGCTGCGGACGCAGGAGCTGGGCGATTTCGTCACGCGCGCGCGGCAGCGGTACGGCATCGGAGCTCCGGTCGCGGTCGGCTTCTCCAACGGGGCAAACATCGCCTGGTCGCTGCTGCTGGCCAGCCCCGGCCTGCTGGCGGGTGCCGTTCTGATGCGGCCGATGATGCCGTTCGAGCCGCGCACGTCTCCTCTCCGCAATCTTCCCGTTCTGGTCATATCGGGCCGCACCGACACGATCGTCCCTCCTGAATCGGCGGCTGCGCTGCCCAAACTGCTGCGGGCGGCCGGGGCCCGGGTCGAGCATGATTTCGTCGAGGCCGGCCACACGCTGACGGCGGAGGATGGCGCGCTCGCCACGGCCTGGCTGGATCGTCTGGCGGCTGAATGACGGCGAGGGCTAGAGGCTCAAAAACCGGCGCGCATTGCCGCCGCTCATCGCTTCCCAATCCCCAGGATCGAGCCCGATCTCGCGCGTGAAGCGCGTCGGATGCGGCTGTCCGGCGCCGAACGGATAGTCCGAGCCGACGAAGATCTGCGACGCGCCGAACACGCTCATGAGATAGCGCACGAACGGCGCCTCGAAGACGAGATTGTCGTAATAGAAGCGCCGCGCCGTCGCATGCGGATCCTGGAAGGCAAGCTTGAGCGGCGGTGCCGTGCGCCAGCCATTGGCGAGGCGCGGCAGGATGGCGGCGAGAATGCCGCCGCCATGGCTGAAACCGACGCGCAGCTTGGGGAACTTCTCGAGCGTGCGGCCGGTGATGAGCGAGGCGGCGGCGAGCCCGGTATCGACGGGAAATCCCAGATAGGTCGGCAGCACGGCCGGCCCGACCATGCGCTCGGTGGCCGTCGGATGCAGCGCGTGCACGAAGATCGCGAGGCCGAGCCGCTCGGCCTCGGCCCAGAACGGATCGAAGCTCTCATGGCCCGGCGGCTTGCCGTTGACGTTGCTGCCGATCTCGACGCCGGCCAAGCCGTACTCGCTCTTGATCGCGCCGAGCGCCCTGGCGGCGCGCTCGGGATCCTGCAGCGGCACCATGCCGAGCCCGGCGAAGCGGCCGGGGGCCGCGGCGATCAGGCCCGCGATCGCGCCGTTGATGTGGCGCGCCATCTCCTCGGCCGCGGCGAGATCGAGCCAATAGGAGAGCAGCTCCGGCATGGGCGAGACGACTTGCATGGTGATCTCGCCCTCGTCCATGTCGCGCAGGCGGCGCGCGCATTCCCAGCAGCGGTGATCGACCAGGCGAAATTCCTTGCCGCCGATCATGACCGAGGCCTTGTGCTCGGGATGATGCTCCATCAGCGGCCAGCGCGTGGCGCAGGAGGGCGAGGGCGCGGCCGGAAAATGCTCGGGCACGATATGGGTATGGACGTCGATGACGCTCACGGGGCTGCTCTCTTTGCTAGGGATTCCAGAAATCGGGCTTTAAGGCGCGCTGCTCGCCAGCTGCTTCGCCTTGGCGAGGAGGGCCGGATCGAGCTCGGCCAGCGCGCGCACGCGCGCCGCGAGCGGCTCGCCCGGCAGGTAGGCGAGATCGAGCCCCGCTTTGGCGGCGTCGGAGCGGAAGGCGGGATCGGCAACCGTCGCATCGAGCGCCGCGCGCAACAGCGCGACGCGGTCCTGCGGCACCCGCGGCGGCGCGATGATGGCGCGCCCGATCAGGCTCCAGGCGGAAAACAGGCCGAGCAACTGCCGCTCGGCGGCGTCGCGGCCGAGCGAGACCAGGGTCGGGACATCGGCTAGATCGGGTGCCGAATCGAGCGCCGCCTGATAGACGACATGATAGCCGCCGCCGCGAATCCAATCGCGTTCGACGTGCCACAGCATGCTGCCGGACCCGTCGACCTCGCCGCGCTCGAGGGCGAGCTTGATCTGCGCGCTGCCGTCATAGCCCGAGATGAGTTTGAATTTCGTGCCGAACAGCCGATTGACGACGGTGAGGTTGAGAAAGCTGGTCGATCCGGCACCGGGCACGCCGACCGTGCTCGCGTGGCTGCGCGCATCGGCGAACTGCTTGACGGGCGCGCCGGGTGCGGTGACCAGGACCGTGTCGGAATCGACCAGGCGCCCGATCCAGGAAAATTCCGTCGCGACGAATTTGGCATTGGCATCGCCGAGGATCTGGTTCACCACCAGCACCTCGCCGATCATGCCGAGCGCACTGCCGTCCTTCGGCAGCGCCGCATAGAGCTCATTGGCGAGCTTGAAGCTGCCGGCGCCGGGATTGTTGCGCGGCAGGATGGTCGGGTTGCCGGGCAGATGAGCGCCGAGATGGCGCGCGACCAGCCGGCAATAGAGATCGTAGCTGCCGCCCTCGGCATAGCCGATATAGAGCGTCACGGTGCGGCCGCGATAGAAAGCATCGGCGCTTTGCGCTCGAGCGCCCGGCAGGCTCGCCGCCAGCAGCAGGGCGGCGGCCAGAAGCGTGCCGATCGTTGCCTCGCAGCGCGGTTTTGCGCTCAACGCCTGCCCTCCCGGATGAGGATGATCGCCGGCCTTGGGCGAGAAGGTTAGCGCCGCCGGCGCCGCGGCGCTACGGGTCCGGCTGGCGCGGCCGGTCCCCGGGTGGCCCCTTCGGCCCGTCCTTTTCGACGCGGTAGACGGCCTCGTCCCGCTCGATGCGGCTGGAGAAGAAGGCGAGCGCCATCAGGCCCGAGCCAAGGCCGGAGGTGACGAGCAAGGCGAGGAAGATGGCGATCCAGCCTTGCCAGTCGATGTCGCTGCCGAACATGCCGGTGCCCCAGACCAGAAAGAATCCGGCGACCAGGATGATCGCATTGGCGATGACGAGGGTGCGGACCGGGAAGCGCCGGGCGCGGGCCTCG
>Ga0070681_10002804_pt1 | contig 16094 bp, 17 predicted proteins | sample KBSC83BmetaG_FD_65650 | JGI IMG/M metagenome (GOLD analysis project Ga0070681, IMG submission 65650) | Corn rhizosphere microbial communities from Kellogg Biological Station, Michigan, USA - KBS C8-3B metaG | ecosystem: Host-associated > Plants > Roots > Rhizosphere | place: USA: Michigan...
CAATTATCTGCAGATCTCGGTGATGTCCAAAGCCGCACTTGGCGGGCCTCCCGTCGCTGTCTCCGCGCTTGACCTTTTAGAATTTAGCGACGCATTCATAACCTGCGTTACAATAGCCGATTCCGCTATGAAATTTGTAACATTTCAACGCAATGGGTCTGCCGAACCGGGTGTGCTTTTAGGCAAGGATGTCGTTAGCATCAAGAATGCTGGATTTTCGACGATCCTATCGGTTATTGCCGGAGGCTTTGATGCGCTCCGGCGAGTCGAATCATGGCTCAATGGCAAACAGCCTGCCGAGGATGTCATCCCTCTCGCGCAAGCGCGCCTTCTCGCTCCTATACCCAGGCCGCCGAAAATCATCTGCGTGGGCCTGAATTATCGCGACCATGCGATCGAATCGAAAATGGAGATTCCGAAAGTCCCCACCATCTTTTCGAAATATGCCACTGCGGTCATCGGCCCCAGCGAAGAAATCGTGTTGCCGAAGCTCTCGTCCAAGCCGGACTACGAAGCCGAGTTCGCCGTCATCATCGGCAAAGGGGGACGCCACATTCCCGGCGCCCGCTGGCAGGAACATGTTTTCGGTTACACAAACTTAAACGATGTCAGCGCGCGCGATTACCAGATGGCCACCACTCAGTGGATGATGGGGAAAACGTTCGATACTTTTGCGCCTATGGGGCCGGCTATCGTAACGGCGGATGAGGTTCCCGACCCCCATGCCCTCGACATTCAGATGATTATCAATGGCGAGGTATTGCAGAGCTCGAACACCTCAAACCTGATCTTCAAGATTCCCGACCTGATCGAATATCTCTCCGGCGTATTTACACTTGAAGCGGGCGACGTCATCTCCACCGGTACGCCCGCGGGCGTAGGCTTCTCCAAAAATCCGCCGCGCTGGCTGCGGCCGGGAGATGATGTGATTATCCGTATATCCGGGCTGGGCGATCTGCGGAACCGCGTGATCGCTGAATAGCGCCCGTTCAAGGCGAGGCGATCGCATCGGATCCGTGACTTTTTGGTCAGGGAGACGCAGTCTGCAGTGATATTAGCTCATGCCTGCACTTCAACTGTCGCGGGCTTGCTCGTGATGGTTTCCATTTTCATGGTTCGATTGTGACCGGACTTTCGCCGATGTCGCCCTACCACCGCGCACTCCCTACTTCCGGATCTGCACCAGTTCTCCCCTGACGGGCTGCGGCTTGGGCGGATTTAACAACTTTCTTGGCAATTTCGAAAAATATGTCAGGCGTTCAATTAGGGGCAGCAGACGGCGCACGGTTTTGCCGTGAAACATTAAACTACCAGCGACCAGCAGCGGATGTGGAATCGTGGTGCAGCAGCGCGAGCAGATATCGATTTCGCCCGCACGGCCGGTCAGGTGGAGGCGGCGCATACGCTGCATCTCGTCCGAATTCCAGATCACCTCGAGCGGCTGCGACCCGATGTTCCCTAGAGGCTTACCGTCCAGCATGTAACTCTGACAGCATGGATAGATATCGCCGGAGTGCTTCACATACATGGGTCCGCGCCAAAGGTAATGGCAAGCGTGTTTCCAGTCGCCGGAGGCATGCCCGGTGTCGGGCCTCATCAGGTTCGTCTCGTCTTCCTTGATGCGCACCTGATCCACGCCCGGTACCGCCGACCAGAAACGCACGAAATCATCGACTTCTGCCGCGTTGCGCTCCATCCGGACCATCTGTACGACAACCTGCATCTTTGAGCCGCGCTCGTGCTTCATGCGGGCGAAGCGCACGAAGTTATCGCGGACTTTTTCAAAGCGGGCGCCTTTGCGGTAGTACTCGAAGCTCTCCTTAGTTGCGCCGTCGAAGCTCAGGGTGATGTGCTCGAGCGGAGAATCGAGCAGGCGCGCCGACATGCGCTCGTCGAGAAAAGTGCCGTTGGTCGAGAGCAGCGTCGAGATGCGGTGGCGCTCGCAGAATTCGATCCGTTCGAAGATTTTGGGGTCCATAAACGGCTCGCCCAGACCGATGAGCATCATGTGCTCGGCCGAGCGTCCGGATTCTTCGACCAGCCGGTTGAAAATGTCGTCGGTCATGTCCTCCTTGGGCTGTTTATGGGTTTCGCGCGGGCACATCGGGCAATAAAGATTGCATTTGGCGGTGGTTTCGACGATGTACTCCACCGGATGCGCGTCCAGCTTGGAGCGACGGGCCAGATAGCCCCACAGCAGTTTAGCTCGGTTCCAGGCGCGCATATTTTCTTTGCGAAAGGTTGTCGACTGTTTTATTGTATCTACACGTGAACATCACGATTACCGGAGCGACAGGATTCATTGGAAGGTATCTCGTCCAATCGCTGTCGCGTGATGGTCATTCGGTGCGTGCGCTCAGCCGTGCCGCATGGGACATTTTCGCAGGTGAACCACCAGCGGAGAGCCTGGCAGGCGCGGATGCCGTCATCCACCTGGCTGGGGTACCCGTCGCGCAGCGCTGGACTAGAGGCGCAAAGAAGCAAATTCTTGATAGCCGGGTCGTCGGCACACACCATCTTGTGACAGCGCTTTCCACGCTTTCACAGCGTCCGGAACTGCTCGTGTGCGCGTCGGCCATCGGGATCTACGGCGATCGCGGTGAGGAGGTTTTGACGGAAGCTTCGCCCATCGGCCATGGTTTTCTTCCAGACGTGTGCCACCGCTGGGAAAGCGAAGCTGATCTGGCGGAATCTCTCGGCATTCGCGTGGTGAAGCTGCGCATTGGTATCGCACTCGGGAGGAAGGGCGGCGCGCTCGAGAAAATGCTGCCGCCGTTTCGCGCATTTCTGGGCGGCAGGCTCGGAGCGGGCAGCCAGTGGATGTCCTGGGTACACGTCGCCGATATCATCGGGATTATCCGGCATGCGATTGACCAGTCCGTACATGGAGCGATTAACGCCACGGCTCCCAATCCGGTGCGAAACATCGAGTTCACGCACGAACTGGGGGCAGCGCTGCACCGGCCGGCGTTTTTTCCTGTGCCCGCTATGGCGCTCAAAGTTCTCTTTGGCGAGATGGCAGAGGTGCTGCTAGCTAGCCAGCGCGTGCTGCCAAAGGTCGCGGAATCGGCGGGATACCGGTTCGAGTTCCCAGAACTTGGCGCGGCGCTGCGGGATCTCAGCAATTAATTGCGCTCAACCCTTAAGCGCGAAAAACACGACCACGAATAATGCCACCAGGAACAAGCCGCCAAGAATGCAATAGAGGGCCACATTCGAAGATGCCGTTCGCGGCGCTTGTGCCTGTGCCGCCGGAAAATTCAACGAGGCTGAGGGCGGGGCAGGCATGATTGGAGCTTGTGGCGCCATGGGAAGCGTACTCTGCAGCGGCATGCCATATATTGGCGGCGCAGCAGGCGCCGCAGGGTGCGCAGGAACGCCATAAGCCGGTGGCACGGATACAGAAGGCTGCGCAGGGATTCCCGAGACCGCCGGAATGACTGGCGTGGCGGGAGGCGCTGGCATAGCGTAAACGCCCGGTTGCGCCGGCGGCGCGGGCCGCGCTGGAGGAGCTGGCGGCGCTCCCGGGCGCGATGGTGTTGAAAACATCCTTGTGTATTCGCCGGGTCCTTGTTGATCGGGCGGTGGCGGCGCGGGCGCCTGAGGGGCCGGTGCCGGTGCTGGAGGCGCGGTAGACGCACTGAACAGCCGCGTGTATTCACCGGCGCCCTGCTGCGGTGCTGCCGGCGGTGCGACGGGGGCTGGCGGAGCATTCCGCGGAGTGGCGAAAACGTTTGTCGCCGGGCTAGGCGGTGTACCTTGCAGCGGGGCGGACGGAGGAGGGGGCGCAGCCGCGCCCGGCCCGGTTCGTGCTCCAAAGAGCCGCGTAAATGCACCTGGATCTTGGGCGCCTGGACCGGAAGGAACCGCTGGAGGCGGTTGGTTCAAGAGGTCACCGCCGGGACGCGATTCGGGGAGAGGCGCCTGGAAAAACCGCGTGAACTCGCCCGAATCAGCCGGTTTTTGTGAAGGGTGCGGCGGCGCAGGCATCGCAAGCGGAGCCGCCGGCGGTTCCGAAGTCCCTCCCGCGGGTGACTGAAACATCCGCGTAAACGCACCGGGATCCTGGCGCGAAGGTCCTTCAGGTTGTGGTCTGCGGGGCGGGGCGGCCGTTTGGAAATCACCCGGAAACTGTGCCGGCGAAGCGGGCGGCTTCGGCGGTGTCGCGACGCCAGGGGGCGCCGTCGCTTGAAAAATCCGCGTAAATTCGCCGGGCCCCTGCTGCGGAGGCAATGCGGCTGGGCGCTGGGCGGGCGGCGGTGGCGCGGGCCGGAAATCGCCTGGGAACTGTTGAACAGGCGCGGCAGGGGGCTTCGGCGGCAGAGTTGAGCCAGGGGCTGCCGGGGATTGAAACATTTGCGTGAATTCGCTGGGCCCTTGCGGCGGAGGTGGTGGCGCCATGGGGCGTGACGGTGGCTGCGGCCCGCTGGATGGTGGCTGCGCGGCCGGGGTCGAAGCGGGCCGCGCAGGCGACTGAAACATGCGCGTGAACTCACCTGACTCCGGTTGCCGAACCTCGGCAGGAGGCGCATGTGCGGCCGGCTTATTTTCAGGAGCTTCGGGCAGACCGCCGGCCGGTGGTTGAGCCACGGGCCGTGTCAGTGGAGACGTTGGCAAATCGGGCTGGTCGGGGTTCAGGCCAGGGATTTTCCAGCGTCCTGCCCTAGAGAATTTCTCGCGTTCCTCAGGCTTCGGGTGCTCGTCCTCTGGATTCATATCGGCGCCCTCATTTCATGATGACACCCTGGCGCGCACATTGTCCAACCACCGCGATTTTTGTTGCAGATGCATTTGTCGAGTAACGAAAACTATTTCCGGGCCGGCCCGCAGCAGCGTTCCGAAAATCGCTTGTCGTTTCTCCGTTTTCCTGTTACAAGAAAGAGTTAAAGTAACAACGCCGCCCTGCCGATAGGGCCATCGGGGGACAACCATATCGTCAAGTTCTGCGTGCTGGCGAGCGGCAGTTCCGCTAACTGCGCACTCATTGCCACCGAAAAAACGCGTGTGCTGGTCGACATTGGGCTCAGCTTTCGGGAACTTTCGAAACGCCTTGCCTCCATCGAGGAACAACCGGATCGCATTGATGCGGTGGTTATCACGCACGAGCATACCGATCACATATCCGGTGTAGCGCGCTTCGCCAAGCGGGTTCCGGTCCCGATTTATCTCACCCGCCTGACCGGGCCGACCATCGAGTGGGATCAGGATGCCGCACCGAAAGTAGAGGCTTTTCAGGCCGGGGCGAGCTTCTCGGTCGGCGATATTGAAATCGACAGCTTTACGATCCCCCACGATGCGATCGATCCGGTAGGCTTTTGCTTTCGCGCGCAGGGCATCAAGATCGCAGTCGTTACCGATCTCGGATACATTCCGGATTCCATCAAGTTTCATTTGCGCGGCTCGCACATTTTGATGCTCGAATCCAATCATGATCTCGAGATGCTGAAAGTGGGCCCGTATCCCTGGTCCGTGAAGCAGCGCGTTATGAGCCGTAACGGCCATTTAGCAAATGATGTGGTAGCTGACTATGTGGGACATGAATTTGATGCCTGCACTACGACGCTGATTTTGGGGCATCTTAGCGAGCACAACAATCATCCTGAAATTGTGAGGTTAGTCGCGCAGCAGGCGATTGACCGCCGCGGTCTGGCGACACGTCTGCTGATTGCCGGCCAGAGACAGGCGACCGAGGTGTTCCAGTTTTGATTCAGCAGATGGGGAGACAAGGAGAGGGGGAGACGGGGAGGGGCACTGACGCGGCGACGCCGCGACGCGGCGAGACGGCGAAAACCAAATCCCAAATCCCAAATCCCAAATCCGCCTTCGCCCCGAACCCCCAAACCCGAACCCCCAACCCCCACCCGTGATTTCCCGTTACACCCGCCCGGACATGGGTCGCATCTGGAGCGACCAGAATAAGTTCCAGCAGTGGCTCGAGGTCGAACTGGCCGCTAGCGAGGCGCTCGCCGAGCGCGGGGTTGTGCCGGCCGAGGCGGCCCGTCTGCTGCGCGCGCACGCAGCTTTTGACGTTGCCCGTATTCATGAGATCGAGCGGGAAGTGAAGCACGATGTGATTGCCTTCACGACAGCGGTGGCCGAAAAAATGAGTGCCGCCGGACACGCGGAAGCATCGCGCTGGCTGCATTATGGACTGACCTCGAACGATGTCGTGGATACGGCGCAAGCGCTGCAGATACGGCAATCGTCCGAGATTCTGCTGGCCAGCCTCGAACGCCTGCGCCCGATTCTAGAACGCCGCGCCCTCGAGTTCAAAAACACCGTGCAAATCGGCCGCACCCACGGCGTGCACGCGGAGCCCATCACGTTCGGGCTGAAACTGGCCATCTGGTACGAAGAGGCGGGCCGGAACATCCGGCGCCTCAAGGCTGCCGCGGAAGATATGCGCGTAGGCAAAATCTCGGGGGCGGTGGGAACGTTCGCGCACATCGGACCGGAGATCGAAGAGGCCATCTGCGCGAAGCTCGGGCTCGAACCGGCGCCGGTTTCCTCGCAGGTGGTCCAGCGCGACAGGCATGCGAACTTTGTCGCGACCCTCGCCATTGTCACCGCCAGCCTGGAGAAGATCGCGCTCGAAGTGCGGCATCTGCAGCGCACCGAAGTCCGCGAGGCGGAGGAATACTTCGCAAAAGGCCAGAAGGGCAGCTCCGCCATGCCGCACAAGCGCAACCCTGTGACCTGCGAGCAAATCTGCGGGCTGGCTCGTGTCGTGCGCGCCAATGCGCAGGCGGCGTTCGAAAATGTGGCCTTGTGGCACGAACGCGATATTTCACATTCGTCGGTGGAGCGCGTCATTTTGCCCGATTCAACAATCCTGACGGACTATCTGCTTCATAAGACGTCGCAGCTTGTCGACCAGCTTCTGGTCTATCCCGAACGGATGCGGCGCAACCTGGAGATGACTCGAGGCCTGGTTTTTTCGGGGCAGCTTCTGCTGGATTTAGCCGCCGCCGGCATGCTACGCGAGGCGGCCTACGCAGTGGTGCAGCGGCATGCCATGCAGGCGTGGGAGAACGAATCGGATTTTCGCGCGGCGATCGAATCCGACCCGGAGATTACGCGCGTACTCACCCGGGAAAAAATTACCGAGAGTTTTTCGCTCGAACGGCAGTTGCGCAATGTAGACAAGATTTTCGCGAGGGTTTTTCATGATCGTCAATCCTGAGATCGAACGCTACATGCACGAATTGCTGCCCGCGCGCGACAGTGTGCTTGCGGAGATGGAAGCCACTGCTGCAAAGCGCAACATTCCGATAATCGGCCCTGCGGTGGCGCGCGTCCTCGCCCAGCTCGTTATGATCAGTGGGGCGAAGCGCATTTTCGAGTTGGGGTCCGCGATCGGATACTCGACCATTTGGCTGGCGCGTGCCGCGGGTCCGGGCGCCGAAGTTCACTATTCCGACGGTAGCGCTCAAAACGCTCGTGAAGCCCAAGGCTATTTTGAACGCGCGGGAGTGAATCCGGTCATCCAGGTTCACGTCGGCGACGCACTTTCGATGCTCTCGCAGACAAAGGGCGAGTTCGATTTTATTTTCAATGACGTGGATAAAGAGGGCTATCCGGCGGTTCTGGAGGCGGTTCCCAGCCGCCTGAAACGGGGCGGTCTCTTTGTAACTGATAATACGCTGTGGCACGAGGCCGTCCTCCATCCAACGGAGGCGAGCGATCTGGGGGTCGTCGAGTTCGATCAGAAATTGTATGCATCCACTCAGTTTTTCACTACCTTGCTTCCGATCAGAGACGGCGTTGCAGTCGCCTATCGGATTTAACAAGTATTTGTAAATAAAGCAGTTAACGATAAACCGCCTAAGCTTTCGCAGCCGGATAGGATTTTCCCTGCAACCGGCAAAGGTTACCAACCCGTTAACTTTAATAGTGATTAAACGAGTGTCTTCGGTTAAATTAGATAGGAAAGGAAACGGATGAATCCAATCGTCGAGTCCAGGGGCGCCGCGATGGCGCGCAGCCTGGACCTGGCTCGAGTCCTTCTCGTCGAGTCAGATGTGGCTTCAAGGTTGACCCTCCAAACGCTTCTCGAAGCCGGCGGTTATTCGGTGGATGTGGCGGCGTCAGCGGCCGAAGCAGTAGGCAAGCTGGACGAAGGCGCCTACGAGCTGGTGTTGACTGAGTCGCAGATGGAATCCGATGCGGGCCGCGGCGTGCTCGCGTACGCCCGCCGAAAAGATTACAAGCCAGCCACGGCGCTGATTCATAAGCAGCGTGATGGCAGCGCCCGGAGTGACCGCCGCAAATCGAGCCGGCGCATGCTGGTCGAAGCCGAAGACGTTACCACGTTTCTGAGCAAAGTTGCGGGCTTGATCAGCTTGCGGGCCACGCGCCGATCCGAACGAGCGCTGCGGCAATCCGTCAACAACTAAACCGGCTGTTGTAACGCAAAAATAGTCTCCTCCAACCGGTCGAGTGCCCCATCGAAGAAGTGGTCATTCGATTCAATCCAGATGACCTGTTTCGGTTCGGCGATCCCTGCATACAATTTTTCCATCCGGTCGCGCGGCGCAAATTGATCATGCGTGCTGGTGATCAGGAACTTGGGCACCCTACAAGTCGTCAGGAACGCGGATTCGGCGGATTGCATGGGAAATCCGACGGCGATGAGGCGCGCGGCATCGCTCAGACTGCATCCGAAATTCAGGATCGCGCGGGCTCCGAATGAAAAGCCGGCGAGCGCGTACGGTATCGGCGCATAGCGGGCGCGGAGCCAATCCAGAGCCGCGCGTGCGTCTTCAATTTCGCCAACGCCCTCGCCATGCTGGCCTTGACTGCTCCCGACGCCCCGAAAATTGAACCGCAGCACAACCGAGCCGCGCCTCCGTAGTGCACGCGCCATACGGTAGACGACCTTATTGTGCATGGTCCCGCCAAATAGGGGGTGGGGATGGCAGAGGACGCAAGCTTCGTCGGGCGCCCGGTCTTCGGGCTCTTCCAGTAAAGCTTCTAATTTTCCGGCGGGTCCATCGAGCAGAAGGGACTCGATGCGGCGGGCCAACTAGTTGGTCCTGTAGTTGATGAACTGCATGTCGATTCCGAAATCGCTGTTGCGGAGAAGTTGGATCACCTGCTGCAGCGTGTCGCGGTCGCGGCTGCTGACTCGTATCAGATCGCCCTGGATGGCAGCCTGCACTTTCAGCTTGCTGTCTTTGATCTTTTTAACGATGTCACGGGACTTCTCGATAGGAATTCCCTGCTGCAGCGTGATTTCCTGGCGAACGGTGGAGCCGGTGGCGGGGATTACCGGCCCATACGTCAAGCCTTTGAGCGGCACTTTGCGTTTGACCAGCTTCTGCTGAAATATCTCGTTGACGGCCTTGAGCTTGAACTCATCCAGGCTCGCCAGCACAATCTTATGGTCTTTCTCGTTCAGCTCAATTTGAGAGTGCGAGTCCTTTAGATCGAAGCGGGTGGAAATTTCTTTCATCGATTGCTGGATGGCATTCGACACCTCCGGCAATTCGATCTTGGATACAACGTCGAAGCTGTTATCAGGCATGAGTTATGAGAGAGTCCGGAAAATAGGAGTCCGGATGCGCACCACGGGCTCCTCGGGCGCCGGGACGGGCGCAGCCTTGGTTTCCGCAGGCCGGCCAACCGGCGTCGTCGTGCCAAGTGTGGCAGCGGCGGCTTGGGCTGCGCGCGGCTGAGGTGCAGGAGCCTGGGCTACAGCCGCGGAAGCTTTTGCGCGGGCGGCGACTTCTGAGCGTGCGTCTGCCTCGAGGCCCTGCACCACTTTGTCGGTGATGTTTTCAATCATCGTGATCATGGAGGCTTCGAGCGCCAGGATGACGGCAGCTCGCACCTGCTCGCGGTCAATCGGCCGCGGCGGTTGCACCACGGGGGCAGGCGGCGGCGCAACGGTTTTCAGTTCCGGCTTTAGGCCAGGCTCGCGCCGGGGAGCCGCAGGTTTATCGGGCTTCTCGATAAGAGGCTGCACGGTATTCAGCAGCAAACTGGCCTCGAATGGTTTGCGGACGAAGCCGTCCGAACCGGCAGTTTGCGCGCGCGCTTCTTCGAAGGCCGCCACCGGACCCGCCGTGAGCACGACTCTGGTCTGCGGATATTTGCCGCTGGTCTTGACGTACTCGCAGACTTCGTAACCGTTGCGGCCCGGCAGCATGATATCGGCCAGAATCAGATCGGGGGCGAGATCCTTCAGCCGCAGCAGGGCGGTCTCTCCATCGGTGACCGTGACGACCTCATAACCTTCATCGCGGAGGATCCTTTCACCCATGCGCTGGGCATGGGGGCTGTGATCGGCGAGGAGAATGCGGCTCATTGCTGTGCGTCACTCTTTGGTGCGTCGCTCGTTGGTGCGTCACTCTTGGGGGCGTCGGTTTTCGTTGTATCGGCCTTCTTTTTGATCTTCTTCTTTTTGCCTGGCGGTGTGTGATTGTAGGGCAGCGGCTGAGCAGCGACGGCTTGCGCGGGTTTGTCAGCTTCCGCTTTGCCAGCCGTGCCGTCACCGGACGAGGCGCCGGCCGCACCAGCCGCCGGCGGATTCTGGCGTGCGTCCGGCTTGGTGTCGAGTGCGGTTGAATCCGTCACGGTCTGCACGGAAACGTCCGTGGTGCCCGCGCCGACGGCCGTGCTGGCTGCCGCTGAAGGCACGCTTACGGGAATCGTGGGCCGGTTCGCCGCCATGGCTGGCGTGCCCGACTTTGCCGCGGCACGGGTATCGGGATTGTGCTTAAACATTCCCATCATATGGCTGAACATCCCAGCCTTATCGCGATTTTCCAGCTCATATTTCATGCGCGCATAAGCCACCGGATCGGCCTGCGGCACCGGCCGATTCATCGCCTGCAGTTTACTTGTGGCCTCATCGGCGTGATCGCTCAGCGGATAATCCTTCACGATACGCGCGTAAGCGGCAGCGGTTTTGTCCTCAAAACGGTCTCCCATCCGGGAGAACGAGTCCGCAAGCTGCCATAACGCTTCATCCGCGCCGCTGAATAGAGGGTACTGGTCGGCCACGGCCATCAGACGGTTGGCGGCAGCCGGATAGCTCCCCTTGGTGTGGTAAAACATGCCCGTCTTGTACTCGCCCGCAGCCAGTACTTCCTGAATGTTCCGCAGTTTCTGCTGTGCCTCAGGCGCGAACTTGCTATTGGGGAATTGCACGATTAATTGCCGGCACTCGTCCTCGGCGCGCATGGCCTGCGCACGGTCTCGATCCGGTTTCTCCATTTGCTTGTAATGGATGTCGCAGACCTTTTCCTGTGATTCCGCGGCCTCTTCCATGGTGGGATAGAACAGAATGAAGTCTTTATATTCGGCTTCGGCTTGCGCCCACGCATGCGAGCCTCCCTCGCGGTACCAGCTATCGGCGACGGCAAGCTTGGCTTTCGCCAGGAACTCGCTGGTGTCATAGGTATTGATCAGCGTGTTCAAGGTCAAGCGCGCGATTTCATACCGGCCATGCTCGATGTCGCTGATGGCTTTATCGAACAAGACTTTATCGGGCTGCTGGGTGTCCTTGACGATGGGGTTCTCGTACTTCTTTCGCCGCAGTCCGAAGGAACAGAGGAGTCCTGCAATCGCCATGATCGCGACGATCGCATGAATTTTTCGAATGATGATCATATGCACTTTATTAAACCCGGACAGCCGTGGCGTCTTGCGCCGTCTGCCGCATCTCTCGAACCGTCGCGGCGGGATCGGGAGTGTGAAATACCGAAGACCCTGTGACAATCCAGTCACACCCTGCCCGAACGACGTCGGGCAAGTTCTCGAGGGTAATGCCGCCATCGATTTCGATCGGAAACTGTAAACGCCGCTCCTGCCTCTTCTGGTTGAGCTCGCGAACCTTATGCAGCGCCCGCGGAATGAAATGCTGTCCACCGAAACCAGGATTGACGCTCATAATTAGCACGTAATCCACCAAGTCCAGAACATCTTCCAGGGCAGCAACCGGCGTCGCCGGATTCAGCACTACTCCCGCCAGCGCTCCCTCGCTTTGAATCAGGCGAAGGGTGCGATCGAGATGCCGGCAGGCTTCCTGGTGCACCGAAACCTGGTCCGCTCCGGCACGTATGAATTCGGGGGCGTAACGATCGGGATCCTCAATCATCAGATGTACGTCCAACCGCGAGCGGGTCGCTTTTCGAATGCTCTCGACCACCGGCGGCCCCATGGTGAGATTGGGCACGAAATGACCATCCATGATATCCACATGCAGCATGGTCGCGCCACCCCGTTCAACGCGCTCGATCTCATCGGCCAAATGCGCAAAATCCGCCGACAGAATCGAAGGAACAATCTGAGCCATTTGGATTTTGTGACTAGCTCGATTTTATCACAGCGGCATAAAAGCCGTCCCCTGGCTGGACGCCCGGAATTCGCCTCATGATATGAGTGGGATACAGGCCGAGATCTTCGATGACATCGTCGTTTTCCTCTCGTTCGAGCGAGCAGGTGGAGTAAACCAGCACGCCCTGAGGAGCCAGGACTTCAAGGGCATTTCTCAGCAACACCACCTGGCGGCGGTGCAGTTCTTTGAGATCGGAAGGCTGGAGCCGCCATTTAATTTCGGGGTTGCGAGCCAGAGTCCCGGTTCCGGAGCAGGGGGCGTCGAGAAGAATGCGTTCGAAGCGGCGGCCGAAAGGTAAAGGGCGGGTGCCATCGAGATGGACGACTGAGGCGTCCAATACCTTCAGCATCTCCACACGTTTGGCGTGAAGGTCGCAGGCCACGGCGCGCACGCCGGATTCGAGCGCCTGAGCGGTCTTGTTGCCTGGCGCGGCGCATAGATCGAGAAAGCTTTGACCGGAAGCGAGATCGAGCAGAGGGACGACCGATTGCGAGCCGATGTCCTGTATGCGAAATGGCCCCGCTTCGCCGGCCAGCAGCCGGTAACTGCCGGGAATCTCAGCCGGCTCGACCGATAGGGCGCTCGGAATCGCGCGTCCGGCGGGAACCCGGATATAGGTTTCGGGGGGGAGCAAGTTCGCCCGCGCGATGACGGCTGTCGTTTCGGGGCCGAACTGGCGATCCCAGCGCTCCAGCAGCCACTCGGGATGAGATAGCTCGACCGCACGGTTGGGCCATGCGACTGCCTCGCGGCGCACTTTTCGCAGCACGGCATTGGTAAATCCGGCCGCGGAACGGAAGCCCCCCTTCTTGACTAGTTCCACGCTCTGGCTGACGGCTGCGTGGGGTGGAACCCGGTCGAGATAACGCAGCTGGTAGATGCCCATGCGCAGCGCGAGCAGGACATCGAAGTCCAGCTTGCGCAATCCGCGGCCGGAATAATGCTCGATTAAAAAATCGAGTTGCGCCTGAAAACGTAATACGCCGAAGACGATCTCCGACGCCAGACCGGCATCGCGAGGATCGAGTGCGGCGACGCCCACGGCTAACAAGTCCGACGCGTAACCGCCGCGTCCGACTTTGCGAAGGGTTTCAAATGCGAGCAGGCGTGCGGGCGACACAATAAAGGAACTGCGCCACCAACTATAATCAATTTGTGGAGCTGGAAAAAACTCTGTTGCGCAAGGTGGGCGAAGCGGTTCATCGATTCAAGATGATCCGTGACGGCGATCATGTCGCTGTAGCGCTCTCGGGCGGCAAGGATTCTCTCACCCTGCTCGAGGCTTTGCTGCGGCTCGCCAAGCGGGCGCCGATCAACTTTTCGGTCTGTGCTTTCACCGTCGAACAGGGCAAGTTTCTCCGGCCGATCGAGCCCTTGGGTGATTATCTTCGCGAGCGCGGGATCGCGTGGACGTATTTCCGCGATAAACCTTCGCTGCGTCTCCTCGAAGAGCAGCCGGATCACGGGTGCGACCTGTGCAGCCGCTTTCGAAGGCGCGCGGTGTACGAGATTGCGCGCGGGTTAGGCGCGAACGTGATCGCGTTCGGCCACACGGCGGATGATTTTTGTGAATCGCTGCTGCGAAACACGATGTTCACCGGCAGGCTCAGCTCATTGCCGCCAGTAACTCATTCGCGCGAGCGCGACTTCCGGCTGATCCGTCCCCTGGTGTTTGTGACGGAGGACATCACCACGGCCTACGCGCACTCGCTGGGCGCACCGCTGGTGCCCTGCGGATGTTCCCAGCGGACCGGAACCGTGCGGCGATCGCTTCGCGAGATATTTTCCGAGCTCGAGCTGGAGTATCCACATCTGAAGGAAAACATATTGTCGGCAATGGGGAACGTCGATACCTCGCGGCTACTCGATCCGCGGTTTCTGGACCTGGACGGCAGCGAGTCGCCGGTCGTTGAACACTTTCCAATTGTGAGTGAATAAGTGCACAGGCAGGAATGCCTATTCCACACCGTAGGTTGGCTTTTGAGGCCAACCAGGGGGCGAGTCTTCAAAGTCCTGCTGCCGGCCGTAGGGCGTCGTATCGAGAAGACGATAGGCGTCCGTAAGTGATTCCGTCCCGCGGGCGTATACCGAGTATGTGTGAAACACATCGTCCTCGAGGCGGAACAAAACGCTCAGGCCGTGCTCCTCGCCCTCCAGTTTGACTGGGTGGCCTTTCGCCGCCTCCATTTCAGCCTTGTTCCGATAGTTGTATTCGGCGGGCACGACTTTCGGGTCGAGCGTCACGTGGAAGTCGTAGTTGAAATCGCTGCCAAACGACGAAAACCACGCGATGCTCCACCCTTTTTGCGCTTTATAGGCTTCGAGCTTGGGCAGCGGCGCGCGAGAAACGACTACAAACGTCGTGTCGCGTTTCTTCAGCAACGACAGATCGCCGAGGGCGTTTACAAAACCCGTGCAGCCTGAGCAGCCTTGGTCCCACGCCGGGTCGAACATGAAGTGATAGACGATGAGTTGCCGGCGGCCATCGAAGAGGCCTTTGAGATTCTGTTTGCCATTCGGACCCTCGAAAACATAGTCCTTTTCGATCTTCACCATGGGAAGGCGGCGCCGCGAGGCATTTACGCGGTCGTAGTGCCTGGTGAGCTCCTTTTCATCTTCCAGAAGTTTTTTCCGCTCGGCGAGCCACTGCTCTTGCGAAACGATTGGAGGATGTGGGACTGTGGCTGTCGTCATCTATCGCGCTCCTTTAATCCGGTTGGATGATCCAGCTACTATCCTAATCGTGCTCGACCAAGTTTCGCAGCCGGCCGAGAGCATCATCCCAACTTCTTGAAATCAGTTCGAGGTGGCGGCGCGCATATTCCAGCCGCCGGTGTTCCAATTGCCAAACGCTTTCGCGCCCGCGTCTCGAGCTGCGCACGAGACCCGCCCGCTCCATTACCCGCAAATGTTTGGTGATCGCTTGCCGGGTGACTCTGGAGCCCGTCGTGAGCCCGGTGATGGATAGCGGGCCGCAATTACAGAGATGGTAAATCAGCCGCAAGCGGGTCTCATCGCCCAGGGCCGCGAAAACGGGCGCAGATCCCTTACGATGCGGCATGGGCAAGGTGCTCGTCGATCAACTTCACTACCATGGTCCAACCCTGCTCGTTTTCCATAAATGCCTTAGCCCGGCGTGCCAGCGGGATTCGATCGAAGCCAGACTCGGTGACAGTGAGCATAATACCTTCCGCAACATCCTCTAGCAGGAAGACTACGAGAGTCGTCGGCTCGGCGGAATAGTCGACATCAGGCTCCACGGCGCCCGGATGCCACCGGAACGAGAACAGCCGCTCGGACTCCATCTGCTCGATCGTGATCTCGAACGGAGTGCCTTCGTACGGCTTCTGGGCAGCGGCGACGTCGGCATTGACGCTGGTGGGGACGATTACGCCGCGCATGGATGCGCCGGGAGCGAACGGACCATCGAACTTCATGCCGAACCAGCTGCCGAACTCCGTCGAGTCGGACAGCGCGCACCACACGCGTTGCCTCGGCGCGCGCAGAAGAATCTTTTTTTCAATGCGGTCTGTATTCATCATGCAACCTATTGGTTGCACGTTAGTAGGATCCGGGATGGAAAGCAAACGCATGAATGCCGATTCTCCGTTGACCAGCGAACTTGCAATTGAGAAGATAGTTTCTCCCTATGCGATTGCTGCCGCGCGAAGAAAAGTTCTATGCCCTGTTTCTCAGCCAGGTGGATATCATCTCCGAGGCTGCCCGGCTGCTGCTTCAAGGAGTGAAGGCG
>Ga0070681_10002808_pt1 | contig 16079 bp, 19 predicted proteins | sample KBSC83BmetaG_FD_65650 | JGI IMG/M metagenome (GOLD analysis project Ga0070681, IMG submission 65650) | Corn rhizosphere microbial communities from Kellogg Biological Station, Michigan, USA - KBS C8-3B metaG | ecosystem: Host-associated > Plants > Roots > Rhizosphere | place: USA: Michigan...
TCCCATTCGGGGTGGCTTTGGAACGCCCTGGTCGGGTGTTCGCCGTTCTCGCTCTTGTGCGGCGCAAAAACTAGGCGCGCGGATCGGCAAATGTCAATGAACCCGGCACGTTCGGAACGTGCCGGGTTCAGGAACTCTCAGCCTTTCATTGCGCCGCAACAACGCATCTCTGCGTCACCGCGCCGCATCCGGCTATTTCAGGGTGTCGAGATAGGCGACCACATCCGCGATCTGGCTCTTCTGGGCGATGCCGCCGAAGGCCATCTTGTTGCCGGGGATCATCTTGGCGGGGCCCGCAACCCACTTGGCGAGGTTGTCGTCCGTCCAGGTGATGTTCGCGTTCTTCATCGGTCCGGAATAGTTAAAGCCTTCGACGGAAGCGGACTTGCGGCCTGCGATCCCGAACAAGTTGGGGCCCACGCCATTGCCGCCATCCTTCTCGACATTGTGGCAAACGGCGCAACGCGCGAACACGGCCTTACCCTTGACGGGGTCCCCGGCCGCGAAAGCTTGGCTCGACAGCATCCCGACCGCGATCAACGACGCGGCGGCGATTTTCCCATACGACATCAATTTTACCTCTTAAGACCGGCCCCTGCTCGATCCAGATTTACAACCGCAATCATGGCTTTTCAACATACCAAAACTGTCCAAAACGCCGCATTTATGCCGCTTTTCCGCGTCGCGACGTGTCCGGCAAATTGACCATTCTGGCCTTTTTGCCGTCCAGTACGTATGAAGGAATGGGGTCGAGCCGAACAACCACGCGATTACTGCGTAAAAGAGGATCGATGAATCCCCGCCTGCTCGCCTTGAAGTCTGCTGTTCCCCCTTATGTCATCGCGCAACCCCAAGCGGCTCATTATGCCCGCAGCCTTTTTGCGCAAGTGCGCGACATTGCACGGCTTATTCCCGTGTTCGAGAATACCGGCATCGCGCGGCGTTATTCCTGCGTGCCGATCGAATGGTATCTCGGCGACCATGGCTGGATGGATCGCACCCGGCTCTACATCGACAATGCGGTCGATCTCCTGGAGCGCGTGACGCGCGGTCTTCTGGAGGAAGCCAAACTCAAGGCCCGCGACATCGACAGCATCGTGGTGGTTTCCACCACCGGCGTCGCCACCCCCAGTCTGGATGCGCTGTTGACGGAACGGTTGGAGTTGCGCCGCGACATCCAGCGGTTGCCGGTCTTCGGCCTGGGATGCGCCGGCGGTCTGATCGGCCTGGCGCGCGCCGCCGATCTCGCCCGCGCCCGGCCGGGAAGCAAGATCCTGTTTTTGGTGGTCGAACTCTGCGCCCTGACGTTCCGCAAGAACGACATTTCCAAAAGCAATATCGTCGCCACCGCCCTGTTCGGGGATGGCGCGGCGGGCGCGATCCTGTCCACTGACGGCGAAGGGCCGGTGCTGGGCCCGGCAGGGGAACATACCTGGCCCCATTCGCTGGAGGTGATGGGCTGGGACATGGCCGAAGACGGATTGAAGGCGCGGTTTGCCACCAGCATACCGGGCCTGGTGGCCAATGATTTTCGCTCTTTGCTGGACAATTTCCTGGCGCGCAACGCGATTCCCTTTTCCGACATCGACGCCTTTGCCTGTCATCCCGGCGGCGCCAAAGTGCTGGATGCGCTGGAGGACGCGCTGGACCTGCCGCGCGGCGGACTGGAAGACAGTCGCTCCATCCTGCGCGATTATGGCAACATGTCCGCGGTGACGGTGCTGTTCGTGGCCGAGCGCATGGATGTGCGGCGCAAGGCGCAGCGCACATTGCTGACGGCATTGGGACCCGGCTTCACGGCGGCCTTCCTGATGCTGGATGGATCGGGGCAGGGAAACGCGTGATCCTGATCGCCTATGGCATTATCGCGCTGGTGGTGCTGCAGCGGGCCGCCGAACTGGTGCTGGCCAATCGCAACACTCAGAAGCTGAAAGCGCGTGGCGGGGTGGAAATCGGCGCCGGGCATTATCGCTTCATCGTGCTGTTGCACATGGCCTGGCTGATGGCGGTGCTGTGGCTGATGCCGGCGCCGCTGGTGATCCATTGGGGCTGGATCCTGGTGTTCGTGCTGCTGCAGGTCGCCCGCGTCTGGGTGATCGCCAGCCTGGGACCCTATTGGACCACCCGCATCATCTCGTTGCCGGACGTGCCGCTGGTAAAGGGGGGGCCTTATCGTTTCGTCCGCCATCCCAATTATCTGGTCGTGGCCGGCGAGATCCTGGTGTTGCCGCTCGCCTTTGGCGAGATCTGGGTCGCAATCGTCTTTTCCATCGTCAATGCGGCGGTGCTTTATTGGCGCATCCGCCAGGAAGAGACCGGCCTGGTCGCGCGGCGGGCAATGGACCGGGCATGAAGCCCGTTGGGCTTTGGCTGGGCTTCGCTGCCATGTGCCTGGGCATGTTCATGGCCGTGCTGGACATCCAGGTAGTGGCCTCGTCGCTCACCGCCATCCAGACCGCGTTGCATATTCCGATGGCGCAACTGGGCTGGATCCAGACCGCCTATCTGATGGCCGAAGTGGTGGCGATTCCGCTCACCGGCATTCTCACCCGCGCGCTGTCGCTGCGGATTCTGTTCGCGCTGGCCATATCGGGCTTTGTAATCGCCAGCCTGGCCTGTGCGATGTCGCCCACATTCGAATTCCTGATTGCGGCGCGGGTGGTGCAGGGCTTTTTCGGCGGCATGCTGATCCCCTCCGTGTTCACTGCGGTCTTTGTGTTGATTCCCAGGCCGCATCAGGTTCTCGCGACCACGATGGCCGGCGTGGCGGCCCTGTTGGCGCCCACCTTGGGGCCGTTGCTGGGCGGCTGGCTGACCGAGACGCAATCCTGGCATTGGATTTTTCTGATCAACATCGCGCCCGGGGCGATCGTGGTGTTGACCGTGTTGCTCGCGTTGAAAGCCGAAGCCGCCGACATCCGCGCGCTGAAACATCTCGACTATCCCACCTTGTTGTTGTTCGCGATATTCCTGGCGGGGTTGCAATGGCTCCTCAATGAAGGGCCGCGCCGACACTGGCACGGCGGATCGGTGCTGGGTCTTGCCGCGCTATGTGCGGCCGCTTGCGCCTTTGGCATTCACCGCGCCCTGTCGGTGGCGCATCCTTTTGTGCATCTGACCCGCTTTCGCCACCGTGGCTTTGCGCTGGGCTGCGGCCTCAGCTTTGTGCTGGGCGCAGGGCTCTACGGTTCGGTCTATCTGCTGGCGATCTTCCTGGGCCTGGTGCGAGGACACACACCCCTGGCGATCGGCATGATCCTGGTGGTGTCGGGCGCGGCGCAGCTGGTCACCGCCCCGGTGGCGGCCTGGGCCGAAACCCGCGCCGATGCCAGGCTTCTGACGGCTTTCGGCTTTGCGCTGTTCGGGCTTGGCCTGATCGCCAATGGCTTCACCACCATCACCAGCGATTTCGATGCCTTGTTCTGGCCCCAGGTGATGCGCGGCCTGGCGGTGATGTTCTGCCTTCTGCCGGCGACGCGCCTGGCGCTGGATGTATGGCCGCAGGATCAGGTGGCCGAGGCCAGCGGGCTGTTCAACCTGATGCGCAATCTGGGCGGCGCCATCGGCATCGCCGCCATCGACACCATGCTGAATGAACGGACGCCGGGCCATGTCGCATCGTTGGTGGCGCGGCTGCAGGCCGGCGATGCCAAGGCGGCGGCGCTTGCCGGCCTGCCGACGCAACTCTTTCATGGGCGCCCGATGGGGCCGGTGGATCCCGTAACCCAGGCCCTGATCGAGCCGATGGTGCGCCGCGCGGCGCTGACGCAATCGTGCAACGAAGCCTGGTGGATCCTGGGCGGGCTGTTCCTGCTGTCGCTGCTTTTGCTGCCGGCGATGCGGCGGCAGGCGATCAAGGGCTAGGCGTTCACCAGCTCGACCTGCACCACGTCGGTGCGGGCGACATTGAAGGATGCAGCGCAGATGCCCAGATAGAATTGCCAGTTGCGCAGGAATTGCTGGTCATGGCCCAGCGCCATGATCTCTGTGCTCTTCTCCTGCATGCGGGTCGACCAGTCGCGCAGGGTGCGCGCGTAATCCTTGCCGAAGGAAAAGGCGTCCGCGAATTTCAGGCCCGCCCGCTCCGCTTCCTCGCGGAAGCGCCCCAGGGACGGCAGCATGCCACCGGGAAAAACATAATGGCGGATGAAGTCGCTGCGGCTGCGATAGCCGCCGAACAATTCATCGCGGATGGTGATGGTCTGGATCACCGCACGGCCCCCCTGCTTCAGGCGTTCGGCCACGGTGGCGAAATATTGCGGCCAGTAATGTTCGCCCACGGCCTCGAACATCTCGATCGAAACGATCTGGTCGAAGGTGCCTTTGGATTTGCGGTAATCCTCGAAACGGATGTCCGCCTTTGCGCCCAGCCTTTCGGCGGCGAATTTGTGCTGCGACGGGGAAATGGTGAGGCCGGTGACGTGATGATCGGCGCCCGCGGCCCGCTCGGCGAATCCGCCCCAGCCGCAGCCGATCTCCAGAACATTGGCATGGGGCTTGTCGAATTTGCTGAGAATGCGGTCGTATTTGTTCTGTTGCGCCTCATAAAGCGCGTCGGTGTTGCGATAGAGCGCCGACGAATAGGTCATGCTCTCGTCGAGCCACAGCGAATAGAAGTCGTTGCCGACATCGTAATGCGCCTTGATGTTGCGCTCCGACCCGGCGATGGAGTTGCGGCGCACCAGCGCATTGTGAATCACAAAGCCCAGCCGGTTGATCAGATTGCCGTCCGAGAATTTCTCCAGATGATGCAGGTTGAGCAGGAACAGGCTGATCAGGTTTTCGACATTGTCGGTTTCCCAGCTGCCGGCGATATATTCCTCGCCCAGACCGATATCGCCCCGCGCCATCACCCGGCGAATGACGTCCCAGTCGCGAATGTGAAAGCGCGCGTTGGGCCCGGGGCTTTTTCCGCCCGCGAACGTCACCTCGCCATTGGGCGCGACAAATTCCAGCCGTCCCGCTTCCAGGCGCGAAAGCGCGTCACGCCAACCCTTTTCCACAAAGGAAGACGGAATCAAGCGCATCCTTTTTCCCCCAAATACCGGAACAGTATAACGACCGCCTCGCGGCCCAGACAATATTACGCGTCGCCCCCGCCGGCAGATCAACCCCCAAGGCCCATATTTCGCTGCGCCGCATCGTAAATCGGGCTCTGTACGATCGGTGCCATGCCGGCGTGCGGTCTTGGGGGAACCGCGGTCGTGCCGGGGAGTTTCCGCAGTAATTGATTTTCAGATTGCGGAAGGAATTTCAGCGATGCTTGGAACCATTTTGATTGTCGTTCTTCTGCTTCTGCTCTTGGGCGCCTGGCCCTCTTGGCCCTACAGCCGCGGCTGGGGCTATTATCCGTCCGGTACGCTGGGACTGGTCCTGGTGATCGTTCTGGTGCTGGCGCTTATGGGCCGAATTTGACGCCGCTTGGCCCATCGGGTGCAAGGCATGGCGAAGAAGAAGCTGCTCGCAGACATCAAGGCCCGCCCTAGCCGCTTTTACCGGCTGCCGGCGGACGTCATGCGCGACCGCCGTTTCGGCGATGGCGAACGGCTGGAGATCTTGCAGGCCTGGGCAGGCGAAACCGATCCCGTGCAGGCAGAGCAGATCGAGGAAATCATCGCGGATATCCGGCGCCGTCTGGCCCGCAATGACCACGCCGCAGAATGAGAGGATGGCGATGCCAGACAATAACGCAAGCGATCACAAGGATCTCAGCGCCCAGGATGCGCGCCAGGGTGTCGAAACCGGCACGGTGCGCTGGGTGCTCCGCATCAGCCTAGCGTTGGCGGTGCTGGCGGGCCTGATAATCTATTTCAGCTTTTTCGATCTCTGACGGAATGTCCGCTGCGGTCGGCCTTCCAGGGCGCTCTTGACTGCGGCGCGGGCGCCCGGCACCTAGACCGGTCAAGCGCGGGCCGGAATCATGCAAAGCGCCGAACTTTCCATCATCGTTCCGACCTATAAGGAGCGAGGCAATATCGCCGAACTGGTGCGGCGGCTCGATGCCGCGCTGACCGGCATCGCCTGGGAAGCGATTTTCGTCGACGACAATTCGCCCGACGGCACGTCCGAGGCGGTGAAAGAGATCGCCGCCCGCGACAGTCGCGTGCGCTGCCTGCGCCGGGTCGGCCGCCGCGGGCTGGCCGGTGCCTGCATCGAAGGCATGCTGTCATCGGCATCGCCTTTCGTGGCGGTGATGGACGCCGACCTGCAACATGACGAGAAAGTTCTGGTCCAGATGCTGACGCGGCTGAAAAGCGGCAGCGCGGATCTGGTCGCCGGCACCCGCTATGTCGAAGGCGGCAACGCCGAAAGCTTTTCCGGACGCCGCAGCGCGATCTCGCGCATGGCCACCAAGCTCACCCATCGGCTGGTCGGCACCAATCTCAGCGATCCGATGAGCGGCTTCTTCATGATGCGCCGCGACCGGCTGGAAGAAATGGCGCCGCGGCTGTCGCCCGTGGGATTCAAAATTCTGCTCGATATCGCCGCGACCGGCGGCGAGCGCCTTTCCATCGCCGAGCAGCCTTATGTCTTCGGCACGCGCTTCAAAGGCGAGAGCAAGTTCAATGCCCAGATCGGGGTCGAGTTTCTGGGCTTGCTGCTGGCCAAGATGACGGGTGATCTGGTCGATCCGCGCTTTCTTTTTTTCGCCATCGTGGGGACTTTGGGACTGGTGGTTCACCTGATCGCGCTGCGCTTGTCGCTGATATTCCTGCCGGACGCGTTTCGCATCGCCCAAATCATCGCCACCCTGGTGGCAATGAGCAGCAATTTTCTTCTCAACAATGAACTCACCTATCGCGACCGGCGGCTGAAGGGGGTGGCGATGCTCAAGGGCTTCGTCCTGTTCTGCCTGATCGGATCGGTGGGCGTGTTGACCAATGTCGATCTTGCCTCCTGGCTCTATACCGAACGGCAGGTCTGGTGGGTTGCGGGCGCCGCGGGCGCGATCATGGGGGCATTGTGGAACTACGCCATGTCCACGCTATTCGTGTGGCGGGCCCGTTGATTTCGCCGCGCAGCGCGGGGCTGGCCATTGCGGGGCTGATTGTGGTGCGAGCGATGATGGCCGCCTGGCTGCCGCTGTCGGCCGACGAAGCCTATTACTGGCTTTGGTCCCGGCATCTGGCGGCGGGCTATTACGATCATCCGCCGGCCATCGCATTTCTCATCCGCCTGGGCACGCTTCTGTTCGGCGATAGTGAATTCGGGGTCCGGTTTTGCGGCGTCCTTCTCTCGCTCGCGGCAAGCTGGTTCGTCTGGGCCGCGGGGCGGGCGATCCTGCGCGACGATGCCAAAGCCGCGCTGGCAGCCCTTCTATTCAATCTCACTTTGATGACCGGCGTCGAGATGCTGGCGGTGACGCCCGACACGCCTTCCATCGTCGCCACCGCCGCCTTTCTGTTTTGCCTGGCGAAAATCCAGGAGACACAGGATGGACGCTGGTGGCTGTGGGCCGGCGTGGCGGCGGGGCTGGGACTCTTGTCCAAATATTCCGGCCTTTTCGCAGGCGCCGGTGCGCTGGTCTGGCTGTTGGCCGTTCCGCGCCAAAGATCATGGCTGAAAACGCCTTGGCCATGGGGCGGCGGGTTGCTGGCGCTTCTGATTTTCCTGCCCAATCTGTGGTGGCAGTCGCATCATGATTGGATGACCTTCGCGTTCCAGTTCGGGCGGGTCACGGGCGGGCATCTCACATTGCGGTTTCTGGGCGAATTCGTCGGCGCGCAACTCGGCCTCGCCACGCCCTTCATACTTGTGCTGGCGGTATTGGGTGCATGGGCTGCGCGGCGGCGCGACGATGCGCGCTTTCTGCTGCTCGCGATGATGATGCCGGCGCTGGTCTATTTTCTGGTTCACACCCTGCACGACCGGGTGCAAGGCAATTGGCCCGCCTTCCTCTATCCCATGCTGGCGATCCTGGCGGCGGATGCGTTTGTGCCGGGACCCGGCTGGCGCGGCTGGTGTGCGCGGCTGGCCATGCCTGTGGCGGCGGTCATTCTGCTGCTGACCTATCTGCAGGCCGCCACCGGCCTCGTTCCACTCAAGCGCGATCCTCTGGCGCGGCTCTTGGGCGTGGGCGTGCGCGATGCCGCAAACCAGATAGTTCAGCTGCTGCGGGAGAGCGGCGCCCAGGCGGTCGTCACCAGCGATTATGAAACCACGGCCTGGCTGCGCTTTTATCAGCCCGCTCTGCCGGTCGTGGCGGTGGATCAGCCCAATCGCTATCTCGAAGCCCCGACTGTCCGGTTCCAGTCCGGATCGCTGCTTTATTTCGCCGATCAGGCCCACAAATTCGATGCTGCTTTCATCGAGGGTTTCGCGCGTATCAAACCTCTCCCGGACATTTCGCGCGGTCACGATGCCGCCCGCTACTGGGTCTATCTTGTGGATGGGCCGCAAACCATGATCCAAGGCAAAGCGCCTTGAAGACAAAGGGTTTTTTCAATTTTTGGGGAAGAGAGCGGACACCCGAGGCGGGCTGTCGAAGGGGCTGGGGGCGTTCCGGATCGGACGTCCGCTCGCATAAGGAACGGGGGGCCGGCGATTGCGTTCCCGGGCCGTTTCAAAATTTTTCAGAGTTTTTGTGCCGCCGGCGGCGTCTGGGACGGCGCGACCGGCTTGAAGTCCGTCGAACCCGCCAGCACGGCCAGCAGCAGCAGGCTGGCGATCACGGCTTCAATGGGATGTTCTTGAATACGCGGGGGAATGCGCATGATGCCTCGTACCCTAAACGGGTGGCCTGCCGCGCAGCGCGCCGGAAAACGCGCTCACGATCAAGAGGATGACGAAAACGATCAGCAGCAGCTTGGCGATGGTGGCGGCCATGCCGGCCAGGCCGAAAAATCCCATATAGCCGGCGACCAGCGCCAGAAGAAGGAAAGTCAAAGCCCAACCCAACATCGCGACTGCCTCATACGGACGGTCACAAGAACGCCCATGCGAGGTTCACGGTTCCCGGGCCTGGCCGGCCGGCAATTATTTTCCGGCTTTATTGCGGTTGAGGAACAGATTGGCGACGCCGGCCAATCCGGCGCCGACCACGGCAATCCAGGGTGTTTCCTTGGCCAGTGCCGCGATGATGGCGGTCATGATCTGGCGCGAACCGGTATCCACAGCCGCTGGCCGCGCCGGCCGCGCGCTGATGATGGCAAGCGCCCAGATCAGCGGCGGCAACAGGAACAGCGCCCCGGTAATGGCGTCACCCCAGGCCGCACCCACGAACGGTTCCAGGCTGGCCGCAATGCCCAGGCCGATCAAGCCCACGCCGAAAAAGACCAGCGCGATCCCCGCTGCCAGGACAATCGCCTTTGCGCTCAGGCGCGCGAACATGAAACCCCCGAAAAGCCTGTCAATTGCGGAGAATAGCTTATGCCAGCGTTTCTTGCAGGGGAATTAGCGGCGAAGGAAAATCGCGCCCAAAAAGGCCCCGATCCCGCCGGCGATCAGCAGGGCGGTCAGGGGCTGCTCGCGCACCTGGGCCCGCAGATCCTCGGCATGTTCTTCCGCCCACTCTTCGGCCTCGTCGCGGAATTCGCCGGCCATCACCTTGGCTTCGCGCGCCGCTTCCTCGGCCAGGCGCATGGCGCGGTCGGCGACATCCTCGGCCGAGCGCATTGCCAGATGGGCGCGGTCCGACGCCACCGTGCCGACATCGCCCGCCAGGCCCTTGATGTCGTCCTGCAACGCCGCGAAATCGTTGCGAAGCTGGGTCAAGCGCGTATCGATCGCGGCGGCAGCGGCTTTTTTCTTGGCGGCCATGTCAAAATTCTCCAATGACTCAAAAATGATAACCGGTTCGATGATAACCGATAGTCAGGCCGCTTGTTTCGCCACCGGGTGGAAAAACAGCGCTTGGCCCACCGTCGCCTGCACGGTTTCCGGCAGGAAGGGCTTGGCGATCAGATAGGTAGGCTCCGGCCGCTCACCGGTCAAAAGCTTCTCGGGATAGGCGGTGATGAAAATCACGGGAATGTCGAAGGAAGACAGGATTTCGTTGACCGCATCGATGCCCGAACCGCCTTCGCCCAGATTGATGTCGGCCAGCACCAGCCCCGGACGCTCGGATTTGGCCTTGGCAACGGCCTCGTCGCGGGTGGCGGCGATGGCGACCACCTGATGGCCCAATTCGGTGACCAGATTCTCCAGGTCCATGGCGATGATCGGCTCGTCCTCGATGATCAGCACCTTGCTGGCCAGCTGGCCGTCGATGGTCTTCTGGGCGTCCAGGATGGCGGTTTCCACCTCTTCCGGGCTTTCGTCGATGATGAAAGCCGCCTCTTCCGGGCTGAACGCCTCGACGGCGGTCAGAAGCAGGGCGGCCCGCTTGGAGGCGGACAGGATTTTCAGCCGGCTTTCCGGGCCTCTTCCGCCATCGGCATCGTCATAATGCTCGGCCCCGGACTGCCAGATGGCGTGAAACAGCCGGTATAGCGCGACCCGGGGCGGGACCCCCTCGGTCAGGCTTTCATCGCCTTCCAGAAGGGCCTGCAACGCCGCCCGGACATGGGCGTCCCCTGAAGCCTGAGAACCTGTCAGTGCCCGGGCATAGCGGCGCAAATACGGCAGGTGTGGCGCAAGGGTTTGCGTCATGCTCATGAGGACAGCTCCTTCGAGATCAAGAAAAGCGCCAATTGGAAATTCCCATCAGCGGAAAAAGTTCCATTAGGACCGGAACCTTTCCAAACAGGGGGCGTTTGGATGCGTATGGGGCGCGAAACCGGCCGAATCTGAAGCCAATGGAGTGCTCGTCGTCATATGTCATGGGATAATGCCGTGTCCAACGAGGAAAAACCCAACGAAAAATCCCGCGCCATCCGGGCCCGCCAGCGGGCTATCGGACGCGAGCTTCGTCGCATGTATGACGATGTCGCCCAGGAGCCCGTTCCGGACGATTTCCTGGATTTGCTGCGCCGTATCGATGATGCCGAGGATGCCCGCCCAGGCAAGAAGGTGTCGTGATGGTAGCTTCACCCGCCCGTACGCATTTTGAACCCGGCAAGAATGAAGGCGATGGCGACTTCAAGACCGAACTCCTCGCCCTGATTCCATTCCTGCGCGCCTTTGCCCGGTCGCTGACCGGCAATCAGGAAGGCGCCGACGATTTGGCACAGGAGACTTTGGTCAAGGCCTGGCAGAGCCGCTCCACATTCATCCCCGGCACCAATCTCAAGGCTTGGCTGTTCACCATCCTGCGCAATCAATTTTATTCCGACCGCCGCCGCGCCTGGCGTCAGGCGCCCTGGGACCAGGAAGCAGCCGAGCGGATTCCCGGCGGCGGCGAGGATCAGATCTTTTCCGCCCAATTGTCCGACACGGCGCGGGCCTTGCGGGTTCTTTCCGACGAGCAGCGCGAAGCCTTGATCCTGGTCGGTGCAGGCGGCTTCTCGTATGAAGACGCAGCCGCGATCTGCAAATGCGCGGTTGGCACCGTCAAAAGCCGTGTCGCGCGCGCTCGCAAAGCGTTAATGGAAATCCTTGACGGCGATGATACGCTCGATGGCGTAGCGCGGCCCGCCGAAGGAGACGCTGCTCGTGAAATCATGGCGCAGTTGGACCGGCTTGCCCCGCCCGAATCAGGGGACACCGGTGGAAAACGCCGCCCCAAATAGCGCCCATGACACCGACACTTCTCCGGTAAGCGATCCCGGTTGGACACTGCGCCGCCGGTTATTGCTGATCATCACGATCGCATTGCTGCCGGTGGTGGCGGTCAGCATCTTCCAGGGCGTGGAACGGGTGAGGCGCGACACCGAGGATGTGCGCGCGCAGCTGATTCAAAATGCACGCGCCACTGCCGCGAACCAGCAGGAAGTGCTGAATGCGGGCGAGCAGATCCTGCGCGCCATGGGCTCGCTGCAGGATGTCCGCGACATGAGCGGCAATTGCGACGGCATCCTGGCCGACGCGATGATCGGGGTGAGTTATTTCACCAATCTCAGCCGCATCGATGCCAACGGTATTTTCGTCTGTTCGGCGGTGCCGCTGGCCAAGGGCATCAATATCGCAAAATTTCCCATCTTCGCCCGGGTGAAGGCCGCCAAGGGGGTGGTGGTGGGCACGCGCACCATCAGCCAGGCATCGGGGCGCCCAGTGGTGGGCACGCAGCTGCCCCTGCTCAGGGCGGATGGCAGCTTCGACGGAAGCCTGGCGATCACCCTGGACGCGCAATGGTTCGGCTATCTGTTGCGGGCTCATCCGCTGCCCAAGGGCGCGGTGGCGGTGATCTATGACCGCAACGGCGCCATCCTGGCCACCAACGACGCCAAGGTCGCGCCGGGTATTGCCGCCGCGGCGATGAAGGCCGGATTCCCGGACGGGGTTTCGCTGGATGCATATCAAGCGGGGCGGGCCTGGCGCTTCGGCAATACGGCGCTTCTGGGCAATACGCTGTTCGTGGCTTTCGCCGAACAGGAAGACCGCCTGTTCGGCCAGACCTATGTCCATGTCGGGATCGATTTTCTCTTGCCGATCGCCATGATCCTGTTCGCCTGGATCGCGATCTGGTTCGCCACCGACCGCCAGGTGACGCAATGGATTTTCTATCTGCGCCGCATCGCCATCGCCTATCGCAGCGGCCATTACACCATCCGCCCCGACCTGGCCGACGCGCCCACCGAGTTCAAGCAATTGGGCGAGGCGATGAGCGAGATGGCGGGCGGCATTCAGGACCGCGACCGGCGCTTGCGCGAATCCGTCAATCTCAAGACCACCCTGATCCGGGAAATCCATCACCGGGTGAAGAACAATCTGCAGATCGTGATGAGCCTGTTGTCGATCCAGGCCAATCAAGTGAAAGACGAACATGCGCGCGATGCCTTGATGCAGGCGCAGATGCGCATCAACGCCCTGGCGCTGGTGCACAGGATCCTCAACGAGCTGGAGGATCAGTCCACTCTGGACCTGAGACAGCTGCTCGACGAATTGTCGCGCCAGATTGCCGAAGGCATGGGCGACACCGAACATGTGCAGGTCGAAGTGGATGTGCCGCACATGGTGGTGAATAGCGGCATCGCGGTGGCACTGGCGCTGTTCACGGTCGAGGCGCTGACCAATATCTTCAAGCATGCCTATCCGCTGCAGCGGCGCGGCGTGATCAAGGTCCGCCTGCGGCCCAGCGGCGCCGGGCGTCTCAAGCTTTCCATCGCCGACGACGGCATCGGTTTTGCCATGGACGAGGCCGGCAAAAGCGTGGGTTCGCGCCTGATCCGCACCTTCGGGGCCCAATTGGGCGGGGTCTCTTCGGTCCGCTCGGAAGCGGGCCAGGGCACGGTGGTGGAACTGGTCTTTCCCGATCCGACGCTAAAGGAGCAAGCCGAGGCCGAAGGCGCGGAAATGGCCCCAGTGCCGGCGGGGGAATAGCAGCCCCGCTCGTATTGAAGGCGGTTTGCGCGGCCCGCTGCCTTGGCTATGGTCCCGGCCGCAAATCATCCCTATCTAACGATCACACTCCAGGGCTTCATCATGGCTGACAATTTCGACGCAATCGTCATCGGCGGCGGTCCCGGCGGCTACAATGCCGCCATCCGTCTGGGCCAGCTTGGCCTTACCGCCGCTTGCGTGGACAAGCGCGGTGCCTTCGGCGGCACCTGCCTGAATATCGGCTGCATTCCGTCCAAGGCCCTGCTGCATGCCAGCGAGCGTTTCCATGAGGCCCATACCGATTTCGCCAAGCTGGGCATCAAGGCGCAGGTCGAACTCGACCTGCCCGCGATGATGGCGCAGAAGGACAAGGTGGTGGGCGAACTCACCAAGGGCGTGGAATTCCTGTTCCGCAAGAACAAGGTCGAAGGCATTGTCGGCGAGGCCCGCATCTCCGCGCCCGGTAAAGTCGAAGTCAAAGGCAAAGACGGGGCCCTGCGCAGCCTCACCGCCAAGCACATCATCATCGCCACCGGTTCGGATGTCATGGCGCTTCCGGGCGTCACCATCGACGAGCAGCAGATCGTATCTTCCACCGGCGCCATCGCGCTGAAAGAGGTGCCCAAGAAATTGCTGGTGGTGGGCGCGGGCGTGATCGGCCTGGAGCTGGGCTCAGTGTGGAAGCGCCTGGGCAGTGACGTGACGGTGGTCGAATTCCTCGACCGCATAACGCCGGGCATCGATCTGGAAGTCTCCAAGCAGTTCCAGCGTATTCTCACCAAGCAGGGCATGATTTTCCAGCTTTCCACCAAAGTCACGGGGGTGGAGAAAAGGAAGAACGGCCTTGCCGTGACGGTCGAACCGGCCGCGGGCGGCGAGAAGAGCCTGATCGAAGCCGATGTGATGCTGGTGAGCATCGGACGGCGGCCTTTTACCGACAATCTCGGTCTCGACAAGGTGGGCGTGGCGCTGGACAAGCGCGGCCGCGTCATCACCGACAATCACTACAAGACCAACGTGCCGGGGATCTATGCCATCGGCGATTGCCGCGAAGGCCTGATGCTGGCGCACAAGGCCGAAGACGAAGCCGTGGCAGTGGCCGAGCTGATCGCCGGCAAGGCGGGCCATGTGAATTACGACGCGATCCCGTCGGTGGTCTATACCTTCCCGGAAGTGGCGACGGTGGGAAAGACGGAAGAGGAATTGAAAGCCGCGGGTGTCGCCTACAAGGTCGGCAAATTTCCCTTCACCGCCAACGCCCGGGCCAAGACCATCGCGGCCACCGATGGCTTCGTGAAAATTCTGGCCGACGCCAAGACCGACAAGGTGCTGGGCTGCCACATCATCGGACCCGAGGCCGGAAACCTGCTGGCGGAAGCCGTGCTGGCGATGGAGTTCGGGGCATCGTCGGAAGACATCGCCCGCACCTGCCATTCGCATCCGACTCTCACCGAAGCCGTGCGCCAGGCCGCGATGGCTGTTGAAGGCTGGACGATGCAAATGTGACATCGCGCCTCAGCGCGATGTCATCCCCGGCGAGCGGCGTCCAGCCGCGAGGGGCGAGGCTGGCAATCAAGCCAGTCAAGCGCCGAAGCTGGCCGTGAGGTCAGCGAAGGCCGGCGGGGATCCATCTTTGGCGTGGGCAAATCCTCGCTACTTCTTCTTCAGCGTCACATGCTCGGGCCGCACGCCCATGCCGATGAAGCGGGCGGGAAATTGCCGCAGCCAGGGCCAGTCATTGAGCAATTTCAGGAATAGCGGCGGCTCCGGCGTCTGGGTGGACGCCAGCGTGGGCGCCAGGATTCGGTTCTGGGCCGCGACCTGAAACGACTGGATCACTTTGGTGGGAAATTCCCGGCGCGCCTGCACCCTCTTGAGATCTGCGAAGTCGGGAACACCTTTCTGCAAGACGGGGCCCAGCAAATTGGCGGTGGCCACCGCGTCCTGAATCGCCAGATTGATTCCCACCCCGCCGATGGGCGACATGGCATGCGCCGCATCGCCGATGCAGAGGAAACCCGGCCGCGCCCATTGCCGCAGCCGGTCGACCGTCACGGTCAGCAGCTTGACCTGGTCGAAATCGGTGATCGCATCGTCGATCCGGCCGGCGGCGAAGCCGGCAATCTGTTTCAGACGGTCGCGGAATTTCGCCAGGCCTGCGGTCTTGATGGTCTCAAAACCGCCCTTGGGAATGAGATAAGCGCATTGCCAATAATCCATGCGATGGATCATCACGAAAAGCTGGCCGCCCTTGATCTTGCCGACCAGATCGGCGGGATCGCCGGGCAGGACCGGCAGCCTCAGCCACAGCACGTCAAAGGGCGCGCCCAGATCATGAACCGCCAGGCCGGACCGTTCCCGCAAGGTGGAAGTGCGGCCGTCCGCGGCCACGGTGAGGCCTGCCCTGATGGCAAGCGGCCCGTCCGGTCCCATTGCGCTGACGCCTGTGACGGTTCCGTTTTCGATCAGAAGATCGTCGGCGCGGGTCTGCATCCTCAGATGAAAATTGGGAAAGGTTTTCGCTTCGCCCGCGAGGAAGTCCAGAAAATCCCATTGCGGCATCAGGGCGATGAATTTGCAGAGCGTGGGCAGGCGCGTGAAATCGCCGATGGTAAAATGCCGCTCCCCGATCTCCAGATTGCCTTTGGTGATGCGGGTGTGCGGCAGCCTGAGGAATTTCTCCAGCAGCCCAAGCTCGTGCATGATCTGCAAGGTGGAGG
>Ga0070681_10002809_pt1 | contig 16071 bp, 10 predicted proteins | sample KBSC83BmetaG_FD_65650 | JGI IMG/M metagenome (GOLD analysis project Ga0070681, IMG submission 65650) | Corn rhizosphere microbial communities from Kellogg Biological Station, Michigan, USA - KBS C8-3B metaG | ecosystem: Host-associated > Plants > Roots > Rhizosphere | place: USA: Michigan...
TCCCGGTAAAACGCGGCGACGTCTTTGATTCCCGCAAGCCTGAGCAGATCGTCGTCTTTCATTGTTTATGAAATCGAGTGGACGGCGGCGCCGGTAGTCGCAGTTGCGTTCAGATTGGCGACGCCTTCGATCGGAATCGCGCTGATGACGCGGAAGAACAGTGCGCCGTCCATCCAGTCGAAACTCACGGCCTCCGGACTGTGAACGGCGATTGAGATCGAATAAAGGTCGGGCGCGAGCCAGCAGTTGAACGAGAAAATTGTTTCCGTATGAGAGCCGCGTTTGCAGAAGGCCCCGCGTATTCCCTGCACGCGCGTGTTGGTGCCGTAGAGATGGATGCCGTGACGGTTGCGGATGATGAAACCGTAGACCGGATCGAGCAGTTCGTCGTTAAAGACTACGTGCATGCGGAGTTGGACCTGTTGACCCGATTCAACGATCGTGACTGGTTCGTGCGACTCGTTCAGCAGCTCGACTTTCAGAATCTCCGCGCTGCCGTTGCCGTGACGATAAGTGAACTTGGGAGCATTGATGTCTTCAGCAGCGGGCTGCGGCTTTTCGCGAACGAGCTCGGCCTTGGCATAAGCAGCTTCCTGCGCCATGATCACTTTCTGATAACGTGCCAGCACTTCCGCCGGTGGTCCATCCGCTTCCATGCGGCCTTGATTTAAAAGTATCGCGCGGCTGCACAACGCTCGGATCGCACCCGGGTCGTGTGACACGAAGAGAATCGTCGTTCCGTTCTCCTGCATCTCTTTGATGCGACGCGTGCATCGATGCTGGAATACTGCGTCGCCCACTGCGAGTGCCTCGTCAATGATCAGTATCTGCGGCGAGACGGCGACCGCTACGGCAAATGCAAGCCTGACGTACATGCCGCTCGAATAAGTTTTCAGTGGTTGATAGATGAAGTCGCCGATTTCAGCGAAGCTCGCAATTTCCGGCAGCAACGCTTCGGTCTCGGCTTTTGAAAGACCGAGCAAAGAAGCGTTCATGAAGATGTTTTCGATGCCGGTGAACTCGGCGTTGAAGCCGGCGCCGAGCTCGAGCAGTGCGGCGACACGACCTTCGAACCACACGCGACCGTGAGTTGGTTCGAGAGTTCCGGTGATGATCTGTAACAGCGTGGACTTGCCCGAACCGTTTGGTCCAATGATGCCGGTTGTAGTGCCGGCTTCGATTTCGAAACTGATGTCTTTCAGCGCCCAGAATTCGCGATGAGCTTTCCAACGTCCGCGCGTGACGGTCTCCTTCAACCGGTCAGACGGCCGGTTGTAGATCCGGTATTGCTTTGAGATCGATTCAACGCGGAGTGCAGCAGGCATGACAGTATTAAAGCGCGTTGCCTGATCTTTGCGCCTTTGCGCCTTTGCGTGAAACTTCTTCTGTATGAGCGGTCAGATCCGCGGCCACCATCTCTTTGATCACTTCGCTGAACGTGTAACTCGGTTCCCAACCGAGCACTCGACGCGCTTTCGACGCATCGCCAACCAGCAGGTCAATCTCCGTCGGCCGGTAATACCGCTCATCAACTTTCACGAACTCACGATAGTCGAGACCGACTTCCGCAAACGCGAGCTCGCACAGTTCGCGAACACTATGAGTCTCGCCGGTAGCAATCACGAAATCATCCGCTTCCGGCAGTTGAAGCATCGCCTGCATCGCGCGCACGTAGTCTTTCGCGTGACCCCAGTCGCGTTTGGCTTCGAGATTCCCGATTCTTAATTCTGATGCGAGCCCGGCTTTTATGCGCGCGACGGTGCTCGTGATCTTGCGCGTGACAAACTCAAACCCGCGCCGGGGGCTCTCATGGTTGAACATAATCCCGCTGACGCAATAAAGACCATACGCCTCACGATAGTTCCTGGTTAAGTGAAACCCCGCGACCTTGCTGATTCCGTATGGACTGCGCGGCTGAAAACTCGTGCTCTCCGTTTGCGGCACCTCGCTGACGTTCCCAAACATCTCACTCGACCCCGCAAAGTAAAAACGACAACTCGGCCGCAACTCTCGCAGCGCCGCCAGCACGTAATGCGTGCCGTTGATATTCGTGTTCATGGTCGAAAAGCCATCGCTAAAACTTTCCGCCACGAAGCTCTGCGCCGCGAGGTGATAACACTCCTGAAAATCGTGCTTGCTGAAGATATGGAAAATACTGGCATAACTCTCGAGATTCGCCGGATGCAAGGTGACGCGGTCCAAAAGATGACCGATGCGACTGAATCTCGTTTCCGGCGTCTCGAGCGCCACGCGCCGCACCAACCCATGGACCTCATAGCCCAGGCTCAGGAGATATTCCGCCAGATAACTCCCATCCTGCCCCGTTATTCCAGTAATAAGCGCCCTCTTCGTCACACCCTGATCCTCATGTGCAATGTTGTCAGGCAGCGACATTACCAGAATCTGGGTTGCCGTGCATATTTGCGATTACAGTAGAGAGGGTATTGAAGTGATAATAATCGGCGGTCCTGATGGATCACCCGTGAGGTCGAATATCTAACCCGATTTTGTCGATACGTTTTTCAACACGTATCTGTTCAGCCTTCAGACCCAACAGTTCGTGATTCATGACATCGAACTTCCGGTCGAGGTCACCGAAAAGCTCTTTTACTTCTGAGGTATGCTTTGAAAAATCTCTGCGGAAGCTATCCCAATCGATTTTGACAATCTTGTCTTCCAGCGACGCTACCTTGTTTTCAAGCGACCCTACCCTGTCCTCAAGCGACCCGACACGCGATCCTAAGGTGCTCAGTTCCACAAACACCCGTTCCTCGAACGAATGCGGCATTTTAATCGTCTCGTCACTCAATTTCCGAACATCTCTCCCAACTGAGTATCCCATCGTTCTGCAGGCGTTAGCAATACCATCGGGTCATTTCTACGCCAATCTAAGTAAATCCGCTCTGAAAGTCCTTACATAAATCTCATTTAATTCTCAGAATCCACGGAACGCGCGAGCCAATGCTCGTCTTGCTATGACTTTGGCCGGCATCCACCATCAGGAATACCTCCCTGCTTGCGAAGCGGTGGGGTTCTGCTTAAAATGGCCGTTCTTTATCGCCGGTTGCGGCAATAATACTTTCACCTGTGTCGACGCTGCTCAACTCCCCGAGGGCATCTAATCTGCTCGTATCTGCGTCTTTATTGCGGAGGAATTCGTGAAACAAGGTTTCTGGTTGTGCGCCATCATCGTGGCTGTGCTAGTCGGTGGCTCGCTTGTCTCCGTTACGGCCCAAACCTCGAGTCCAACTCCGGACCCATTCACCGCTCAAATAACAAACAGTCCGGCCGCTTTCGATTCCGCGATGAGCGACATCAGCGCCAACGGACGCTTCGTCGTCTTCACCTCCGATGGTGATGTAGCAACGGAAAAGACACCGACGAGAAATAACGCCGACGGCAATCGCGAAGTATTTCTGCTCGACTATGCGCAACGACGCATCTTCCAGATCACGGACACTAAAAACGTCCCCAATCCGGTAGCATCGCCGAGCCCAACGCCGACTCCGAGTCCGACACCGACACCGAGCCCAACTCCGACTCCAGCGCCGACACCAGCCGATCCGACGCTCGTAAAGATCGAAATCGACAACCGGGCTCCGATGATTTCCCTCGCGCCCGCCTTGTCCGGCGGTACGCGTGTTTACACGATTGTCTTCAGTTCAAACGCACCCAATCCGGCAAGTTTCGATGGTACCGAAGGCAATCTGGCTACTGACGGCAATTCCGAGATCTGGATCTACAAGATCCCCGCAGTTGCGGACGTAGATTTAACTCTCGGCGCTGAGATACCATTTCAGGACCTTTCAGCAGGTACGTTCCAACAGATCACTAATACGCCGGCCAGTCGTGTACCGCGCGCAGGCTCAACGACACTCTTCCCGTTTTTTGCCGACGATAATCGCGATGCGGCGATCTCTGACGACGGAAACGTGCTCGCTTTTATCTCGACGCGCGATCTCGTTCCCGGCGTTGGTAACACTGACGCGAATCCCGAGCTCTTCTTTTACAACGTCCTCACAGGAGGGTTTACTCAAGCGACGAATACACACGATACGACTCCGGGCATTGGCCTGGTCTTTCAAGCCAGTCCATCTCTGTCTTCCGACGGAACAGTGGTGGCATTTATCTCAAGCGCTAATCTGGCCAATAACAATGCGGATGGCAATGCGGAGATCTATGTCGCGAACTTCAGTGGCGGAGCTGTGAGTAATATTCGCCAGGTCACACGCACGCAAAACGGAACCGGCAACACGAATGTGCTCAGCACAGGACGCAGGTTGAGTCGCAACGGCGCGCTGATCGCGTTCGAGTCGAGGGCCACCGATCCGAAATCAAATGCGGCCCCGACCGCCACGACCCTCGGAACGTTTGTTTACACGATCGCCACGGACACCTTCGTTGAGATTGGTACACGGACGCCTGTCGCAGATATCGGTCGCTTTCCGATGTTTACTGACTACAACGCGTCACTGGCTCCCTCGAGTCTCGTATTCGCTTCGTTCTTAAACTTTCGTCCTGACGGAACATTTCCCTCGTCGTCGGCGACAGCTTCCGAGGGATTGAACGTCGACAACTCACCCGAGATCTACCTGACGCAGATTCCGGCATCGTCTTCGAACACGTTCATTCGCCTGACCAACATGCCTTCATTCGCCGCCGTCGGCACGAGACCGATAGCCAGCGAAACTCATAAGCGCATCGCGTTTTCGGTTCCACTCGAAGAACTCGGCGGCGGCAACGGTGACGGGTCACAGGAAGTTTTTTATTTGCTGACGCCGACAATCACCGCACAGGCTTCAGCAGCCCTCTCATTCTTTACGGGCGCGAGCAACATGCCTGTGACTGCCGCAACGCCGGCTCCGAGTCCGACGCCGTCTCCAACGCCGACACCGACTCCAGTCGCAGGATCTCCGATTGGTTTGGCGGCAGGAGAACTGAGTATCGTTCGTTCCACAGTCGCGCTTGCTCCTTCAGACGCAACAGCCGGGGGAGCTTCCGAAACCAAACGTGCCCCAGCGTTGCCAATCGAACTGAATGGCGTATCCCTGAGTGTGAACGGCGCCGCAGCCGGACTCTACTTCGTCGGGAATTCCAGCAAGCAGATCAATTTCGTTATGCCGATCGGTTTACCGGGCGGGCTCGGTACTGTCGCGATTAACGTGCTGGATAGCGGAGCGAATACTGACACCCTCTATCGTGGATTAGTGCAGGTGCTGGCTGGTCAACCTGACATCTTTACCACGACGAACGACGCCGGCGGACGTGCGATCGCTTTGAACGTCACGAATCCCAACACGCGCACACCAGAGCCGTTTACTGTGACTTCCACTGACGCCACTGGCGCTACGGTTGCCACTGTTATTGAACTCAGCGTAACTGGAGTGCGAAACGCCGCGGTCGGTGAGATCACCGTGACTGTGGGCACAACTGCGATCACCGGAACCGGGATAGTCGCAGTGCGTCCAAATCCGGAGATGCCGGGTTTCGACATCATAAACTTCGCCTTGCCTGCATCTCTGGCGGGCGCGGGAGACGTGCCGATTCAGGTGACGTTTGCCAGATCCGGCGGCATAACTACGGTGAGCCGGCCGCCTGATACCGCACCACATATAACGATCAACTAAAAATTTAGCCACAAAAAGGCGCATAAGGCACACAAAAGAAAGGCAGCATACTTTCTCTTTTGTGAGCCTTTTGTGCTTTTTTGCGGCAAGAACCGCTTACTTTTTTGTGCGGCCTCGCAGTCAAACCGTGGTACGATGCCGCGGCTGGTGCACTCCCCGGTTCCAGCGTCCACGTTCTAACAAACTCGTCCTCGCCAGGGAAGTCTGATGCAGTTTCCGGTTGCCCTCATCGTTGGTGTGGCAATGTTTTTCTCCCTCGGTGCGAGAGAGCAGCTGGAGATCCGCGACTCGTTCGAGTTTGAACCGTCGGCACAAACAGTTCGCAGAATTCACTGGCCCAAAAAGACGATCGAGATCGCACTCTCGAACTCGCTGCTCTCGCCCGGCAGCAACATCAAACCGGATAGCGACGTCGTGGGCGCCGTGCGTCGCGCGCTCGCGCGTTGGTCCAACCTGTCAAACATCAATTTTGTCGTCACGTGGTCGAATGCGACGTCGATCAGTCCGGCGGATGCAGGCGACGGTGTCAGCCTGGTGACCATCGCCGACACTCCCGAAAACGAAGCATTCAACTCCGAGACAACTACCGGACGTACACGCGTCTTCTTCGATCCGGAAACGGGCAACATCGCCGAAGCAGACATCAGTATCAATCCGCGCCCACGAGCAGAGGACGGTACACAGTTGCAGTTCTCAACCGACGGCACGCCCGGCACGTACGATCTCGAAGCCACTTTCACGCACGAGATCGGTCACCTGCTTGGCCTGGACCACTCCGCCGTTTTGTCATCGACCATGCAGAGTCGCCAGGCTTACAACGGAACTTTCGGCTTGCCTGCGTTGACCGAGCGCACACTCAGTGAAGACGATCGCCAGAAAGTGCGCAGTCTTTATGGACCAAAAGTAAGGCTCGGTCGCATCGAAGGAAAGCTTGCTGACAATCGCGTCGCAGGAACTTTGACTCCGCTGAACGGCGTGAACGTTTGGGCCGAGAACGTTGCGAATGGACGAGTCATCGCAAGTGATGTCACCGCGGAAGACGGCAGTTACAAGTTGGAAGGACTCGCGCCGGGTCAGTATCGCGTCATCGTTGCTGCGGGATCTGACGCGCAGAAGTTTCGCAGTTTCGAACTGTCGAATCAGGTGGTAGTAAAAGCGGATGTCGCGACACCGTTGAACTCGAACCTCGTGCCGCCGCAACCATCCGTGCTCAATCCGAAAATGATCGGATTAAACGCCGAACTCTCGACTGTCGCTTTGCCTCTCACACCCGGAAAGCGCGTGAAAATATATCTCGGCGGCGAGGGAGTCGATCAGGTTCCGGGCACGAGCATCTCCGTCAACTCGCCTTACTTTACAATCGATCCAGCAAGCCTTGCTCGCGAACAGATTGCTGCGCCATTTCCGGTTGTAAGCATCGATTTGCAGATAGCCGCGAACGCGCCGTTTGGCGATTACTCGCTGCGACTCCAATCCAACTCCGGTGAAACTGCCTTCGTGCCTGGCGCGATCACGATCGATCCGGGCGTCGCTTCAACCGGTTCGAATCCGGTCGATGACTTTCGCTTTTTCATCACGCAGCAATTCGCGGATCTTACTGGTCACGATCCCGATCAGCCCACGATCGAACGACTGGCAGCGCAACTCAACTCTTGTGGTCAGCGCAATGATTGCTTGCGTACGCGTCGAGTTGAGATCTCAACGAATCTTCTCGTTGATAATGAACTGCCGAGCACGGGCGTGTTTCTCTATGGACTCTACGCTGCCGGACTCGGCCGCCTGCCGCGTTATAACGAGTTTGAGTCTGATCATGCGCTGATCACGAACCAGAAGAGTGAGCTCGAAGCGACGCGCATGGCGCTCGCGAATGCGTTTGTCGAACGAGTTGAGTTCAAACGTAAGTATCCGGCAACCATGAAGCCGGCGGAGTTTGTTGACTCGATCCTTACGTTGCTGGCGCAGAGTTCGGGCGTCGATCTCGGATCCGAGCGAGCCATATTAATCAGCCTTCTCGACGATGCCGCGAACGGCCGCGCGATGCTGCTTGCGCGACTCGCATCAGATCAACGCGTGATTGACGCCAATTACAATCAGGCCCTCGTGCTCTTCCAGTATTTCAGTCAACTGCGACGCAATCCGGATGAAGCGAGCTACGGTGCGTGGGTCAACACGCTCAAGAGCAAGCCGCTGCGCGACCCGGAAGCTGCCCGCCTGCTCGTCTGCAATTTCCTCAACTCCACCGAGTATCAGAATCGCTTCGGCATGGTAGCCACTCACTACAGCCGCGAATGCAATTAGCGTATATTGGCTGCGTTTGAAGCGAAAGTTACTTTCCTATCTCATTTGTCCATCGTGTGAAGGTTCGCTCGAACTCTCCGTCGCTAAGCTGGAGGCGGAAGAGATCATGGAGGGCGAGCTGTGCTGTTCGGCATGCGCGGCTTCGTTTCCGATCACTGGCGGCATACCGCGCTTCGCGAATCTCGAACGCGTCGAGACCGACAAACGCGCGACTGCCGAAGGGTTTGGTTGGCAGTGGCAGCATTTCACGCAGGAAGATGAGCGTTACGCGGAACAGTTTCTGGGCTGGATAACGCCCGTGACGCCGGAGTTTTTTCGCGACAAAGTAGTGCTCGAAGGTGGTTGCGGCAAAGGGCGTCACACGTTGCTTGCGGCGCGTTGGGGAGCGCGCGAGGTTATCGGCATCGATCTTAGTGTGGCAGTTGAGACGGCCTTTGCGGCGACGCGTTCACTGCCGAACGCACACATCATTCAAGCGGACATTTATCATCTGCCGTTCGCGCGCAAGTTTGACTATGCGTATTCAGTGGGCGTGTTGCATCACTTGCCAGACCCGCGTGGCGGATTTCTGTCACTGGCATCGAAAGTGAAACCGGGTGGACATATGTCAGCGTGGATCTACGGCGCTGAGAATAATGAGTGGATCACGCGTTTTGTGAATCCGGTGCGGGAAAACCTCACATCGCGAATCGATCAACGTGTGCTGCTGCAACTGTCGAAACTCCCGGCGGCGTGTGTATATCTCGCGACGAAGTTGGTGTATGGACCACTTAATAGCAACGGTTCATCGTTGTCGCGGTATCTTTTTTACAACGACTACATGAAGGCGCTCGCGAAGTTTGGGTGGCGCGAGCAGCACACGATCGTCTTCGATCACCTGGTGGCGCCGACCGCGTTCTACATTTCGCGTGATGAGTTTGAGACGTGGTGGCGCGACATCGGCGCGAGCGACGTGGTGATTAGTTGGCACAACAAGAATAGCTGGTGCGGAATGGGAGTCGTAAATTAAATCTCCCGCAAAGGCGCAAAGACGCAAAGAAAATCCTTCTTAGCGCATGCAAGCACATCGCACAATTTGGCGTCCACTCTGGCAACTCCCTGCGCGTTCGGAGCTGATCTTCTCGTTTGCCAAAAGGGAACTGCTCGGACGTTACAAAGGCTCCGTCCTCGGCATCACGTGGGCGGTCCTCACGCCGATCGTAATGATTGCGATCTTCACCTTCATCTTCGCCGGCATCTTCGGCGCACGCTTCCGCGCCAACGACTCCCACTGGGACTACGCACTCTACCTGTTCTGCGGCTTGCTCCCGTGGTCCATGTTTCAGGAATCGCTGCAACAATCAGCCAACACGATCGTCGTCCACTCGAATCTCGTCAAGCGCGTTGTCTTCCCACTCGAGACCTTGCCCGCGGCTCAGGTGCTGGCAGCGCTCGGTAATCAACTATTCGCCACTATCGCGTTGCTGATCGCAACCATCATCATTCGTCAACGACTGGAGCTCACCGTGCTCTGGCTACCCGTACTTCTAGTCCCGCAGCTGTTGTTCACGCTCGGTGCATCCTGGCTCATTGCCTCGCTCGGCGTTTTCCTGCGCGACATCACGCAGGGAATCACGTTGTTGCTGATGGCCTGGATGTATCTCACCCCGATCATCTACCCCGAATCGATCGTTCCGGATCGTTTTCGTGTTTTCCTGAACTTCAATCCGTTCACCGCTCTAGTGCGCAGTTATCGTCGCGTTTTTCTGGAGGGTGCCGCACCCGATTGGAACGGTCTGCTTTACTTCACCGCCTTTGGCCTCGTCATTTTCGTCTTCGGTTACTGGTGGTTCGCCCGGACCCGCAAGAGCTTCGCCGATGTCGTCTGAGCCCGGAAAAAGCACAAACTTGTGCTTTTTTGTGGCCACGATTTATGATCGTTGCCCATGAGATTCACATTCTTTGTAGTCGTATTGTTTCTGGCGGCGACGGTCGCGAGCGCGCAGGAATGGACGCAGTGGCGCGGCCCGGCGCGCGATGGTTCGGTGTCCGCGAAAGACGCCCCGGCAGCGTGGCCGGAAACACTGAAACGAAGTTGGCGCGTGGAAATCGGCGAAGGCTATTCGTCGCCGGTGGTTACCAACGGGCACGTCTTCGTTCATGTCCGAAAAGATCCGGAAGAGATCGTCGAGAGTATCAACCTGGCCGACGGCAAGGTGCTGTGGCAGCAGAAATATCAGGCAGTGTTTCAGAAGAATCAGTACGCGGTCGAGATGGCCAAAGGCCCGAACTCGACTCCGCTTGTCGTTGGCAATCGTCTCTTCACGCTCGGCGTCACCGGAATTCTGAACGCTTGGGACACCGCGACCGGAAAACTTCTTTGGACTCGTGACTTCTCAAAAGCAATCGATACTTCCAAGCTCTTCTGCGGCACGGCCGCTTCGCCGCTGATCGTTGACGGACGTCTGGTGGTCCAGGTCGGCAGCGATATTCATGGCGGGCAAGTGCTCGCGCTCAATCCGGCAACCGGAGCCACTGAGTGGGAGTGGCATGGACTTGGGCCAGGCTACGCGTCGCCGGTTATCGTCGACGTCGACGGCAGCAAACAGATCGTATCGATGACTGAAGGTTCGATTGTTGGTATCGAGGCGAAGACGGGCAAAGAATTGTGGACCGTCGCGTTTCCTAACGAATGGCACGAGAACACCGCGACGCCGCTATGGACCGGCACAAGTCTCATCGTCTCCAGCACACAGATGGGCACACATGCTTATGCCTTGAAGCAGACCGCCGGCAAGTGGGAAGCGTCCGAGGTTTGGAAGAATCCGGACATCACGATGCACATGAGTTCACCTGTGTTCGGCGACGGCTTGATCTATGGTCACTCGCCGAAAAAGAAAGGACAGTTTTTTGCGCTGGACGCGAAGACGGGCGCGGTGCGTTGGACCACCGAAGGTCGAGAAGGTGAGCACGCTTCGTTGTTGCTCACGCCGCAAAACGTCGTGTTTCTGACCAACAGCGCGGATCTGATAGTCGCGAAGCGCAACACACCCGCATTTGTAGTCGAGCGCCGTTATGAAGTTGCCGAAGCCTCGACCTTTGCGATGCCGGTGTTGCTGGGATCGAATATTCTGGTGCGCGACGCGACCGGATTAATACTACTCACGACTGCGAAGTAATCCACAGATACGCGGTTCAATCTGTGGACCATGATTTGGATATAAACACTACATTTTTGTTTACGCGCCTAATCGACGCGAGCGTCGACGGTATCTTCGCGTTTGATCGCGACTGCAAAATTATTGTCTGGAATCGCGCGATGGAGCGCATCTCCGGTCTCAGCAACGCCGCCGCACTCGGCAAACGCGTGGTCGACATCTTTCCGTTCCTGCGCGAAGGCGGCAGCGATGATTGCTTCGCCGCCGCTCTCGCCGGAAGAGGATCCGTTTCGGAGAATCATCCTTACGGTCCGTCAGAGACAGGCGTCTTCGAGAGTCATTACTCACCGCTGCTCGACGAACACGACAACGTCATCGGTGGCATCGCCGTCATCACCGACATCACCGCCCGCAAGCAAGCAGAAGACGCAGCTCACACTGCGTATCGACAGTTGTCTTTTCACGTCGAAAGTTCGCCGCTCGCGGTCGTTGAGTGGGACAGCGACTTTCGCGTCTCGCGCTGGTCTGCGTCGGCGGAACGTCTGTTTGGCTGGAAGGCTGACGAGGTGATTGGCAAACACGTCAACGAGTGGCGCTTTGTTTTTGCAGACGATGTTGATGCTGTGGCGTTGGTCACGAACCGGCAGCGCGAAGGCGTGGAAGTGCAGGGCATCCAGCGGAACCGCAATTACACGCGCGGCGGAACGGTGCTCTTTTGCGAGTGGTACAACTCGGTACTGCGCGACGATCGCGGAAAACTAGTGTCAGTGCTTTCGCTCGTGCTCGACGTTACCGCGCGGCAGAGTGCGGAAGAAGAGCGAGCCGCATCGCTCTTGCGCGAGCGCGATGCACGCCGTCACGCGGAAGAGGCTGATCGGTTGAAAGATGAGTTTCTCGCCACGTTGTCCCACGAGCTGCGTACGCCGTTAACGTCGATTCTCGGTTGGGCATCGATGATTCGGAATGGCGAGGTTGAAGGCAACAACGCCTCGCGCGCGATCGAAACGATTGAGCGTAACGCCCGCTCGCAAGCGCGACTGATCGACGATCTGCTGGACGTTTCGCGCATCATCACCGGCAACCTCCGGCTCGATCTGCATCCACTCAATCTCGCGCCGATTGTCGAAGGTGCGCTCGACGCATTGCGGCCGACAGCCGACGTGAAAGGCATCAAGCTGCAAACGCATTTTGTGCCTGAAGAGTGTTTGGTGAAAGGCGATCCGAATCGTCTGCGACAAGTGATCTGGAATTTACTATCGAACGCGATCAAGTTCACGCAACGCGGCGGCAGCGTGAGCATCGATCTCACGTGTGTCGAGTCGACCGCGCGTTTGACGGTCAGCGATACCGGCGACGGCATCTCAGCCGAGTTTCTGCCGTACGTGTTCGATCGTTTTCGTCAGGCTGAGGGATCGATTTCGCGAAAACAGGGTGGACTGGGTTTAGGCCTCGCAGTGGCGCGTCACCTCGTTGAGCTGCACGGTGGAACGATCACCGCGGAGAGCGAGGGTTTGGGGAACGGCGCAGTTTTCACCGTGGATCTGCCGCTTGCGCAGGAGCGAAGAGATCCGGCGCGCGCTGAGGAGCGCAGGCGTGAAGTGGAACGAAGGCACAGTCGCAGCGGCGTGATCCGGCTCGATGGAATTCACGTGTTGCTGGTTGAAGACGACGACGACTCGCGCAAGTTGCTTGGCACGATGGTGAAGCATTACGGTGCTAAAGTGACGTCGACTAAATCCGCCGCTAAGGCATTGGAGGTTTTCGAGAATGAAGTGCCTGACGTCATAATCAGCGACATCGGCATGCCCGATCAGGATGGTTACGAGTTGATTCGCAAGCTGCGTGCTTTGCCGGTTGAGAAGGGCGGCAACATCCCGGCGATTGCATTGACCGGCTACGCCTCGCGCAAGGATCGAGAGCGCGCGCTGAACTCCGGCTATAATCAGCACATCGCGAAACCGATCGAACAGGCGGATATGATCAGTGCGATTGCCGCCCTGGTCGGCCGCGACGATTGAACAAGACAATCCTGCTTATCCTGAGAATCCTGTTCATCATGTCTACAAATTTATTTGAGGTAAAACGATGCAACGACGAATTCGATTTCTAATCATCCCCATTTTTCTTCTGCTGCTGGTCCCGGCGTTTGCGCAAGATCAATCGCAACTCACCGTCGACTCGCTCTTCACTTTCCGCACAAAGTCTCTTGGACCAGTGCAGTGGCAGGCAAACGGCAGCGGTTATCTCGCGCTCGAGCCGTCACCAACAAAGAAAGACTTCGTCGACATCGTTCGTTACGACGTGAACACCGGCACGCGCGCGGTCAAAGTCTCGGCTGAAACACTCACGCCAACAGGCGCCGCCGACCCGCTTACAGTCGAAGAGTTCTCTTTCACGCCCGACGAGCAGAAGCTCCTGATCTTCACCAACTCAGCGCGCGTCTGGCGCAGCAACACGCGTGGCGACTTCTGGGTGCTCGATCTCAAGACCAACACGTTGCGCAAGCTCGGCGGCCCGGATGCGAAACCGTCGACTCTGATGTTTGCGAAGTTCTCGCCCGACGGCCAACGCGTTGGTTACGTGCGCGAGAACAACATCTACGTCGAAGACCTCGCCAGCGATTCGAAGATCACGAAGCTCACGACCGACGGCTCGCGCTACATCGTCAACGGCACGTTCGACTGGGTCTACGAAGAAGAGCTCTTCTGTCGCGACGGTTTTCGCTGGAGTCCAGACAGCAAAGAGATTGCTTACTGGCAGCTCAACTCCGAAGGCGTGAAGGAGATGTTGCTGATCAATAACACCGCGGCTTTGTATCCCGTTGTCACCGCGTTTCCGTATCCGAAAGCAGGTGAGACGAACTCGGCCGCGCGCGTCGGTGTCGTGGATGCGAACGGTGGTCCAACTCGATGGATCGACATTCCCGGCGATCCGCGCAACAACTACCTGCCGCGCATGGAATGGGCGGCGAGCTCGAACGAGCTCGTTATTCAGCAACTCAATCGTCGCCAGGACACCAACATCGTGATGCTCGCTGACGCGCGCACCGGAAAGGCGCATCCCATTTTGACTGAGAAGGACGAAGCCTGGGTCGACATCGCGTGGGGCGATATCGATTGGGACAAGACCGGCATCGCTCGCGGCGACGTTGAATGGGTTGACGGTGGCAAACGTTTCTTGTGGGCCAGTGAACGCGATGGCTGGCGCCACATCTACTCGGTCGCGCGTGACGGCGGCGACATGAAGTTAGTCACGCCCGGCAACTACGACGTAATCAGCGTCGAGCGTGTTGATGCGCAAAACGGCTGGGTCTATTTCCTTGCTTCACCTGAAAACGCAACGCAGCGTTACTTGTATCGCATTCGCATCGACGGACCCAGTGGTATCGCGAAGGAAGAACGGCTGACGCCGGCCAGTGTTCCGGGTGTACACAGCTACAACATCTCACCGAGCGGCGAAGTCGCGATTCACGTTTACTCCAGCTTCAACAAAGTCCCGGTGACGGACGTCGTGAGCTTGCCGCAACACACCGTTGCGCGAACGTTGATCGATAACAAGCAAGTTCAGGATCGTCTGGCGAAGTTGAAACCAACGCCATCGGAGTTCTTCCGCGTCGATATCGGCGACGGCGTGCAACTCGATGGTTGGATGATGAAGCCGCCCGATTTCGATCCGCAGAAACATTATCCGGTGCTGTTTTATGTTTACGGCGAGCCGTGGGGCCAAACGGTGATGGATAGGTGGGGTGGTCGCGATCGACTCTGGCACGCGTTGCTCGCGCAGCAGGGTTATCTGGTGATGAGCGTTGATAATCGTGGAACTCCGGCGCCGCGCGGTCGCGCGTGGCGGAAGATCATCTATCGCAAGATGGGGATCGTTAATTCAGGCGATCAGGCAGCGGCGGCGCGCGAGATCGCGAAGTGGCCATTTGTCGATCCGGCACGCATCGGCATTTGGGGTTGGAGTGGCGGTGGCTCGTCGACCCTGAACGCGATGTTCCGATATCCCGACGTCTACGCGACGGGCCTGGCTGTCGCGCCGGTCGCGGATCTTCATTACTACGACACGATTTACCAGGAGCGATACTGCGGGCTGCCGCAGGACCATCCGGAGGAGTGGAAGCAGAGTTCGCCAATTACGTTCGCAAAGAACTTGAAGGGCAACTTGATGATTATTCACGGTACGGGCGACGACAACGTGCACTATCAGGGGACGGAGGCGTTGATCAATACGCTCGTCGCGGCGAACAAGCAGTTTTCGATCTTCCCGTATCCAAACCGATCACATGGGATCTACGAAGGACCAGGCACGCAGCGACACCTGCTCACTCAAATGACCAAATACATCAACGAAAAGCTGCCAGCCGGCCCTGCACCGGCGACGACGATCTCAGTGCGGTAAGAGACACAACGAGCCGATAAATAGAACAAGTCACCCTTTCTGACTTGTTCTATTTTCACAGCTCAATTGCCCCGCAGAGAATTCCATTGAAAACGTTCGCCCAACTCTGGTAGCCTACCTTTCGGGTTGACGGCCAACCCGCTTGTCCAATCCTTCCTCTCCAGAACCAGCGAAATTACTTATGGACTCGAAAGTCGATGCAGCCCTGCGGCATTTGGTCGCCACGAACCTCGTTGCAATCTTATTCACCGACCTGGCAGGAAACATTCTTAACGCCGACGCCAGCTTCCTGAACCTGCTCGGTTACACGGCCAAAAATCTGCCGCGCAGCATTTACGACCTGACGTCGCCCGAGCATCACCGGCTCGATGAAGAAGCGTTTGAAAAGTTGATGGCGTTTGGTGCGTGCGCGCCGTTCGAGAAAGATTTCGTGAAGCCTGATGGCACTGCCGTGCCCGTCTTGTTTGGCGCCGCTTTGCACGAAGAAGAGATCGCATGCTTTGTCGTTGACCTTTCACAAAACAAACAGACGCAGGAAAAACTCAATCACCTCGCCTATCACGACGCGCTCACGGATCTTCCAAATCAGGTTTTATTCAAGGATCGAC
>Ga0070681_10002810_pt1 | contig 16070 bp, 10 predicted proteins | sample KBSC83BmetaG_FD_65650 | JGI IMG/M metagenome (GOLD analysis project Ga0070681, IMG submission 65650) | Corn rhizosphere microbial communities from Kellogg Biological Station, Michigan, USA - KBS C8-3B metaG | ecosystem: Host-associated > Plants > Roots > Rhizosphere | place: USA: Michigan...
GTTGTGAATGTCCGCGTCGCGCCACTTCGGGAGCATGTCGATGTGCCACTGCAGCGGATTCGTGACGACGACTCTCGGAAGCGAGTCGTGTCGCGCAAAGCTCCGATAAGTACCGTCGGACTGCCGCAGCGCGACGATGAACGCCGAGAGATGGTCGAGCTCGCCCTGCACGACTTCGCCCGATGGAAGGGTGACCGCGACGGTCGTCGGCGGCACTTTGGGCGGCGTCGCCCCGCCGCGTCGCCCAACGCCCATGCCGCCTCCGGAGACGATCAGATTCTGAATCGTCTTCGCGTCGTACTTCCCGGCAATGCCGGCCAGGTCTCCCGTGGCCGAATGGCATTGCGTGCACCGGCCGGCGCCATTGAAGTAGGCCGCGCCCTCTCTCGCGTTGCCGACGAGGATGTCGAGCGTGCTCGCTGCACCGCGATCGGAGAGCGGCTGGGCGTGGAGCCACGCGGCGATGTCGCCGATCTCCGCGGCACTCAGAGTGAACTTCGGCATTCCACGCGCGGGAATGCCGTTCTGGACGATCGGCGTGATGAGCTCTCCGTTCTGATCGCGGAGCACGATGACGTCGCGGACGAGGTTCGGTCCCGTTTCACCACCTCTGGCGTCCGAGCCGTGACAGAAGGCGCAGTTGCTCCGGAACAGCTGCTGGCCGCGCGCCACCTGTTGGGGCGGCGCTGGTGCACGCACCGGATAATCCGGAGGACGCTCGGGGCGCCGCGCAGGCTGAGCCGCCTGGGTTGGCCGCGGTGGATTCTGTGCCGCCGCCGGGCGAGCAAGCGTCGCCGCGACAAGCGCGGCAACGACGGGAATGAAGCAATTCCAACGGCGTGTTCGTAGGTGCATCAGTCGAGTCCCCTTGGGCAGAGAATGAGGCGTTGGCGGGATAGTGCGGTTCGGGCTCCGCTGGCGGAAGAGCCAAGGAGAAGGGGATGACCCGCTGGACCGTGATTCCGCGTTTCCCAGGGGAAGGTCCGAAGGCACGTCGCCGCACACGACCCCACAGGAGCAGTCGCTGATGCGCTTCAACCATTCGTTCCGCATTGCGCTTGCCGCCGCGGTGACGCTCGCCGCGGCGTGTCACGACAGTATATCGGTCGAGCCGGTGCCCGTCTCGTTCGACGCGGCACATGCGCGAGCCCGCGTCGAGCCACTCGCGAAGATCTTCGACCAGCCGATCTTCACGTCCTTCCAGGGCGCGCTCACCTACTTCGAGTCCTACTTCCGGTCCGGTGGGAGCTTTCCGCCCGACGTGAAAGGCAAGACGTTTGTCTTCGACGCGGCGTCGCAGTCCTACGTGATCGATCCGACCGCGGCTGGCGTGCCGGATGGGAACGTGCGCTTCGTTCTGTACGCGTGGGATGGGGGAACCGGCCGGCCAGCGACGCCGCTCAATCGCGTCGGTCATGTCGATCTCGCCGAGGTCAGCACCGGCGCCACCGCGCCGCGTCAAGTGGAGATCCTCGTCGTGCGCGAGTCGCCGTTCCTCCCCGTGGCCGACTTCGTCGTTATGCATAACGCGGTGAACGGCGTCAGCGGGTTCGGTATCGAGGGATCGGCGACCGACGGCTTCACGGTCGGGATCGTCGAGCTCGACGGCAGCCAGAGCGGCGCGGCGGGACAACATCACCTCGTCTACAACGTGACCCTCTCGACATCCCCGGCGGATGTGAGTGCCGCCGAGCAACTGGTCTACGACCAGCCGACGGCATCGCAGACCGGCGGCCTCGTGCTTTCGTATGACGGCCATACCTTCTCGAACCAGAGCGTCGCCAACGGTGCGGAGTTGAAGTTCGACGGAAACCTCTACGCACGCGTGCTCTTCCCAACCAATCCACAGGATCCGCTGCGGTACCTGCGTCCCGACGGCACCTCACTCACGCCGGACGAGATCACCAACGTCACCGCACTGCTGAATCGCACGGTCGCGACGAATTTCTTCTGGGTCAATCTCGCCTGGCCGTAGTGCCGCGCCCTGGGGGGCCCAGGGTTTTTTGGACGCGAATGGCGCGAATCATGAGCGAATCCAATCGCTTCGCGACGGAGTCTCCACCGCGCAACAACAAATGAAAAAATTTTGAAAGGCCGCGATTGGAGCTTGAATGCACTCGGTTGGATTCGCATTAGATTCGCGCCATCCGCGTACCCTAGCGTTCAAAGCCCGACTGATCGTGATCTCGAACAGCTCGATGATGGCTACCGGTCTGGCGACGGTCGTGTGCCTAACGAGCGCACCGGTCCGCGCGCAGACGCCGACATTCGACGGCGCGCCGCGGGCATCCTGGATCGCGCCGCCGCAGGTTCCGGGCGATTCGTTCGTCGTCTTTCATGCGCGGCGGAGCTTCACCCTCCCGTCAGTACCATCACGGTTCGTCGTCCACGTCTCGGCAGACAACCGCTACCGACTCTACGTGAATGGCGCGTTGGCATCGTCGGGGCCGCAGCGCTCCGACGTCGAACACTGGCGCTATGAGACGCTAGACCTCACGCCGCGGCTGCGCGCGGGACGCAACGTCGTCGCAGCCGTGATCTGGAACTGGGGCGCGGCGCGGCCGGTGGCGCAACACAGCCATCGGACCGGCTTCCTCATGCAGGGCGGGAGCGCGACCGAGTCGGCGGCAATCAATACCGGCCCGGGTTGGAAGCTCCTCGTCGACTCGGCGTATTCGCCGATCGTCATTACCAACGCGACCGTTGCCGGATATTACGCCGCCGCTCCCGGCGAGGCCGTGAACGGTGCGTCGTACCCGTGGGGATGGGAGCAACTCGACTACGATGACTCGCGGTGGTTCGGCGTGGAAGAACCAACGCGCAGCGGCCCCGCCGCGCCACTCGCCGCATTCGAGCGGCCGCCGGCAGGCGGCATCGTCGGCATGGCGCGGCAGCGAGCATCGGTCGGTCCGACGACCGGTGAGATCTTTGGTTGGCAGCTCGAGCCGCGCTCGATCCCACCGATGGATGAATCACTGCAGCGCCTAACGAGTGTACGCCGCGCAGTAGGTATTACGACGGACGGAGCGTTCCTGCGTGGCGCCGGTGATCTCGTCGTGCCCGCGCATACCAGCGCGACGCTGCTGCTCGACCAGTCACACACCACGAACGCCTATCCGGTGGTCGAGGCGAGCGGCGGGGCCGGGAGTCGCGTCGCGATCACGTACGCCGAGGCGCTGGTCGACACAGCGGGGAGAAAGGGAAATCGCAATGACGTGGAGGGTCGCACGATTCGCGGCGTGCATGATCTCTTTCTCCCAGATGGTGGCGCGCACCGCATCTTCCAGCCGCTCTACTGGCGCTCGTTCCGGTACGTCCAGCTCGAGATCACAACGGCCGATGCGCCGCTGGTCATCCACGACGTGCACGGCGTCTTCACCGGCTACCCGCTGCGCGAGCGAGCGCGATTCGCGAGCGACCAATCCTGGCTGGAAGACGTCTGGCGGATGGACTGGAACGGCGCGCGGATCGGCGCCTTCGAAACGTACATGGACACGCCCTACTACGAGCAGCTCCAGTACGTCGGTGACACTCGCGTTCAGGCACTGATCTCACTGTACATGAGCGGCGACGACCGGCTCGTCAGGCAGGCGATCGAGCACTTCGATGCCTCTCGAATCCCGGAAGGACTCACGACGAGCCGATATCCGTCCGCGCTGCCGCAGATCATCCCGCCCTTTTCGCTCGTCTACGTTCTGATGGTCGGCGACTACGATCGGCACCGCGACGATCCGTCATTCGTCAGGCAACGGCTCGCCGGTATCCGCGGCATCCTCGACTGGTACGCCGCGCACGTCGACAGCACGGGAATGCTCGGGCCGATGCCGTACTGGAACTATCTCGACTGGGCGAACGGCTGGGACGGCGGCGTACCGCCGGGCGCGATCAGCGGGCATTCAACGGCGATCGCGCTGCTGTACGCGTACGCGCTCTCTCGCGCGGCGGAGCTGGAGACACACGTCGGCGTCGAGGCGATGGCGGCGGAGTATCGGCGCCGTGCGGCGCGGGTGCTGTCAGCGACGAATGCGCGTGCCTGGGATCCACGCCGGCAGCTTTTTCGCGATGCCGCGGAGGGCGCCGCCTACAGCCAACAGGCGAACGTGCTCGCCGTCCTCGCAGGGGCCGTCGCACCTGCGGACCGCCGCGCGCTCATGGAGCGCGTCCTCGCCGACACGAGCCTAACGAGAGCGACCTACTACTTCAGCTTCTATCTCTTCGACGCGCTGCGTGAGGCGGGACTCGCCGATCGGCTCATCGAGCAGATGCAGCCGTGGCGCGAGATGCTCCGGCTCGGCCTCACCTCCACGCCCGAGAATCCGGAGCCGACGCGCTCCGACTCGCACGCCTGGGCCGCGCATCCGAATTACTTCCTGCTGTCGACCGTGCTCGGCGTGCAGCCGGGGAGCGCGGGCTTCCGGACTGTCCGCATCGCGCCCGCACTCGGTCCGCTGCAGAGAGCGGAAGGCAGAGTGCCTCACCCGCGCGGCGACATCGACGTGCTATTTACGAGACTGGGGCGTTCAGGGCTGCGTGCGGTGGTGACGTTGCCGAGCGGCTTGTCGGGTGAGCTCGTCTGGGCAAACCGCCACGTGGCTTTACATCCAGGACGACAGGAGTTGTCGTTCAACTAGATCGCGAGGTGGGGCCGTGGCTAGATCGCGAAGCGGGGCCGTGGCTAGATCGCGAAGCGGGGCCGTGGCTAGATCGCGAAGCGGGGCCGTGGCCGCTGACGACACTGACACTGCCCTGATACCACTGACTGGTTCCTAGTGCGGTCAGCGCTCCTCACACCAATGTGATTGTTTTGTTAATGCCTCGGGACGCGTCTGGTGCAGGGAGGCGCCACTGCCGAGGAGAGCGTCAGTGGTTTCAGGGTCGTGTCAGTGGTTTCAGGGGCTTCCAAGACTCTAACGAACACGAGAATCTCGATGCGACTTAGAATCATGTTGAGCATCTTCCTCGCCGCGGTGTGTTTGCTCGGCCTAACGACTCGAGCGATGGCGCAAGTCGATCCGGCGCTCATGGCAGAGATCCAGAAGATCCGCGCCATCGACAACCACTCGCACCCACCGAAGCTCGTCGGGCAGGGCGAGAAGGACGACGAGTTCGATGCGCTGCCGTGCGACCCGCTCGAGCCCACCGCGGCAGGTCTCATGACGCGTCCCGAGAACCCACAGTATCTCGCGGCGTGGAAAGCGCTCTGGGGCTATCGGTACGACGACCGGGCGCCGGCGCACGTGCAGGAGGTCGTTGCCGCGAAGGCGCGCGCACGCGCCGCTCACGGCGACGCGTATCCCGCCTGGGCCCTCGGCCGCATTGGCATCGACGTCGAGCTGTCGAACCGCATCGCGATGGGACGCGGGTTGAACGATGCGCATCATCGCTGGGTGCCGTTCGACGATGCGCTCCTCTTTCCCCTCGATAATGCGCCGCTCGCCGCCCAGACGCCGGATCGCAAGTTCTTCTTCTCGCGCGAGGACATGCTCCGTGCGCGTTACATGAGGGCGGCGGGCGTGCCCGAGCTGCCGGCGACGCTCGCCGAGTACACGGCGCGCGTCGTGACGCCGACGCTCGAGGCGCAGAAGGCGCAGGGTGCGGTGGCGATCAAGTTCGAGGTCGCCTATCTGCGCTCGCTGGACTTCGCGGCAGCGGGCGCGGATGACGCGGCGCCGATCTATGCTCGTTATGCACGCGGCGGCGCGCCGGACACGGCGCAATATCGTCGGCTCCAGGATTATCTCTTCCGTTACGTTGCCGCCGAAGCTGGACGACTCGGCTTGCCGGTACACATTCACACCGGTGCCGGCTGCGGGAGCTACTTCTTTCTGTCGGGCGCCAACCCGTTACTGCTCGAGGCGACACTCAACGACGCCTCGCTTCGGAAGACGACCTTCGTGCTGCTGCACGCGGGCGCGGTGTCGTACACGCCGGCGATCGGGTATCTGGTCATGAAGCCGAACGTCTACGCCGACATCTCGCAGCAGACCTGGATGGAGTCGCCCGCGCATCTCGCGGCGTCGCTGCGTTACTGGCTCGAGTGGTACCCGGAGAAGCTCCTCTTCGGCACCGACCTCTGGCCGAACGGGATACCGGAGCTCGATTGGGAAGAGATCGGCTGGCAGGCGAATGACACCGCGCGTCGCGCGTTAGGCATCGCCCTCACCGGCATGATGCGCGACGGCGAGATCACGCGCGCGCAGGCGCTGGCGTTCGCGCGAGGCGTGCTGCATGACAACGCGGCGCGGCTTTATCGATTAGACGCGCCTCCGACAGTCCCGTGAGGTGGCTGGGCTCCGTTTTTTTTCACCGCGAAGGACGCGAAGGACGCCAAGGACTGCCAAAGCAAAGGCCTTTGCTTTGGCAGTCCTTGGCGTCCTTCGCGTCCTTCGCGGTGAAAAAGCATCGATCCTTGTGCCGTCTACGACAGTCGCCACGTCACACTAATGGATGTCGTGCCGCTCTCCGCCGAGCCGTGACCAGAATACCAACCCCCACAAGGTTTGCAAGAAGAATCACAAGACCGATCTTGAACGCGAAACCCGCCACGCTCGTGACAGTAATGATCGGAAACACCGCGAGCGCGACATAGAGCAGCGTCATCAACAGCCCCGACGTCGACACGATGCGGAGCCAGAGCGGCGGCGGCGGCGAGACGCCACGCAATCCGAAGAGCGGAATCGCGAACATCACGACGTACGTGAGCGCGTAGAACATCCCGCTGGCGTTGAAGAGGAGCTGAAAGGCTTCTGCCTGCCCGACGCCGACGAGACTCAGGAGCGCGATGCCGAACGCGCACGCGCCGACGAGGACGATCGAGTTCACTGGTGTGCGATACTGCGCGTGCAGCTTGCTGAACCACGGTGGAAGCAGCCGATCCCAACCCGCGACCATGGGCAGCCGGGCGACGGCGGTGAAGCTGACGTTCGTCTGTGCGACGCGCATCCCCAGCGTCATGAGGATCGCGATCGTCACCAGCTGTCCGGCGATCCCGAATGGCCCGAAGCCGGCGCGCAGCACCTGGGGAAGCGGACCAACAAGGTCGATGTCGTTGGCAGGAACAAAGGCGACGACGGTGCTCGTGCCCAGGATAAACATGAGCGCGATCACGGGCGCCGCGATGATGACCGATCGCCGCACCGCGCGCGCCGGCGCATGCGTCTCGCCCGCGAGAATGGCGACGTACTCGAAGCCGCCTAACGCGCCGAAGCCGAGCTTCCCGAGAATGTTGAGATTGAAGAGCGACATCGCTGGCAGCTCCGTGCGCAGCGGGTGGTACTCCTTCAGGTGACCGGTGAAAAAACTCAACACGGGCAGAACGAGCAGCGCCGCGAAGACGACGAGCATCACGAGGCCGCCGGCGTTATGCACCCACTTGCCGACAGCGAGGCCGATGGTGGACGCGAGCACCATCAGCGAGAGCAGCACCGCCGTCGCGAGCGCGACAAACCAGCTGCTCGTCGTCATCCACGCCGCGCTCGGGCCCAGGGCGTACGAGAGATACGTCGCGCACTCGAGTCCGATCTCCGACGTGTGCACGATGACATACAGCCAGAGATTCCATGCGAGCAGAAAGCCCACTGTTTCATTGAAGCCAAGCTTCGCCCATTGGTAGAGGCCGCCCTCGAGCGGCATGAGGCGGGCGAGGTACATCACGACCGCGGCCGACGGCAGGTAGAAGAGCGCGATCGCGAGCAGCCAGAGCACGACGTGCGACGGGCCGAGCTTGCCCGCGACACCGATCCAGGACAGGCCGACGATGAAGAGGATCTGCGTCAGAACGAGATCGCCGACGCCGAGCTCCTTCTTGAGGGCAGCGCTGTGCGCCTCGACGCGCGCCTCCTCGCTGGCCAGCGTGGCCGGCGCGGTGCGCGAGTCGTCGATAAGCACTCGCTCATCCGTCGTCATTTGCCGCCGTCGATCGAGAGCACCTGTCCGGTGATCCAGCCCGCATACTCCGACGCGAAGAAGAGCACGCCATGCGCAATGTCGTTAGGCGCGCCGAGCCGTTTGAGCGCGATGCGGTCGACGAGGTCGCGCTGACCGTCGGCGCCATATGACTCCCACTGGCGCTCCGTCGTCGGGTTCGAGCGCACGAATCCCGGCGCGATGTTGTTGACGGTGATGCCCCAGGGTCCGAGCTCGTGCGCGAGCTGCCGCGTGAGGCCGATCTGGGCCGCCTTTGCCGCGGCGTACGCCTGAATGCCGGTGAGGCTGATGCCCAGACCGGCGCCGCTGGAGATGTTGACGATCCGTCCGGCGCGCGCCGCCTTCATCCCCGGCGCGACGGCCTGCGCGCAGTAGAACGCGCCAGTGACGTTGACGTCGAAGATGCGCTGCCAGTCGCCGGGAGGAATCTCTTCGAGCGGGCGGCCGACCTGGCCCAAGACGCCGCCGGCATTGTTGACGAGGATGTCGACGCGTCCGCTGGTCGCGGAGGCCTGCCTGACGAACGCGTCCACGCCGTCACGGTCCGTGACGTCGACGACTCGCGTCGCGCAGCTCCCCTCGGTGCGCGCGGCGAGGCGCTCCGTCTCGCGAAGCTCGGTCTCCACCACGTCGCACCCCCAGACGGCGGCGCCACGTTCAGCAAACGCTAAAGTGATGGCGCGCCCGAAGCCGTGGGCAGCGCCCGTGACGACGACGACTTTCCCGTCGAAGCGGCAGTTCATCCCCAGCCGTCCGCGAGCAGCGCGCGCGTCTCCTCGACCGCGACCTGCCAGATGGCAAGCATGTCCTCGTCAGGCCGTTGATAGAAGCCGCCGTAGTTGCCGTCGCCGAGATATTCGCGGAGCGCCGTCGGGTCGAGCAGGCGCACCCGCGCGAGGTCGACCATCGGACGCTGCGTCGCCGGCATCGGGACGCCCGGCAGTCTCGTCCACGGAAAATTCTCCATCCACGACCCGTGCGACGCGACTGGATCGATCTCCTTGACCTTCGCCCACGTTCGCGGTGCGTTCCACCAATTGTGGAAGATGATCCGGCAGGATGGATGGTCCGCCGACCACTCCTGCGCCAGCTGAGCGACCGCGCCATTTCCGCCGTGCCCGTTGCAGACGAGAACGCGACGGAAGCCGCTGTGCGCGAGACCGTCGAGAATGTCCCGCACGAGATTGAGGTGGGTCTCGACGCGAAGCGATATCGAGCCGGGGTACTCGCGGAAATAGGGCGTGACGCCGTACGCCACCACGGGAAAGACAGGAACGCCGAGCGGTTCAGCCGCCTCGGCCGCGACGCGCTCCGGAAGAATGCAGTCCACCGTCAGCCGCAGATGACTGTGCTGCTCGGTGCTCCCCAGCGGCAGCACGGCGCGGTCGTCGTGCGTCAGGTACTGCTCCACCTGCATCCAGTTCATGTCGGAGATGCGCATCGAGCGAAGGGAACGGGCGCGGGAACATACGACCCGAGCGCCGTGACCGCGACAACGCTGCGACTGCGTGTTGCTTGACGGCGGCCAGGGGTCGGGTCATCCTCATGGGTCGCTGACGACTCGCAGACGAGAGGGGGACACCGATGGCGGAGCGCCACCTCACTCGCATCGGCAAATACGAGGTCGAGTGTGTGATTGGGGAGGGCTCGATGGGCGTGGTCTACCGCGCCATCGATCCCCTCATCAATCGGCGCGTCGCCATCAAAGTCATGGCGGACGCCGTGGCGCAGGACGCGGGGCTTCGCGACCGCTTTCTACGAGAGGCGCAGGCCGCTGGCTCGCTCCAGCACCCGAACGTCGTCACGATCTACGACTTCGGAGAAGTCGACGAGCATCTCTTCATCGCGATGGAGTACGTCGAGGGAGACGACCTCGCCGACCTGCTCACCAAGAATGTCACGATCCGTCCCGGTGACGCGCTCGATCTGATCATCGGGCTCCTGCACGGGCTCGCGTACGCGCACAAGCGCGGCATCATCCATCGCGACATCAAGCCGGCGAATGTCCGCGTCGATTCCGAGGGCAAGGCGCGCCTGATGGACTTCGGCGTCGCGCATCTCGCGTCCTCCGAGCTCACCAGCACCGGCATGCTCCTCGGCACGCCCGCCTACATGGCGCCCGAGCAGATCACCGGTGGCGCGGTGACGGCGGAGACCGATCTCTTCTCGGTCGGCGCGGTGCTCTACGAGCTGCTGGCGGGAACGCGACCGTTCGTCGGCGAGACGCTGCAGTCCCTGATGTACTCGATCCTCAACAAGACACCCGAGCCGCTCGACAAGTACGTCCCGAAGCTGCCGCCCGGATTGAACGACGTCGTCATGCGCGCGCTGACAAAGGAGTCGAATCACCGATACCACAGCGCGCTGGCGATGGCCAACGACCTCTCGGCGATCCTCAATGCGCTGGAGCCAGAGGGGAAGCGCACGTCGCTTTCGTTGCGCGCCGCGATCGACACGGCTCTCGCGCAGGAGCACAAGGCGCGCAAGAGGCGGAAGCGCGGCGGGCAGATCGCGCTGGTTGCGGCAGGTGCTGTCCTGGCCGCGGTGCTGTTCGGTACCGCACGATTTTTTCTGTCACATCGAGATGCCGGCGCCCGGCGTGAGCCGCCAGTGACGGTGAGCAGTACGCTCGGTGCGCCGCCGGTTGCGCGCGATACCGCGCGCTCGGCTCCGGCACCGACTCAACCGATCGTACCGGCGCCGGCTCCGCCGGTCGTCTCGCGGCCGAATGTCGCCCTGGAGCGTGTGCCGCCGTCAATCGTACGCAGCCCCGCCGTCGAGACGAAGACCGCGACGGATCGCCTAACGAGTGCGACGCGCGCCGCGACGCCCGCGGATCCAAGGCCTGTCGATAGCACCGCCAATGTGACGGCGCCGCCGGTGCCGCGCGCGACCTCCGTCGAGCGCACCCCCGCTGTGACGCAATCGAGCGCCGCCGTGCCGGCCGCCGTCGCGCCGCCGCCGACGGTCGCGGCCGCGCCACATGAGAACGTCCCCGAACAGGTCAATGCGACGATCGCCGCGTACGCGCGCGCGCTCGAATCGCTCGACGTCGCGCAGCTGCGTCGTGCCTATCCGGCGATCTCCGGGGATCAGCGTAAGGCGTTCGAGGACTTCTTCCGCTCGATCCGCACGCTGAAGGCCACGCTCAACGTCGGCACGCTCCAGGTCGACGGCGCGAATGCCGAGGCTCAGGTCACGGGATCCTTCGACTACGAGACGTCGAACGGGTCAAACGAGCGACGCCCGGTGAGCTTCGTCGCCACGCTACGCCGCGAGCGCGGCAACTGGGTCATCGCCGCAATTCATTGACCATCGGGCGACCCTAACGAGTTAGAAGGCGACCTCGAGCCCCGTCGTGTAGACGATGTTCGAGCGCATTCCGCCGCGATTGAGCGGGAATAGCGCATTCCCGACCAGTGTCCATCCGGGCCAGAGCACGGCGCGTCCGCCGAATGATCCGTTGAAGATGTCGTCGCGGCTGTTGGGGATCGTCGTCGGATCGATCACGCGATGGTACGGCGCGTCGAAGGTGACTGGGCCGGGGAGCTGCAGCGCCGATTCGCCAACCTGAAGCTCGCTCACGACGTCGGCGGCGATCGTCACATGATCGGAGACGAGCTGGTCGAATCCACCCGTGAGGAGGACGGCGTCGTTCCAGTTGTGTTGCGACGTGCGGCCGTGGTACGAGTAGCCAACGTTCACGTGCGGTGAGAAGGCATTGAGCCGTCCCGAGATCACGGCGAGGCCGCGCGCCGAGAAGACGCCGGAGCCGAGGAGATCATCCGGACTGCCCGTTCCAAATCGCGCCTCGCCGAGTAGGGCGACGCCGCTCGTCTCGCTCTCGCGCACGCCGATCTTGATGCGCATGGCGACGTCGCCGAGCCCGAATGCCGATCCGTCGACGCTGCGACTCGCCGAGAGCACGGGATTGTCGGGCGTTCCACCGAAGAAGTGCACGGCGGGCGGCGGTCCGAATGGGATGATCTGCGCGTTGCTCTCGCCGTGCAGGTTGGTGCTCACGAGTGGAACGACGACGCCGAGATCGACGCGGTCGAAGACCCCCACGGTCGCGTAGAGCGTCGTCACGGCGACATCGAGGTCGAGGTTGAGCCGGAACGGCATGATCTCGTTCTCGAGCGTCGGGACGCCCATCTTCGCGCAGTCCTGGTTGTTGTTGGCCGCGCTGCAGCCCGGGAAGTCGACGTTCTCGTGAGTGAAAATCAGACTGATGTTGTCCATCGGTACGCCGCGGAGCGAAGCGAAGCGGAAGGCGGTGCGCCCGATGCCGATGGCCGCGCGGCCGCGGCCGAGTGTCTGCGCGCGCTCGGCGAAGATGGGACCGAGCGAGAGCGATGATTTGACCGGGATTCCGCCCTCGAATCGGAACGTCACGCCGCCGGAGGTCGTCGCGATCGGGACGTTGCCGATACTGGTGGAGATGGCGCTGGTGATGAATCCGATGAGGCTTCCGTTCTCGGCGACGGCGGACGGCTTGAAGTGATTGCCGTGTTGCTGAATGCTCACCGGATTGCTCGGATCGATGGAGCCGCCGAGGACGAGTGGCTCCTGCCCGGATGAGAAGATGAAGAGCTGCGAGATCTTGCTGCGCAGCGTCCCTTCGGTCTGTGCGGACGCCGCGGGCGCGAGCGACATCGAACAACCAAGCAGCGACAGGGCCACGACGGCGTAGCGCATACGCGAATCCTGGTGCGGCGTGGAACGACTCGATGGGGAGGTGAGACGCGCACACACTACCCTCTGTCGGCGCGCGACGCTAGCACCTGCAGAGCGAGGGTGGACGAATCTTAGTCCTCGATTCCGCCTGGCAGGCCTTCATGACCGACAGGCCCTGGGGAGGCTCTCCCTGCATAAAGGCCTGCCAGGTGCAACATCGACAGCCCCTGCATCATCGAATATTCTTAATCCCCCATCGAGATGGAGAGCGGATGAGCGGCGTACGGGTTTTGGTCGGCACGAAGAAGGGCGCATTCATTCTCACCGCGGACGGCAAGCGCAAAGACTGGAGCGTCTCCGGGCCGCACTTCGCGGGCTGGGAGATCTACCACATGAAGGGATCTCCGGCGGATCCGAATCGGATCTACGTCTCGCAGAGCAGTGGCTGGTTCGGTCAGGTTCTTCCGCGCTCCGACGACGGCGGAAAGACGTGGACGACCGTCGGCAACAAGTTCACCTACGACGGTGTCGCCGGCACGCACGCGTGGTACGACGGGAGTCCGCATCCGTGGGAGTTCAAGCGCGTCTGGCATCTCGAGCCGTCGTTAGGCGACGCGGATACGGTGTACGCCGGCGTCGAGGACGCGGCGATGTTCCGATCGACCGACGGCGGCCAGAACTGGGAGGAGCTCTCCGGACTTCGGAAGCACGGCACCGGCCCGAAATGGCAGCCAGGCGCCGGTGGACTGTGCCTGCATACGATTCTCATCGATCCGACCAACCCGAAGCGCATCTTCATCGCCATCTCTGCAGCCGGCGCGTTCCGCACGACCGACGGCGGCGAGACGTGGACGCCGATCAACCGCGGGCTGCACTCGCAGTACATCCCGGATCCCACGGCCGAAGTCGGGCACTGCGTGCATCGGCTCGCGATGCATCGGTCGCGACCCAACACGCTCTTCATGCAGAAGCACTGGGACGTGATGCGCACCGACAACGCCGGCGACCAGTGGACCGAGATCAGCGGCAACCTTCCCACCGACTTCGGCTTCGTCATCGACGTGAATACCAACGAGCCGGAGACGGTCTATGTCGTGCCGATCAAGAGCGACTCGGAGCACTACGTGCACGACGGGAAGCTGCGCGTCTTCCGCAGCAAGACCGGCGGCAACGAGTGGGAGCCGCTCACCAAGGGACTGCCACAGAAGGATTGCTACGTGAACGTGCTGCGCGACGCGATGTGCGTGGACGCGCTCGATCCATGCGGCGTGTACTTCGGCACGTCGGGTGGGCAGGTGTACGGCTCGCCCGACGGCGGCGACAGCTGGTCGCCGATCGTACGCGATCTGCCGGCGGTGCTCTCCGTCGAGGTGCAGACGCTCTCGTGATTCGCGTCGTCCTCCCGCCACCGCTGCGCCTCATCGCGCACACCGGTACCGAGATCACGGTCGAGGTGCACGGTCCGGTGACGCAGCGCTCCGTCCTCGACGCGGTGGAGCAGCGCTACCCGATGCTCCGCGGCACGCTGCGCGACCACGACACCCAGCGGCGCCGGCCACTCGTTAGGTTCTTCGCCTGCGAGGAGGATCTCTCGAGCGAGCCGCCGGACGCGCTCCTCCCCGAGCCAGTGGCCGCGGGGAAAGAGCCGCTGCTGGTGATCGGCGCGATCGCCGGCGGCTGACGGTTCGCCGCTCGACGTGACGGAACGGCCTCACCGCGCAGTTGGCAGGAGAGAAGCGTGACGAGCTGGCACCTAACGAGCGCCGGCCGTCACCGTCGTCAGTAATCCCCCAATAGTTCGGGATATCTGACGCGTTCGGCGCACGCCGCCCAACGCGAGGCGGCGCCATGCCTAACGCCTGGCCATCACCGCCGAAGGAGGCGTCATGCTGAAGCCACTCGTCCTGTCCCTCGCGGTCGTCCCGCTCGTTCAATCGCCGGCGCAGAGCGCGCCAGCCACCGCGAACGCCGCCGTCCCGATGCGACGCGTCGTGCTCTTCTCCTCGGGCGTCGGTTACTACCAACATGACGGCGTCGTCACCGGCCACGTCGCGACGGAGCTCCGCTTCAAGGCCGATCAGATCAACGACGTGCTGAAGTCGCTCGTGCTCCAGGATCGCGATGGCGGTCACGTGAACGCGGTCACGTACCCGTCGCAGGCGCCACTCGCGCGCGCGCTCAAGAGCTTTCAGGTCGACATCACGAACAACCCGAGCCTCGCGGACCTGCTCAATCAACTCCGTGGCGCCCATGTCACGGTGCAGGCGGGACAGGAGCGACTCTCCGGCACCATCCTCGGCGTCGAGAGCCGCCGCAAAGCCGCCGCAGTCGGGGAGCCCCTCGTTGTCCCGACGCTCGACCTGCTGTCGGCCGGAACGATCCGCGCCGTCGAGCTGCCGTCCGTGAGCGGACTCTCGCTCGACGACCCGCAGCTGCAGGAGGAGCTGACGAAGGCGCTCGCCGCGCTCGTCCAGGCGCGCGATCAGGACAAGAAGCCGGTCACCGTGGATTTCAGCGGCACCGGCGAACGGCACGTGCGCATCGGCTACATCGTCGAGGCGCCGGTGTGGAAGACCAGCTATCGACTGTTGCTCGGCGAAAAGCGCAATCAGCTGCAGGGGTGGGCGATCGTCGAGAACCAGACCGAGAGCGATTGGAACGACGTCTCCCTTTCGCTCGTGAGCGGCCGGCCGATCTCCTTCGTGATGAATCTCTACCAGCCGCTCTACGCAACGCGGCCGACAGTCGTGCCGCGCCTGTTCGCGGCACTCCATCCACCGCTGTACGAGAATGGCGTGCCCACGCACATGGACTCTGTCGCGATGCGCACCGCGGCGTCGGTGTATGGCTCGAGCGCCGCGAACGGACAGATTCGCATCCGCGGCAATAGCACGATGCAGCTCTCTGCAGTCGTCGTGACCGGTACGGGGAGCGAGAACGACGAGACCATACAATCCGTGGCGCAGGCGACGGACCTCGGCCAGCTCTTCGAGTACTCGGTCGGCAACGTCACCTTGCCCCGCCAGAAGTCCGCGATGCTTCCGATCATCGCCGACAGCGTCGGCATCGAGCGCCTGTCGATCTTCAACTCCGCCGTCCTGCCACGGCAGGCACTCACGGGAGTGCGGCTCACCAACAGCACGGGAAAACTCCTCCTCCAGGGGCCCGTCACCGTGCTCGATCGCGACACCTACGCCGGCGACGCGCGCATCGACGACGTGCCCGCGGGCGAGCAGCGGCTCCTCAGCTTTGGCGTCGACCTCCAGCTCACCGTCGATGTCACGCAGGACGACCACGTCGATCGATTGATGACCGGCCGCATCGTGAAAGGCGTCCTGGAGCTCGAAACGCGTCAGCGCTACACGCGCGCCTACGTCGCGCGCAACTCGAGCGCGCACGACAAGACGATCGTGATCGAGCATCCGCGTCGCCCCGGTTTTCAGCTCGTCGACACGCAGAAGCCGATC
>Ga0070681_10002811_pt1 | contig 16069 bp, 15 predicted proteins | sample KBSC83BmetaG_FD_65650 | JGI IMG/M metagenome (GOLD analysis project Ga0070681, IMG submission 65650) | Corn rhizosphere microbial communities from Kellogg Biological Station, Michigan, USA - KBS C8-3B metaG | ecosystem: Host-associated > Plants > Roots > Rhizosphere | place: USA: Michigan...
CGCGCGGTCGCGCCTGGCGCGCAGGGCAGGGCGGTCGAAGACGGTGATGCGGTCGGGCGTGGCGATCGGCATGGCCGGTATATGGCCACAGCCGCCCCCGGCCGGCAAAGCCCGACACCGGCAAAGCCCGGGAATTGACAAGCGGCGGGCCGCCGCGCTGTCATCCGCCGATGCCCTCGCTCGCCCTCCCGGGGCGCTGGCTGCGCCGTTCCGCCGCCGGCCTGCTCGACCTGCTGCTGCCGCCGCGTTGCCTCGGCTGCGGTGTGACGATTGGCCGCGAGGGCGAGCTCTGCCCGCGCTGCTGGGGCGCCATCGCCTTCCTCGGCTCGCCCCATTGCGCCTGCTGCGGCCTGCCGTTCCCCTACGATGCCGGCGGCGATGCGCGCTGCGGCGCCTGTCTCGCCGATCCGCCCCCCTATGACCGCGCCCGCGCCGTCTTTCGCTACGACGATGCCAGCCGTAGCCTGGTGCTCGCCTTCAAGCATGGCGACAAGACGCATAGCGCGCCGGCCTATGGCCGCTGGATGGCGCGCGCGGGCGCCGAGCTCTTCGCCGATGCCGAGCTTCTTCTGCCGGTCCCCTTGCATTGGACGCGGCTCTTCGCGCGGCGCTACAACCAGGCGGCGCTGCTCGCCCACGCCATTCGCGTCGCCGGCGGCCCGCCGGTCGCGCCGGATTGGCTGCGCCGGCGCCGGCGCACCCCATCGCAAGGGCACCGCAACGCTGCCGGGCGCGCCGACAACGTGCGCGGCGCCTTCGCGCTGCGGCCCGGCCGCAGCGTCGAGGGGCGTCGTCTCGTCCTCGTCGACGACGTGTTCACGACCGGCGCGACGGTGCGCGAGTGCGCGCGCGTCTTGCGCCGCGAAGGCGCGGCGCGCGTCGATGTCCTGACCCTGGCCCGGGTGGTCCGCGGCGGCGCCTGACGCATCGGCAGTAGCGGTTTGTCGGCCGGCCGACTATTTTCAACTGTCTGGATGCGGCAGGACGGGTTGCGGCGCGATGGCCAAGGTAGAGATGTACTCGACGATGTTCTGCCCATATTGCGCGCGGGCGAGAAGCCTGTTGCAGCGCAAGGGGGTGGCCTTTACCGATGTCGATGTCGACGTGGAGCCGGAACGCCGCGACGAGATGATCAGGCGCGCCCATGGCGGCTACACCGTGCCGCAAATCTTCATCGACGGCGAGCATATCGGCGGCTCGGATGACCTGGTCGCCCTCGATCAGGCCGGCCGGCTCGACGCCAAACTCGGAGTGAAACCATGAGCGCAAAATTCACCGCTGCCTGCGTGCAGATCACCTCCCAGCGCGAGTTCGCGCCGAACGTTCAGGCCGTGGGCGATCTCGCTCGCCGGGCGCGCGATGCCGGCGCCGATCTCATCATGACCCCGGAGATCACCGGCATGTTCGAGCCGAAGCGCGACCTTCACCTCGCTAAGGCGACGGACGAGGCGGGGAATCCGGCGCTCGCCGCCTTCCGCGAATTGGCGCGCGAGACCGGCGCCTGGTTCCTCGTCGGCTCGCTCGCCATCAAACTCGAGGCGGCGCGCCTTGCCAATCGTTCCTTCCTGCTCGGTCCGGACGGCGCCATCGCCGCGCGCTACGACAAGATCCACATGTTCGATGTCGATCTGAAGAACGGCGAGAGCTATCGCGAATCGGCGCTCTATCGTCCGGGCGATAGCGCCGTCCTCGCGGCGCTGCCCTGGGGGACGCTCGGCATGACGATCTGCTACGATCTGCGCTTTCCCTATCTCTACCGCGCGCTCGCCCAGGCCGGCGCCGATTTCCTGTCGATCCCGGCCGCCTTCACCGCGCCGACCGGCAAGGCGCATTGGCACGTGCTGCAGCGCGCGCGGGCGATCGAGAACGGCTGCTTCGTCTTCGCCCCGGCGCAATGGGGCGAGCATGCCGAAGGGCGCAAGACCTATGGCCATTCGCTCATCGTCGATCCCTGGGGCGAGGTGCTGGCGGATGCCGGCGAGGGCGTTGGCTTCGTCACCGCCGAGATCGATCCCGCCAAGATCGCCGAGGCCCGCCGGATGGTGCCGGCGCTGCGCCATGATCGCCCCGTTTCGGCTCCGCGAATGGCGGGCGCGTCGCTCGCCGCCGAGTAGCGCGGGGATCCTATCCCATCTGCGGCAGCGGGAGAGGTGGCACCGCTTTCGCCGCTGCGACGCGCTGTATGACGGACGGCTTCGGTCGTTCGACGATGCCCTGTTCGAAGGCGACGATTGCGAGTGTCGCGGCGAAGGCTTCGAGCAGCTCGCCGGGCCGTAGGAGAAAATCGGGGTTGCTCGGCTTGCCGAAGCGCTCGTTGCCCGCTGCAAAGGTCTCGTAGATGAGGATGCCGCCCGGCGCCAGCGCCGCGACCAGCGCCGGGAAGAGTGGGCGGTGCAGGTAGTTGGTGACGACGATCCCGCCAAAATCCTGGCCCAGCGCCCAGGCCGCGCCGTCCTCAAGGTCGAGCGTGCGGATCGTGCACGAGGGGTCGCCGACGAAGGCGGCGAGCGCCGCCGTATCGCGATCGACGGCGACGACTTCGAAGCGGCTGCCGCGCAGCAGGAGGGTGTGCCGGCCGCTGCCGGCCGCGAGGTCGAGAACCCGGCTGCCCGGGCGGATGAGCGGCATGAAGCGGCGCACCCAGGGAGAAGGCGACGTCGTGCCATGCGGATTGCTCATGCGCGGTTGCCGTTTGTTAGCACTTGCATGGCAAGATTGCTAAGCCAACCTACCACGTGTAAAGAGTCCGTGTGGTGACGAGAGAGCGTCAATGATCCTTTTTGCGCTGCGCTGCGCAGCCGATCATCGCTTCGACGGCTGGTTCCCCGACGGGGCGGCCTTCGACAAGCAGAGCGCCGCCGGCAAGATCGCCTGCCCGCAATGCGGCGACCGATCGGTGGCCAAGGCGCCGATGGCGCCGCGCGTCGCGCGCTCGCGCGCGGCCGGGGCGGCCGCTTCGCCGGCGCAAATCCGCCTGGCGCTAACCGAATTGCGCCGTCAGATCGAAACGAATTGCGAAAATGTCGGCGAGCGCTTCGCCGAGGAGGCGCGCCGCATTCATTACGGCGAAAGCGATCCGCGCGGCATCTATGGCGAGGCGAGCGCCGATGACGCCAAGGACCTCGCCGAGGAAGGCATCGAGGTCAAGCGCATCCCCTGGCTGCCGCGCACCGACGCGTAACGCTGCGGCGGTCTCTCACCTGAGCGCGAGGACCATGTAATTGACGTCGAGATCAGCAGTCAGCGACCAGCGGTCGGCCAGCGGGTTGTAGCTGACGCCGGCGATCTCGACGGCGCGCAGCCGATTGCGGCGCAGCGCGGCGGCGAGCTCGGACGGGCGGACGAATTTGCGCCAGTCATGGGTGCCCCGCGGCAGCCAGCCCAGCACGTATTCGGCGCCGACGATGGCGAACAGATAGGATTTGGCCGTCCGGTTGAGCGTCGCGGCGACGAGCGCGCCGCCCGGCTTCAGAAGCGCGGTGGCGGCAGCGAGAAATGCGCCGAGATCGGCGACATGCTCGACGATCTCCAGCGCCAGCACGACATCGAACTGCTCGCCAGCGGCAGCCAGCGTCTCGGCCGCCATGGCGCGGTAGTCGATGGCAAGGTCGGTCTGCTCGGCATGCGCGCGCGCCGTCGCGATGGTTTCTGCCGCCGCGTCGATACCGGTGACGGCGAAGCCCAGTCGCGCCATCGGTTCGGCGACGAGTCCGCCGCCGCAGCCGATATCGAGCAGACGCAGGCCGTCGAAGGGCTGCAGCGCGGCGGCATCGCGGCCGAAATGTCCGGTCAGCCGGTCGCGCAGGAAGCCGAGCCGCAGCGGGTTGAGCTTGTGCAGCGGCTTGAACTTGCCAGCGGGATCCCACCAGGATTCGGCGAGCGCGGCGAAGCGCGCGATCTCCGTCGGATCGACGGTGGTGGAAGCTGAGGCCGCTGTCGCCGTCCGTGGCATCGCCTTACCCATGTCTGCTGCGCCCTTCGCCATGCCGGGAGCCGGCGCCCGTCTTGCCCCGGAGCACTGCGAAAGAGTATGGATACGCGCCATTCGATCGGCAATGATGCTGGCCGGTTCCGCGACACCATCGGATAGAATACATGGCGCGCATCGTGCAGAAATTCGGCGGCACTTCGGTCCGCGACATCGAGCGGATCAGGAACGCCGCGCTGCGCGTCAAGCGCGAGAGCGACGCCGGGAACGAGGTCGCGGTGGTCGTCTCGGCCATGGCCGGGGTGACCAACCAGCTCGTCGGCTGGGTCGGCGAGATCAGCCGGCTGCACGATGCCCGCGAATACGACGTCGTGGTCGCTTCCGGCGAGCAGGTGACCGCCGGTCTCCTCGCCCTCGCCTTGCAGGATCTAGGGGTCAATGCACGCTCTTGGCTCGGCTGGCAGATTCCGCTCGGCACCGACGGCGTGCACGGCAAGGCCCGCATCGGCGAGATCGCTACGGCCGAACTCGAGCGCCGCTTCAAGGACAGCCAGGTCGCCGTCATCGCCGGCTTCCAGGGGCTCGGCCCGGACAACCGCATAACGACGCTCGGCCGGGGCGGCTCGGATACCTCGGCGGTGGCGCTCGCCGCCGCCCTGCGCGCCGATCGTTGCGATATCTTCACCGATGTCGATGGCGTCTACACGACCGATCCGCGGATCGTCGCCAAGGCTCGCAAGCTCGATAAAATCACTTACGAAGAAATGTTGGAAATGGCTTCGCAGGGTGCGAAGGTGCTGCAGACGCGCTCGGTCGAGATGGCGATGAACCACTCGGTGCGCGTGCAGGTGCGGTCGAGCTTCTCCGACGCGCCCGGAACCTTGGTGGTCGATGAGGACGAGATCGTGGAAAAGCAGGTAGTGAGCGGCATTGCCTATAACCGCGACGAGGCGAAGATCACGCTGCAGCATGTCGCCGACCGCCCGGGCATCGCCGCCGCGATCTTCGGCCCGCTCGCCGATCATGCGATCAATGTCGACATGATCGTGCAGAACGTCTCGGAGGACGGCCGCACCACGGATCTCACCTTCACCTTGGCGAAATCGGACGTCGAACGTGCCGTCAAGGTGCTCGAGGGGAGGCGCGCCGAGCTCGGCTTCATCGCCGTCAAGCCCGATCCCAACGTGGTCAAGATATCGGTCATCGGCGTCGGCATGCGCAGCCATGCCGGCGTCGCCCAGCAGATGTTCCAGACCTTGGCCGACAAAGGAATCAACATCCAGGTGATCTCGACTTCGGAGATCAAGGTCAGCGTGCTGATCGCCGAGGAATACACCGAATTGGCCTTGCGGGCGCTGCACACCGCCTACGGCCTCGACGGCGCCTGAAAACCATGCAGAAACAGGGCATGGACGGGCAAGCGGATCGGCTTCTCGGACCCGTCGGCGTGACCGCCGATTCGGCGGCATGGCAGGCGGCGCGTCGCCACCTCGACAGGCTGTGGCGCCGCGGCCGTGCCTTCCTGGGATGCGAACGCGCCATCATGGGCGGCGCGATGACCTGGGTATCCGAGCATCACCTCGTCGCCGCCATCTCGAACGCCGGCGGCTTCGGCGTCATCGCCTCAGGTTCGATGACGCCTGCGCTGCTCGATGCCGAGATCGCGGCGACTTATGCGCTGACCGGGCGGCCCTTCGGCGTCAATTTGATAACCCTGCATCCGCGCCTGATGGAGCTCATCGACGTCTGCGCGGCGCGCAAGGTCAGCCATATCGTCCTTGCCGGCGCCCTGCCGAGCGCCGCCGCGGTCAGCCGGATCAATACCGCCGGCATCAAGCTGATGTGCTTCGCCCCGGCGCTGGTCATCGCCAAGAAGCTGGTGCGCATGGGCGCCGACGCCATCATCATCGAGGGCATGGAGGCGGGCGGACATATCGGGCCGGTCTCGACCAGCGTTCTCGTGCAGGAGATCCTGCCGCACATCACCGAGGTGCCGGTCTTCGTCGCCGGCGGCATCGGACGCGGCGAGGCGATGCTGTCCTATCTTGAGATGGGAGCGTCCGGCATACAGCTCGGCACGCGGTTCGTCTGCACCCATGAATCGATCGCCCATCCGCATTTCAAGCGGGCGTTCATCCGCGCCGGCGCGCGCGATGCGGTACCCTCCGTCCAGCTCGACCCGCGTTTTCCCGTCATCCCGGTGCGCGCGCTCGCCAACCAGATGACGCAGCGCTTTCTGGAAACCCAGCGCGCCCTGATCGACCGCGTCAATCTCGGCGAGGTCTCGCAAAAGGATGCCCAGCTCGAGATCGAGCATTTCTGGGCCGGCGCGCTGCGCCGTGCGGTGATCGACGGCGATGTCGAGACCGGCTCGGTGATGGCCGGGCAAAGCGTCGGCATGGTGACGCGCGAGCAGTCGACCCAGGAGGTCATCGACGAGTTTCTCGCCCAGGCGCTCGCCGTCCTCGTCCAGCGGATGACGACGGACGGCGGCTCTGCTGCGGTCGGCGTCACCGACACGGTCGATTGATGGAGCAAGGCCTCGCCCCGACTGGATCCCGCCGCCTGCTGCGGCGCCTGCGGGACATCATGGCGGGGTCGGGCAGCGCGCAGCAGCGCCTCGACCAGATCGTCCAGGTCATCGCCGCCGACATGGTGGCCGAGGTGTGCTCGGCCTATATCATGCGCGCCGGCGAGGTCCTCGAGCTCTTCGCCACCGAGGGTCTACGCCGCGAGGCGGTGCACAACACGCGCTTGCGCGTCGGCGAAGGCCTGGTCGGCGTCATCGCGGCGACGGCGCGCCCGCTCGCGCTGGCCGATGCCCAGGCCCATCCCGATTTCGCCTATCGCCCGGAGACCGGCGAGGAAATCTATCACTCGCTGATGGGCGTGCCGATTCTGCGCAGCGGCCGCGTCCTTGGCGTCCTCATCGTGCAGAACCGCACCCTGCGCAACTACACCGAGGACGAGGTCGAGGCCCTCCAGACAATCGCCATGGTGTTGGCCGAGCTCGCCGCCAGCGGCGAGCTGGTGGAGCCCGGCGAGCTGGCGCCGAGCGACGGCATCGCCCTCCTGCCGCTGCGGCTCGACGGCACTCGGCTCAACGCGGGTTTGGCGCTTGGCGTCGCCGTCCTGCACGCGCCGCGCATCGTCATCCGCCAGATCGTCGCCGAGGATCCCGAGGCCGAGCTGGTGCGCCTCGGCGACGCGGTCAACGGGATGCAATCGGCGATCGACGCGCTCCTGGCGGCGAGCGATGTCGCCGATGGCGGCGAGCACCGCGACATCCTGGAGACCTATCGGATGTTCGCCGCCGATCGCGGTTGGCTGGCGCGCATCCGCGAGGCGGTGCGCAGCGGGCTCACCGCCGAGGCGGCGGTGCAGAAGGTGCAGGACGACAACCACGCCCGCATGAACCAGATAAGCGATCACTATCTGCGCGAGCGTCTCCTCGATCTCGAGGATCTCGCCAACCGCCTGCAGCAACATCTCGCGGGCGGCGCGACGAGCGCCGTCGCTGCCGAGCTGCCCGACGAGTTCATCCTCGTCGCCCGCTCGATGGGACCGGCCGAGCTGCTCGACTACGATCGCCGGCGGCTCAAGGGGCTGGTCCTTGAGGAAGGCTCGCCGACGGCGCATGTCGCCATCGTCGCGCGCGCTCTCGACATCCCGGTCGTCGGCCGCGTCAGGGACGTGCTCGCCAAGGTCGAGGCCGGCGATCTCGTCGTCGTCGACGGCGACCACGACCAGGTCTTCGTCCGTCCCGGCGAGGACATCCAGGAAGCCATCCAGGCGAATGTCGAGATGCGCCTGGCGCAGAAGGAGAAATACGCCGAGATTCGCGAGGCGCCGACGCAAACCCTCGACGGCGTGTCGGTGGCGCTGCATCTCAATGCCGGGCTGTTCATCGATCTGCCGTATCTCGACGAGACGGGGGCGGCCGGGATCGGACTTTACCGCACCGAGATCCCGTTCATGGTGCAGGACAGCTTTCCCGATGTCGACCAGCAGGCCGAGCTCTACGGCCGCATCCTCGATCATGCCGGCGACCGGCCGGTGACGTTTCGCACGCTCGATATCGGCGGCGACAAGGTATTGCCCTATCTGCCAGACGCCGAGGAGGAAAATCCGGCGATGGGGTGGCGCGCCATCCGCATCGCGCTCGACCGGCCGGCCATGCTGCGCCAGCAGATTCGGGCGCTGCTGCGCGCCGCGAGCGGCCGGTGCCTGCGCATCAAGTTCCCCATGGTCGCCGAGGTCGCCGAGTTCGAGGCGGCGGTCGCCGTGCTCCGCATCGAGCAGCAGCGGGCGATGGCGCGCGGCCTGACGCCGCCGTCGGAACTCAAGGTCGGCGTCATGCTCGAAGTGCCGGCCCTGCTCTGGCAGCTGCCCGCTCTCCTGCCGATGGTCGATTTCGTCGCCGTCGGCAGCAACGACCTTCTGCAGTTCCTTTTCGCCTCCGATCGCGGCAATCCGCGGCTCGCGGGCCGCTATGACCCGCTGGCGCCGGCGATTCTGGCGCTCTTTCGTGGCCTCGTTCGCGAATGCGAGCGCCACGACGTGCCGCTCAGCCTGTGCGGCGAGATGGCCGGCTCGCCGCTCGACGCGATGGCTCTGCTGGGCGTCGGCTTTCGGACGCTTTCGATGGCACCGTCCGCTGTCGGCCCGGTCAAGATGATGGTCCGCAGCCTCCGTCTGGGTCCGCTCGAGGAGCTGCTTTCCTCGATGCAGGACTCGCCCGACCACAGTCTGCGCGCCAAGCTGGCGGCGTTCGCCCGCGACCACGATGTAATCATTTGAGACAAATGCCGTATTCCGCCACATTGCTTTTATGCTTTGTTCTTTGTTAAAGATAAGCGCGACAGCCGCTCGCCTATCAGGAACCTAGATTTTTCATGGCACTCTTTACGCGGCGGAAGCATAGCGACCGCGCCGCGGCGGACGAACAGGATGAAGGCCCGCAACTCGCCCGGCGCGCGGCGACGATCGGCGACTTGCTGCGCGATACGCGCGAGCAATACGGCACCACCGTCGAGCAGATCGGCGCGGCATTGCGCATCCGTCCGGTTTTTCTGCAGGCGATCGAGGACAACCATTACGATCGCCTGCCCGGTCCGGTTTATGCGCTCGGCTTCGTGCGCACCTATGCCGATTACCTCGGACTGGACGGCGAAGTCGTCGCGCAGCGCTTCAAGAGCGAGGCCGCCGGTCTCGAAACCAAGCCCGATCTCTCCTTTCCGATGCCGCTGTCGGAGCGCAGCATGCCGGGCGGCGCGCTGCTCCTGGTCGCCCTGATCGTCGCCGCCTGCGCCTATGCCATTTGGTATTACCGCGCGGCCGGCGAGCACGGGCGCAGCGAGACCGTCGCCGAAGTGCCCTCGCAGCTCATTCCGCTGCCGCCGCCCGGCGCCGCGCCGAGCGCCAGCGCGGTGCTGCCGCCGGACCTGTCGGCCGAGGCCCCGTTGCCCGGCGCGGATGACAAGGCGGACGACAATGCGGGGCTGGCGGTGCCGCCAGCCGCATCGCCGACGAATCCGCCGACCGAAGCAACGCCGGCGCCGCCGGCCGCCCTCCCGGCCGTGCCGCCGCCGGCTGTCCCAACGGCGCCCGCGCCGGCCTCTCCAACGCCGGCTCCGGCCGGGGCCGACCAAACCGCCGCCATTCCCGAGCCGCCGGCGGCGGCGCCGCCGCTCAACGCGCCGCGCGTCTACGGCGTGACCAACGGACCCGTTCGGATCGTCATCAAAGCCACGGCCGACAGTTGGGTGCAGGTGCGCGACGTCGATCAGTCCGTGATCTCGATGCGCGTCCTGAAGCCGGGCGAGACCTATCGCGTCCCCGACAGGCCCGGCCTGGTGCTGCGCACCGGCAATGCCGGCGGGCTCGATATCACCGTCGACGGCCGTCCGGTGGCGTCGGTCGGGCCGGTCGGCAAGACGCGCAACGTGGCGCTCGATCCCGAGCGGCTGGTCGCCGGCACCGCCGCGCTGGAATAGCCGTCCGTCTGGCATTCCGGGCGGGCGCACGGTATAAGGCGGTGATCCTCCCCGGAAACAGCGTGCGAGCAGTTTATGAGCGTCCGGCCTTATCGGGACATTCACCGCCGCAAATGTCGGCAGATATTCGTCGGCAAGGTGCCGGTCGGCGGCGATGCGCCGATCACCGTCCAATCGATGACGAACACGCTGACCCACGACGTCAAGGCGACAGTCGAGCAGATTCAAGGGCTTGAGCGCGCCGGCGCCGATATCGTCCGCGTCTCCTGCCCGGACCAGGAATCGGCGCTCGCCCTCAAGGACATCGTGCGTCAGGTCGCCGTGCCGATCGTCGCCGACATCCATTTCCACTATAAGCGGGCGATCGAAGCCGCGCAGAGCGGCGCCGCCTGCCTGCGCATCAATCCCGGCAATATCGGCTCGGCCGAGCGCGTCAAGGAAGTCATCAAGGCGGCGAAGGACCATGGCTGCTCGATGCGCATCGGCGTCAACGCCGGCTCGCTCGAACGCGACCTGCTCGAGAAATACGGCGAGCCCTGCCCCGAGGCGATGGTCGAGAGCGCGCTCGACCACGCCAAGATCCTCGAAGACAACGATTTTTTCGAATTCAAGATCTCATGCAAGGCGTCCGACGTCTTCCTCGCGGTCGCCGCCTATCAGCAGCTTGCCGAGGCGTGCGACTACCCGCTCCACCTCGGCATCACCGAGGCCGGCGGCCTGCGCGGCGGGACGGTCAAGTCGTCGATCGGCCTCGGCATGCTGCTGTGGTCGGGCATCGGCGATACGATCCGCGTCTCCTTGTCGGCCGATCCGGTCGAGGAGATCAAGGTCGGCTACGACATGCTCAAGTCGCTCGGGCTCCGGCGTCGCGGCGTGACGATCATCTCGTGCCCGTCCTGCTCGCGGCAGAATTTCGACGTGATCAAGACCGTCGGCATTCTCGAGGAGAAGCTGGCGCATATCACGACGCCGCTGACGCTCTCCGTCATCGGTTGCGTCGTCAACGGGCCGGGCGAGGCGCGCGAGACCGATATCGGCTTCACCGGCGGCGGCAACAACACGCATCAGGTCTATCTCAGCGGCGTGCCGGCCCACCGCCTGAAGGATCAGAGCGTCGTCGATCATCTCGTCGGCCTCGTCGAGAAGAAGGCGGCCGAGATCGAAGCCGCCAAGGAAGCGGCCGAGCACGCGCTCGAACCGGCGCAGTAGCGGGGCGCGCACAATCCGTAATTGTAGGGGCCGGGCTCTGCCCGGCCCGGGCGGGGCAGAGCCCGCCCCTACAAATAAGATCATCATGATTTTGGCTGAGACATAATGCCCTCTCTTCAATCCGTTCGCGGCACGCAGGACCTGCTGCCGGCGCAAATGCGCCGTCATCGCGCCGTCACCGAGACGGCGCGCCACGTCGCCGAGCGTTACGGCTTCGAGGAAATGGCGACGCCGATCTTCGAGTTCACCGAGGTCTTCGAGCGCCCGATCGGCGAGACGACCGACATCGTCTCCAAGGAGATGTACAGCTTCACCGACCGCGGCGGCGAGACCGTCACGCTGCGCCCGGAAAACACCGCCGGCGTCGTGCGCGCCGTGCTGTCGAACGGGCTGACCCAGTCGACGCCGCTCAAATTCTTCTACAGCGGTCCGATGTTCCGCTACGAGCGGCCGCAGAAGGGCCGCTTCCGACAGTTCCATCAGATCGGCGTCGAGCTCATCGGCGTCGCGCAGCCGCAGGCCGATATCGAGGTCATCGCCGCCGGCGCCCGCATCCTCGACGAGCTCGGCATCCTGGCACGCACCGAGCTCGAGCTCAACACGCTTGGCGACACGGCGAGCCGGCAGGCCTATCGCGCCGCGCTCATCGCCTATTACGGCGACCATCTCGCCGGTCTTTCCGAGGACAGCCGGCGGCGGCTCGAGCGCAATCCGCTGCGCATCCTCGATTCGAAGGATGACGGCGACATCAGGGTCAATGCCGGCGCGCCGCCCTATTCCGATTATCTCAACGAGACGTCGCGCGATTTCTTCGCCGCGGTGCGGCGCGGCCTCGATGCCATCGGCATCGCCTACCGCATCAATGCCAGGCTGGTGCGCGGCCTCGACTACTACTGTCACACCGCCTTCGAATTCGTCACAAGCGACCTCGGCGCCCAGGGCACCGTCATGGGCGGCGGCCGCTATGACGGGCTGGTCGGCGTCATGGGCGGTCCCGAGACGCCCGGCGTCGGCTGGGCGGCCGGGATCGAGCGCCTCGCCATGCTGATCGCCGAGCCGCGAGGTGCGACGCGTCCGGTCGCCGTCGTGCCGGTCGGCGAGGCGGCCGAGCTGCCTGCCCTGCGCCTGGCCGAGACCCTCCGGCGCGCCGGCTTCGCCATCGACGAGGCCTATTCCGGCAATGTCGGCCGCCGGCTGAAACGCGCCAACAAGATCGCCGCCCGCGCCGCAATCCTGCTCGGCGAGGACGAGCTGGCGCGCGACGCGGCGACCGTGCGCGACCTCGATTCGGGCGAGCAGATCACGGTGCCGCTCGCCTCTCTCGCGGATCATCTCGCGCGCTTCCGCTAAGCCGATGGCCGATCTCGCCCCGACATCGTTCGACGCGACGCTCGATCGGCTGGTCCGCCGTCATGCCGAGCTGCGCGACATCATGTCGGCGCCGGCCGCCGATTCCGGCGGTTTCGCCAAGCTGTCGAAAGAGTACAGCGACCTCTCGCCGGTCGTCGAAGCCGTCGATGCGCTGCGCAAGGCGCAAACCGAGATGATCGATCTCGGCGCGCTCGCAGAGAAGGCCGACGATGCCGACATGCGCGAGCTCGCCGCCGAGGAGCTGCGCCAGCTCAAGACGCGCGTCCCCGCCCTCGAGCAGCAGCTCAAGCTCATGCTCCTGCCCAAGGACGAGGCCGACGAGCGCAACGCGATCATCGAGCTGCGCGCCGGCACCGGCGGCGAGGAGGCGGCGCTGTTCGCCGCTGAGCTCTTCCGCATGTATCAGCGTTATGCGGCGCTCCATGGCTGGCGCTTCGAGACGCTCGACATCTCCGAGACCGGCATCGGCGGCTTCAAGGAAGCGAGCGCGGCGATCACCGGCCGCAACGTCTTCGAGCGCCTCAAATTCGAATCGGGCGTTCATCGCGTCCAGCGCGTGCCGGCGACCGAGGCGGGCGGACGCATCCATACCTCCGCGGCGACGGTCGCGGTGCTGCCCGAGGCGGAAGAGGTCGACATCAAGATCGACGAGAAGGATCTGCGCATCGACGTCTTTCGCTCCAGCGGCCCCGGCGGCCAGTCGGTCAACACCACGGACAGCGCGGTCCGCATCACCCATCTGCCGACCGGCACCGTCGTGCAGCAGCAGGACGAGAAGTCGCAGCACAAGAACAAGGCCAAGGCGCTCAAGGTGCTGCGTGCGCGGCTTTACGACATGGAGCGCCAGGCGCGCGACGCCGAGCGCTCGGCCTCGCGCAAGAGCCAGGTCGGCTCCGGCGACCGTTCCGAGCGCATCCGCACCTACAACTTCCCGCAGGGGCGGGTGAGCGATCACCGCATCAACCTGACGCTTTACAAGATCGACAAGGTGATGAGCGGCGAGGCGCTCGACGAAATCATCGAGCCGCTGCTCGCCGAAGATCGCGCCGCCCGCCTGGCGGAAATCGAGTGACCCTGCCGCGTCGCACGGCGTCCTCGCCGCCGGCCACGGCGGTGCCGCTCGCCGCCGCTCTCGCCCCTGCCGCGACCCGTCTCGCCGCTGCCGGCATCGGCGACCCGCGGCGCGAGGCGCGGCTGCTCCTGGCGACCGCGTTGGGCGTCGCCACAGCAGACGTGTTGGGAAACCCCGACCGGCTTCTATCGACCGCCGATCAGGCGCGCTTTGCCGCGCTGGTTGATCGGCGGGCCGCGCACGAGCCGGCGGCACGACTGATCGGCGGGCGCGAATTCTGGAGCCTCGACTTCGCGCTGGCGCCGGAAACCTTGGTCCCGCGACCCGACAGCGAGACGGTGGTCGAGGCAGCGCTTGCCCATGTCGCCGATCGCGCCGCGCCATGCCGCATCCTCGATCTCGGGACGGGAACCGGCTGCCTCCTGTTGGCGGTGTTGAGCGAGCTGCCAGTCGCCACCGGCATCGGCGTCGACATCGCGCCGAATGCCGCGCGGACGGCGCTTCGCAATGCCGTGGCGCTCGGCCTCGCCGGCCGCGCCGACTTCTTCGCCGGTGCCTGGGCAGCGGCGATCGAGGGACGCTTCGATGTAATTCTCGCCAACCCACCCTATATAGCGAGCGAGGCAATCGCCACGCTGGCGCCCGAAGTGTCCCGCCACGATCCGCGCTTGGCGCTCGATGGCGGTCCGGACGGCCTCGACGCCTATCGCGTTCTCGCACCGGAAACGGCGCGGTTGCTGGGAGATGACAGCGTCGCCGTCTTCGAGATGGGCGCCGGGCAGACGGCGGCGGTGACCGCGACGATGCGGTCGGCAGGACTGACCGTTGTTGAGAGCCGCCGCGACCTGGCCGGCATCGAACGGTGCCTGGTTCTGCGGCGAGGCTGAAGCGGCCGGCGCGATCGGCAATGGCGGCGAAAAAAACTGTTGGAAAGCACCATTTTCCCGTCTAGGGTGCTGCATTGGATGGAGCCACGGTCTCCTCGCGCCTGCGGGCGCTTATGTCGCCTCTTCGACACCATCGCTGGATATTCGCAACGCGGATGATCCCCGACGCGACTTTTGCTTACAACGAAACCACCGGATCGAAATGTCTTACCGCGATTTCAAAGGTATCATGAGACCAGGACAGAACAAACGACGCGGGCGTAACCCGAACAATCCCAATAACCCGAACAACCCGAACAACAATCCGAATCGGCAGCGCATGCCGAATCGGATGCAGACCTTCGATAGCAACGGGCCGAGCGTCAAGATTCGCGGCAACGCCTATCAGGTGTTCGAGCGGTACGTGGCGCTGGCGCGCGAGGCGGCGACGAGCGGCGATCGCATCGCGGCCGAGAACCTCTACCAGCATGCCGAGCACTATTTTCGCATCATGAATGCGAATGGCGAGGGGCCCGGTCAGCAGGGCGGGGTGCCGCGCCCGATGACCCCGGCCGATACCGAAATGACGGGATCGGACGCGGATCAGGGCGAGCACGAGCACGGCTCGCAGCAGGGTTATTCCGGCGGCCAGGGTTCCGGCGGCGGACAACAGCACGGTCACGGCGGCGCTCACCAGCCGGAGCAAAACTCGGCGCCGCGGCCGCTGCAGACGCAGGAGCCGGCTCCGTCGTCGCAAGCCAACCCGCCGATGCCGACTCCGCAGACAGACCCGCTCGCAAGCTAGAAGCTGCGGCGCGCCGGCGCGATCTGCCGTCGAGGGGCGGCGCGCGAGTCTCCCTCCCTTTTCTAGGGGCTTGTGCGGCTTACCGGACGCACCATATCGAGCGATGGATGATGCGGCGCGCTGCCTCGAGGAGGGGCGCGCCAATTCGGTTCATTGCTGGGGTAGCGCGTCATGGAATTCGAGAAATATACCGAACGGGCCAAGGGCTTCGTTCAGGCGGCGCAGGGTCTTGCGTTGCGCAGCGGGCATCAGCGGCTGACGCCCGAGCACGTTCTCAAGGTGCTGCTCGACGACAAGGAAGGGCTGGCGGCCAATCTGATAAACGCCGCCGGCGGCGATGCCGCTGCCGCGTTGCGCGCGGTCGAGGCCGAGCTGGCCAAGCTGCCGCGCGTCGAGGGACAAGGCGCCGGCCAGGTTTTTCTCGCTCCGGAGACCGCCCGGTTGTTCGACCAGGCGGAGAAGCTTGCCGAGAAGGCGAGCGACAGTTTCGTCACCGTCGAGCGGCTGCTGCTTGCCTTGGCGCTGGCCAAGGGAACGGGCGCGGCCAAGGCGCTCGCCGAGGCGCAGATTACCGCGCAGAAGCTGAACGGCGCTATCGAGGATCTGCGCAAGGGCCGCCGCGCCGACACGGCGTCCGCCGAGGAGGGCTATGACGCGCTGAAGAAATACGCACGCGACCTCACGGCCGTGGCGCGCGAGGGCAAGCTCGACCCGGTGATCGGCCGCGACGAGGAGATCCGCCGCACCATCCAGGTGCTGGCGCGGCGCACCAAGAACAATCCGGTGCTGATCGGCGAGCCCGGCGTCGGCAAGACGGCGATC
>Ga0070681_10002813_pt1 | contig 16066 bp, 16 predicted proteins | sample KBSC83BmetaG_FD_65650 | JGI IMG/M metagenome (GOLD analysis project Ga0070681, IMG submission 65650) | Corn rhizosphere microbial communities from Kellogg Biological Station, Michigan, USA - KBS C8-3B metaG | ecosystem: Host-associated > Plants > Roots > Rhizosphere | place: USA: Michigan...
GCCTAACGCTTCGCGGCGCGCAACAGCTCTTCCTGCGTGCGCGACCGGGCAAGCATGCCTAACGCGGTGGCAACGTCCGGGTCGCGGTGCAGAAGCCGCTCGTACTCGGCGTCCGGACCGAAGACGTAGCGGGTGATCTGGTCGGCGACGAGCCGGTCGACCACCGAGCTGTCCGCGTCGTAGACCGTTCGCGGAATGATCACGCCTCGCTGGTGGAGGCGGTCGTACAGCTCGGAGCGCATCGCGGGCGTGACGGTGAAGCTCTGAGTCGTGACGCGCTTCTGTCCCTTGAGGTCGAGCGCGTAGTCGGTGAGGACGTCACGAAAATCCGCGACGTGCTTCCCGAGCGCGGCCTGCAGGCTCGCCGCCTGCGCATCGACGGCGGAATCGGCCACTATGACGTCCGGCGTGATGCCGCCGCCACCGAGTACCGTTCGACCGGCGTCTGTCTTGAAGCGCGGCCGTGGCGAGTCCGCACCGAGCGTGCGGAGCGCATCCTGATCGTCGTCGTCGTCCGCGCCCTGATGCTGCCTGTTGATACTCCGCCCCGAGGGCGTGTACCAGAGTGCCGTCGTCAGCTTGAGGGCGCTGCTGTCGGTGACGGGAAAGAGGCTCTGCGCGCTTCCCTTCCCGTACGACGTCGTCCCGACGATCAGCGCTCGGTCGTGATCCTGCAGCGCGCCGGCAACGATCTCCGACGCGCTCGCGCTGCCGCTGTCCACCAGCACCACGAGCGGGAGCTGTGGCCATGGCTGCGGACGCCGATCGACATAGTCGCGGTCGGAGTCCTTCGTCCGGCCCCGCATGCTCACGATCTTCTGCCCGGGATCCAGAAAGAGATCGGCGATGCCCACACCCTGGTCGAGCAGGCCGCCTGGATCTCCGCGCAGATCGAACACCAGCTTGCGCATGCCGCGGCTGCGCAGCGAATCGATCGCGGCGCGGAGCTCCTGATCGGAGTTCTCGCTGAAGATCGTGAGCGCGACATAGCCCACGCTGTCCCGCAGCATGAGCGCATGCTGAACAGAGTGGAAGCGGATCTCCTCCCGCGTGAGACTGAATGGAAGTCGCGACGTACTGCCCGGCCGCTCGATCATGACGTGCACAATCGAGCCCGGCGCGCCGCGGAGCGCCTTCACCGCCTCGTCCGACGTCCACGAGCGTGTCGGCTTCCCCTCGATCTCGACGACGCGGTCGCCCGTCAAGATCCCCGCGCGCTGCGCCGGCGTTCCCGGCAGCGGCGTCACCACCGTGATCCAGCCGTCGCGCACGTCCATCTGAATTCCGACGCCCGCATAACGACCGGTCGTGCTCTCGTTCAGCTTCGCGAGACGGTCGGGCGGCAGATACACCGAATGAGGATCATGCAGCTCGAGCATCAGTCCGTCGACGGCCTTCCGATACAGCTGGGGCTCGGTGATCGTGTCGACGTAGAAGTTCTCGACACGCTTCAGCACTTCATCGAACAGTCGCGCGCTCGTGACGCGACTGCCCGCGCCGTCGTAGCCGGCCTGCATGAGCCAGCCACCCGACACGAGCGCGACGCCGAGCACTGCCGCGACGATGACCGCGCGTGATCGCATTGCTTCGCCTCTCCTCACTCCGACTGTTTCCCGCGCGACTCCGCGTTACGTCTCGAGAGGGAAAAAAGCGGGCCACCGGTCACGGAGCAGCTCGTGCACTCGCGCGAAGACCTTGGTCTCACTTCCGCGGGCGTCGACGACGGCAATCGGGCCGCACTCCGGATGACGCTGCTGCCACTCGGGTGTGGCGAATCGCCGGAACTCCGCGGCCACGCGCGCGTGGAATTCAATTGCTGCCTGCTCGATGCGATCGTGCGCACCGCGCCGCGCTACCCTGCGCATACCCTCGTCAGTGGGCAGGTCGAGCAGTACCGTGAGATCCGGCATGAGCCCGCGCGTCGCCATCCGATTCGCCGCGACGAGGTCAGCGTCTGGAATACCCCGGCCCGCGCCCTGGTAGGCGTACGTCGAGAGGAAAAATCGGTCGACGAGCACGATTGAGTGCCCGCCGACCGCAGGGCGGAGCACACGCTCCACCAGCTGTGCTCGCGAAGCCATGAACAGCAGCGCCTCGGCAGCCGGCACAATGTCCGAGCCGGGATCGAGCAGGATGCGTCGAATCTCGTCGCCGAGGATAGTGCCGCCGGGCTCGCGCACGGCGATCACGTCATGGCCGCGCGATGCCAGCCACTCGCTCAGCAGCCGGAGCTGCGTGCTCTTGCCGGCTCCTTCAGGGCCCTCGTAGACGATGAACATGGTGGTTGGTGACTTGTGACTGGTGATGGGTGAACTGAGCACTGAGTGACTCAGCACTACCTGCCACCAATCACCAGTCACCAATCACAGGGTTATGATGCTGCTCGTTGCGCCCTTCTCGATTCCCTCGAGAATCCAGTCATTCACGCGCGACATCACCTTGTCGAAGTTCTCCTGCGCGACGAGAAGCCGTTGATACGTTGGCTTCGACTGAATCTGTGAGAGCAGGGTGTCGAGCTTGCGCTCCATCTCTTCGGTCGGCCGCTCCCCGCGCTGCAGCATGCGCTGCGCCTCGAGGCGCAGCTGCTCCATCTGCTGGAGCAGCGTCACCGTCTCACGATCATCGTTCAATCCATCGCTGGCGCGCTTCACTTCCTTGTATTCCGGACTCTGGCCGATCGTGCGACCGAGATCCTTGGCTTTGTCTTCGATCATCCGCTCACTCCGATTGGTGGTGCTCTACCGCCGATGCGCCAGGACGAACCGCTCACGCCCGGTGAGATCCAGGTGCACACCCACTTCGCGGTAGCGGCTGTCTCCCGCCACGAGCTCGGCGACGAGCGACGCGCGCCGTGCGTCGACCTCCATTGCCAGCAGGCCGCCACTCACGAGCGCGTCGGCGGCCTCGCGGACCAGCCGCGTCGAGACGTCGAGCCCCTGCGATCCGCTGAAAAGTGCAACGGGCGGCTCCCAATCGCGAACGTCCGCCGGAAGATCGCGGGCCTCGTCATACGCTATGTACGGAGGGTTCGAGACGACGACATGCACTTTCCATCGTTTTGCGTGGAGTGGCGCGAGGAGCGATCCGTGCGCGAGTACGACCCGTGCCCGCAGCGCGCCGCGGGACCGCAACAGGCGCGCGTTCGCCTCGGCGACCGCAAGTGCGTCGAGCGAGAGATCGGTCCCCACGACCTCGGTGAAAGACCCCTCGCTCGCGAGCGCCAGCGCGATCGCGCCCGAGCCGGTGCCGACGTCGACGGCGAGCTCGTGGCCGGGCCCCGCCCGCTCGATGACGAGGTCGACGAGCAACTCCGTCTCCGGACGCGGGATTAGTACACGCTCATCGACGTCGAGCGTCAGATGACGGAACGAGGCGCGGCCGACCGCATAGGCCAGGGGGCAACCTCTCGCACGCTTCGCCGCGGCCGCTCGAGCGCGCGGCCACATCTCGCTCTCGACCGGGACGTGCGCGTTCGCGGCTGGCCAGAAGCGGGGCACGTCGTACAGCGCGGCGACGATCTCGCGCGCCTCGGCGAGCGCTTCGCGTGCGTCGAAACGCGCACCATCGCCGAGGAGTGTCGCCAACTCGTCGACGAGCGCCGCGACGGAGCCGGCTCGCGTCTCCGTCTGGCGCTGCCCCGCGTCACCCGTCCCGCGCCCCACCTCCCTCACGAGCGCTCCTCGTCTTCGGCGAGCCGCAGCGCCTCGATCAGCGGCTCGAGCGCACCGTCGATGATTGCCGGCAGATTGTGCGACGTGAAGCCAATGCGGTGATCGGTGACTCGACTCTGGGGAAAGTTGTACGTGCGAATCTTTGCTGAGCGATCCCCCGTGCCAACTTGTGTTTTTCGCATCCGCGCGCGCTCGGCTTCTTGCTCAGCGATGCGCATGTCGAGTAGCCGGGCGCGCAAGATCTCCATTGCCTTCGCCTTGTTCTGAATCTGCGAACGCTGGTCCTGCTGCTTGACCTCGATCCCCGTCGGGAGGTGAGTGATGCGGACCGCGGAGTCGGTCGTGTTCACGCCTTGGCCGCCGGGGCCGCCGGCGCGAAAGACGTCGATGCGCAGGTCCTTGTCTTCGATCTTGACGTCGACCTCTTCCGCCTCGGGAAGCACGGCTACCGTCGCCGCCGACGTGTGGATCCGGCCCTGGTTCTCCGTCGCCGGAACACGCTGCACTCGGTGGACGCCGGACTCCCAGCGGGTCACGCCGAACGCGCCGTCGCCAACGACCTTGAAGATCACTTCCTTGACGCCGTTCAGGACGCCTGACGAGTACGTGATCGGCTCGAGCTTGTAGCCGTTGCGCGTTAGAAAACGCTCATACATCCGGTAGAGGTCAGCGGCGAAGAGCGCCGCCTCGTCTCCCCCGGTGCCGGCGCGGATCTCGACGATCGCGTTGCGGTCGTCGAGGGGATCGCGCGGAATGACGAGCGGCTTGAGCTCCTCCTCGAGGCGAGCGATGCACTGCTCCAGACGCGCTTGCTCGGCGCGGGCCTCTTCGGCCATCTCGGGGTCGTCAACGAGAACGAGCTCGCGCACCTGCGCGAGCTCGTTCTCGCATTTGCGGAGCTTTCCGGCGATCTCGACGACGGGACCGAGTCGTCGGTGTTCTCGTCCGAGCTCAGCCAGCGTGTGCGCGTCGCGCAGCGTGGCGGGGTCAGAGAGTGCCCGCTCGACCTCGGCCGCCCGAGCCAGAACGTCTGCGAGCCGGTCCCGGAGCGACAGAGCCGAGCCTCAGCTCGATTGCTTGCCGAACTTCTGCCTGAAACGCTCGACGCGTCCCGCAGTGTCGACGAGGCGCTGCTTGCCGGTGAAGAACGGGTGACACTGCGAGCAGACGTCCGTGTGAATCTCGGCCTGAGTGGAACGAGTCTGGAACGTATTGCCGCAGGCGCACTTCACAGTCGCCGTATGATACTCGGGATGGATATCAGTTTTCATGCGAACCTCGATGTACGGGATGGAACAGCTGCGAAATATACCCGGTCACGAACGTAAAAGACAAGCCGACAACGATTTGGGAGTTTGACAGCGACGGCAGCGGCGAATAACTTCGGCCCGGCTAAAATGTCAGCCTTCGACGGAGTCCTCGTGAGCCAGGTGACAACTCAAAACGTCGATTTCCTCGCGACGGTTCCCCTCTTCAACGGTCTCGATCGCAGCGAGCTCGAGAAATTTGCCGAGGTGACCCGTGAGAAATCGTATCCGAAGGGGAGCGTAATCCTCTTCGAGGACGATCCCGGGGACTCGTTATTCGTCGTACGCGACGGCCGCGTCAAAGTCGTCCTCATCGGCGAGGACGGACGCGAAGTGATCCTCGGCGTCCTCGGCGTCGGCGAGTATTTCGGCGAGCTGTCCCTCATCGACGATCGGCCGCGATCGGCGCACGTCATCGCGATGGAGGACTCGAATCTCCTCGTGCTACGGCGGGAGGATTTCCGGAAGCGCGTCGAGTCGTCGCCGAGCGTGGCGTGGTCGCTCCTCACCGAGCTTTCGCGCCGCCTCCGGCGCGCGGACGACAAAATAGGCGGCCTCGTGCTGCTCGACGTCCCGGGCCGCATCGCGCGCCTCCTCCTCGACCTCGCCGAGGAGACTGGCACGAATGCGATTGAGAAAACGCTAACGCATCAGACGATCGCCCAGATGATTGGCGCGAGCCGGGAAACAGTCTCGCGCGCAATGAAGGATTTTCAGGATGCCGGGTGGATCACCGTCGAGCGTCGGCGTATCGCCATCGCGGACCGTTCCGCGCTCGAGCAGCGCGCTCAGGTGCGGATGTAAGCACCTGAGCATGCGTGTGACAGCTGTCACGGGTGCCGGGTGACAGCCTTCCTAGCCTCCGCGCCCCATGCGCCGACATCGTGTCGGCCGAGCGCCGAGGCGGAACGCCATGAGCTTGCGAGTACAATTCTGGGGAACGCGGGGCTCCATCCCGACGCCGGGGCGCAACACGGTTCGCTACGGGGGCAATACGCCCTGCGTCGAGCTGCGCACCTCGGAAGGATGGCTCATTATCCTCGACGCCGGTACGGGGATTCGTGAGCTCGGCCGCTCCCTGATCTCGCGCGCGAACGGCGCCCCCATCACGGGTGACATCTTCCTCACCCACGCCCACTGGGACCACATCCAGGGCATTCCGTTCTTCGGCCCGATCTTCCAGCGCGGAAACCACTTCACGATCTGGGGCGCCAAGGCCCTCCAGACGAGCATCGGCCGGGTCGTAAAAGATCAGATGGCCCCCGTCGTCTTCCCCGTCGCGTTCGAGGCGGTCGACGCCACGATCGATTTCTCCGAAATCGCCGAAGAGTGCCGTCAGGGAAACGGTTACGAAGTGCGCGCCTATCAAGTCAGGCATCCGGGCGGTGCCCTCGGCTACCGCTTCTCCGAGCAGCACGACAATCATCGGGCGCTGGTCTACATCTCGGATAACGAGCTGGGGCCGGGGGCCAAGTACGACGCGCGCGAAGACTGGCGGGACGGCCTCGTCGACTTCGTGCGCGACGCGCGCGTCCTCGTGCACGACACGATGTACACCGCGGAGGAGTACGACCACTTCCGCGGGTGGGGTCATTCGACGTACGACGAAGCGGTGGAGCTCGCGCTCGAAGCCGGCGTGCAGCAGCTCGTGCTCTACCATCACAAACCGGAGCGGGGCGACGACGAGGTCGACCGACGCGTGGACGAATGTCGGTCGTTCGTCGCGCGCAGTGGCGGACGCCTCGAGATCGTGGCGGCAGCCGAGGGAATGACGCTGCTCGTCTGAGCGAACCTGTTGGAGGAGGAGAGCGATGAGAGGACGGATGTCGATCGGCACCTGGGCCCTGGTCGCGGCGGCGATGGCCGCGCCGACGCTCGTCGTCGCGCAGTCGAATGCGCCGGTGGTCGCGGTGCTGTACTTCGACAACAACTCGTTCGGCAAGGATCGCGCGGACTACGATGGCCTCGGCAAGGGGATTGCCGATCTGCTCATCACCGACATGGCCGGCAATCCGGCAATGCGCGTCGTTGAACGAGATCGCCTCCAGTCAATCCTGCAGGAGCAGGATCTCGTGAAGTCCAAGAGCATCGACCCGCAGACCGCGGTGAAGCTCGGCAAGCTGCTCGGCGCGGCGTATCTCGTCACCGGCGGCTTCATGAGCGATGGCAAGGGAACGCTCCTCGTGACGTCGCGCGTCATCAGCGTCGAAACGGGCGCAATTACGAATCCGCTCAAGTTACAGAGCAAGGGCGATGATGTCCTCGGCCTCATTGGGCAGCTGTCGACGAAGCTGAACACGGAGCTGAAGCTTCCCGCGCTGCCCCGCCAGACGGGCGACGCCGGCGCCAGGAAATCGGGCGCGGCCACGTCCTCCAGCAGCGCCAGACAGGCGGGTGCGGAGACGACGAAATCGCAGAAGCTCGACGTCAAGACGGCGCTCCTCTACTCCAAAGCGCTCGACGAGCAGGATAGCGGCCATCCGAAGCAGGCCGCCGAGCTCTATCGAGCGGTGCTGCAGAAGTTCCCGGACTTCGGTCCGGCGCAGCAGAATCTGGCCAAGGTCCAGAGCTCTGGGGACTGAGAGGCGCTCCCGAGCAACGCGATCGCCGGCGGTCTACTCGGGGCCGCCGGCGATTCACTCATTCGGCGGCTCGACGGCGCGGCCACTGCTCTTCGCGCCAGCGGGCCGTGCCGCACGCGGCTTGCCGTTAGGCGACGCCGACACGCTCGAGGTCCGGCGTGTCGACGAGCTCCCCGTGGTCTCCGAGCTGGATCCCGCGCGGCCGACCGTGGTGCTGGTCGATCGTAAGCTGCTGCTGGCTGCGGATGACAGTGGACGCCACGTCGCCGAGCTTGCGGGCATCGCGGCGGTCATCGGGCTCGGCGAGCCGGGCGAGGTTGCTCCCGATCGCGTCTTCCCCTCTGAGTTTCTCTCCAGCTACTTCGCGGTCGATGCGCCCGCGGCGACGATCCACGCGTTGATCCGTGGGGCGTTCCGGCATGCGGTGAGCCTCGTCAGCGCGCATCTCGCAGGCGAAGAACGCGCGCTGCGCCATCGCGAGCTCGCCGAGCTCACGAGCGTTGGCGTTGCGCTGTCGACGGAGCGCAATCTCCTCGCGCTGCTCGACATGATCCTCACGCAGGCGCGTCGCATCACGTCGAGCGATGCGGCGTCGCTCTATCTCGTCGAGCGCGGTGACAACGGCAGCACCCCGACGACGCTGCGCTTCCGCCTCGCGCAGAACTACACCCTGCCCGACCTTCCCTTCTCGGAGACGACCGTTCCCATCGACCATACGAGCCTGGCCGGCTACACCGCCGCCACCGGCGAGCCGCTCGTGATCGAGGACGTCTATCTCCTGCCGGACGACGTCTCCTACCGCCAGAACCGCAGCTTCGACGAGAGGTCCGGCTATCGCACGAAGTCGATGCTCGTGATCCCGATGCGCACGCATCGCGACGAGATCATCGGCGTGCTGCAGCTCATCAACCGCAAGCGCGCGCGCGACGCGGTGCTCACGTCGAACGAGATCATCGACGAGCAGGTGCTCGCGTACGATCAGCAGTCGGTGGAGCTGGTGAGCGCCCTCGCCTCCCAGGCCGCCGTCGCCATCGAGAACAGCCTGTTGTACGAGGACATCGAGCGCCTCTTCGAGGGCTTCGTCACCGCGGCCGTGACGGCGATCGAGCAGCGCGACCCGACGACCTCCGGTCACTCGGGACGCGTCGCGACGCTCACGGTGGGTCTCGCCGAGGCCGTCGCCAGCGGCGGCGTCGGACCGTACCGTGGCCTGCGCTTCACGCGCGAGCAGCTCCGCGAGCTGCGCTACGCCGGCCTTCTCCACGACTTCGGCAAGGTTGGCGTCCGTGAGCAAGTGCTCATCAAGAAAAAGAAGCTCTACCCCTGGGATCTCGACATTATCCGGCACCGCTTCGCCTTCCTGCTCCAGCGCGCCGATCTCCAGTTCGAGCGCGAGCGCGCCGATTATCTGCTCTCGCACGGCGGGGCACAGTACGAGGAGTTCGTCGCCCGTCTCGAGCAGTTGCGCCGCACAAGGCGCAACGAGCTCAATGCATTCCTCGACGCGATTGTCCAGGCGAACGAGCCGACGATTCTCCCCGAGGGCAGCTTTCACGAGCTCAAGGAGATCAACGAGCGCACGTACATCGATTTCGAGGGCGTCGAGCGTCCACTGCTCCGTGACGAGGAGCTCCGCTTCCTGATGATCCGGAAGGGCAACCTCGACGACCGTGAGCGGCGCGAGATCGAGTCGCACGTCACGCACACGTACCGCTTTCTCGAGCAGATTCCGTGGACGCGCGAGCTCCGCCGCATCCCCGAGATCGCCTACGGCCACCACGAGAAGCTGAACGGCACGGGCTATCCGCGCCGCGTCACGGGCGCCGAGATCCCGGTGCAGACGCGGATGATGACGATCGCCGACATCTTCGACGCGCTCACCGCGACGGACCGCCCCTACAAGCGCGCCGTCCCCGCCGAACGCGCGCTCGACATTCTCTCCGAGGAAGCAAAGGAGGGGATGATCGATTTGAACTTGCTCAAGACGTTCATCGAGGCGCGGATCTTCCTGAGCGTGCTGCGCGACGCGGGCTGAGGGACGCGGGGTAGTGGCGAGTAAGCCCGGGCCCCGCGTCCCACGTCCCGCTACAAGCGGATTTCCTTCTCCTCTTCCGCCGACTTGTACACCGCTTCGACGATCTTCAGCAGGCGCACCTGATCCGTCGGCGGCTCGTAGGGGCTCTCCTCGCGGACGACGGCGACGAAATGCGCCAGCTCGGCGCGATACGACTGAATGAACGCGCTCTCGCGCCCCGCCGCGCCCGTCGGTGACACGTCCGTGGGACGGCCATTCAGCTCCTTCACGACGCGGAGAGGGGCCATGCGCGCGCTGCCGCGGGTGGCGACGACCTCGAACCACCAGCGCTCCTCCTGCCCCACGTAGTCGGTTGCGACGTCGCACGCGAACACGAGCCCGTTCGCGAACGTGATCTGTACGACCATCCCGAGCTCCACCGCCGCCGCGCCCTTGCTCCGCTCCATCTGCGCGTTGACCCGCACCGGATCGGGGAAATCCATCAGCCAGAGGGCGAGGTCGAGGAGCGGTACGCCAAGGTCGAGGAACGCGCCGCCGCCCGCCTCGGCGCGGCGGAGACGCCACCCTTCGGCGGAACGCTGCAGCCGGTAATCGCCGGCTCTGATGCCGGTGATTCTCCCCAGCTCCCCGCCGCGCACGAACCGGTCGAGGCCCTGAACGTCGGTCCGAAAGCGATGGTTGTTGGCGACGAGCACCTTCTTTCCCACGCGCTGCGACGAGGCGAGAATGCGCTCGACCCCGCGCGCATTGAGCGCCAGCGGCCGCTCACAGAGGACGCTCACCTTCGCCGCGAGGGCGCTCAAGACGTGCGGCTCGTGCAGATGATTCGGTGTCGCCACGACGACCGCGTCGAGGTCATCGAGCTCGAGGAGGTCCTCGATGTCCGTGAACGTATCGCGAATGCCGAAGCGATCGGCGAGCGCGCGCGCTTTCGGCCGGTCGTTGTCGCAGATCGCCGCTAGCTCGGCGCCACGCATCTTCGACAACACGGGAAGATGCGCCAGCTGCGCGATCGCACCCGCCCCGATCACTCCAATTCGAGCCCGCTCGTTCATTCGTTCGACACTCCGCCGTGAGCGGCGTGAAGGTAATGGCCGCGCACTCGCCGCTGCAGTGATGTTGCTCGCTAGCGCTCGCAACAAGCTTATTTGGATCCGCGCTACTCGAGCGCGGCAACGGTCGTGCCCGGATAGTAGGTGCGGAGAATGGTGAGAAAGTCCTGCCCTGCGCGCGCGCGGCCGATCGCTCCCCACTGACACATCCCGACGCCGTGGCCGTAGCCGGTGCCGCGGAGCGTGAGCTGCGCGATCGAGCCGTCGCGCGCCTCCACGGTCTCGACGCTGAACGCCGTACTGTTGAGGATCTCGCCGCCGGGCGGCCGAAGGACGTAGCGGATGTCGTTGCCGCGCAGCACGTAGTTCCCGCGGTCCGTCGCGATCTTGAGCGTTCCGACGCGGCCCGACGGCGTGCGCGTGTCGATCTGCACGTCCCGCGGCGTTCCCGGATAACCGCCGGGCGTTCTGGTGTATGTGCCGAGGTAGCGAACGAGCGCCTCGCGCAGCGTCGGCCCGTCGAGCGTCCGGATCCAGCGGAAGCGCGGCGAGATGTCGCAGTAGAAGCGGTTCGTACCCGGAATCTGATCGCTCACCCGCTGCAGATACGGCTCAGTCGACGTCCGCCAGATCTCGTCCGCGGCGGCAGTCGAGCCGCCGCACGTCGAGTGGTACGGCGCGTTCACGACACGGCCGGCATACTGGAGCACCAAACCACGCGTCGCGTTCACTGCGGCGTTACTGACTGCCGTCTCGACGTCGGCGCCACCGTACAACTGATCGCTCACGCTCGCGGTGACGTCGTACGGCCGCTGCGCGGACGTCGCGCCTACGTGCACGTACGCGTAGCTGCGCGCCGTCACCGCCTGCGCCTGCACCGCCGCGGAGTCGCGGAGGTCGCGCGTGCCGATCTCCAGCGGAACAACGCCGCGGAGGTAGTCGTCCATCCGCACGCGATTGACGATCGTGATGCCGCTGTCGCCCGGCAGAAAGAGTAGCTCGCCGCGATAGTGCTTGCCGTTGAGCGCCACCAGGGAGCCGCCCGCCGCGCGGGCGATGATTCCACCAGTCTGCCAGACGCTGGCGAGTCCGTCGGGGCCGACGCCGCGCACGCGCGTCCCCACGCGCTCGACGCTCCACGTCTCACCCGTTGGCACCCGAGCGACGAGGCGATCGCCGTCCGCGGCGTACAGCTGCACCTCGCCCGCCGACGAGATTCGTGTCCCCCTCGCACTCAGGCCGACGCGCAGCGTGCGGTCGCTGGCGCTGATCGCACCGCGTCGCGGCGCGGGCCGCTCGATGCTCCCGCCGCTCGCCGTGATGTATCGCCGCGCGCAGGCCGCCCCTGCCACCACGAGCATGAGACCACCGAGCGCGCGCCTCACGAGGATCTCTCTCACGCCCGCAGCTGACTCATGGCGTCGTCGAGGCGCTCGAGCGCGAGCGAAACGTCGTCCTCCGAATGCGCCGCGGACATGAACGCGGCCTCGAACGCGGAGGGCGCGAGACTGACGCCCCGCTCGAGCGCGGCGTGGAAGAAGCGGCGAAACGCATCGACGTCCGAGGTCTTTGCGTCCGTGAAGCTCCGCACCGGCTCGGCCCGAAAGAAGAACCCCCACATGCTGCCCGCCGCGCCTGCCGTGAAGGGAACGCGATGGCGGGCAGCACTCTCGACGAGCCCCCGCACCAGAGCCGACGTTCGCGCCGTGATGGCGTCGTGGAGCTCGGGCGTCAACGTCTGCAGCGTCGCGATCCCCGCCGCCATCGCCAGCGGATTCCCGGACAGCGTTCCCGCCTGGTACACAGGGCCGCTCGGCGCTACGGACTCCATGAGCTCACGCCGCCCACCGTACGCTGCCACCGGCAGCCCACCGCCGATCACCTTGCCTAACGTGGTGAGGTCCGGCGCGACGCCGAAGCGCTCGCGGGCGCCGCCATAGGCGATGCGAAACCCCGTCATCACCTCGTCGAAGACGAGCAGCGCGCCGGCGCGCTCGGTGAGCGCCCGCAATCCAGGCAGGAACTGCGGATCGGGCGGTATGAAGCCGGCGTTGCCCACGACCGGCTCAATGATCACCGCCGCCACCTCGTGCTGCTCCAACGCACGTGCGACGGCGTCGAGATCGTTGAATGGCGCGGTGATCGTTAGGCGCGCCAGCGCGTCGGGGACGCCGGGAGAGTTGGGCAGGCCGAGCGTCGCGACGCCAGAGCCGGCCTTCACGAGGAAGCTGTCCGCGTGCCCGTGATAGCAGCCGTCGAACTTGAGGACGACGTCCCGCCCCGTCACCGCGCGCGCCACGCGGATCGCGCTCATCGTCGCCTCGGTGCCGCTCGAGACGAAGCGGAGCATCTCGACGTGCGGCATGCGGTCGACGATCAGCTCGGCGAGCCGGACTTCGAGCTCGGTAGGGATGCCGAAGCTCGTGCCGCGACGCATCGTGTCCTCGAGCGCGGCGAGCACCACCGGCGGCGCGTGGCCCAGCACGAGCGGCCCCCACGAGAGCACGAAGTCGATGTACTCCCGGCCGTCGACGTCCCAGATGCGCGGTCCTTCGCCGCGCTCGACGACGAACGGCTCGCCGCCAACTCCACGAAACGCGCGTACCGGCGAGTTGACGCCGCCCGGGAAGAGCTCGCGCGCCCGGGCCATGATCTGGCGCGACGTGGTGTGCGTCGCGCTGGTCATCGCCCGTAGCTGCCTAACGACGCACCCACGACCGGGAGAGCGCGGGTGCGCGCCGCTCGCGCCGACGCCGGCGAGGAGATCACCCGTACGAGCGACGCGTCGAAGTCGTAGTCGTCGGCGACGCGTTCGATCGCGACGTCGACCAGGCTCCCCGGAGGCGGCGCGGTTCCGTCGCAGGCGATGCGCGTAATGCCGTCGACGTCGTCGGCTTGCCAGAACGCGCGACCCTCGGCCATGCCGCCGGGGTGCACGGCGTCGACGATCGCGCGGGCTACCCGGCCAACCCGACGATCGTATCGCTCCGCCGTGATCAGCCGCTGCAGCTCGGTCAGGCGCTCGAGCCGCTCTCGCTTCAACGCTTCGGGCACGTCATCCGTCATCTCGGCCGCGCGCGTGCCCTCCTGCGGCGAGTAGGTGAAGCCGCCGACGCGCTCGAACTGCATCTCCTCGAGAAAGCTCAGCAGCGCCTCGAAATCCGCGTCCGTCTCGCCTGGGAAGCCGACGATGCAGGTCGTGCGAATCGCGACGTCGGGTATGCGCTCGCGAATGTCGCGCACGCGCGTGCGGATGCTCTCGCGGCGCTCGGGCCGGCGCATGCGCTTCAGCACCTCGTCGGACGCGTGCTGCATCGGCATGTCGAGGTACGGCACGATTCGCGGCTCGCGCGCCATGAGGTCGAGCAGCTTCGGCGTCAGCCCTGATGAGTAGACGTATAACAGCCGGATCCAGGGCATCGTCGTCTCGGCGACGAGCGCCTCGAGCAGCTCGGGAAGCCCATTGCCGTCGCGGACATCGCGGCCGTAATGCGCGAGATCCTGGGCAACGAGATTGATCTCTACCGCGCCCTGAGCCTCGAGGAGCTGCGCCTCACGCACCACGTCTGCCAGCCCAAACGAGCGATGCCGCCCGCGCATGAGCGGAATCGCGCAGAACGCGCAGCCGTGATCGCACCCCTCGCTCACCTTGAGGTACCGCACGTGTGGCAGGCCACCGGTGAACACGCGCACGCCCGGATGCATCACCGGCGCGTCGTCGATCAGTCCGCGCTCGTGCAGCTCCGGGATGAGCCGATCCATCTCGGCCGCGCCGAGGAAGAGGTCGACTTCGGGAAGCGCGTCGGCCAGCTCCTCCTTGTGTCGCTGCACCATGCAGCCGACACCGACCACCGCGCGGCAGCTCCCGGCCTCCTTGAGCCGCCCCGCCTCGACCAGCGCGTCGATCGATTCCTTCTTCGCGGCGTCGATGAAGCCGCACGTGTTGACGACGATGACCTCGGCTTCGTCGATGTCGGTCGTGAACTCCGCGCCATAGTCCGTGAGCTGAGCGACGTAGCGCTCGCTATCCACGGTGTTCTTGTCGCAGCCGAGAGTGAGGAGGGAGAACTTCAACTGGTGACTGGTGACTGGTGGTTGGTGGCTAGTGAACGGTAGTCGATGAACCGTGATCAGTCACTACCAGTCACCAACCACCAACCATCAACCACTCACCGGTAATTCCCAAACTTCAGCTCCACACCGAAGTCTTTGCCGCGAAGCAGCGCTATGGCCTCCTGAAGGTCGTCCTTCGAGGGGGAGGAGACGCGCACCTGCTCGCCCTGGATCGCGGCCTGAACCTTCTTCAGCTTCGCGTCCTTGATCGCGGCCGCTACTTTCTTCGCGGTATCGGAGTCGAGCGCGGTCTTGAGCTTGATCTCCTTGCGCACCGTGTCGCCGCCGGCGGGCTTGGTCTCGCCAATATCGAGATTCTTCACCGGCACGCCGCGCTTGATGAGCTTCGACTGCAGCACGTCGAACAGCGCGCGCATCTTGAAGTCGTCGTCCGCGACGAGCACGAGCATCGACTCGGGGCGCTTGAACTCGATCGTCGCCTTCGATCCTTTGAAGTCGTAGCGCTGACCGATCTCCTTCTGCGCCTGGTTCACGGCGTTGTCGACTTCCTGGAGGTCGACGCCCGTGGTGACGTCGAAGCTGCTGCTCTGGGCCATGGTCGTTGTTTGGCTGGCGGACGATCAAGCTAAGCGGTGGTTCGGTGCGCCGCGCAAGGGTTCGATGACGGGATAGAAAGACCTGATCACGAATTACGCGAATGAACGCGAATCGCTCCTCTGACTCTCAAGACTCCTCGCGCCCGGAAATCATCGAGAAGGAGCTCAGCGCGCTGATTATTGCTGCATTTTACGAGGTCTACAATGCGCTTGGCTTCGGGTTTCTCGAGAGTATCTATGCCAAAGCGCTCGAAATTGCTCTTCGTCGCAGGGGGCTATTCGTGGAGCGCGAGGTCGCTTGCGAGATCTATTTCATGGGCGAGAGAGTGGGCGTTCACCGCGCCGACATCCTCGTTGAGCGACGAATCGTAATAGAAATAAAGGCTTCTCAGACGCTCGCCGATTTCAGCAAGCGACAGCTGCTCAACTACGTGACCGCGTTCGGCCTTCGGCTCGGAATCCTTCTGCATTTTGGCCCAAAGCCTTCATTCCATCGCGTGCTCGGCGCCGCGAAGGCTTAAGTGCCGAGGAGCTATTCGCGTTCATTCGCGAAATTCGTGATCAGGTTTTCGCATACTCTTCTCGCCTAGAGAAAGAAAAGCCGCCACCGATATCTCGATGGCGGCTTGCCTAATAGAGAGCGAAGATCAGCCGAGGTAGGATTCAAGCGCTCGTGCCCGGCTCACGTGCCTCAACCGAGAGAGTGCCTTTTCCTTGATTTGCCGCACACGCTCGCGGGTGATCCCGAG
>Ga0070681_10002814_pt1 | contig 16056 bp, 10 predicted proteins | sample KBSC83BmetaG_FD_65650 | JGI IMG/M metagenome (GOLD analysis project Ga0070681, IMG submission 65650) | Corn rhizosphere microbial communities from Kellogg Biological Station, Michigan, USA - KBS C8-3B metaG | ecosystem: Host-associated > Plants > Roots > Rhizosphere | place: USA: Michigan...
CGCTCTTTCAGAGCTTCACGGCCATTGCGGGCGTTTACCAGGGGCGACGCGCCTCACGTTGTTCGGCGCTTGCCCCTGGCTTTCATATTCCGCGCCTTTGGCGCTCAGTTCCGACTTTTTGTGCAAGCTGGCTTTCATATCTTTCATATTCCGCGCCTTTGGCGCTCAGTTCCGACCTTTTGTGCAAGCGACTGAAGGGATTTCTCATTAACAGGCCCCATTTTGTGGCTTATGTGCCTTTTTGAGGCTAAATTGTTTGCGTATTTGCGTATAATCCGCTCCTAGGGCAAACGCAAATTGACGCAACCTCGCCCACATGACATCACGCAACTGCTCGCTAAGTGGAGCGACGGAAACCAGTCCGCGCTCGACGAGTTGTATCCTCTCGTGTACGACGAGCTCCACCGTCTCGCACGCCGCTACATGAGTCGCGAACGCCGCGGCCATACGTTACAAACCACCGCACTCATCAACGAGGCTTACGTTCGTCTCGTGGATCAGAAGAATGTTCACTGGGCCAATCGTTCACACTTCTTCGCTATCTCCGCGCAGATCATGCGTCGCATCCTGATCGATCACGCGCGGCGACATGCTTATGCGAAGCGTGGCGGCGGTGCGCAACAAGTGTCGTTGGAAGAAGTCGCAGCTATCACGCCCGATCCAGGACGCGAGCTCGTGCGTCTCGATGAAGCACTCAAGAGTCTCGCTGAAATGGATCCGCGACGGAGCCAGGTTGTCGAGATGCGTTACTTTGGCGGCCTGAATAACGAAGAGATCGCCGGTGTGTTGAAGATCTCCGAAAACACCGTCACGCGCGACTGGAACATGGCGCGCGCGTGGCTCTATCAACAACTTTCCGAGACCGCGGCCAATTGAATCCGGAACGCTGGCAACAGATCAGTCGCATATTCAAGTCGGCCATCTCGCTCGATCCCGAAGTGCGCAATGCGTACGTGGTGGGGCAGTGTGGCAGTGATGAATCGCTGCGCGCCGAAGTCGAGAAGTTGATCGCGTCGCACGAGCAGGCGAGCGACAACGATTTTATCGGCGGCATTGCCGCTGAGGTGGCGGCGCCGCTTCTGGTTGATGAGCACGAAGATGGACCACCTCACAGGGCTCTCAGCGACGGACAGCAGGTTGGGTCATACGTAATTCTCAACACGCTCGGCGCAGGAGGCATGGGCGAAGTTTACCTGGCCCGCGATACACGACTCGATCGCACCGTCGCGCTGAAGATTCTTGCGCCCGACATTTCCACTGACAAACGTCGCATGCAACGCTTTCGTCAGGAAGCGAAGATGGCTTCGTCACTAAATCAGCCAAACATACTCACGGTTTATGAGTTTGGTGAAGTTAACGATTTGACGTTTCTGGCGACGGAGTTTGTTGACGGTGAGACACTGCGCGATCATCTGCGCAAGAACAAGAAGCTCAAACTCAGTGAGATCCTCGATATCAATATCCAAGTGCTCGCCGCACTCGACGCTGCTCACGAAGCAAACATCGTCCATCGCGATATCAAACCGGATAACGTGATGATTCGCCGGCGCGACCACGTCGTGAAGGTGCTCGACTTCGGACTCGCGAAAGTGACGGAGAAGAGACACACGACGGTCAAGGACGAAGACTCGGAGGCAGCCACTGCATTCAAAACTGCGCCAGGCATGATCATGGGCACGATCAACTACATGTCGCCCGAGCAGGCGCAGGCCGCTGCGATCGACGAACGCACGGACATCTGGAGCACCGGCGTCATGATTTACGAGATGGTGTCCGGACTGCTGCCTTTTAAAGGAGCAACGGACAGCCACACGATCGTCCAGATCCTCGAGAAAGACCCCGTGCCTCTGACTAACTTCACGCAACGTAAGGTGCCCGCCGAGTTGCAACGGATTGTCGCGAAGTCACTCTCGAAGAGTCCGGACGAACGCTATCAAACCGCGAAGGACATGCTCATCGATCTACGGGCGTTGAAAAAGCAGTTGGATGTGGACGCTGAGATCCAGCGCACTTCATCACCAACGACGCCCATCGCGGCAGTGCGCGCGACTGAGGTCAGGAGTGAGCTAAGTAAGAGACGAGTGCTGGTGGTCGCGTTGGTCGGAATGGCGATATTCATTGCTGCGATCTTTGGAATCTATTCGTGGCGCGCTTCGCGTGCAAAACAAAACAAGCCCGCAGTTGACGCTCCACCTGCGCCGGTGGCTGAACGCACTCTTACCTACTGGGTAACGGTGCAGAAGTACAAAGACGGAAAGCCGTATCAGGGTCCGTTCACACTCGCGGGTGAGATCAATTTCGAGCAGAGTTATCAGATTCGCGTGAACGTTCAGAGCGCCCAGGCAGGTTACTTGTACGTTTTGAATGAAGGGCCTGAATCTGGTCGACCGGAGTTCGTAGTGGTTTTCCCGTCCGTCACTGCGAACAACAACTCGCCGTTTGTACCCGCCAAACAGGTTGTACAAATACCCGACAAAACCTGGTTGCAATTTGACAGCGAGCAGGGCGTTGAAAAGCTCTGGCTCGTCTTCTCGCAAGATGCGGTGCCGGAGTTGGAAACCGCACGGCAGTACGCCAGTCGACAAACAAGAAACCTCATAACAGACGCCGGTCAAAACAAGGTTGTTCAAAGTTTCCTCGCCACCCACTCGACCACCAAACCCGGATTGGAAAAAGGCGAAACACAGACGACTTTGAAGTCCGCGGGTAAGTTGTTGGTCTACGCCATCCGGCTCGAACACCACTAATTGTTTGGTTTTCACCTGCGTAATCAGCGGATAGGTTTTTGTGCTGGACGGCAGTGCCTAACTTGCATATGATTGGGCCTCCAAAGTACAGCAGGTTCTTTAAGTCCCTCTCTAATCAGCTTTCCGCTTTTTGCCCCTGTGAATGGGGGTTTGTCTCAAGAGTTCTCGCGTTAACAAGTAGAAAGCCGATTTCGAAGGACGGCTTTATCGCCGTAAGCCCAGTGCACAATCCGACCGAAGGAATTGTGACAAACCTTTTTGACTCTATAAGGAGGATAAACAATGCCAACACCACCAAACCCACCCATATGGACCCTAAATGCCAGCGGCCTCACTGGAGGAGATCGCAAATCAAAGCTCGCCGGCTGCCATATCGGTCTCGCCTCCGGCGTTTATACGTTCTACGACCCGAGCTGGGATTCCCTGGGCACTTTTTCGGGGACCCCACTCTCTTGTACCTTCAACTACAACAGCATCACCGGCTGGACCATCATTTTGTCAACGGCTGTGAGTGGAGGCAATGCCGCCGGTACATGGAGTACGCCTTCGCAAGGCCAGAAAAAAACCGGACCTGAAAGTGGCACCTACACGGCCCAGACCGGAGGCGGGGTAGTACCCGAGGAGGAATCTGCATCTTCCGCCGGGTATGGGAAACACTAGGTTGAATTAACGACCCGCTCGACAAAAGGATAACGTGTGAAGAAAAGCCCACCTTTTCACGCGTTATCCAGCGAGCGGCAGTTCTAACGTAAGTCTATGAGCCAGAATTTGAACAATGTTTCGCGCGGAAGCTTTTCTGCCTTATGGCTGAGTTTTTTTCTGTCGGTAAGCTTTGCCCAAGCCACCACCTCTCCGAATCAACAAAACACACAAACGCTTCCAACTTTTGCTGCGCAAGAACGCGAGCTCAAAGGAGGCGAAACTCATGCGTATCGAGTAGCGCTCACCTCCGGCCAATTTTTCTATGCTTTGGTGGAACAGAAAGGGATCGATGTGAGCGTTGCGCTGTTCGCTCCCGATGGCCAGGAGATTGGTGAAGCTGATAGTCCGAACGACCAGTGGGGGACGGAACCAGTTTTACTGATCGCCGGCAAATCCGGCGATTATCGAATCGAAGTGCGTTCGCCGAATAGCAAAGTTCCTCCGGGCCGTTACGAGATCAGAATCGTGCAGTTGCGCGAATCGACGCCGCAGGACCGGCGTCTGGTCGAGGCCCAACGACTTTCCGAAGAGGCTGAGAAGACCGGCAACCAGCAAAACGCTGCCGCAAAACGCGCGTCTATCGAGAAATATTTAACGGCGGCCCAACTTTTTGCAGACAGCGGCGAACCGCTGCGGCAAGCCCTTACGCTTCGCTCAATGATAGTGCGCTTCGCTCAACTCGGTGATTTCCGCAATTTACTCAAGTATTCGAAAGAAGCCCTTGCACTTGCGCAAAGAGTCCAGGATCGTCGGTTGGAAAGCGGAGTCGAAACTTTTGTGGGCGGAGCGAGCAGCGCTTTAGGCGATGTAAAGGAGGCGCTGGCCCATTATGAGCGCGCCGTGTTGCTCGCTCGAGAGACCGGCGTGAGCGAAGCCTCCGCATTAAACAATATCGGAGCGATTTATAGCGAGGCTTCTGACCAGCAGAAGGCGCTCGAATATTTTCTGCGAGCTTTGCCGCTTTACAAGCCGCTCGGGAACCAATTCTCCGAAGCGATTACGCTAAACAACATTGGAAACGCCTACAACAAGCTCGGCGAGCCACAGAAGGCGCTCGATTATCTACAGCAGGCTGTCCCCATGTTTCAGGCGATAGGAGCTAAGGGCCCGCTGTCGTTTACGCTGAGTAATATTGGGATCGCGTACCGTGGCCTCGGCGATTATGAGAAAGCTCTCAGCTATTTCAATCAGGCCCAAACAATTCAGCAGCAAACCGGAAATAAGGTGCAGGAAGCGGAAACTCTCGACCAACTAGGCGTGCTGTACTCCCAGCAGAACCAACCGCAAAAGGCGCTCGAGTATCACCAACAGGCACTTCAGCTTCTACATGCTACCGGAAATGTTCGCCGGGAAGCAGTCTCGCTAAGCAATCTGGGCCATGTGTATACGGCCCTCGGCAGGCTGGACGAAGCGATGGACCACTTCAACCAGGCTCTTTCGGTTTTTCGCCGGATCGGCGATTTGAACAACATCGCTAACGCTTTGGAGGGCCGAGCCCGAGCGGAGCAGCAACAGGGAAATCTGAGCGAGGCGCGAAAAGACATTGAAGAGTCGCTCAGCCTGATCGAGACGGTTCGGGCGCAGACAGGGAGCCAGCAACACCGCGCGTCTTACCTGGCCTCCCGCGAAAAGGCATACGAGTTTTTCATCGACCTGCTGATGCAACAGGGTCACGAGGCAGAAGCACTTCAGGCGAGTGAACGCGGGCGCGCACGCAGCTTGACCGAGATGTTGAATGAAAGCCATGTTGACATTCTGCAAGGCGTTGACCCGACCTTAGTCCAAAAGGAACGTGACATCAGAAGGTCATTGAATGCAAAAGCGCAACGCCAGATTCAACTGGTCGCGCAACAAGGTAAAAAAGAGGAAATCGACACTCTCAACAAAGAGATCAGCGCGCTGGAAGACGACTACCAGCAAGTGCAATCCGCGATTCGCAACGCAAGTCCGGCATATGCAGCTTTGACGCAGCCGCAGCCGCTCAATTTGAAGGGCATTCAGCAGCAGTTGGATCCGGATACCGTGTTGCTGGAGTACTCGCTCGGTGATAAGCGCAGCTATTTATGGGTAGTGACGCAAAACTCGCTGAAGACTTATGAACTGGCGAACGGCGAGCATATCGGCAACCTCGCGCAACAGGTTTACGAATCCCTGACCGCTCGCAGCATCGTGAAGTCAGTTGAATCTGCCGCCGAGCGACAAGCGCGAATCAGCGGCGCGGATTCACAGTTCCGAAAATCCGCGACCGAGTTGGGCGAAATAATACTCGCGCCTGCAGTCACCGAACTCGGAACAAAACGGTTGGCCGTGGTCGCCGATGGTCCACTTCAATACGTGCCGTTCGCTGCCTTGTCAGCAGGAAAAGATTATCGGCCGCTGGTTATCGATCATGAAATCGTGAGTCTGCCTTCCGCCTCAGCTTTAGCGGTTCAGCGTCAGAGTTTGGCAAGTCGCAAACCCGCGCCAAAAGGCATTGCAGTAATCGCCGATCCGGTCTTCTCGACCGTCGATTCCCGATTCAACAGTAGTGCTCCCGCTAAAACGGAGGCGACCAGCACCGCGAGCGCGGCGAACTATACGCGAATCATCGAACACTTGTCCGGCGGTCCCGGCGGACAGCTTGCGATCCGACGATTGCCATTCACGAGACAGGAGGCTGACCAGATTCTCGCGGTTGCGCCTTCGGGAGCGAATTTCAAAGCGGTTGACTTCCGTGCAAATCGATCAGTTGCGACGAGCGGAGAGTTGAGCCAGTACCGCTACGTTCACTTTGCGACTCATGGATACGTCGACACCACGCGTGCCGGTCTTTCCGCGATTGTGCTGTCGATGATCGATGAGCAAGGCAATCCCCAGGATGGTTTCCTGCGGACGCTCGATATTTACAACCTCAAGCTGCCGGCGGAGCTGGTCGTGTTGAGCGCGTGTGAAACCGGTTTGGGAAAAGACGTGAAAGGTGAAGGTATCGAGGGGTTGACGCGTGGATTCATGTACGCGGGCGCGCGCCGCGTCGTGGTGAGTTTGTGGAACGTGAACGACAGAGCAACCGCATCGTTGATGCAGCGCCTTTACGTAGGAATGTTGAGAGGTAACAAGACACCTGCGGCCGCATTACGTGCCGCGCAGATCGAACTGTCGCGAACGCGGCAATGGCAGTCGCCTTATTACTGGGCGGCGTTTGTGATGCAAGGTGAGTGGAATTGAGGAAGGAGTGGTTATGAGAGTCATATCAGGTTTGATATTGCTGGTCTTAATCGTTATTTCCGTGTTGGCCCAAAAGCCGGAAGACGCGACACGCAAACTCTGGGACACAGCTTTCATCGCTCCTTCGTCGAGCAAGAAGACCACGACGCGCCGACGCGTTTATCACAACGCGACACCGGACGTGCCGGTGAACAATGTCGCGCCGGAGACGGTTGTTGGCGTCACCCTCTGGCGACTCCGTCCGGCGAATCGATCGGATTCCGGCGAGCGTTTGATCGTTCATGACGACAACGCAACGAGCGAGTGGCTGCCGGAGCGGATTTCGGCTACGACGAGGCTCGTCCAGGGCGACAAGTTGAGAATCAGCGTGGAAACGGTGCGTGCCGGGTATCTCTATGTGATCGATCGCGAGCAGTACGCGGACGGAACGCTCGGCGAACCTTACCTGATCTTCCCGACGACGCGAACGTCCGGCGGCAATAATGAGGTTTCAGTCGGCAGGTTGCTGGAGATTCCGGCGCAGGACGATAGTCCGCCATTCTTCACGATGAAGAAGAGCCGGCCGGATCATGTTGCTGAAGTTTTGAGCGTGATTGTTACGCCGACGCCGCTCGAAGAAGTCCATGTCACGGACAAGGCCCTGAAGCTGATGGACTCGCAGGTCGCAAGCTGGGAAAAAGCGTGGGGCACGGGTGTCGGCCATCTGGAAATGTCGACAACCGGCCAGACATGGACGAAAGAAGAGAAGGACGCAACCACGCGAGCGTTGACCGCCAGCGCCCCCGCGCCTCAACTGCTCTTTTATCGCCCGAGCCTCAAACCAACCGAACCAATGTTCGTGAAGCTGCGATTGCAGTATCGGCGATGATCGGATTTAAAAATCCGCGTCATCTGGGCTCATAAAATGGTGGTGGTTTTCCTGAGTAGTTCACGCGTTAAAAAGTAAGAAGACGTTAACCAATTATCCCAAAGGAGGAAACGACGATGCCGGTGATTCACATTCAAAAACCGATACCAATGAAAAGTGTGACCGGAGCTAACGCACATGAGGAACAAGCCCTGATGAATATTCTCTTCCTGGGCACTGGTGTGAATGAAACATATCAGTTGTTCACTCTAAGTGGCCTGCCGATCCAGACCAGCCCTCCGGTTGTGGCTAAAGACGTGGTGTTTACGTTTAGTCTCCTCGCGATGCCCGGAGTTGTCTGGACTGTTAACAATTTCGAGATTGGCGAGGATCATGCGACGGGAAACTGGTCGAACCCTCTTCGTAACAAAGAGCAGGACGACGGTTCATTCCAGGCTACGGCCGGACCGTCAGTCGAGGACGCAGTCGCGTCGGCTACTGCTTAATCGAGCTTTGCTGTAACTGCGTTGAAGGGGTGGGGGCTCGGTTTTGGTCCACCCCTTTCGGCGTGATGTTATGAAAAAGCATCTGTTTAGATTTTTCGCGCACATCGTGACGGCGATAACGATGGGCGCGATGTCAACGTTCGCGCAGACGCCAGGCGAACTCCCGTCTTTGACGGAAGTGCAGCGCGAGCTGAAAGGCGGCGAGACTCACTCCTATCGCATCCAGCTAACTACCGGTCAGTTTCTGAATGCCAGTGTCGAGCAGCAGGGCATCGACCTGGTCACGGCGGTCTTTGGACCCGATGGCAAGCAACTTAGCGAGAGCGACAGCCCCAATGAGCGATGGGGCCCCGAGCCTGTCGTGATTTTGGCTTCGGCAACTGGTGAATTTCGCGTGGACATACGTTCGCCAAATCGCAACGCGCCTGCGGGACATTACCAGATAAAGATCGTTGCCCTGCGAGAAGCGACTGAGAGTGACAAAGGCTACGCTGCCGCCCATCTGGCATTCGACGAAGCCAGAAAACAAAGAGCACAGCAAACTCCCGCAGCTCGAAAAGCCGCAATTGAAAAATACCAGCGCGCGCTGGCGCTCTTTCAGGCTTCCGGAGATACCTACCGTCAGGCGCTGACTCTGCAGTCCATCGGCGTTACTTATTACCAGTTGAACGAACCCCGCAAAGCGATTGGGTACTTCAACGACACGCTCACGTTAGCTGTTTCGATTGGCGATCGCAGACTGGAAGCGGGAACGGAAACTTATATTGGTGGCATGCTCCACCAGTTGGGCGATGTGGGAAAGGCCCTCGACCATTACCAGCGAGCCCTCAAATTAGCGCGCGAGAACGGCTCACGAGTCGTCGAAGGCAATTCACTCAGCAATATCGGCAAGATTTACAGCGATGGGGCCGACTGGCAGAAGGCGTTGGAGTTTTACGGTCAGGCACTGCAAGTTTTCCGGGTGCTGGGCCAAAAACCAAACGAGGCCATCACGCTCAATAACATCGGCATCGCCAATGCTCAGTCAGGTGAAATGCAAAACGGGCTTGACTACTTACAACAAGCGCTGTCGTTAGCGCGTGCGGTCGGAAACAAGAATTCCGAAGGCGACTTCCTCCTCAATATCGGCAGTGTCTATCGTCGTCTGGATAAGTTCGATGATGCATTGGCTCACTATGCCAAGGCCCAGGCTATTCAACGCGAGACCGGCAACCGAGCACAGGAAGCCGACACACTCAATGAAATCGGAACCGTGTATTCAGCGCAGGGCCATCCCCAGAACGCGCGGGAATATCACCTGAAAGCGCTCGAGCTTCAGCGCGGCGTGGGAAATAGTCGCGGCGAGGCTGTCACCCTCACGCATCTGGGTGACGACTACATTGATCTCCAACACCCGGAAGAGGCGCTCGATCAGTTTTCAAAAGCACTCTCATTGCTGCGCAGTATCGGTGACCTCAGCACCGCCGCCATCGCACTGGAGGGCGCTGCGCGAGCCGAGCAGAAACGCGGCAACCTCGAGCAGGCTCGCAAATATATCGCTGAATCGGTGGCGCTGATTGAAACCGTCCGTTCTCGCTCTACGAGCCTGCAAATGCGCGCGTCTTATCGCGCGACGATGGAGAAAGCGTATGAGTTTTACATTGACGTGTTGATGCAGCAGCATGCGAAGAACCCTGCGCAGGGCCTGGATGCTGACGCTTTGAACGTGAGTGAGCGTGCGCGTGCCCGCAGTTTGCTGGAGAAGTTGAACGAAGCATCGATCGATATTCACCAGGGAATCGATGCTGGGTTGGTCGAAAAAGAGCGCGATCTTAGACGCGTGATGAATGCAAAAGCGCAGCGTGAGCTGCAACTCAAACTGCGCAAGGCCGGCGCTGATGAAATTGCCACAGTCGAAAAGGAAATCAGCGCGCTCGATGATGAGTATCAACAGGTGCAGGCGGCGATCCGCAAGAATAGCCCGCAGTATTCAGCGTTGACGCAACCACAACCTCTCGGCCTGAAAGATATTCAACAGCAACTGGATCCGAATACTCTGTTACTCGAATACGCGCTTGGTCAGGAGCGAAGTTATGTTTGGGCCGTAACCCGCGATTCGCTGAAGGCTTATCAACTGCCGGCACGAGAAGTAATCGAAAACACAGCCCGTGCTGTAGTTGAAATGCTGACAGAGCGCAGCATCATCAAATCGCTCGAAACACCGGCGCAACGAAACGCACGAATCACAAAAGCCGACAGAGATTTTCAACAACGTGCGGCGGTGTTAAGCCGGTTGATTTTGGGGCAGCCTGCGGCGGAGCTTGGCAAAAAGCGATTGGTGATAGTGACCGATGGTGCTTTGCAGTATGTGCCCTTTGCGGCCCTCCCCGATCCGCAGTTGACTCACCCTTTGATCCTCGATCACGAGCTTGTCAGTTTGCCGTCGGCGTCGTCATTTGCGATTCAGCGTCGCAATCTGGAGAGACGAGCTTCGGCCCCGAAGGCAGTTGCGGTAATAGCCGATCCGGTGTTTTCAACCAGCGACACGAGATTCAAAGCGTCCGTTCCGGTGAAAGAAACTGGCAGGCAAGATTCGACTCGAATCATCGAACATACAACCGGCAGCGGCAACAGCCAACTTTCAATTCCACGTTTGCCGTTTACGAGATGGGAAGCCGAACAAATTCTTTCGGTGGCCCCGCGTGCGTCGAGTATGAGCGCGCTCGACTTTCGTGCGAATCGCGCGATCGCCACCAATGGCGAGTTAAGCAAGTATCGTTACGTGCATTTCGCGACGCACGGCTACGTCGATACGTTGCGCGCAGGGCTTTCCGCAATTGTGCTTTCGTTGATCGATGAGCAGGGCAAACCACAGGACGGATTTTTGCGAACTCACGATATCTATAACCTCAACCTGCCGGCGGAGTTGGTGGTGTTGAGTGCCTGCGAGACAGGACTCGGTAAAGACGTCAAAGGCGAAGGGCTTGATGGGCTGACGCGCGCGTTTATGTACGCGGGCGCGCGCCGCTTGGTTGTGAGCTTGTGGAACGTAAACGACAAAGCAACCGCATCATTGATGCAGCACCTCTACGTGGGAATGTTGAAGGGTAATAAGACGCCCGCGGCGGCATTGCGCGCGGCTCAGATCGAATTGCTGCGGACGCGGCGGTGGCAGTCGCCTTATTACTGGGCGGCGTTTGTAATGCAGGGTGAGTGGAATTGAGGATTGCAGTATCGGCGCTAAGCTAGATTGGTTTTATCTGTGTTCATAAAATCTCCAGTTGGTCACGAAGTCGCGCGTCAACTTCTGGTTCGTGATCGCTGCGCGCAGCATCTCGATCGGAATGCGATTCTCCTTTAACAGCGCGTCGTTGTAAGCGCGATTCGTCATCTTGCCGGAATCGACCAGCTCTTTGTGCATCGCGTACTGCTGCAATCCGCCGATCAGATACGAGATCTGATAAAGCGGCCCATAACTCCCATCAAACGAGCGACGCACTTCGGCAGTCGCATTGTCGCGCTCGTGACCCACTCGATTGACGAGCAAGTCAATACACTCCTGCGGCGTCATCTTCTCGAGATGAAAATTGAGTGAGAAGATGATGCGCGCGCAGCGATGCATGCGCCAGAAGAGCATCCCGATTCGCTGCTCGGGTGTCTTAGCGAAACCCAGATCCCACAACAACAACTCCCAGTAAAGCGAGTTGCCCTCGGTCCAGAACGGCGTCCCGAAGATTGCGCGATACGGTTTATAGCGCGCAGCCATGAAGCCTTGCAGGTGATGCCCCGGAATGAGCTCGTGATGGACGGTCGCGCGCGAGAAATAGATGTTGTTGCCGCGCATGCTCATCATCTTCTGCTCGTGCGCCATCGTGTTGGTTGGAAACGACACCAGAATGGTTTCGCCGCCGAGAAAGAACGGACTGACAAGCTGGCGTTCCGGCGTCATCATCTCCATGCGCCAAGTTTCTTTCGCCAGTTCCGGCACGGTTACCAGGTCGTGGTCTTCGACAAACTTGATCGCTTCGAGGGCAAGGTCACGAATCATTTCCGGTTGTTTGCCGGGTTCGACGTAAAGGTTCTTGACGTGTTCGAGCGCCTTTTTCCAATCGTCCCCGTAACCGAGATCGCGCGACGCTTTCTTCATCTCGTTTTCACACCACGCCATCTCCATCTCACCGATCGCGATGATCTCTTCGGGCGTGTACGGGATCATCTCCGAACGCAGTTCGCTCAAGAGTGCTTCGCGACCGATCGGATCGCCGACGATGTCGCTTGAGTCTCCTGCACGAGCGCTGGTGGGTCGTTGGAAGTTCTGACCACCGCCTTGTCCACCACCACCGCCGCCACCTGGACCCCGATTCGGACCCGCCGGAGTTTGATTCACGCCTTCAGTACGAATACCGACGATCTTTTCAGTGATGAAAGTCGCGTAGTTGTTCATCGACTGATCGAGCGCTTTGTAAGGCTCTTCGTTCCACCACGTGAAGAGCGGATCGTAGCCGTTGTAGAACGTGTACCAGTTGCGCAGGTTGCCGCGCAGGCCGTTGATCGCGACTGCGGCTCGATTAGCAACAGTCTTCTTGATGTTGCCACCACCCTCGGCGCGCATGCCGAGCTCGATCGCGCGGCGCCGGTCGTCCACTTGTTGGCGCAAGTCGTTCAGAGTCGCCGCGACTTTCGCGGAATCGATCGGTTCCATGCGACGTCGCGCTTCTTCGAGTGCGATGATTTTGTCGGCAAACGGAACGAGCGGCTCGATCTCGCCGAGTTGGCGCGCCTGGATGTCGAGTTGTCGCAATTCGTACTCAAGATGGTTCTTGAACAGCAGGTAATCGATCTTTCCGTCCTCGCTCATCGCGTCGAAGTCTTGACTCTGCAACGACGCGAGCCATTCGTTGTAGAACTTCCTGAAGCGTTCGCGCCGCGCGGGCGATACTGCCACCGGATACGAACGCGTGAGACTGCCGCGATCGACGGTGTAGCGCTCGATCGCGCTGCGCATCTCGCTGGCGCGCTCTTTAGTTCCGTTAGGGTTGATGTAGGTTTGGGCGGGGATTTGAATCGTAAAAAAGCAGAGTAAGACAGCGACAACCAGAACGCGAGATCCGGACATACAGGGATGTCTCCTATCTAAATGGTTTGTAAAATCCGTGGCTGAACTAATGTCGCGCTGCGGTATTCAAGCGCTTCAGAGTGGCGTCGAGTAACGCCAGCCGTAACTCTGCGCGATAGGGCACAGGCGTGATGGAAGCGAGGGCGTCTTTTACCACGAACTCGTCCATTTCGACGAGCGGCCCTCCAAGCCATTTCAACCAGTCAGTCTGGTTGAGCGGATGTGCCTCCTTCACCTGATTGAGCGAAGCGATAGCGTCTTTCAGAACTGCATTTGCGTCCGGCGGTTGATATTTAACCGTCGCGCGCAATACACCGAGATACCATTCGTACTTGTTCTCTACAGGAATATTCGATCGCCGCAATCCCTTTATTGCGTCGCTGAGAATCTGGAGGATCGGAGCCGTTTCCGAAACGGCGTTTTCCGGTAACCAGGTAACAAACGCGGCTTTGGCGAACGGCTGTAGCTCTGAAGGCGTACTGTCAAGCAGCAAATTCATTTCGCGAAAGCGACCGGCTTTGTAGTGTTCAATCGCACCGTCCGCCGCCCAGTTCCATCTCAATGACTCCCAAGTCTCGCCCATAAACTCACGTTCGTCCTTAGCCATGTCCTCCAGGATTTTTAATGCGAGTTCATAGTCGTTATGTTCCTTCGCAAGGTTCGCAGCGCGGGACTTGTATACCGTGCGCGCCTGCATGTCTTTCTCGTCGGCTGCGGCTTTTAAGAGGGCCTCCACTGTATTTAACGGCTGACTACGTGTCGCGTCGTCCAGGATCTGATGGACGAGGGGAGAGGCTGACTGGCACTGGTTCATCGCCTGACGCACAATCGGCCACTGTTTCGGCAGGAGACGTTCGAATTCGGTAAAAAGCGGAGCGAGCCAACTAACGATTCCACAGGTTAGATTCTGCTTTTCATCGCCTGCCATACTGTCGGTGATCATACTGACGTAAATCTGCAATAGCTCTACTCGTAACGGTTCGGGAGGTATCGGTGTGTCCGCCGGCATGCCGCGTTGCACCGGAAATGCAAGGTACATGAGCGCGTTTGTCAGCATACTCTTGGGCGCTTGCCTCGCGACGGCCAACGCTTGCACAAACAAATCGTCAGCCAGTTTCGCGTTTTGTCGTCGCAACTGAAAAAGCAGTTGGTCGAGGTTGTCTGGTGCTCCGGTACGTAGCGCCAGCGCGCCCAGGTCAGCCGCCCGTTTTGGATCGTCTCTAACAACAGCAACCGCTACATCGATTAAGGCATCGGCATTGCCGTTCCCCTGCGGTTCTGCTGATTTGTCTACAGGTGTCAAAACCGTCAGCAGGCGTTTGGTGAATTTTTGATCGAGTTGTGTGGCGATCGTAAGGAGCACCCTTGCCGTTTCCAATCTTTTTTCACGTTCATCAGGCGTTTCTTTATTGGGGACCTGCTCCACGACTTCGATCGCATTGTCGATCCAGGTGCTGGCTCGCTTAGGATCCTCACGCCACCAGCGTTGCGCGAGTTTCACCCAAAGCACGGCGTGCTGCATCGAGCTGAGGTCGGCCCCGTCCTTTAGTAAGTCGCTGGTAATATTTTGGGCACGGACCAGCCAAAGCTCGCGCTCGTTGTTCTGGGCCAGTGTTGTGGCTTGCGCCAGCGCCAGAATCATCAGGCAGGTAGCTACTGAATGCTTCATAGATGGACTTTTCAGCGTTCTCTGCGTTGAACTGGCTCTTAACGCAGAGAACGCCGAGGTACGCAGAGAACGCTGAGCTTGCCCTATAATAACGCCTTTGCTAGAATCCGGCTTCGTTACTTGGGTAATTTCTTATTTTTGATAGGCAGCTCCGGAAGACCTTCGCATGAATCGAACAACTACTCGATTCTTCACCTTGTAATTGCCGACCCGCACCACGCGGGCGCGCGGCGAAGGCGCTCCTATCGAATCCGATCGACTGAAGTAACAATATTAAGGGAATCGTAAATCGTAGGGAATAGTCTTCGGCCCCGGGACTTCGGTCTTCGTTGTAGTCCCCCGCGTGCGCATGCTGGTTGGCATGGTCTTTCGGCGCACTTGGCGGTGATGTAGAAATGAGCGAGATCAACGTACAACTGAAAAACGGTGAACCAGTTCCCATGCCTGATTCGGCAACGGTCGCTGAGGCTCTCAAGAAGCTCGATCGCGACCTCGCCAAACAGGCCCTGGCAGCAAAAATCGGCGGCCGCGAGGTGGACCTTGCGGCGCCACTCGAAGCCGTGCGCGCAAGCAACGGCGACTCACTTCAGATTGAACCGATCGTTCCGCAGACGCGCGACGGGCTCGAGGTTTTGCGTCACTCCACCGCGCATCTCCTGGCGGCGGCAGTGCTCGATCTGTTTCCCGGAACCAAGCTCGGCATTGGACCAGCGCTGCTCGACGATCCGCGGTACGGGTTCTTCTACGACGTGATCGCGCCAAGGCCGCTCACGGAAGCCGATCTGCCCGCCATCGAAAAACGGATGAAGCAGATCGCGAGCAAGAACCTTGTTTATCGTCGCGAAGAGATCTCGAAGGACGAAGCCTTGCGCGTTTTTGGCGAACGTGAGGAACCGTTGAAGTGTGAGCTGATCGACGAAAAGGCCGGCGAAAAGGTGAGCGTCTATTACATCGATGGCTCGCCTTTCATCGACTTTTGTCTTGGTCCACACGTTCCCAACACGAACAAGTTGCGTGCATTCAAACTGCTTTCACTCGCCGGTGCTTACTGGAAAGGCGACGCCTCGCAGCCGCAGATGCAACGTATCTACGGCACGGCTTTCTTCACGCAGGAAGAGCTCGACGCCTGGTTGAAGCAGCGTGAAGAAGCGGAGAAGCGAGACCATCGCCGGCTTGGTCGTGAGTTGGACCTGTTCTCGATTCAGGAAGAATACGGCCAGGGACTCGTCTTCTGGCACCCGAAGGGCGGCGCGATCCGCAAGGAGATGGAAGACTACCTGCGCGAG
>Ga0070681_10002816_pt1 | contig 16054 bp, 12 predicted proteins | sample KBSC83BmetaG_FD_65650 | JGI IMG/M metagenome (GOLD analysis project Ga0070681, IMG submission 65650) | Corn rhizosphere microbial communities from Kellogg Biological Station, Michigan, USA - KBS C8-3B metaG | ecosystem: Host-associated > Plants > Roots > Rhizosphere | place: USA: Michigan...
GCGAGGCGGTTTGCCACTCCGTCGATCGCGATGTCGAGGAGTGGATGCTTAAGAGGATAAATCACGTGCTTGTTGAGCGTGATCGAAAACTCGACGAGAAAATCCGACAGCTCGCGTGACAGGGTCGCGACGGGAGACCGCGAAGGGGGCGATGCTGGAGCAGACGGCGGGATTGTCTGGGGCGGATTCGTCATGCGCGGGTGTTTCGTCTAGTTTTTTACTATGTCCGGCGACACATACACGACGCGTTGGAGGGTGCTCGCGTTACTGGGAATCGCGGAGCTTTTGGGGATGTCGCTCTGGTTTGCTGCCAGTGCCGTGTCCCCTCAGCTTCGGGCGATCTGGGGACTGACCGCCGGACAGGCCGGCTGGCTCACCACCATCGTCCAGCTCGGGTTCGTCTGTGGCACCGCTGTCATTGCAGCTCTCAACCTGGCCGATCTCATACCAGCGGGCCGGCTATTCAGCGCCTCCGCCCTGCTCGGCGCGGCGGCCAACGCGGCGATCCTGGTCGTCCCGGGGTACCCGCCAGCGCTGGCGACGCGATTCCTGACCGGATTCTTCCTTGCCGGCGTGTATCCACCCGCGATGAAAATGATCTCCACCTGGTTCCGCGCGGAGCGCGGACTCGCGATCGGAGTGATAGTAGGCGCCCTCACCGTCGGGAAGGCGTTGCCGTACCTGATTCGCGCGATTCCCCACGTGGGCCTGAGGCCCGTTGTTCTGACGGCGAGCGCGGGCGCGGTTGCCGCAGCCGTGCTCGTCGCATTCGGCTACACCGAGGGGCCATTTCCATTCACGTCGCGGCCCTTTTCGTGGAATCACGTCGCCGACGTCGTGCGGGTGAGAAAATGGCGTCTCGCGACCGCCAGCTATCTCGGGCACATGTTCGAGCTTTACGCCTTCTGGACCTGGGTCCCAGCGTTCCTGGCCGCCAGCGTCGCTGCCAGCGCCGGAGGGCGATTCCGCGCGCCGAGGCTGATATCGCTGCTCGCATTTGCGACGATCGCAGTCGGCGGGTTTGGGTCGGTCTGGGGCGGGCTCTTCGCGGACAAGCGGGGAAGAGAAAGGCTCGTCTCAATTTCGCTCGTCATGAGCGGAAGCTGCTGTCTGTTGAGCGGATTGCTGTTCGGTCAGCCACTATGGGTGCTTGGCGCGCTGGCGATGACGTGGGGCTTTTTCGTCATTGCCGACAGCGCCCAGTTCAGCGCGCTCGTGACCGAATCGGTACCAGCCCATGCGGTTGGCACCGCGCTTACGATCCAGACGTCGGCCGGATTTCTTCTAACGATGCTTCCAATGCAGCTCGTTCCCCTGATAGCGCAGCGCGCGGGGTGGCGGTGGGGCTTCACGGTGCTCGCGCTAGGCCCGGTCGTGGGAACCGCCGCAATCAGAAGTCTCGCAGCACTGCGGCGGTCGGAGCCCGTCGGAGCTAACTTTTCGCCGTCGACATAACCCCTCACAGGAAATCGCCGATGCCAATGTTCAAGGAGTTCAAGGATTTTCTGCTTAAGCAAAACGTCGTCGCGCTGGCGATCGCCGTCGTCGTCGGCACGGCGCTCAACGCTCTCGTCAAGGCGCTGGTGGACGATTTCATCATGCCGATAATCGTCGCCATGGGTCCCGGCGGTGAGTGGCAGAAGGCCACGTGGGACGTCGGGCCAGTGAAGTTCGGCATCGGAGACTTCTTTGCGGCCGTCATCAACTTCATCATCATCGGCTTTGTGGCGTGGAGAATCTCTAAGATCTTCATCAAGCCGGAAGCAGTTGCGCCGGTGAAGAACTGCCCGTACTGCCGGATGTCGATGGACCCCGCCGCGACGCGATGCCCACACTGCACCAGTCAGCTGGCGCAGGCTTAGGACGCGGAGCTAGAGCGCGTAGCCCAAGGCTGCGCGCACTTCCGTCAGGAGCGTTTCGCCGGTGAAGGGTTTCTGGATGTAGGCAGTGACCTTTGCCACTTCCTTGTCCGGAAATACCTCTTCCTTCGGATAACCGGACATGAAGAGCACCCGCATGTCCTGGCTCAGCTCGCGGAGCTCCTCCACCATTCCGCGACCACCGAGGTTCGGCATGGCGACGTCGGTGAGAACGAGATCGATCTCGCCGACGTGTCCCGCTGCCAGCCGGAGTGCGATCGCGCCGTCAGCGGCGTCGAGCACCCTGTACCCGTTGTGCGAGAGGATTTTCTTGGCGAGGCCGCGGAGCGCTGCTTCGTCTTCCACGAGCAGGATCGTCTCGCCAATGCGTGGCGCCTGTTCCACAACGGCAACGCGGGATTTTCCAACGGTCGCCGGCGAGATTCTCTTCTTCAGGCTTGCCTCGGCGGCCGCGCGATCGAACGGCTCGAGCTTCGACGACGCGAGGAGCTGTCTGGCGAGAATCGAGGCGCGCCGGGACGCTCGCTGAATCTCATCAAGCTCTTCGGCTCTCTCCGGATCGTCGCTCGCAGACGCGAGAAGAAATTCCGCGTTGATCTGGATGACGGTGAGGAGGTTGTTCAGCTCGTGTGCGACGAAGCTGGCGGTTTTGTTGGCTTCCTCCAGCGCGTGCGAGCGGGGATCCGCCTCGATGGCGGCTTCCTTCTTTTTGGGCGCGCCAGAGCGGCGGGTGGATTTCTTCAGGCTCGAATCTCCTCGATTTGCAAAGCTCGACTGTCCTGAAAGTTAATCGATACCGGAAATGGGGAATTCACTCGCCTCCACTTGGCACGCGTGTGCGCCTATCGCCACTATTGACGGGTGCCGGCAGCCCTCAAACATGGCGATTTCCAGGCGATAGTCGAATCCGCGCCGGAAGCCATAATCGTCCTCAACTTCGAGCATTTCCTCTACCTGAATCGGTTCGCGGCCGAGCAGCTTGGATTCGAATCAGAGTCGCTGGTTGGGCAGCCGATCATGAGCTTCGTGCATCCGGAGTCGCGGTCGTTCGTAATGGAGCGGCTTGAACAGCTGGCCCGGACGGGACGATCTGCGGGACCGATGGAGGTGCGATTTGTCTCCAGGGATGGGAGAGTAATTCCAGCTGAAGTCGTGTCCGTTCCTATCACATTCGAGGGGCAGCCGGCGATCCTCGGATTCATACGCGATATCTCGCAACGGATCGAAGCCGAGCGTGCCTTGCGTGAGAGCGAGCAGCGATTCGGCAACGCCTTCACGTATTCTCCGCACGGAATGGGCATCGTCGGCCTGGACGGACGCTGGGTGCGCGTGAACAAATCCTTGTGTGAAATGCTCGGCTATTCCGAGGAAGAGCTGCAGACACTCACCGTACGCGCGGTGACGCACCCCGACGATGCGGGAGAGGATGTCCAGCTGATCCAACGCCTCATCGCCGGCAGCAGCGATAGCTACAACCGGATCAAGCGTTACTATCGGAAAGACGGTGAGATGATCTGGGTGTCCGTCGCCGTATCGGCCGTGCGCGACCAGAGCGGCAAGACCATGTATCTCATTGGTCAGGTGGAGAATATCACTGCCCGCCGAGAGCTGGAGCGGCAAAGCCTGCAGGCCGAGCGTCTGGCGGGAGTTGTGGAAACGACAATCGCCGTCGCACACGAGATGAACAATGTCTTGACCGTGCTGGCCATGAATGCGGAGCTGCTCGCCACCGATGCATCGCCCGATGAAATTCCGGCGGTGGCGGCGGAGATTCTGGTCGCATCGAACCGGATCGCGGAGACCGTAAAGCGTCTTCGGCACGTTGCGGATCTGAAATCAGTCGCCTATATGGGCGACAGGAAGATGCTGGATCTTTCGTCCAAACCGCCCAAGACAACCAACGGCGGCGGTTGATGCCGATCAAATGCCGCTTGGGAACGTCTCCGGCGGCTCGAGGTCATGCCACCCCTGGGGAGTTTCGAGTGGCTCAAGCGCGCGCGTCTCGTCGAAGTGGAAGATGGCGTCGAACTGCTCCCGAATGTCTGCGCGGAAGTAGTGGCTGAGACGCTCTGTCTCCGGCCGATAGATGACTCCGATCGCGCGCTCCAGACGTGGCTTCGACAGAAGGGCCGTTTCCCGCGCATCCTCGGACAGTGAAACGAAAAAGCGTGGAATGCCGGTTTCGTGGAATCCAATCTCGTAGCTGTCGGGCAAAGCGGGATTTACGCGTTTGCGCTCTCCGGGCTCGTCCCACTCGTGAGCGGCCGTAACGGTGCCAGTGTAAGTCGTGAAGCCCACGTTAACGGCCTGTTCGCCGTATTTCTGTCGCAGCAGCTGTCCGACGTTCAGCTCCCCTCGCGCTCCCATCTCCGTCGCGCGGGCGTCGCCAAGGTGGGAGTTGTGCGCCCACAAGACAATCTTCGATTCACGGCCGCTGCGTCGCAGATATGGGATGAGCGCGTCGACAGTCTCCGCCATGTGGGTATCGCGCAGATTCCACGACGACTGTCGGCCGCGAAACATCGACCGGTAATACTCCTCCGCGTTCATGACGAGTCGCGCGTTCTGCTCGGCGTCGAAGAAATCGTCGCCCTTTCCGCGAGCCGCCAGATCCATCGACTTGCGCTGCATCTCCACGAGCTGATTGACGGCTTCGTCCTCGCACGAACGCGTGAGCTCGAAGCTCGCGGCATAGCCGTACGCCTGACTGTCCTCGCCGAAGTGCTCGAAGCATGCGTATCTGTATCTGGCGCGCTTTGCCGCTTCGGGATCGACTCGATCCAGATACTCGATCACTGCGCCGATCGAGTGGAACATGCTATAGAGGTCGAGCCCGAAAAAACCGGCCTTCGCTTTTTCGGGTAGCCCCGAGTTGACGTCTCTCAGCCATTCCACGAAATCGAGCACGACCGTGTTGCGCCACATCCACGTCGGGAACCGCTCGAATCCGCTCAACGCACTGTTCGCATTTGCGTCATCGCTGTCTCCTCGAACGTATCGATTGACTCTGAACGCGTCGGGCCAATCGGCCTCGACCGCGACGGCGGTGAATCCCTTTTCGGCAATCAGGCGCCGGGTGATATCGGCTCGCGCCTCGTAGAAGTCGTGTGTGCCATGCGAAGCTTCTCCAAGCAGCACGAGATTGGCGTCGCCGACCAGATCCATCAGCGGTCGGTAGTCGCTCTCATCGCCGTGGAGAGGGTGCACGAACCGGGTCACGTCGGCCTTCGCCATATTGACGCGATTCGCAACGACCGAACCATCGAGCCCTGAAATCCGCGGTCGCTGGCTGGCAAAAACCTGCGTTCGTACATTAGCGGCTATGCCCAAGACTGACGAAGCCCCGCTCGTCGGCCGGAGCGCTGAGCTCGCGCTGCTGTCGAAGACGATCGACGAAGCCGCGAAGGGCGCGGGGCGGTCGGTCTTTCTTGTTGGTGAAGGAGGAATCGGCAAGACGCGTCTCGCCGCCGCCGCTGCAGAGCGCGCGGCCAAGCACGGCTGGACGGTGGCGATTGGACGGGCATACCCGGTCGAAACCGGCGTTCCGTATGCACTTTTCTCGGACGCGCTTCTTCCGCTGCTGCGGGACCTGGAGCCGACCACTCTCGCGGTTCTGACCCGCGGAGGGGCGGCGGCACTTGGCCACATCTTTCCCACTCTCGGAGCGCCGGGAGAGCGGGACCGGGCATCTGCCGGCGCAGATCCCTCGGAGCTGAAGGCGCGCCTGCTCTGGAATTTTACGCAGCTTCTCGGCCGGCTCGCCTCCAGGCAGCCCCTGTTCATCGTGCTCGAGAATCTCCAATGGGCGGACGCGTCCTCCCTCGAGCTCCTGCACTTCGTGGCGCGGCAGATTCAGAGCGAGAAAATTGTCCTGCTCGGCACCTACAACGAAGCGGACCGCGAGCTGAATCCAGTCCTTCGGAGCACCGAGCAGTCGCTCGTGGGACTCGGCGCGCTCATCGTGGTGCGGCTCGGTCCTCTTCAGCAGGGAGATGTCGAAGAAGTGATCCAGCAGACCTTCGGCGTCGACAAGAGCGCTACGCGGCAATTCTCTGCGATGCTCTATGACTGGACGCGCGGCAACCCGTTCTTCGTGGATGAGACTCTGAAGTCGCTGACCGAGTCGGGAATACTGAGTCAGCGTGATGGAAGGTGGACTGGCTGGGACACCAACAAACTGCAGCTTCCCTCGACAATCCGTGACGTGGTCAAGGCCCGCATCGATCGCCTCTCGCTCAACGCGCGGACCCTGGCGAATCTGGCCGCAGTGATCGGCACGCGCGCGCGACACGAGACGCTCGCGACCGTCTCGGGTTTGTCAGAGCCGGAGATCATATCCAGCCTCGATGAGCTGCTTGCGCACCGAGTGCTGGCGGAGGCTCCCGGCGCAGATGCGATTCAATACGACTTCACGCATCCGCTTCTACAGCAGGTGATCTACGGAGATCTTGGTCAGGCGCGCGCCCGCCTGCTGCATGCAACGGCAGCGGAAGCGCTCGAGTCGCTGTATGGTGACGCCGCGCTGTTGCACGCCGACGAGCTCGCGCTGCATTTCGCGCGTGCGCACTCCAAAATGCTCGCTCAGAAAGCAGTGAGGTATCTCTATGCCGCGGGACGCGCGGCGATCGAGAAATACGCAAACCGGGAAGCCGCCGACTATCTCACGGCGGCGCTGGATCATCTGGATAGCGATCCGACCATCGCCGATGCGCCGCGAGAGGAAATTCTCACTACCCTCGCGCGGACCCGTCAGCGTCTCGGTGAGTACGATACCGCGATGACTCTCTGGGCGCGCGCTCGCAAAGAGGCGGCGACGCGCGGCGAGCGTGCCGTGGTGGCCGACATCGACCACCGGATGGGACTCGCGTGTTATTGGAGCGGGAGGTTTGCGGATGCGCTCGCCCACTACGAATCCGGACTCGTCGAAGCCGAAGCGTCGGCGGACCGTGCGACAACCGTGAGGCTCCGCCTCGCCAAGGGGATTGCCCTTCAGGATCTCGGCCGGCTCAAGGAGGCTCAGGTTGAAGTAGAAGCCGCGCTCGCATCGGCGGCCGAGGGGGGAATGCAGAACGATTCGCTTCTCTCGCGAGCCCACCGCGCGCTGCTTCTCCTCTATACCTGGACCGGCCCGCTCGATCTGGCGAGGGAACACGGTGCGCAGGCAATCGCATATGCCGAGTCCGCGGGCCAGCGGATGCTCGAGTGGACGGCGCATTGGGGGATGGCTCTGCTCGCCGGCGTGTCCGGCGACGCGCCGACCTTTCTCGAACATCTGGACGCCAGCGACAGACTCGCGGACCAGATGCATTCCCCGCTGTTGCCGCTCTGGTCGGCCGAGCTTCGCGTCCAGTATCACTCCGGGACGGGAGATTGGGACGCCGCGGTGCAGATCGCGGAACGGGCAATTACTCTCGCAAAAAGCTTGAGTCAACGGACCTTGCTGCCTCGCCTCTACGTCTGGTCGGGCTTGATCTATCTGTGGCGCGGTGACGAGGACAAGGCAAAGAAGTATTTCGACGAAGCGTGGAAGCTGGCAGGCGCCGAGAAAGCCGGCTCACTCGAAGGGGCGGGTGACCGCGCGTTGGATGTCCCATCGATAGTTCCAGCGCATCTCGGCATGGCATCATGGTACATGGCGAAAGGCCACACGTCGGAAGCACTGCGAATCGGCGAAGCAGGTCTGGCAATCGCGGATCGAACCGGGTACATGGTGTGGGCGCTGCAGTGGCTTCTTCCAACGATCGGCGAGGCGGCGCTGGCGGGACGCCACTTCAAGACGGCGGCGACGCACCTGAATCGGATGAGGCGTGACGCTGGTCGTTTGAACCACAGGCTCGGTCTCGCATACGCCGATGCGTGTGACGGATTGCTCGCCAGGTTCAGGGATCACGATCCGGCGCGGGCGATTGAGCTGATGTCGTCGGCGGTCGACCAGCTGGAGGCGCTGCCGTTTCCACCTCAGGCCGCGAGAATTCGCAGGCGGCTCGCCGGTGCGTACGTGGAAATGGGCGATCGTGATGAGGGAATGCGCCAGCTGCGAAAGGCGCACGACGTCTTTGCCAAGGTCGGAGCGACGGTAGAGCTCGAGGGCACACGCGAGGAGATGCGTGAGCTTGGCCTGCGCCTTCCACCAAAATCCGTGACGACCGGCGCGGGCGGACTGACGGGACGCGAGGTCGAGATTGCGCGGATGGTGGCATCGCGGAAATCCAACAAGGAAATCGGCGGCGCGCTCCAGATTTCCGCGCGTACCGTGAGCACGCACCTCTCCAACATTTTCGTGAAGCTGGGCGTCGGATCGCGTGGAGAGCTGGCGGATTTCGTCCGGCAGAACGGCCTCCTGGAGATCTAAACGCGAGCCCAGGAAGCCCGTCGAGTACATTTTCTGGCATGATCGAAGACATTCTCGCCGAGATCGAGGCGGACACGTCCCTGCGGACGGGGGAACAGTTCGCCGCGGTGACCGCCCGATATTTCGAATCCACCCGCAGCGGCAAGGGACAGGTTTCCACCCCACGAACGGCCGAGGAGCTGGCGCGCCGGTTCGACGAAGAATTTCCCCTCGACGGCCGGCCGGTTGGAGAGATAATCGCGCGTCTTGAACGCGACATCCTTCCCGACGCCAACAAGTACTATCACCCGATGTACATGGGGCATCAAACGTCCGCGCCGCTTCCGGTCGGTGTGTGGATGGAAAGCGTGATCGGGGCGCTCAATCAATCGCTCGCCGTGTCGGAGATGTCTCCCACCGCCACGGCGATCGAACACCGAATCGTCAGATGGTTTTCTCAGCTCGCCGGTTACGGAGAGGAATCGGGAGGGACGCTCACCTCAGGCGGGACGGAGGCGAACTTCACGGCGATGCTCGCGGCGAGGAATTCGGCAATTCCAAACGCGTGGGAGGAGGGTATTGGCGCCGATCCTCCGTACGTCGTTTACGGCGAGCACGCGCACTACGCGGTGACGCGCGCGATTGGCCAGCTGGGATTGGGGAAGCGTCGAGGGATCCCGATCGCGTCGCGAAAGTTCAGAATGGATACCGATCTCCTGCTCGACGCGCTCGACCGTTTGGAGAAAGAAGGGAAGAGCGTGATGGCCGTGGTTGCGACGGCAGGAAGCACGGCGACGGGATCCTTCGATGATCTGGAGACAATCGGAACGATCTGCAACGAACGAAATCTGTGGCTGCACGTCGACGGCGCGCACGGGACGAGTGCGCTGCTATCGACCCGTCCCCCGAAAGCGCTCGGCGGACTGAAGCTTTCGCGCTCGCTCGCGTGGGACCCGCACAAGATGATGCTGCTGCCGCTCGCGACGGGCATGGTGCTGACGCGCAACGAACGCGATCTCGATCTCGCGTTCGCGCAGCAGGCGCCGTACCTGTTTCACGGCGGGAAGTCGTCTCGCATCATCGATCAGGGCGTGCGCAGCTTCCAATGCTCACGCCGCGCCGATGTGCTGAAGCTGTGGTTCGTCATTCAGCGCTTCGGGTCCCGCGGACTCGGCGCGCTCTACGATCATCTGTGCAACACCGCTCGGCTCCTCTACGATGCGATCGAGGAGCGAAAAGATTTTGAGAACATTCACGAGCCGGAGTCGAACATCCTCTGCTTCCGTTACGCCGGGAACCGGTCCGCGAGCGGCGACGGAAAGTCAGGTAACGCCGCCGATCGGATCGACGCGCTCAACCGCGAGCTCCGACCGCGCTACAACAAAGAGGGAAGCGGGTGGATTACCGCGACCGTTCTCGAGGGGCGTCCGGTGCTTCGCGTAACGATGATGAATCCGCGAACCGGCATCGATCATGTGAACGCGCTGCTCGATGGGTTGGCGGCGAAGGCAAAGGAAATTGAATCAGGCGCCGAACTCCACGCGGTGCCGCTCGCGGCCGGCCCACGCGATGATGGCGGCGGCGGAAAAAACCGTTAGCGCCATGATTGCCATCGATTGAGCGTAGCTGGTACGCGCGGCGAGCAAAGCCTCGAGGTAGCCGACCGAGCTGGCCAGCAGCACTCCGCATTGATAGGCAAAACCGGGCATGAACCCGCGCACTGAATCGGGCGAGAGCTCGGTGATGTGCGCTGGAATCACGCCCCACGCGCCCTGCACCATGAACTGCATCGCGAACGCGCCGATTACCAGCCCAATGATCGACGGCGAGAACGCCCACAGCGGGATCATCAGGATCGCGAGGACGAGCGCCAGGACGATCGAGCGGCGGCGGCCGATCCGGTCGGAGAGGTAGCCGAAACACACCCCTCCGATGATTGCGCCGATCATCGAGAACGCGGTGAGCGCCGCACGCTTCTGCGGCGAAAATCCCCAGTCGCGCTGGAGGAATGTCGGATACATGTCCTGGGTGCCGTGCGAGACGAAGTTCATTCCCGCCATGAGGAGCGTCAGGTAGAGAAAGAGCTTCCAGTGGGAGACGATTCCACGCCCGAGGCTGCTCCAGTCCTTGTGTTTGGTTCGCTCCCAGACCTCCGACTCGTGAACGCGATACCGGACGAACAGCGCGAGAAGCGCGGGCAGCCCGCCTATGAAGAACATCGGCCGCCAGCCCCAACGCGGGAAGACGAAGAAATAGCATACGGCGGCGAGGAGATATCCGGTGGCGTAGCCTTCCTGCAGCAGTCCCGACAGCACCCCTCGGCTCTTCGTCGGGGCTTTCTCCATCGCGAGCGAGGCACCGACGCCCCATTCGCCACCCATTCCTATTCCGAACAGCGCGCGCAGCAGGACGAACGTCGCGTAATTGGGCGCGAATCCGGATAGAACCTCCACGATCGAGAAGAAGACGAGGTCGATCATGAGAGGGAGCTTCCGTCCATAGCGATCGGCCATCAGCCCGAAGATGAACGCGCCGATCGGCCGGAACGCGAGCGTCACCGTGATCGTAAGCGCCATCTGCGCATCGGTCTTGTTGAATTCCTTCGCGATCGCCGTGAGCGCGAACACGACGAGGAAAAAATCGAAAGCGTCGAGCGTCCAGCCGAGGAAGCTGGCGAAGACCGCGGCGCGGTGTCCGCGCGGCGCGGCGCGGGGGAGCGAGGACGGGGTCAGCGCGTCGATGCTTGCCATGCAAAAATATGCGCCAATCGCAATGCGGGAGGAATGTCTCGCGGCTCGGCCGCGTGGGACGTTATTGTTCTCAGATGCGCAAAATCATAATCATCGGCCTGTGCGTAATTGCCTGCGCGCCTTCTCCGCCAACTCAAAGTCCGCCGCGCGTGCAGACCGTTGCGGCGGCTCCGCCGGTCAACACCGAAGAGACGGCGGTCGCGCCCGATGCCGTCGCGGATTCACTCCTCGCGGATGTGCGGTCGTACGATTCGACGATCGTTGTCGATCTCCGCTATGCCACCTCGAACAATTTCACCGGCGCACCCCTTCCCGGCTATGGAGCGAATCACGCGTACCTCCGACGCGAGGCCGCCTCGGCGCTGGCGCGGGTGCAGAAAGACCTGAACCCCCGAGGGCTCGGACTCAAGATCTTCGATGGTTATCGTCCCGTTCGCGCGACGCTGGCGATGGTGGACTGGACCGAGCGCGTTCATCGTCCCGATCTTCTAACCGATGGCTACATCGCAAGCCGGTCGCGTCACAATCTTGGGCTTGCGGTAGATCTCACACTGATCGAGCTCCCGAGCAGACGTGAGCTCGAGATGGGCACACCCTTCGATACATTCTCCGCCGCCGCGCATACGGCGAACGCGTCGGGATTGGCCGCGACCAACAGGCAGAAGCTGAAGTCAGCGATGGAGGCGGAGGGATTTGTGAACTACGACCAGGAGTGGTGGCACTACACGTTCAGCGTGCCGAACCCTCTACGCTTTGACCGTCCGATCCGGTAGCTGATCGCGTCGCACCGGTTCCCGTTCGCTCTTCGTCCTCGGAGCGGCGGGTTGGAATAGAGAAGAAGAACGCCGAGCCGTCGGGAGAAAACTCGGCCCAGGCGCGGCCGCCCAGCGCGGTGACGGTTTCCTTGACGATGCTCAGGCCGAGTCCTGTTCCTTCGATGTTGTCCTGCGTCTGCTCGTGGGCGCGAAAAAAGCGCTCGAAGAGGTGTGAGCGCTTTCCCTCGGGAACGCCCAGTCCATTGTCGCGCACGACGACGATCGTTTCGGATGGCCCGTCGCCGGGAACGGTCACTTGTGCGCCGATCTCGACCCATCGTTTGGGCTTTGCAGAATCCGAGTACTTGATCGCGTTCGCGACGAGATTTGACAGGCACAGCTCGAACGCGGCCGCGTTCACCTCGACGGTGGGCAGGTCCATGGAGAGCTTGATCTCGACCGAGCGGCCGCGCGCGGCTTCGCGCAGCTGACGGGCGACTTCGGCGGCAGCCTTGGGGAGGGAAACGTGCCGGGACCGGCGCGCATCTTCGTCCAGCCGCGAAAGCTCGACCAGGTTTTCCAGCGACACTTTCATGCTCGCCGTGTTTCGGACGATGATGGATACCATCGTCCGCTGCTGCTCGTCGGAAACCGAGCCGAGCTCCAGTATGTCGGCAGCCCCGCCGATGGTGCCCATGAGATTTCTGAGCTCATGGCTCAGCGTTCGATTGAACGCGCGGAGGCGCTGCTCGCGTTCGCTCAGGCGTTCCTTAACGAGGCTGAGATAGTGGGTGAGCGTCGCCTGCTGGATGAGCGCCACTGCGAGGAACAACCGATGCGCGCAAGCGAGAAGCTCCCCTCGACTGCACGGCTCGTCGATGGTATCCGCGGTGCGCGTGAGAAAAGCGAACAGGATCCCGCCAAAGATCTCGTACTCCTTGAGCAGCTCGTACTCGTCGAAGCCCTGCGAGAACCGGAGCTCGCCCAACTCCATGGCTTTGGAGACGACCGGGATGTCGGAGAGAATGACCTTTTCGGGCTTCTCGATGTAGTCGGCGATGCCCAGAATGAGGAGCGGAACGTGGTCGAGGAGCGCATCTGTCGGAAAAATGCGGTTCGGGTCGACGCTTACCCGCGCGCTGATCCTGTTCAGCCACCGACGCGTGAGGTCGTCGCGGCTTTCCCGCATCCTCTCCGCCAGCACCTTGGCCAGTGTGCAATTCTCGAAGGGAAGCTCGGCTTCCCCCGTTTCCAGCTCCATTGTGTCGCCCATTGCGCCTTCCCCAGAGAATCCTGCCGGCTGCCACCCCCGAAAGTGCAAGATAGGTGCTTACAATGGCCTTTCCTTGACCGGAAACAGTTAGTTGAAGCGCCCGCACCTCTGACTTGGCGAACGCCAGGGCTCCCGCTGGATAGGGGAGGGGGGTATATTGAAAGAGCCGGTTCCCGGTGCCTGGTACCCGGTACCCGCAAGATCCCAGTTGCCAGAACAGCGAGGAGAGTTGAATTGGGTGCTACCCAGGAAGTTCTGACGGACGCAGAAAAATCGATAACCTTCCCGGTGACCGGCATGACCTGCGCGGCTTGCCAGTCGCGGGTGCAGCGCGCGTTGGCCGCCGAGCCCGGCGTCATCGACGCGTCCGTCAATCTGGTCACAAAAAGCGCAGCGGTGCGCTATGATGCCGGCGCGGTGAGCCCGGCACGCCTCGTCGAAGCCGTCCGTGCCACGGGTTATGAAGCCGAGCTTCCAACTGTGGGGGAAAGCCACTCCCACGCGGCGGCCCGTCACGAGCATGCCGAAGTGCAGGAAACACGAGAGCTAACCATAAAAGCCGTGGTGAGCGTGCTCATAGGAATCGGCGCGATGGGGATGTCCATGTTCTCGATGGACAGCCAGGGCGTGAACTACGCGCTGCTCGCGCTCGCGACGGGCATACTTGTGTGGGCCGGTCGCGACATCTATCGCCGTGCATGGCTGGCAACGCGTCACCGCTCCGCCGACATGAACACTCTCGTGGCGCTGGGGACTGGCTCCGCCTTCATCTACTCGCTGATAGCCACGGTCGCGCCAAACCTCTTCGCGCGAAATGGAATCGCGCCCAACGTCTACTACGAGGCCGTGATTTTCATCATCGGACTCGTTCTCGCTGGTCGCGCGATCGAGGCGCGCGCCACGCGCAAGACGTCGGACGCGCTGCGACGCTTGGTCACACTGCTGCCTCCCACTGCGCGAGTCGAACAGAACGGCGCCTGGGTCGAGAAGTCACTCGACGATGTAAGAACCGGCGAGATGGTATTGATACGGCCGGGCGAGCGCATCCCCGTGGACGGAGTTCTTGTCGACGGCGAGAGCGAAGTGGATGAATCGATGCTGACCGGCGAGCCGCTCCCCGTTGCAAAGACTGTCGGGGAGAACGTCGTCGGCGGCACGGTGAATACGACCGGATCTTTCCGCTATCGTGCGACGAGCGTCGGCGCAGAGAGCGTGCTGGCACGGATAGTAGGACTGATGCGCGACGCACAGAGCTCGCGCGCGCCGATCCAGCGCCTCGCCGATCGAGTGAGCGCCGTCTTCGTGCCATCGGTGGTCGCTGTTGCGATTGTGACCTTCATCACATGGTATCTCGCCGGTGGCTCCGCCGGACTCCCGCGCGCGATCGCTGCCGCCGTCTCGGTATTGATCATTGCGTGCCCATGCGCGATGGGGCTTGCCGTGCCAACCGCGGTAATGGTCGCCACGGGGCGCGGCGCCGAGCTCGGCCTCCTGATAAAAGGTGGGGAAGCGCTTCAGCGGGCGGGGGATGTGAACACCGTAGTGCTCGACAAGACTGGAACAGTGACGGAAGGGACGCCCGCGGTAGTAAGCGTCATGTCGCTCGGATCGATCGGCAAGACGGAAGTTCTGGAGTACGCGGCCGCGCTGGAGAAGCATTCGGAACACCCCATTGCGGCAGCGATTGTCCGCGCCGCGAAGGAGAGCGCGCCGATCTTCGCGGTGCGCGAGTTCAAGTCGCTCACCGGTGCCGGCGTAACCGGAAAGGTCAATCACCGGGACGTCGCTGTCGGCAACGTGCGGCTGATGCGGGAGATTGGCGTCAGCGGCGAAGTCGGTCGGCGCACGCCAGAAGCCGTCAAGCAAGGCGGGGCAACAGAGTTGTACGTCGCCATCGACCACCGGATCGCCGGCGTGATTGTCGTCTCCGATTCACTGCGGCCCACGTCGCGGGATGCGGTGCGGGAGCTCGAGGCGATGGGCATCGAGGTCATGCTGCTCACCGGCGACAGGCGCTCGTCTGCCGAGTCCGTCGCAAGGGCGATCGGCGTGAACACCGTGATCGCCGAGGTCTTTCCGGAGGACAAGGTGAAGGAGATCAGAAGCCTTCAGGAAGGCGGGCGCGTCGTAGCGATGGTCGGCGACGGAATCAACGACGCTCCCGCTCTCGCGCAATCCGACGTTGGCATCTCGATGCCGAAGGGCACCGACATCGCCATCGAGGCGAGCGACATCGCGCTGATGCGAAGCGATCTGCGGGGGGTGCCGGCGGCGATCTCCCTGTCCAGGCAGACGATGGCAATCATGAAACAGAATTTATTCTGGGCGTTCATTTACAACGTCATCGGAATACCTATCGCGGCGGGCGTGTTGTACCCAATCACCGGCGGGATGCTCAGCCCGGTGATCGCCAGTGCCGCGATGGCACTCAGCTCGATCAGTGTGGTAGGCAACAGCCTCAGATTGCGTCACGCGCAGGTGAGCCGACCTGCCGGAGAGAAATCATGAGCGGAAAACGTCAGGAAAAACAATCGGCGAATGGGGCCGAGTGCGGCTGCGCGGTCCAGGATTCGTCGAGCTCGCGAAAGGCATTGGGAGTCGATGCCGACATCAAGTCGCGCAGCATGAAGCGTTTGCGGCGCATCGAAGGGCAGGTGCGCGGAATTCAGAAAATGATCGGCGATGAACGCTATTGCGCGGACATATTGACGCAGATCTCGTCAGTCCATGAGGCGCTGCGCGGAGTGAGCCGGGAGCTGATGCGAAACCATCTCAAGCACTGCGCGACGGGCGCGATCCGCGCCGGCGGAAAAGAGGCGGACGGGATGTATGAGGAGATCGTGGATCTCATGTACACGCACAGCCGTTGAGCGGGAAGGCGGGGAGGCGGGGAGGCGGGGAGGCGGGGAGGCGGGGAGGCGGGAAGGCGGGAAGCGGGAAGGCGGGAAGCGGGAAGCAGGGGATAACGCCCGTTGAAACCAACCCCTCTTGCGCCCGTATTGTACTAATGTGATAGTACAAGCAGACAATGCCAACATTCAATGTCGATCCCCAGAGTCCCACTC
>Ga0070681_10002817_pt1 | contig 16054 bp, 11 predicted proteins | sample KBSC83BmetaG_FD_65650 | JGI IMG/M metagenome (GOLD analysis project Ga0070681, IMG submission 65650) | Corn rhizosphere microbial communities from Kellogg Biological Station, Michigan, USA - KBS C8-3B metaG | ecosystem: Host-associated > Plants > Roots > Rhizosphere | place: USA: Michigan...
CTTCCGCGTTGCTGGCGAACGGGTGTTTGGCGGTACGGGCGCGGGCGATGACGTCGTCGACCTTCGGCTCGCCGGCCAGCGCGCGCTGGATCGACTCGCGCACCGCCTGGTAGTTGTAGTCGTAGATCTTCTGGTCGTCGGCCGCGTCCCAGTGGATGAACACGCCCACCATCACGCAGTAGTCCTCGACCTTGTTGCGCGGGATCACCCCGGCCTCGACCGAGTCGACCACCGCCCGCGCCACCGCCGCCTGCGCCGGCCCGAACATCTGCACGGCCTGCTTGGCGCCCTTGATCGTCACCTTGTTGAACAGGATCGTGTCGGGCTTGGCCGGCAGGTTCGGCGTGACGACCGCGGTGAGGGTCGTGAAGCCGTCCTTGTTGTTCGAGAGCGCGTTGCAGAACGCGGTGCCGGCGGGCCCGGACTTCGAGCCGATGATCAGGTCGATGTGGGCGACCTCGTTCCCGTCGCCGACGAGCGACTCACCGAGAAAGAAATCCGCTGCCATGTGGAGCATCCTCCGTAATGGAAAGGGTGAGCCGGCGCTGCGATACCTTTTCCAGTCGACGGAGCGGCGCGTTTACGCCAAGTGCGGCGGTGCGCAGTCCCACTTGGGCGAGTGCCGTCATGGGTAGCCCGTGATCGTTCGGCTCTGGCGGCGCCGGTGCACGCCGCTTGGGATTCCGATGATGTCCAAATCGTGGTGAGAGTTCAAGCAGGCTCGCCTAGAAATTCACCTGCAACCCCGACGTGAAGAATCGATCCGTCTTCTTCACGGTCGGCTCCGGCAAGTTGTCGAACCTAACGACGTAACCAATCTTGAGCGCCAGGTGCCGTGACAGCGGAGCGACCACGTTCGCCTCGACGTTTACGCGATAGTCCTCGGTCTGCTCGAAGTTGGGGAGATACTCGACGCGCTCCTCGAAGTACGTGTCGTCCTTGAACGAGTACCGGTAGAGCTCGGCCGCTCGGCCGGCAAGGAAGTTGTCGGTCGAGTCCTGGAGGTTCTGTTGCTGCACGAACTGGCTTCCCAGCTCGGTCGTTAGGCGATGGTGCGGCCGATCGACCAGTCGGTACCCGAGGCCCAGGCCTTCCTCGAACCGGCGTCGAATATCGGCGAATCGGTTCCGGTCGAAGTTCACGAGCGAGTACACGGACAATCGCCCCTTCGGCTTCCAGTCGCCGCGGAGCCCGATGGCCAACAGGTTGGCGCTCTCCTCGCCGTCGGTGCTGCTGTTGATCCCGTTGATCGACTGCGACCAGAGGAAACGTGGTCGCTTCCACTCCAACTTTTCGTTGATGCTGAGCGTCGAGACTTCGGTGTTTCCGCTGGCATCGAGAAACGCGACGCCTGCGGTGACCTTGAGCGGTTTCGCGGTGTCGGGCTTCGCGGCTTGGGCGGCTTGGGCGTGGACGGGCAGGGCCCAGAGCGCGAGCGCGGTGAGCACGATCGAGACGGACGCTTCGATACGCGGCATGGAAAGACGACCAGCGTTTAGGGGGAAGGCGGACTTCGGCTCGGTCCAGAATGTAGAGTCGTCGGAGGCGCTCCGGGATTGGGCGAATGGACACCTCTTGACGGCGTCGACATCGCATACCAGTTTGTATTACAAACCAGTCTGAGTTACCTATGCCAGCCGCACAGACCGCCGCGCTCGACCGTATCAACGCCGTCACCGCCAACTTCTTCTTCTGGCAGGGGCTGCGCTGGGTTCCCCTGGGCATCGCCCTCCTCGTCGTCACGTGGAGCTACAGCGCCGGCTCCCCGCTCCCGAGATCGTGGGAATCACCGCTGCTCATTGCGACCTTCGCCGCGACGCTCGCGGCGTCGGGGATGATCGGCCGCTGGTACGCTCGGTCGTTCGGCCGAGTCCGCGGCATTCCGGGTCAGCACGCCCGTCGCACGCGGACGAAATGGCTCGTCGTGTATCCCGCGCTACTCGTCGCGCTTTTGGTCGACGGCATTGCGAAACCTCCCGTGCTCTGCTCCGGAATCGCGTTCGCCGCTGCGATCGAGGCCTATCGTCGGTCGACCGGAGGCGGTCGTGCTCACTACGTCATTGCGAGCATCGCATTTGCCGCCCTGACGTTCGCGCCAACTCTCGGTCTGACGTTGCCTGGCCCGGCCGCGCTCAACCTCCTCATCGCAGTGCTGGGCGCCACCTACACGATTGGCGGAATCCTCGACCACCGCGAGCTCACGCGGCTGTTTCCGGACTTCCATGACGTCGACACATCACACCGCGCGGTTTCGTGCCTGGGGAGCTCGCGATGAGCGCGCCGTTCGAGCGCCTCGCCGAGCTCGATCGGCTCGTGCACGAACCGGCGCGGCTCGCGATCATGACGGCGCTGTCGGCCTGTGAGCGCGCGGACTTCCTGTATTTGCAGCGGCTCACGGGGCTCAGTCGAGGGAACCTCTCGAGCCACCTGTCGAAGCTGGAGGCCGCGGGGCTCATCGCGATCGAGAAGGAGTTCGTCGGGAAAATTCCAACCACGCGCGTCGAGCCGACTCGCGACGGCCGTGCGGCGATCGCGCGGCACTGGAAACAGCTCGAGAAGTTGCGACAGGCGACGCTGGAATGGACGCCGGAGGGGTCGGGCGCTTGAGAGCCGGGGACGGGGGACGCCCATCCCCCGTCCCCGTGTGTTCAGCCTTCCGACCGCAACGCCTCGATCGGATCAATGCGCGCCGCGCGCATGGCGGGCAGCCAGCTCGCCACCGCCGCCACCGCCAGGAGGCCTAACGTTACGCCGCCGAGGGTCAGGGGATCATACGGCGCAATGCCGTAGAGCAGTGAGCTGATGAGACGAGACATTCCGAGCGCGCCCACGAGGCCGATCGCCGCGCCGATCCCGGCCAGCACGAGACCCTGACGCACGACCATGCGCCGCACCTGGTCGGACCGCGCGCCCAGCGCCATGCGCACACCGATCTCCCGCGTGCGGAGGCTCACCATATAACTGATCACGCCATAGATCCCGATCGCGCCGAGGAGCAGCGCCACGCCGGCAGCCGCGCCGATCATGAGCAGCGTGAACGTCGTGCGCGCCATCGCGCCGTTGACCACGCTGGACAGCGACTGGACGTTGACGAGTGGCAGGTTGCGGTCGAGCGCCCAGATCTCGTTGCGGACCACCGGAAAGACCGCCAACGGATCGCCCGCCGTGCGAATCGTCAGCGTCATCGTGTTCTCGGCGACGACGGTATCCGGGACGCCGGGCTGCGGCTGCATGAGACCGATCGTCGGCTGGTACATCACCTCATCCACCGGCTTCGTGAGTGCCTCGTCGTGGACGTCACCGACCACGCCCACGATGGTGCTCCACGGCGCCTCCGGCCCACCCGTCTTGATCCGCTTGCCAATGGCGCTCCCGTTAGGCCAGAAATGGCGCGCGAACGAGCGGGCAACGACCATCTCGTGCGGGGCCCGGTCGCTTCCATTGTCTCGGAAGGTCCGGCCTTCGAGGATCGGGATGTTCATTGCCTTGAAGTAGTCCTGCGTGATGCTGACCGTCTGGTGGATCGTCGGGAGCTCGGTGCTCGTGATCGGATGATCCTCGACCCACACCCCGTTGTTGCTGTTGCCATCGTCGAGGAGTGGGAGCTTCGATGCGGCACCGGCCACCTGCACGCCGGGCACCGTCGCGAGGCGCGTCGTCACCTGGTAGAAGAACCGCGATATCTCGGCGGGCGTACGATAGGTTGCATCAGGCAGCGAAAGTCTCAGCGTCAAGACGTTGTCCGACTTGAAGCCCGGGTCGACGGCGCGCATGCGCTGGAACGACCGCGCGAGCAGGCCGGAGCCGACGAGCAGCACGAGGGCGAGGGCGACCTGAACGACCACGAACGCACTGCGCACCCGCTGGCGCTCGCGGCCGCTCGTCGAGCCTCGCGTGCCGTCGCGCAGCATCGGCGTCAGCTCGGCCTTGCCGGCGCGAACGAAGGGAATCGCGCTGAAGAAGAGGCCCGTGAGGACGGCGATGAGGGCAGCCACACCTAACGAGGCTCCGTCGATCGAGATCTCGCTCGCGCGCGGGATGCTCGTCGGGGCGAGCCGGAGGAGGGCGCCGAGGGCGGCGTAGGCCAGCGCGACGCCGAGCACGGCACCGGCGGTCGCGAGCACGAGCCCCTCGCCCAGGTAGAGCTTGACAATGCTCCGCGGCGACGCGCCTAACGCCGACCGCACCGCCACTTCCTTCGTCCGCGCTTCGGCGCGCACGAGGAACAGGCTCGCCACGTTCGCGCACGCAATGAGCAGCACGAGCGCCACGGTCCCGAGCACCGTGAACAGGATCGGCTTGATGTCGCCGACCACGTCATCGCGCAGGGAATGTATCACCACCCGAATCTTTGCCTGTTCGAACATGGTGCGCGTCATCATCCCGGGCGCGTCGTCCGGGAGCCGCATGAGGAGCGGCTGCATCTCTCCCTCGGCCGCGCGCATCGTGACGCCCGGACGGAGCCGGCCGATCGCGTCGCGATTGAAGCTGCCGTTGTTCAGGTGGGCGCGATCGATGGGCATGGGCAGCCAGATCTCGGTCGTCGCCTCCGGGAAGTGAAAGTCAGCTGGCATAATGCCAACGACCTCGCGAGCCGTGCCGTCGACCTGAATGGTCTTGCCGATCATCCCGGGATCGCCGCCGAAGCGGCGTCGCCAGAGTGCATCGGACAGGATCGCGGCCGAGGATCCACCAGGTCGTTCTTCGTCCTCGCTGAAGTTGCGGCCCACGGCCGGACGAACGCCGAGCGTCGGCAGGAACGAGGCGGTCACGTACGCCGAGGTCACACGCTCGGGATCCTGGGTGCCGGTCAGGCTGCTGGCGGCCTCCTGATAGCTCGCCGTCGACTCGAACGACCGAGTTGCCTTGTCGTGGTACTGGACGTAGGACGCGTCCGACTGCTCGAACTGCGCCATCCCGATGCCGGGAGCCGTATGCCAGAGCTGCACGAGGCGCTCTGGCTCGTGATAGGGCAGTGGACGGAGCAGAACGGCGTTGATGACGCTGAACGCGGCCGTCGTGCCGGCGATCCCGAGTGCGAGCGTAAGGACGGAAACCGTGGTGAAGCCAGGCGTCCGCGCGAGGCGACGCAGGGTTGGGCGCATCTCTGCGGCAAGCGACATCAGTACCCGCTTTGAAAGGGGATGACAGCGGTACGGGTGAAATTCGACAGCCGTTTCAGCCGGAAGGTTACCGTCAAAAGGTTACGGTGCGATGAACCAGGGTGACATCGCCGGTCTGGACTGTCACGACGTCCGGGAGTCGCGGTGGCAGCGGCGGAACGTGAAGCGTTTCAAATGGCGGAACGCCAGGAGCACGCGTGAGCAGGTCCAGTGACACGCGACTTCCTGCTGGAACGGTGAGCCCGAGCTTGATCCCGGCCGGGGGCGGCGCGCTGTACGCGAGAAACCAGCCGCTCACGATTCCGCGGCGATAGCGTGTCGTGTCGATCGGCTGGCCATCGATCGAGGCGCGGAGGACGGATGTGTTGGGCGCGCGCATTTCGATATTCTCGGTCGGCGCCGGCGCGACCACGTTGATCACCAGGTGCCGCTCGGAGCCCGACGTCGAGTCCGAGAGGACCGATGCCGTCGGCGGCGGCGTTGGGACGGCGGACGCCGACAAGTAGACCGCCGATGGCCCCATGCCGGTGAGCCGGCGAAGCCACGCCGGAGGCGTCGCCGCGGGTCGGCCCGCGGCTATCGTGCGCGAGCTCGGCCCACGAACGGTGAGCCACGCACCGGTCGAATCGGCGTCGAGTACGTATGCGATGATCGATGGTGTAGGATGCGCGGGCGAGCTGCGAACCGTCGCCATGCCGATTGCGGTGAGGAAGAGCGCGGTGACGAGCGCGACACCGGCGGCAGACCAGCGTCGTCCTCCCAGCGCTTCCATCTGCGGTGCGAGCAACCACGCCAGCAGCGACACGAGTGCGCCAGCGGCGATGGCACCGGCGCCCACTGCGCCGAGCAGGATGCTGCTGATGGCGTAGACGGTGGAGACGACGATCGCCGCAGCGACGGCGGTCGCGATCCAGAGCAGCACGTCGCTGCCGGCGCTCCATATAGGTGGCTCGCGTGAAGCGGTTCCAGCGGTTCCGCGCGGAGTCGAGCTCATACGGTGCGTCGCCAACAGCCCCGCGATGAGCGGCCAGGCGAACATGAAGCTCACGCCAGGCAGTTTCAGCGAGACGACCAGCGTCAGGATGGCCCAGACGACGAGCGCGCCGACATGAGCGCCGGCAAGAGTCGCCCATCGGCGAACGAGTGCCCAGAACCCAAGCGCGATCGTGAGCGCGATCAACGCCAGCACGGCGGTGTACACGCCCCGGAACGCCGGGGCGCCGCCCCAACCCATGGTGTCGTGCGTGCGCACGATCAGGCTTCCGACGCCGAGCGCCGCTCCAGCCGCGGCGCACGTCGAGACGATCGTGCCGACGGCGCCTAACGTCACATCGCGGACCCACCCGGTCCCGTCGCGCGCGAGCTGGACCACCGCCGCCACTGCGAGCAGCAGCCCGACGATGGCGATCGGCAGCACCCAGGTCTCCGGGTAGACGATCAGGCCCAAAAACGGCATGTCGAAGAAGACGGCGTCACCCGTGACGGGCCTCGGCAGCGGACCATCGCCGAAGGCGCGCGCGAGCGTGAGCATCTGCGAGCCGTGGTGCTGCAGGCTGCCCTGGTCGAGGTAGAACACGTCGTCGTGGGCGGTGTGGTAGCGTTCCACGCCGTCGGCGAACGCGAAGTTGAGCGCCGGCTTGCCCAGCAGGGCCATCTCGGACAGGTCTGTGTCGTTAGGTAGCGAGCGGTAGACGGTGACCGACAGCGACGTTGCCGACACGTCCCCGGCGTGGCGAAGCATGCGAGCGACGTCGAGGTTGCCGGCGCCGGTCTCGAACATGTAGGACCGTCCTGACGTGCCGCGCGCCTCGAAGTTGAGCGTGACGCCGACGTCCTTGGCCCAGGGATGCTCGCGCACGAACGCGGCGGCGCCAAGCAGGCCGGCCTCCTCGCCGTCGGTGATCACGATCATGACGTCGTGCGCGAGTGGCTGTCCGGCCCGAAGGGCCCGTACCGTCTCGAGCACCGCGGCGGTGCCGGCGGCGTCGTCGCCGGCGGCGGGCCCGCCGGCAACGCCGTCGTAGTGCGCCATCAGGACGACCGCTTGCCCGCCGGGCGTCCGCCCGGGAATGCGAGCGAGGATGTTCCGAATGTGTCCGGCGACGGGATATCTGGTGCCGATCCCGGTAGCTTCCTGGATCTGCGGCTCGAGCCCCATCGCGTGCAGCTGGCGGACCACGTAGTCGCGGACCCGGGCGTTGTCGGCGCTGCCCGCGGGGTGCGGCCGCTGCGCGATCTCTCGCACGTGAGCGAACGCGCGTTCGGCGGAGAACGCCGTGGCCGGGGCGGATGCGGGGACAGGGGCGGGCGGCTCGTCGGCGCGCCTAACGATGAGTGCACAGAGCACGAGGAGGCCGGCGACGGTGCCGGCGGCGCGGCGCGGCGTGGTGGAGTGCATTGCCTCGATTCTACACGAACGCAGGCTGAATGCTACCGGAACGGTGTCATTTCGAGCGCAGCGAGGAATCGCGATCCTCCTGGTAGAGGGGAGAGCACTCGCTCGGGACGATGAGGATCCCTCGCTCCGCTCGGGATGACAACGGGGCTCGGAATGACAGCCCGCTCGCTGCGCGCGGTATGACAACCGTATCTTCCATCATGCGCTATCGACTCTCACCACTCGTGATGTTCACGCTCGTCGCGTGCGGCACCACAGGACACTCGACATCGCAGCCGGTCAGCGCCACGCTGCCGCCCGGCGCGGAGGCCATCTCGTTCCTCGGCGATACGCTTCGCGCGGTTCCGCTGGCGCCGGAGACGAAGGTGCGCTACGAGGCGCAGCTCGCCGAGGCGAAGGCGGCCTACGATCACGCGCCCACCAATGCCGACTCCATCATCTGGTATGGGCGCAGGCTCGGTTACCTCGGCCGACTTCGCGAGGCGATCGACGTCTATTCTCGCGGCATCACGCTTTATCCGGACAACCCGTGGCTGTACCGGCATCGTGGACACCGATACATCTCCGTTCGTGAGCTCGATCGCGCCGCGGCCGACCTCGAGCGCGCCGCCGAGCTCACGCGCGGCAAGCCCGACGAGGTCGAGCCCGACGGGCAGCCTAACGCGAAGAACTCGCCGATCGGTACGCTGCAGTCGAACATCGCCTATCACCTCGCGCTGGCCTATTACCTGAAGGGTGACTTCGCACGGGCGATTCCCGTGTATCGGCAGGAGATGGCCGACGCGCGCAACGACGATCGCGTGGTATCCACCGCGCACTGGTTGTATATGAGCCTCCGACGCGTGGGGCGCGACACGGAGGCCGCCCAGGTCCTCGTGCCCATCCGGCGCGACATGAACGTCATCGAGAACGACACCTACCATCGGCTGTTGCTGCTCTACAAGGGCGAGCTCCCGGTCGACTCGGTGCTCACGGTCGGGCCGAGCGGCGAGATGTCGGTGACCGATGCAACCGGCGCGTACGGCGTGGGAACCTGGCACCTGTACAACGGCCGGCGCGCGGAGGCCGAGCGGATATTCCGGCGGATCCTCGCGGGCGGTCAGTGGGGCGCGTTCGGCTACATCGCGGCGGAGGCAGAGATGGCCCGCATGGGACTGCCGCGGTGACGACGTGAAGACTCTCGGAATCATTGGCGGGATCGCACCGGCGTCCACGATCGAGTATTACCGGATGCTGATCGCGACCTATCAGCAGCGGAGGCCGGACGGCAGCAATCCGCCAGTGATCATCAACAGCATCGACATGCAGACGATGCTGCGGTTGATCGCTGCCGACGCGCTCGACGAGGTGACGTCCTATCTGTCGGCGGAGATCGACAAGCTCGCGGAGGCCGGCGCCGAGTTCGGGCTGCTCGCGTCGAATACGCCGCACGTCGTGTTCGACTGGCTGCAGCGCAGGTCGCGAATTCCGCTCATCAGCATCGTTGCAGCCACGTTCGAGGTGGCGAAGGGATTGAACCTGAAGCGCGCCGGCCTCCTCGGTACGCGGTTCACGATGCAGAGCGCCGCGTACCCGAGCGTGTTCACGCGACGCGGCATCACAGTGGTGGTGCCGGACGAGTCGGACCAGGAGTACGTGCACCGGAAGTACATGAGCGAACTGGTTCGCGGGGAGTATCTCCCGGAGACGCGGGCTGGCTTGCTCGCCGTCGTGGAGCGGCTCCGCAGCCGCGAGGGGATCGACGGGGTCATCCTCGGCGGAACTGAACTGCCGCTGATCCTCCGTGGCGTCGCCGATGTCGGTATCCCGTTTCTCGACACCGGGAGGATTCACGTGGAAGCCGCGGTGGAGCAGATGCTGGCGTAGTGAAATTGGGGTCTCACCCCAATAACTACATGCATCGCGTTAGGTCTGAGTCAAAAGCAAGGAGACACGGAACGCACAGACCGGCGCTTCGCGCCGGACACCGAACGACACAGAAGGCTCCTCTGTCATCCACGGTTGCCAGCGCGGGAGCTTTTGAGATGGGGAACTACCTCGGGAAGCTGATACTCGTAGCTTCCCGAGGCAGGTTCCTCAAAACCGGTTCGTTGCGAGCGGCGTTAGATCTGCGGAGCAGTTTTCTGTGTCCTTCTGCGTCCGCCCGCGTCAGCGGGCGGTCTGTGTATTCTGTGTTCCTTGGTTTTAGGGCCGGCCCTGATACGATGCGTATAGCGAAACACCGCGTCAGCTCAGGCTTCACACGTCAGCGCCCGCGTTTCGATCGGAGCGCCAATGCTCGCTCGCGCGCGGCGGTGGCACGCGTGGCGTACGGCGGATCACCGTGCTCCCACGTTCGTGCGACCCACGTGTAATGCGCCGAGGCGCTGTCGGCTCGGCCGGCGCTGTCCCAGGCCTGAGCCAGGAGCTCGCGAATCTCCGTTTGCGTCAGGTAGAAGTTCGATGCATCGAGCTTCCCCCGCAGCGCCGGCTGAAGCACGGCGACGGCATCACGCGGCCGACCGACGCGAAGGTAGATCCGCGCCAGGTCGTAGTTCTCTCGCGTGTAGCCCGCCGGCAGTGAGTAGATCGAGCTGCGGATCGCCACGAGCGCGTTAGGCACGTCGTTACGGGCGAGGAGGAGCAGGCCTCGGATATACGACGCGAGGCGCTGGTCGCGTCCGCTCGCGCTCTGTACGCCGACGGCCGCGATCGTGTCCGCGCGTGCCGCCAGGTCCACGGTGTCACCGGCGGCGGCGAGTGACCGCGCCGCGTGGGCGAGACTCCACGCCCGCTCGCGTGCCGACGACGCGGCCGATTCGTTCGCCGGCCGCCAGGTGGCGCTCGAGTCGAACAGCGCGGCTGCGTCCCGATACCGTCCCGCCTCGGAGAGCGCCTGTGCAAGCGGACGAACCGCTTGCGTGGCGACGCCGCTAGTCACGTGCTCGTTGCTGTCGGAGAGCGCTCGGTACTGCCGGCCGATCGCGACGGCCTCCTCGACGCGGCCCTGATGCCGGAGAGAGAGGCCAAGGTCCCACAGCGCGTCCATCTGCGCAGCAGTGCTGCTCCCCTGGATGGCAGCGCGCAACACACGATCGGCGAGTTCGAAGTTCCCCATGCGAACCGCATTCATTGCGGTGCGATCGGTGGCGCCGATGGCATCGCGATCGACCTGGGCGATGTGTGCCGCGACCTGCTCTGCCTCCTCGAACTTCGACTGGCGCTCGAGCACGTCCCACAGACTTGCCCACGATCGCGAGCTCTCGGGCTCGAGTCGCGTCCATCGACGCGCGACACGTTCGGCGGCCGGAAGCGAATCGGCGAGCTCGTAGGTGAGGACGAGTTGAAGCAATGCCGTGCACGCCGTGCAGCCGGAGGTGCTATCCACCCGGGTGAATGACAGCGAGTCCATCGTGACCGCGCGCTCGAGTGGCGCAACCGCCGCGAGAAAATCTCCGGCCTGGAGCAGCGCGATGCCCTTGTAGAGATGACCCTGCGTTTCCTGCGGATATCGGGCGACGAGTGAGTCTGCCACCGCTGCCAGCGCACGCGACGTCACGGTCCACGCCCAGCCCGCATGGATCAGCAGCCGCTCGCGTTCGGAAACGCTCGCTGACAGGCGCATCGCACGCTCCAACCCGGAAATGATCTCTGTCCGATTCGGTGCGAGTCGCGCGTAGTAGTACGCGGCCATCGCGAAGGTCGAGTCCTCGCGCAAGGCCGCCGCGAAGAGCGTTCGCGCTCCGGGCACGTCGCCATTCGCGTTCGCCCTCAATCCCTGCGCGTAGAGACTGTATGCCGCGACGGACTGCGTCGTCACTCCTGTCACTGATCCGGGCGGTGTGCGGCCATGCGCGGTCACGAGGCGTGCCGTGCCGCTGTCCACGAGCGCGAAGAGATCGGCGCCTTCGACCGTCTGCGCCTGGAGTATGTCTCCGTTGTCGACATCGATGCGGCGCAGGTCGAGTCGCAACCGACCGTCGGGCCGCGTGTAGACGATGCCGTCGACGAGCTCCGTGGCACCCGCGAGCCGCGCGGCGGTGAGCACGGCAGCAGCGCTGGTGTCGCCCGAGGCTGACGCGCGGGTGAGCTCGAGCATGCGCGCAGCGCTCACGACACGAAATCCCTGAACGCGCGCGAGGTTCGTCGCGAGCAGATCGGCGAGCGGGAGCCCGTACCGCCGATCGGCTGACGCGCTGTAGTCCGTGATCCGGCCGATCGCCACGACCGGTGCGTCCGTCGACGCGGCGCGCGTTAGGCGACCGCGCAGCGCCACCGTCGCCGCGGCAACGATCGCAATTCCCGCGGCCGCGAGGCCGATCTGGCTCCATCGGAGACGGCCACGGCGTTCCACCGCGGACGACGGCGGCACCGACGGCGCAACCGGATCCGTGATCACGCGGGCTTCAATGCGCCTCGGCGGCGGCGGGTAGGCCGTCCGCTCGAGCGTGAACTCCGGCGGCATCTCGTTAGGCGGCTCAGCCGTGTCTCGGTCGCTGTCGACAAGGCCCGGCGCCGTCGGCTCGATCGGCTCATCCACGGCGACGGCGGGTTGCGCCGCCTGCAGCTCCGCCTCGGCGCGAGCACCGGCACGCAGCTCACGTCGAATGCGAGCCGCGAGGGCGACGACGTCGCGGTCCGCCGGAAGGTCGAGCTGCTCCTCGAGCAACGTCTCGTGCACGCGCGCGTGCTCGAGAGCTCCGTGCTTGTCTCCGGTCGCCATCAGCGACCGCATGACACCGATTGCATAACGAGCGCTCAGGGGATCCTTCGCCGACAACCGGCGCCACCATCCCGTGGCGGCCGAATAGTCCGCACGAGCCTCGGCCGCGGCGGCCAATTTCTCGAGCGCCTCGAGGTATTCCTGCAGCAGTACCGAGCGTTCCGCGTCGACCCACCGGTCGAACTCGTCGTTCCCGGTGAGATGGAAGCCGTCCAGGAATGGTCCCGCGTAGACGCTCGCGGCGTCCTCTGGCCGGCTCGCGCGAACAGCCGCGGTGAACTCGGCGACGTCGCTGGTGATGAGCTCCGCGTTGAGCCGCAGCTCCTTCACGCCGACGATCGTTTCGTCGGCGCCAAGCTCCTGACGGAGCGCGTAGATGCTCTGCGTGATCGCCCGACGAGCACGCTCGTCGTCGGAGTCCGGCCACACGAGGGCGGTGAGCTTCTCGCGCGTGACGCCTCGGTCACCGGCGCGCGCGAGGAGCGCGAGCAGCGCCATGCGACGGGGCTGAGCCGCCGCCCCGGCCAGCGTGCTCCGATCTCTGCGCACGCAGAGTGTCCCGAACGTGATGATACGCAGCGTCATGCCAGGATGATGCGCTCGTGGCGGCGATTGCTTATGCTAACGGCGGGCGCGGCCACCGCAATCTGCCCGCACGCCACGATGTCGTACCGCACTACCATAATTATGGATGGAAGTCCATGAACGCGGAGCGCAAGCGGCTGGTGCTGGAGAGCTGGGATGCCATCGGGAGAAACCATGACCGCGTCGCGGTCGCGTTCTACGGCCGGCTGTTCGAGATCGATTCCGCCGCGCGCTCCCTGTTCGCGGAGACGAACATGGTTGCACAGCGCGGCAAGTTCGTCCAGATGATGGGAGAGATCGTCCGGAATCTGGACTTGCCACGAGAGCTGATCCCGGCGGTCTCCGCCCTGGGCCGGCGCCACGTGGAGTATGGTGTTCGCGATGCCGACTACGATCGTGTGCGCGAGGCGCTGTTCGCCGCGCTTGCGGCGGAGCTCGGCGACGGGTTCACCGACGAGGTCCGTGATGCATGGGAGGAGGCGTACGCGCTCACGGCCGCGGTGATGAAGCGCGGGGCCCACAGCGGAACCGCATCGCCAGCGACCTCGTAAAGCTCATCATGCCGATCCTCGAAGCAATCAAGCTCGCGCTGGCTCAGATTCGCGTGCAGAAGCTCAAGAGCTTCTTCACCCTCATTGGCGTCGCGATCGGTGTGATGTTTCTCATCGCCATCGTGTCGATCGTCCAGGGGGTAGGGCGATACGTCGAGGACGATCTCGTCGGCAAGCTCATCACGAAGAACTCGTTCGACCTCCGGCAGCACCCGAGCATCCAGATCGGTGACATGGATGAGAGCGAGCGGCGGGCCTGGCGTGGCCGGCCGCGACTCACCGAAGACGACATCCCCCCGATCGTCGCGGCATTACCGCCGAGTGCGCGGTGGTCGATTTCTGCTCAGGGCAACCTGACGCTGGAGTCGCGTTATGCAAAGCCGCGGAGTGTGGAGATCAGCTGCGTCGACGGCGACTGGTTCGACATCCGCAACATGGGCGTATCCGAAGGACGTCTTCCGACGGCGCAGGAATACGACCTCGGCACGCCGGTTGTCGTCATTGGCGAAGAAACGCGGAAGCACTTTTTCCCCACCGTCAATGCGATCGGACGTGAGCTTCGGATCGGACGCGTACCGTACACCGTGATCGGCATTGCGGAGAAGCAGGGCAGTGCGTTCGGCGTGTCGCTGGACAAGTTTGCCATCGTGCCGTATCGCACGCCGGCGCACCGACTGGTGAACCGCTACAAGGTGCTGGACGGCATGACGATTCAGTCATCGACGATGGAAGAGATGGTATCGACGATGGAGGTCGTCAGGCAGGTGATGCGCACGCAGCATCGGCTGCGCCCTGGCGTGCCTGACGATTTCTCGATGCAGACCCAGGATTCCGCGCTGGAGTTCTGGAAGAAGCTTCAGGGGTACCTGGTGCTGGCGGGGGTCGTGCTGCCGGCCATCGGGCTCGTCGTCGGCTCCATCGTCATCATGAACATCATGCTCGTCGCGGTCGCGGAGCGGACGCACGAGATCGGGATTCGCAAGGCGTTAGGTGCGAAGCGGAGCGACATCCTGTCGCAGTTTCTGGCCGAGTCCACGACGCTCGCCGTGATCGGCGCGTCGGTCGGGATCGCTGCCGGGTTCGGTCTGGCCGAGCTGATCGCCGCGGTGTCGCCACTCCCGGCCGCGGTGGCGCTCTGGTCGGTGGTCGTCGGGGTGTTGGTGGGCGCGACCGTGGGCATTGTGTCAGGCGTGTATCCCGCGACGCGCGCCGCGCGGCTCGATCCCATCGCGGCGTTGAGGCAGGAGACGTGATGCGGCTTCGCGACCAGATAGCGAGTCTCGCCGAAGGGGTGGTGATCGCGATCGATGCGCTTCGCGCCAACAAGGTGCGCGCGGCCCTGACGATCCTCGGTATCGCGATCGGTGTGTTCGTGGTCGTGCTGATGTCGGCGGTGATTCACGGTATCAACTCGAGCGTGGCGCAGGAGTTCGAGCGGGCGGGGCCGACGACGTTCTTCATCTACCGGTTCCCGATCGCGCTCGAGGGATGCAGCGACGACGAGGACTCGTGTAAGTGGCGGAGCAATCCGCCGCTGCGTGTGGGCGAGGCGGCGGCGCTCGGACGGCTGGCGTCGGTGCAGGACGTGACGATCCGGAGTGGAACGCAGGCGCCAGCGAAATTCCGCGACCGCGTGCTCGGATCCGCTCGGATCGAGGCCTACACGGCGAACTGGGTCGAGGTCACCGGCGGCGACATCGTGCAGGGTCGGAATTTCACGCCGGCGGAAGCGACGAATGGCGCGCGCGTGGCGGTGATCAATGAAACGATGGCGCAGCGGCTGTTCAACGAGATCGACCCGTTAGGCAAGGCGATTCTGCTGAACAAGTCGCCATTCACGGTGGTGGGCGTGTACAAGGCCGCGAGCGACTTCTTCGTCGAGGCACGGCCAGGCGCGTTCGTGCCGTTTGCGGCAGGGCGGCGGTACCTCAACCTGTGGATCGACTGGATCGACTTCACCGTGAGGCCCAGGCCTGGCGTCTCGCGCGATGAGGCGATCGACGATGTGGTGGCGACGATCCGCGGCCAGCGCGGGCTGCGTCCGACGCAGCCGGACAACTTCGCGGTGATGACGCAGGACAAGCTGTTCGAGACGTGGGGCAAGGTGACCGGCATGTTCTTCATCGTGATGATCGCGCTGTCCGCGGTGGGACTGATCGTGGGCGGGATCGGCGTGGTGGCGATCATGATGATCAGCGTCACGGAGCGCACGAGAGAGATCGGCGTGCGGAAGGCGTTAGGCGCGACGCGCGGGACGATTCTCTGGCAGTTCCTGATCGAGGCGGCGACGCTCACGGCGATCGGGGCGTCGATCGGGCTGCTGGCGGGCTGGGGGCTCGCGGTAGCGGTTCGAGCGTTCACGCCGGTGCACGCAGCGGTTCAGCCGACGGCGATCGCGGTGGCGTTCGTGGCGTCAGCGTTGACCGGCATCCTTTTCGGATTACTCCCGGCGTCCAAGGCGGCGCGGCTCGATCCGATTGCGGCCTTGCGGTACGAGTGAAGCCGGCGACGGCGGACGGGCGACGGCTGTGACTACGGCGCCTTGCCGGTAAGCGCTTCCAGTCGGCGCTTTGCCGGACTGTAGGTCGGGAACAGCTCCAGCACTCGGCGATACTGCGCGATCGCGAGGTCCTTCTCGCCTAACGTTGATCCGCGCGACCATGCGCAACATCTCACGTGCCGTTCGTTTCGTCGG
>Ga0070681_10002818_pt1 | contig 16045 bp, 9 predicted proteins | sample KBSC83BmetaG_FD_65650 | JGI IMG/M metagenome (GOLD analysis project Ga0070681, IMG submission 65650) | Corn rhizosphere microbial communities from Kellogg Biological Station, Michigan, USA - KBS C8-3B metaG | ecosystem: Host-associated > Plants > Roots > Rhizosphere | place: USA: Michigan...
CTCTTGCGGGCGTCAATGCACTGCGGGTTACGTCGAACATCCGGCTCCAACGCAAGCGGGCGCTATGACCCGTATTACGACTTGTTGAGCAGTGCCGTGGCCTTTTCAATTTGCACCCGATAACCGTCGATCACCTTGGCGGTGACGCCAGCGTACTCGTTCGCCTCACCCCAGCGGCGCGACTCGAGGGCTTCACGCACGCCCGGCAGGGTCTTCACTCCATAGCCGGTGAGCATCCCGGGTGCATAGACCATGTGCTTGAACCAGGTCCGTCCGGGAAGACCAGCGGGATCGGTCAACGACGCCTCCATGCGCCCGATCAACTCATTCAACTGCCGCTCCTGCTCCCTCGGCATCTGGTAGCCGGTATCCTGCACCTTCTTGTAGGCCGCATCGTAGGCTTGCATGCTCCGCGCCAGCTTCTGGATCGACTCATCCAGCGGCTTCAGGTCAATGTGCGGCATGTCGGATTCGCGCACCGGAGGAGCGACCGGATTCATCGGATCTGCCGCGAGCTTGAACGCGCCGCTGTCCAGCAACCGGTGCTGCTGCTCGGTGCCCGCACGCGTCTTGGCGACAAGTTGATGCAACTCGCCGATATATTCGGTGAGCTTGGCGCTGAAATCGCTGAAACGCATCGGCAACACGTCTGCATCCGCCATCCGCATGACCAGTCGACCAACGACTTTGGCCAGGGTCACTCCGTATTCGAACTTCGGGTCACTGAAGCGCGCGTAATGGTCGAACGTATCGTAAGCAGAGTGGTAAACACCGCCGCCACCTTCGCCGCCAAAACCGACATTAAGTGATGCAATGCCGAGGTGCTGCAGGAACGGGGTGAAGTCGGAGCCTGAACCCAGCGCGCCGATCGGCAGGTCGCCGCCCGAGGCCGCAACCTTGGCCATGGCCTTGGCTTCGGCAGAGCCGCCTTCATGGCCAGTTGTCATCAAGTGAGCACGCAATCGATTCTCGACGCTCACGCCGGTTTCAGGATCGGTGACGTCTGCTGCCACCTGGTTGACCAGATGTTGCAACGAATGGCTGCCGCCAGCTCCAAGAAAGCCGCGGGAGGTGCCGTCCGTGTTGATGTACAGGACCGCCTTCCGGCTCAGTTCCTTGGCATGCGTCTCGACCCACTCGGTCGAACCGAGCAGGCCGGGCTCTTCGCCATCCCAACTGCCGTACACGATCGTGCGTTGCGGCCGCCAGCCCTTCTTGTACATGGCGCCGAGTACCTTCGCCTCTTCCAGCATGGCCACGTGGCTGGACAGCGGATCCTCTGCGCCAAACACCCAACCGTCGCGATGATTGCCACGTATGATCCACTGGTCGGGCATCGTCGAGCCCTTGAGCTTGGCGATCACGTCATAGATTGTCTTTTGACTCCAGTCCGACTCGACCACCATGTGCACCTTGGCCGGGCCGCTACCCATGTGGTACGCCATCGGCAGCGAACCGCGCCAGCTGTCCGGGGCGATCGGTCCACCAAGCGCTTCAAGCAGCGGCGTGGCATCGCCATAGGAAATCGGCAGCACGGGTATCTTCAGGATCGTCTTGGCATCCTTGATCGCCAGACGCTTGGCATCCTTGGTGGAACCGACATTCGGCGTCAGCGGATCGCCCGGATGTACCTGCATCTTGGCGACTGAACCACGTTGCACGCCCTGGTCCGGACGCCAGCTGCCCTTGGGGTAGACATCCCCCTTGAAGTAGCCATCTTCATGCGGGTCGGAATAGATGAGACAGCCTATCGCACCGTGCTCCTGTGCGAGTTCCGGCTTGAGACCACGCCAGCCGCCGCCGTAGCGCGTGATGACAATCTTGCCGCGCACGTCGATGCCACGCCTGGCCAATTCAGCGTAATCGTCCGGCAATCCGTAATTGGCGTAGACCAATTCGCCAGTCACATCGCCATCGCCGCCGTAAGCGTTGTAGGGCGGCAACACATTCTTGGTGATGTCGGTCGACGGATCGCCCGGAATCGGCGTCTCGCGCAACACGGCGTCATAGCGGGTTGGGGCGATCAGCTGCAGCTGCACCTTTTTCGGGGTGGGATATAACACGCTGAAAGTCTCGATATGTGCGTCCCAGCCAAACTCCTTGAACTTCGCGAGCACGAACTCGGCATTCGCCTTGTCATGCGGCGAACCCACCTGGTTCGGCTCCGAGGACATGCTCTTCAGCCAGCTCTTGATGTCCGACGCCTGCAACTGGGCGTCAAAGCTCTCTTCCAGCCTTTGCTGGCTGGCCGCGGTATTCGCGCTGAATCCGAGCATGTTGCCCGCTGACTGATCGCCGTTGGCCGTGGAGGCCGCACCCAGTGCAGCCAGCAGGCAAGCCACCAAAAGCAGGGGCTTGGTCGTCATTCGAATCATGGTCTCGCTCCGGGTTGATGATGAGGGTACGGGTTATCGGGCAGACAACTCACAGTTCACCGCCGAACAGGAATCTCAAACAAAACAGTGCACTTCGGGGGCGGTACTCAGATGGCACCGGCAAGGTCAGCCATACCCCCTTGGACGCATCCCCTCGCCTCGGCGCAATTGCATGCCCATGACACGACTGGACTCAGCCAGACGGGTGTTCGGGCCATCGCCGCTGGGCCAAACCAGCGCGCGCCATTCTCAGTGAAGTGCACCACTTATCCCACAAGAACCGCAGTCACGGTCGAGTCGATTGCAGACCTCTGGAGATTAAAGCACAAAACCTGAGGTCGGAGTCCGGGGTTCTCCGATCCACGGCAGGCGTCCGGATGATCCATCCGGCGCGTGCATGGCACGGGGCACTGTAGAAGACACCGAGGCGGCCCTTGGGCACAAGACAGCTGTGTATCGGGCACGAATGCCTGCTTGCGCCATCCGGGCCGCTGGCTGCCTCGTGACGCGATGCCCGGTTCTCGTGGAGATGCCGGAACATCGGCGAGGCATCTAGGCACGCAATGGCGCCTTTCGAACAAGCGGGCAGGGCGACGGTGAATCGCGCGGCGCGATAGCTGTCGATCACGTCGGGAAGATGATCTGACACGTGGCGGTCCCGAAAAGTATGCCATGACATCAAAATGCAGCGAACGCGCTGACTGGGCCGGCTTTGAACAGCGCGCCTGCCCGCCAGCCAGCCATTTGTTTCTGGCCCCGATCCGCCGGTGCGCGCACGTTGCATGTCCAGACGGTCTGGCGCGCTGATGCATGCGTCGGCCTTCGGTTGACAAACATCAAAAACCTCATCCACTATCGAACGGCATCGATCAAACTTGGGGCCGCCATGAAACGACCTGCCGATTCCACGGGATTCGACAAACACCTGTATGCGGCAGTCTTTGCGACTGCCGCTTTTTTTATGTCCATGAATGCGGTCGCGCAGACAGCAACGAGGCCGTTGATCGTGCCCATGAGCGATACCGAGCAGGCCAATCCGGAGTTGCCGGCGATTCTGCCGCTTCGGGATCGCGCCAAGGTCGTCAACGAAATTCTGGCCGAGCGCCTGGATACGGTCGTGCCGAAACTGATGCGCGACAACAACGCCAGCATGTGGATACTGATGGCACGGGAGTATTTCGAAGAGCCTGTCGTGGCGACCATGCTTGATGCGGAAAGCCTGCATGCCCGCCGCCGCACCATCCTGATTTTCTACAATCCCGGCAACGGCCAGCCAATCGAGAGGCTGACGGTCAGTCGCTACGGCGTTGGCGGATTGTTCAAGCCGGCCTGGGATCCCGACAAGCAGCCCGACCAGTGGAAAGCGGTAGCTGATATTGTCGAGGCGCGTGATCCGGCGAACATCGCGATCAACACGTCTAGCATGTTCGCGTTCGCGGACGGAATGACCGTGAGTCAGCACAAGGAGATGATGGCGGCATTGCCGCAAAAATATCGCTCTCGTGTCGTCTCCGCCGAGCCTCTGGCCATTGGCTGGCTCGAAACACGCACGCCGACCGAGCTGCGAATCTATCCGGGCATCGTGCGCGTCGCCCACGCGCTTATTGCCGAAGCGTTCTCGCGCAAGGCGATCACCCCGGGCAAGACCACCACCAACGATGTCGTCTGGTATTACCGCCAGCGCATGGCCAATCTCGGCATCGATACCTGGTTTCAGCCGTCCATCGCGATCCAGCGCAAAGGGGCGAAGAAGATGCTGGAAGGAGACACGGTGATCCAGCCAGGTGACATGCTGTGGACAGACTTTGGCATCACCTACCTGCGCCTCAACACCGACACGCAACACCTCGCCTATGTGCTCAAACCGGGCGAGACGGACGCACCGGCCGGGCTGCGCGCTGGCTTGAAGGCAGTCAATGGCGTGCAAGACGCCTTGCTCTCCTCGTTCAAGGCCGGCGCCAGCGGCAACTCGATACTCGCTGCTGCACGCAAAAGGGCGATCGCCAACGGACTCGACCCTTCGATCTACTCGCACCCGACCGGCTACCACGGTCATGCCGCCGGATCGGCGATCGGCATGTGGGATAACCAGAACGGCGACGATCACGGCGAATATCCGGTACATGCCAATACAACGTGGTCGATCGAGCTGGTCGCCTACAAGGGTGTCCCGGAATGGGACGGCGAGAGGGCGGAGTTCCGCCAGGAAGAAGATGCCTGGTTCGACGGCGAGAAAGTTCATTTCCTGGACGGTCGGCAAACCAGGTTCACGCTGATTCCCTCGGACTCCTGAATTTCATGATCAACAACCAGAGGCTGTATGACCATGCACAAGACTCTAGTCAAACTGGCGACCACGGGACTGGCGCTTCTGGCAACATCCGCAACAGCCGAAACCTTTCGTGTAACCATCCCGTCAACGGCCGCCAAGGGTCCGTTTGATGGCCGGGTCATCCTCATCCTGACCCCCAACGGCGCGACTGAACCACGCCAGCAGGTCGTCCCGGGCGTAAAGGCCGCGCAGATATTCGGCGTTACCGTGGACGGCCTCAAAGCGGGGCAAAGTACGGAAATCGACACCAGTACCTTTGGCTATCCAAAGGAAGATCTGAAACAGGTGCCTGCCGGCCGTTATTTTGTCCAGGCGGTGCTGCACCGTTATGACACCTATCACCTGGGCAACGGGAAGACAGTGAAGTTGCCTGCCGCCCGCGGCGCAGGTCAGAACTGGCGAATGGAGCCCGGCAACCTGGTCAGCACGCCGCAGCAGGTCAGCTTCGATCCAGCCAAGAGCGGCGAGATCAACATTACCCTCGACAAGGTCAACCCGCCGATCGTGGCCGAGAAGGACACGAAATATATTCGCCACTTCAAGTTTCGCAGCGAGAAGCTGTCCAGGTTCTGGGGGCGCGACACCTATATCACCGGGCACGTTCTGGTGCCGAAGGGGTTCGACGAACACCCGAATGCACGCTACCCGCTCATGGTCAACCACGGACACTTCCCGATGACAGTAGGTGGCTTTCGCACCACGCCACCCGACAAGAACCTGAAATGCGAGTACAGCGAGCGCTTCAACTTGCCCTGCTACAACCGCATGGAGCAGGAAGAAGCGTACAAGTTCTACCAGAAGTGGATCTCGGATGATTTCCCGCGCTACCTGGTCGTGGAGATCGACCATTCCAATCCCTATTACGACGACTCCTACGCCGTCAACTCCGAAAACCTCGGCCCGTACGGCGATGCGATCACGTATGAATTCATCCCCGCGCTCGAGAAGAAATTTCACGGCCTCGGCCAGGGTTGGGCGCGTTTCCTCTACGGTGGTTCGACCGGAGGCTGGGAGGCACTCGGCGTACAGGTGAAGTATCCGGATCAGTACAACGGTGCGTTCGCCGCCTGTCCGGATCCGATCGATTTCCGCAAGATGATGCTGACCAACATCTACACCGACAAGAACATGTACTACAGCATCGGCACATTCAACAACGTCCAGCGCCCGGCCCACCGCAACTACCTCGGCGAGGTTCAGTACACGATCCAGGACGAGAATCACCTGGAGTTGGTGCTGGGCGACAAGAACCGCTCCGGCGGCCAATGGGACGTCTGGGATGCCGTGTTCTCGCCGATGGGCGACGATGGCTATGTCAATCCGCTGTGGAACAAGCGCACCGGCGAGATCAACCCCACGGTCGCCAAGTACTGGCAGGATAATTACGACCTGCGCCACATCATGGAACGCGACTGGCAGACGCTGGCACCGAAGCTCAAGGGCAAGATCCACATCTTCGTCGGCGACATGGACAACTACTATCTCAACGACGCGGTGTATCTGACGGAGGACTTCCTGAAGAACGCCAAACCAGCCTACGAGGGAGTAGTGGAGTACGGTGATCGCGCCGAGCACTGCTGGAACGGCGAAAGTCCCAACGCGCTGGGCCGCCTGCATTACAACACGATGTATCTGCCCACCATTCTGAAGCAGATGGAAGATACGGCGCCGAAGGGAGCAGACCTCACCAGCTGGAAATATTGACTGGTCACATGGCAGCAGCGAGACACGACCCAGGTTGGTCGATGAGAGGTGCCTTCTCCGGCGCCTCTCATCGCCTGACGCATGTGCAAGTTCGCGCCGTTGGCTTCTGGCCGTTACGGACGCCAGGTACTGTCTGCGTGAAATAAGCATCGGGTCGTGCGCGGGACGCAACGTCGGTCGACGAACCTCTTGATACCTGGCTCCACGCAAGATCCGTCTTTCCCTCTCTGGCAATTCCTGCGGCTTGCCAGGTTCGAAAGGCTACCGAACCGACACTTCGATTGGTCATGGCGCGTTACGGGCATGGGCGGCGCCGGGATCGAAGAGAATGACTTAGCGAAGGCGAAGCGCGCGGTCGGAGCATTTCAGAGACATGCGGGCCAGCAGGCGCACGCGCGACCTGATTCAACTTGCACTATGACTCCGCCGGGTGATCTGAAACTGGTGCATCCCCGAGGTTGTACTTCATGATGGCTCCGTGCGGCCCGGCGCGATCGCGTTCCAGTGCGTACACGTCTCCACTCGGGCCGCGCCGCTGCGCGAGGATCACCTCAATCGCCTCCCGGTCCCGCGCAGCCAGCTTGAGTGTGCCCAGTCGAACCGTGTCTTCCAGGTGGCCGGCGTGGCTCGCCCCCACGATCACCCCGGCGACCAGCGGCAGCTCCAGCACATAACGGGAAGCGACATTGGCGATGCTGGCGCCGTGGCGATCGGCCACACGCCTGAGTGTTTCCAGCAGGCTCTGGAACAGGTCCCAGCCACCGAATTCGTCGATGATGAGTTTGTATTTGACGCGTGAGCGGTTCGTCAGCACACCGGTCGGCTCCGCCTTGCCGAGCCAGCTTTCGCTGAGGAAGCCGCCGGCGAGCGTGCCGTAGCAAAGCAACCTGGTTCCCAATTGCCGGCAGGTTTCAGTGAGGCGCCCGGCAGGTCGATGATCGAGCAGCGAGTACTGGACTTGCAACGTGGCAAAGGTGACGCCCGCATCAGCAATCTGCTGGACGTGACCGGCGTCGAAATTGGTTCCACTGATCAGATCGATCTTGCCCTCGGCCTGCAGGTCGCGCAGATGCAAGGCGGTATCGATACAGCGCGGTTGGGTGTAATCCCACCAATGGAACTGCACCAGGTCAAGGCGTTCCATGCGCAGGCGCCGCAGGGAGCGATTGATGATGCGGCGCACGTCCTGAGCGGTGATTGTTGGCAACAGGTCGATGTCCGGGACAAACTTGGTGTGGACCTTGAGTCGGTCCAGTGCGTGCGGGCCGCGATTCTGCAACATGGCCGCGCGGAAGTCGCCAATCATTTCCTCGACGCCGGTGTAGATATCGGCGCAATCAAACGTGGTCACGCCAGCATCGTAAAAGGCCGCGAGATCCCGGGTCACCCCGTCGCGCTCGACCGTGCCGTGTCCACCGGCCAGTTGCCAGCCGCCGCGAATGATCCGCGAGATGACATAGCCCGGCTTGATTTCACAAGTTTCCGACAGCGTCATGGCGCGGAAGTCCGCACGGCAGTGACCTCATCGTGGTGAAAGCGCCGGCGGCCGAGCCGGGTGATGCGCAGGCGCGATGGACAGCCCGGATCCGGGCAGGCCACTTCAGCGTCGGTGCTCATCCAGTCGTTCGCATCGGTCACCCGCTGCTTTGCAGCCAGCAACGGGAGTACTGCCGCCAGCGAATAAATGGAAAATCCCTGCCCGTCCGGAAGATGGAGCAGTTCACCGCGCAGCTCGAAACTGTCGCCCGCCGTGGCCGAGCAGTACAGCTTGGCGCCGGGCGGGGCCACCACTTCGACCCGCAGGTCGTACAGCTCGAAGGTGTCATCGTCAGATGGTTGCATCAGGATCTCCGTGTTCGGATGGCGGCTGCCAGCACCAGCGCTGCCAACAGGTAGGAAACGACTACTGTAAAGCTGATCGCGGGCCCAAGCCCGGCGCCTGGCCCGAACACATGGTCTCCCGCGAGTGCGACTGCAGTCGGGCCAAAGCCTGCGCCGATCGCTACGTTGAGAAAGAAGCTGATCGCCATGGCCCGCCCGCGCATGCGATTGGGTGTTGCGTCGAGGATCGCGGATAGGCCAGATGCGGTGACCACGGCCGAAAGCGCGAAATAGATGGGAACGGCAAACATGACGCCGGATGCGCTGTGGCTGTTTATCATCACCGCGGCCGGCAAGGTGGCCACCACGGCCAGACAACACAGTTCGATCTTGCCGTTCCGTCCGCGCCAGATGGCGAAGCGGTCGGCCAGGGCGCCACCCGCCAGCATGCCGCCACCGTAGCCGAGCATCAGCAGCAGTCCGAGTTCAACGCCAACCTTGGCCGGATCCAGGCCAAATTGCCGTATCAACAGCGAAGGCGCCCACGCGCCAACGGCATTGTCGACCATGGATGCCACGGCAACGACCAGAAACACCGGCGCCATCCTTCGCAGGATCGGGAACAGCGAGTTCTGGCCCGCGGCAGGCGGCACGTTCTCCTCGAAAATCTGATCGTGCCTGCGTACCGGCTCCTTGATGACAAGCAGGAGCAGGGCCCACAGCATGCTGGGCAGGCCCACTGCCAGAAGCACGAGCCGCCATTGCGCCCAGTGTGCAACCGGCGTTGCTGCAAACAAGCCGTCGCGCACCAGGTCAAGTACGCCACCACCGATCAGGATCGAGCCGCCGATCCCGACCGCGATGCCGGTGAAGAACGTGCCGACCGCGAGCCCGCGCCGCTTGGGCTCGAACGTATCGCTGATGAGGGAAATGGCTGCCGGCGAGAGCACGGCCTCGCCGAGACCGACCACGACCCGCCCCACGAACAACATCGCAAACGAAGGCGCCACGGCGCACATGAGCGTGCCCACGCTCCAGATCAGCACACCGGCCACGATCAGATTGCGGCGCGACGTACGGTCGGCAAGAAACCCCAGCGGAACCCCCGCGACCCCGTAGATCGCGGCAAACGCAGTACCCAGCAACAGGCTCATCTGCATATCGCTGATGTGCAGGTCGTGCCGGATCGGATCGACCAGCAGGCTGAGTACCTGACGGTCGGTGTACGCGAGTACTGCCGTGGCAAACAGGATCAATACGACGGTGCAGGCGCGCGTGAGGCTCGGATAAGGTGCATGGGTCTCAGTGGAAAGTGTCATCCGGCGACCGGCTCGATTTCGGCGCAAGACGCAGCAGACACCCGTATGGCACACGGGTGGCGGGGATTGCCCGGCCTTGGTTGGTTGCTGGCGATGGCGGCGGCTTTTTGAATATCGATGGCAGTGCGGTTGCGTAACAGTCTACGACTGAATACATCGGTTGCGCTCGTCGGAAAGCGATAGGGAACCTCGGTTTTCTTCCCCTGCCGTCAGTCACGGTGGCCTGTTGTGATGGAACAGCGGCTCCTCGCCCGCAACGCCAGAGAAGACCCGCGCGGCTGTTGGGTCCTGGCAGAGCGGCACCGGCAGCGCAAGGTGTTCACCGGCGGAGCCAGCCGATGACGCTTCATTGATTCAACCACCCCACCCCACTATATTGCCGGCCATTCGTCCGAGTTTGTGCAACCTTCGAAATGACTGCGGGCAGACGGCACGCACGGCCGACTTGCATCCGTCGCATCGTGAGCACTTCTTGCGGGATTTCGCGCCATGACATCCACGTTGGCAACGTCGCTCGAACGCAGACTTGGCCTCGTGGGTCTGGCTGCCACCGGTATCTGCTCGATGGTGGGTGCCTCGATCTATGTGATTCCGTTCATGATCCAGCGGAACGTGCCGGGGATCGGTCCCTACGTTTTGCTGGCGTTCCTGCTTGCCGCGATTCCCGCTGCACTTGCGGCCTTTGCTTACGCGATTCTCGCCTCGGCCATGCCGCGTGCCGGCGGGAGCTACGTCTACGCAAGCCGCGCACTCGGACCTTACTTCGGCTTCGTGGCCAGCTTCTCGCAATGGTTTGGCTTGTCCATTGCGATCGGGGTGGTGGCCTATCTGGTCGTGCCGTTTTTTCGTGATGTCGCGAGCTTGCTTGATCTAAACCGGCTCGCTGGTGTACTGGACAGGGGAGCAGTCCGGGTCACTGTCGCGCTATTCATCCTGTGGGCATTCGTCTGGCTGAACATTCGGGGAGTCAAGCTGTATGAGCGGATCGTGATACCGCTCATGATCCTGATGTTCCTGTTGGGCGGGGTCGTGATCGTGGCCGGGCTGTCCTTCAATCACCAGGATTTTGCCGCAGCTATCCTGCACAAGGAAAACCGAACCCTCGTGCCGACGGGCGCCGCGTTTCACTGGTCTACGCTGGCCGCGGGTTCCGCCGTCTTGTTCTCGAGTTTCATCGGCTTCGACTCGATTGCGCAAGCGGGCGGTGAAGCGAGGGACCCGTCGCGCGCACTGCCGCGGGCGATCGGCATCGCGATCGTCGCGGTTACGCTTTTCTATGTCGCGTTCACGTTCTCGGTGTATCACACGGTGCCCTGGAGTTTTGTAGCCGAGCAGGCGCGCAGCGGAGACGTCACCGCGCCTGGCCTGCTGGGCTACGTGCTGTCTTCGGGTTGGGCCGTGCCCATCGTTCTCGGTGCTTCCATCGCATTGTTGAACGATCTGCCCGCAATGATCCTGTCGGTGTCGAGGCTCATGTTCGCGTGGGCCGAGGACGGGATATTCCCCGCGCCCATGGCGTCGATCCACCCCACGTACCACACGCCATACATGGCCATCCTCCTGAGCGGACTCATGGCGACCGTCGGTGTCCTGGGCAGTCATTTCGCTGGCGATTTCTTTCTCGGCATCGACATCATGGTCACCTCGATGCTGGTCAATTACCTGTTGATGTGCGTATCGGTCTTGTTGTTGCCACGGAACAACCCGGAGATCGCGGCGAGAGTCACGGTGGTGCGATCGCTCTCTCTGCAGCGTTCGCTGGCCGTTGGCGGAATTTTGTGTCTTTCGCTCCTGCTGATTGTTCACATTGTCAGCGACCTTGGAACGACGGTGAGCGCGTGGTATTTCCACTCGACAGTTCCGTGGCTTCTCGTGATGCTGATTGCCTCGGTCATTTTCCTGTACTACTGGAGAAGGCTCCGCGCTTCGGGCGTGGATACGGCCGAGCGCTTTTCCAGGTTGCCCCAGGGTTGAAGGATTCCGATGAACACCAACGCAAGCCGCGAGTCATCCCCGGGTCTGGTGATCTGTCCGGTCGTCACGGGCCTGTGGCAAGTTGCCGACCTCGAGCGCGACGGACGCGTGCTCGATCCTGCACAGGCCGCACTGTCCATGAAGGAGTACCTGGATGCCGGATTGACCACGTTCGACATGGCCGACCACTACGGATCGGCCGAGGACATAGCCGGCGTATTTCACGCACGTTTCGGTGGAAGCAACGCTCAGTTGCTGACCAAATGGGTGCCCGCGCCGGGCGTGATCACAAAACAGGATGTTCGCGCAGCAGTGCAGAAATCACTGCGGCGTTTGCAATCCGAGCGGATAGACCTGCTGCAGTTTCACAGCTGGAACTATGCGGACCCGGCATGGCTGGATTGCCTGTACTGGCTGAACGAACTGAAGGCGGAAGGGCTCATCGCCCACCTGGGACTGACCAATTTCGATACTGCACATCTGGAAATGGTTGTGCACAGTGGCATCGAGGTGGCCTCGAATCAGGTGTGTTACTCCTTGCTCGACCAGCGCGCGTCCGGGCCGATGACCGCGGCGTGCCTGCGCCACGGCGTCAAGCTGCTTGCGTTCGGAACGGTCGCCGGCGGCTTTCTCTCCGGGAAATGGCTGAACCAAAGCGAGCCGCGTCTCGACGAGACACTCACGTGGTCGCAGATGAAGTACAAGCGCTTCATCGATACGGCCGGTGGCTGGACAAGGTTCCAGCAACTTTTGCGGGTGCTTCACGAGGTGAGCCTGGCAAGCGGCATGTCAATCGCCAATCTGGCCAGCCGTTACATACTCGAACAACCCGGCGTGGGCGGCGTGATCGTTGGCGCACGGCTGGGTCGGAGTGAGCACATCGCGGAAAACAAGGCTTTGCTGACGCAGTCGCTGAACGACGCCAGCAAGAGCAAAATTCGAAAGGCCGTGTTGGGAATGAGCCGGATACACGGCGATTGCGGCGATGAATACCGAAAGCCGCCGTTCCTGACCGCGTCCGGCGACTTGAGCCATCACATGGATGCAGTAGTCACGCCCTATGCCTGTCAGTCTTCTGGCATTGACGGACGGCACAAGGTGCTCACAGGGACGACATGGGAAGAAGTGGCCGGCTTCAGCAGGGCGGTGCGCGTGGCGGATCGAATCCTGGTATCGGGAACCACCGCCACGCTGGGCACCCGACATATCGGCGGCTCGGACCCAGCATCGCAGATGCACTTCGTGATCGACAAGATCGAAGGCGTCATCCAGTCCCTGGGAGGCAGCCTGCAGGATGTCGTGCGTACCCGGGTTTTCGTGAAAAACATCGCAGACTGGGAACAGATTGCCCGCGTGCATGGTGAGCGATTCAGTGGAATCCAGCCTGCCAATACGATGATCGGTGCCGAACTGATTGGGGAAGAGTACCTCGTGGAAATGGAAGCGGAAGCGATGCTGCCTCAAAGGACGCTTCCCGCAGCCTGAAAAAGTGGTCGCCTAGCCGCCGATATCAAGAGCCCTGCACGGCAAAGCGTCTTGCCGCTGACCATCAGCCACTGTGTGTCCTGCAGCGCTGCGAAGCACTTGTCGTCGCTCTGGGGCGCCAGCCAGGCTGGCGCACTTTGATCTGGCATGGCAGCGGAACACTTCAGTTCTCCGCTGCCATGGGTGGCGGGACGCTATCGTTCGCGCTCCATCAGGTTGCCGTTTTCGTCGCTGGGCAGCGGCGCAGGCATTCTGAGCGGCGGCAATGCCAGCGTCGGATGGCCCTTGCTCGTGAGCAGGGCGTTGAACGCCGACAGGCCCGTGCCCTTCACCTTGTCCCACTTGGCCATCACTGATTGCGCTTTTTGGCGCGCCTGAGTGCAGGCTTCGATCTGCGCCGCCGTGGGTGCGGTGTCCGCCGTCTCCAGTGCCAGCGAAGCGGCCAAGGCGGCATCGCTAACGTCCTTCAACGTGGCGGGTGTCGGGTAGGGCAAGCCGTACCCGCGCGGACCACTGCTCTGCGCCACGGCATCGACGCTGGTCTTGAACGACTTGCTGGCAGCTGGTTCGGTCGACTCCAGCTTGCCCACTTCCCGGGCAAGCTCCCGGGCCTGGCCATAGGCCATGAGCGTGCTGCGTGCCAGCTCGTACATTTCAACCGAGAGCTTCTCTGACTGGGCCAGCGCGGCAGCAGGCGTGGTCACCCGCGGATCAAGGCGCACCGTCAGCGGCTGCGTATACGTCTTGCCACCGACCGTGAGGCGCACGGTGTACTTGCCGGGAGGCGCCCACGGTGAACTCGGCAGCACTGAGCTGCGATGCGGGATCACGATCGGACGCTGGATGGGAGACCGTTCCTGCGCCAGCGGCTGGTAGCGCAGGCTCCAGCTGATGCGATGCATGCCGGCGCTGGTCGGCATGGACTTGATCGGCGAGGGCCAATACAGCGGGATGCTGCAGTCCGGTGAATCGGGTTTGGCCTGGCAAATTTTGTTGTACGCAGCGGGATCCACGGCCGGGTCCGGATTGCGCTTGAGTTCGCTCGAATACGTCCGCACGACACTGCCTGCTTGATCCAGAATGTCGATGGTCAGCGGCCCGGTGGCGTCGGAGGCGAGGTAATAATCGATGATGGCGCCGTTTGGCGGATTTTCGCCGGAAGGGACTTCCGGCGGGAACGGCATCGAATCGTAGGTCACCAGACGTATGCGCGTAGCCGTTTGCGGCTTGAACAGATAGGCGGCTCCGGCCTTGCGTGCATCGGCCACCTGTCGCAAGGGCGTCACGTCGTCGAGGATGTAGAAGCCGCGGCCATGCGTGCCCGCAATCAGGTCGGCACATCCGCATTTGGCATCGTCCTTCACCTGCAGGTCGCGCACCGAGATCGCCGGCATGTCGAGCCGCAGCGATTGCCAGTGATCGCCATCGTCGAACGATACCCATACCTGGGTATCCGTGCCCGCGTACAGCAGTCCCGGCTTGCGTGGGTCTTCGCGAATCGTGTTGGTCAATACGCCCGGACTGATGCCGTTGTTGATTTCGGTCCAGGTCTTGCCGCCGTCATGCGTACGCCACAAGTGCGGGTTCATGTCGTCGATGCGCATGGTGTTGGCGGCCGCATACGCGGTTTTCGCATCGAAATGGCCAGCCTCGATGTTGTAGATGCGTGTCCACGGCTTGATCGGTGGCGGCGTCACGTTTGACCAGTGCGCGCCACCGTCCATGGTCACCTGGATGTTACCGTCGTCGGTGCCCGCCCAGAGCACGTTCACATCGAGTGCGGACGCCGAAAGCGCGGTGATGCTGCCTTGGGGACCCGGCTTGACCTTGTTTGCATACTTGCCGACGGAAGCCGGAATCTTCCACGTCTGTCGCGCAAGGTCAGGGCTGATGCGCGTCCAACTGTGGGCTTGGTCGGACGACTTCCACACCACGTTCGATGCGTAGAACAGCACCTTCGGATCTTTTGGCGACCAGAGCAGGGGCATCGTGCGCACGTTGCGGTTGTAATCGATGCCGCGCTGTTCGCGCGATGGTCCGACCAAGGTGGTTTGTCCGGTCTTGCGGTTGTACAGCGTGACGTTGTTGCGTCCGCTCCCAAATACCAGGTCTGGATCTTTCGGGTCGCTCGCCGCAATGCCGTACTCCTGGATGCTCACGGAGTGCCAGTCATGGAACGTGATGCGGCCGTCCATCGAGCGGCTGGCGACGCAGGCCGAACCCGAGTCCTGCTGGCCGCTGCACACGCGGTAGGGAAACGCATCGTCGGTGGACACGTGATACATCGCCCCGGTGAGCTGGTTGTACCAGTTGCTCCACGACGCACCGCGGTTGGCCGAAACCGTCGCTCCCTGGTCGGCAACGACGAAGACGATGTCAGGGTTGTTCGGATTGACCCACGGTTTCTGGTAATCATCCCCGTTCGGGCCGCCACGAACCGCAGCCCAGGTCACGCCACCATCTTCGGTACGCCAGAACACGGTCGAGGCGCTGTAAACGACGTTCGGGTTCTTGCCGTCCACCGCCAGGGTCGGCAGGTCGCCGCCACCGATGCGCACGGCAGGCCGCGGATCCGGTACGGCGTTCGGTGACGAGCCGACATTTTCCGGATCGCGCGCGGCGAGGTGCCAGTGTTCACCACTGTCGATCGACTTGTAGAAATTTACCGTTCCGGTCGTGCCTTCCCGGATTGTTGGCACCTTGCCGACGGTGCCGGCCACCATCGCGTAGATCGTGCTCGGCTGGCTGGGGGCGATGCTGAGATTTGCCTCGATCACGCCGGCGGGCAAGCCGTTCGTCAGTTCCTTCCAGGTACTGCCACCATCGGTGGACTTGAATATGCCGCCTTCCGTGCCACTGAACTCCGGGCCTTCCAGATAGCTTTGCTGCTGCTGCCAGAGCCCGGCGTAGACAATGTTCGGGTTCTTTGGGTCGATGCGCACGTCATTGCCACTGACATACGGGCTTTTGTACAGGACCTTGGTGAAGGTCTTGCCGCCGTCGGTGGAGCGGAAGATGCCGCGTTGCTCGTTTGG